>Ga0070734_10003823_pt1 | contig 15114 bp, 16 predicted proteins | sample Coa_R1_8_FD_66444 | JGI IMG/M metagenome (GOLD analysis project Ga0070734, IMG submission 66444) | Surface soil microbial communities from Centralia Pennsylvania, which are recovering from an underground coalmine fire - Coalmine... | ecosystem: Environmental > Terrestrial > Soil > Unclassified ...
ATCCGTGACATCAACCCGCAGGCGCCCGTCCATCTCCTCGTCGTGCCGGAGCGGCACATCGACACGTTCCGCGACATCGCCGCGTTCCCGCCGGATGAGGCGAAGCGGATGCTCGAGTTCATCGCCGAGGTCGCTGCAGGCGCCGGCCTGGAGGACTACCGTGTCGTCGTCAACGTCGGGCCGAGCGCCGGCCAGACGGTCTTCCATCTCCACTGGCACGTCATGGGCGGTTGGGCATGAGCTTGATCGAGGAAATCGAGGACGAGATCAAGGACGCCATGAAGGCGCACGAGGCCGAGCGCCGCGACGCGCTTCGCCTCATCCTCGACGCGCTGAAGAAGTCGGAGAAGGAGCTGCAGCGGCCGCTCTCCGAGGAGGAGGAGCTGCAGGTCATGCAGCGCGAGCGGAAACGGCGCCTCGAGGCGGCCGAGGCGTTCCGCGCCGGCGGCCGCGAGGAGCAGGCGGAAGCCGAGGAGCACGAGCTCGAGATCCTCGAGGAATTCATGCCGGAGCCGCTCTCCGAGGACGAGATCGAGGAGATCGTCGACGACGTCATCGCCGAGGTCGGCGCGACCTCAATGGCCGACCTCGGCCGCGTGATGGCCGACGTCATGCCGCAGATCGCCGGGCGCGCGGACGGCTCCCAGGTCAGCCAGATCGTCCGCGAGAAGCTCGCCTAGCCGGCCACGGCGGCGAGCCGCCACTCGCCCGGCACGCCCTTCAGCTCGTGCGTGCCGCGATCGGCGAACTCGATTCCCGACCCTGCGACGAGGTCGCGGACGGTGGACGAGACGAGTACTTCATCGGGGCCTGCGAGCGCCGCGATCCGAGCGCCTGCGGACAGGGCGATGCCGGCGAGCTTGTTCTCGAGTCGCTCGCATTCGCCGGTGTGGATGCCCGCCCGAATCTCGATCCCGAGCTCGTGCACGTCGCCGATCGCCGCGCGCGCACACGCGATCGCGCGCCCGGGCCCGTCGAACGCGGCGAGGAAACCGTCTCCCGCAGTGTCCAGCTCGTCACCGCGGAACTCGGCGAGACGGCGCCGGACGAGCGCGTGATGCCGTTCGAGCACGGAACGCCATTCGCGATCGCCCAGCTGGGCAGCCAGCTCGGTAGAGCCGACGATGTCGGTGAAGAGGACCGTCGCCAGTACCCGTTCAGGCAGGCCGCCGCCACCGAGACGCTCGACGAACCGCTCTGTCTCCGCCATCGCAAACGCGTGCGCCTCCTCGTCGAGCCATGTGAACTGCCCCCGGACGGAGGGAACGGTGACGAGCGCCGACCCGCGTATGCGGTCCGCCACGTACTCGGCCGGACCCCGACGCTCCTCCGCCGCCAGCACGAGCGTCGGGACGCGAACCGCCGGCAGCACCTCGCAGACGTCCGCCCCCATCGTCGCCCGCAGGAACGCGAGCGCCGCTCCGGGGCTCATGCTCCGCCGCATGTGCGCGACGAACCAGTCGAGGAACTCAGGGTCGCCCGCGCGCTCCGGCGCGAGCTCTCCGAGCAGCTGCTTGAAATAGTCGACCGTGCCCCAGCCGTCCCTGACCTCGGCCAAACGTCGTCGCCACTCTTCTTCGGTTGGCGCCCAGGGATAGTCCTCGGAACGGCTCGAGCGGGCTTGCGGGTCAAAGAGGACGAGCCCGGCCGTGCGTTCCGGATACGTGGCGGCGAAGAGGATCGCGAGCCGGCCGCCGTCCTGTGCGCTCCAGAGCACAGCTCGCTCGGAGCCGGCCGCATCCATTACGGCGCGGAGGTCGTCCATCCGAGTCTCGAGCGTCGGCGGCTCGCGGAACCCGTCCGATAGGCCCGTGCCTCGCTTGTCGAGCATGAGGACGCGCGCGAAGTCCGCCCAGCCCTCGATCTGCCGCCGCAGCAGCGGTTGCTCCCAAGTCGTAAGGAGGTCGCCCGCAAATCCGCGCGCGAACACCAGATCGACCGGACCGCTGCCGATCGTCTGATAGGCGATCGCGACCTCGCCGCTTCGCGCGTACTCGATGTCCGGGATCGTCATGTGAGCCGTAGTCTGCGGCTCCGCGGGGCGGGTTGTCTACGGGACGCGGCGGGCGCCGACGAACGAGCCCCAGTCGGCGAGGCGGTCGATCCGGACGACCGAGCCTGTATGCGGGGCGTCGACGAACTCGCCGCTGCCGATGTAGATCCCGACGTGTCCCGGCGGGATCCCCTCGAAGAAGACGAGATCGCCCGGCTGCATCTCCGACGTCGAGATCGGCTCGGTGTCGTTCCACTGCGAGCCCGTGTAGTGCGGCAGCGAGATGCCGAGCTGCGCGTAGACGTACATCACGAGGCCGGAGCAGTCGAAGCCGCTCGGCGTCGAGCCGCCCCACACGTACGGGACGCCGAGATACTGCAGCGCGATCCGTGCCGCCTGCGGATGGCCGGCACCGGTGCTGAGGATCGGCGGGACCGGGAAGCCACCGCCACCGGCACCACCAACGCCGCCGCCGGCAGCCGCCGCCTTCGCGGCCGCCGCCCGCTCCGCCTCGAGCTCGCGGAGCCGCGCCTCGGCTGCGGCCCGGAGCGCAGCCTCGTGCTGCGCCTCTTGCACCTGAAGCTGGTGGATCGACGTGTGGATCGACGCGAGCAAGCGTCGCTGCTGCGCTAGGGAGGACTGGATCTGCCGCTTCTGCGCGGCGAGGTTGCGCACCGTCTGCGCGCGCTCCGCCCGGAGCTGCGTGAGGTCGTGCTGGCGCTTCTGGACGGCCTGCTCGAACTGGAGCGCTTCGCTACCGAGCGCGGTGTCCTGCTGGGACACGGCCTGCGCCGCCTCGGCGCGGTTGATCACCTGCGAGAGGCTCCGTGCGCCGGCGAGGACGTCGAGCGTGGTCGGCTTGCCGTTGACGTAGAGGGAGTAGATCCGCTCCATGATCCGCTTCTGCGCGGCGTGGAAGTTCGCGCGCGCGAGCTGGAGCTTGTGCGTGTTGCTCTTGAGGCTCGCCGTGACTTGGCGGAGCTGGAGTTGCGCTCCGTCGTAGTGCTGGATCGTCGCCTCGAGCTGGACGCCGATCCGGTCGACCTCGGCGCGGACGGCGCGGGCGTGCGCCTGCGCGGCGCGGATCTGGGGAGTCGAGTGAGCCGTCGCGCTCGTCGCGACGACTGCGGCGAGGGCGAGAGCACCGACGATTACGAGACCGTGGCGACGCATCAGGAAAGCGGTACGACGAACGAGCGGGAAGCCGAAACGGTAGCTGAGTGACCGGCCAGAGCCAACTTCGCGCCTATTGCGACGAGTCCTGCGGACGCCGGGAACGGGCCTACACTGGGCTTGTGCAAACGGTTCTCGACGTATCGAACGACGTTGCCGCCGAGCTTGCGGGCATCGGCGACGGGATTCTCGACGCCCTGCGGGAGCGGCTCGGCTGCACCGTCAACCTGCGCGGGAACCGGCTCACGCTGACCGGCGACGACGCGAAGGTCGCGGAGGCGCAGGCGGTCGTCGAGGAGCTCGTCGAGCTCGTCGAGGGAGGCCAGGAGATCGGCGCGGGAACCGTCGACGCGATCCTCGGCGCGATCGACCAGGCCGAGGACGTCCGCGAGATCTTCGAGGACATCGTCTGGTCCCACCGCGGCAAGCGCATCACGCCGAAGACCGTCACGCAGAAGCGCTACGTCGACGCGATCCGCAACTGCACGGTGACGTTCGGGATCGGCCCGGCCGGTACCGGCAAGACGTATCTCGCAATCGCGCTCGCGGTCGCCGCGCTGTCGGAGCGGCAGGTCGGCCGGATCATCCTCACGCGTCCCGCGGTCGAGGCCGGCGAGCGGCTCGGCTTCCTCCCGGGCGACGTCCTCGCGAAGGTCGACCCGTACATGCGCCCGCTGTTCGACGCGCTCTACGACACGATGGATCCCGAGAAGCTGAACACGTTCATGGAGCGCGGCACGATCGAGGTCGCGCCACTGGCCTTTATGCGCGGAAGAACTTTGAACGACAGCTTCGTCATCCTCGACGAGGCGCAGAACACGTCGCCCGAACAGATGCAGATGTTCCTCACACGGCTCGGGTTCGGGTCGAAGATGGTCGTGACCGGCGACGTGACGCAGATCGACCTGCCGCGCGAGCAGGCGTCCGGGCTGATCCAGGTGCAGCAGATCCTCTCCGCGGTCGACGGAATCGAGTTCGTCGAGTTCGGCCACCAGGACGTCGTTCGGCACAAGCTCGTGCAGCGGATCGTCGAGGCGTACAAGCGGCACGCCGAGTCGACCGGGACGCAGCGCTCGCGGTGATCGACGTCGACGTCGACAACCGCTCCGGCGTCGAGGTCGATCAGGCGGGGGCGGTCGAGCTCGCGCAGCGCGTCCTCGCAGGCGAGGGTGTCGAGTCGGGCGAGCTCGGCCTCGCGTTCGTCGGGCCGGAGGAGAGCCGCGCGCTGAAGAGCGAGCATCTCGGCATCGACGAGGCGACCGACGCGCTCGCGTTCCCGCTCGACGGGCTCGACGAGCTGCCGGACGGGCTGCCGCGCCAGCTCGGCGACGTCGTCGTGTGCCCGCAGGTGGTGGGCGAGGAGTGGCGGAAGCCGCTCGTGCACGCGGTGCTCCATCTCCTGGGGTACGACCACGGCGCCGAGATGGAGGCACAAGAGGAGCTCTACGCGTGAGGCGTCTCGGGCCGAGCCGTCCTGGTCCGGGTCGCGCGCCGACGCTGATCGACAGCTTCAACTACGCGTTCGAGGGAGTCATCCACGTCCTCCGGACGCAGCGGAACCTCCGCCTGCACTTCCTCGCCGCGATCCTCGTCTTCGCTGCGGCGCTCGCGCTCGGCGTCACGCGCCTTCAGCTGATCGCGCTCGTGCTCGCGATCGCATTCGTGCTCGTCGCCGAGATGCTCAACACGGCGATCGAGGGCGTGATCGACGTGTCGACGACGAGCTTCGACCCGAACGCGAAGCTCGCCAAGGACATCGCCGCCGGCGCCGTCCTCATCGCGTCGATCGCCGCGCTCGCGGTCGCGTATCTCGTCTTCGAGGACGCGGCCGGCACGCGCGGTACCCGCGTTCTCGACCAGATCCGCAACAAGCCGGCGTCGTTGACGCTCGTCGCGCTCGTTCTCGTCATCCTCCTCGTGATCGTGACGAAGGCGTGGACCGGGAGAGGCACTCCGCTGCGCGGCGGTCTGCCGTCCGGCCACACCGCGCTCGCGTTCGCGGGATGGATCGCGGTGACCTACCTCGTCGGCGACGACCACCGCTTCGTCGTCTCATCGCTGACGTTCATCATGGCGCTGCTCGTCGCGCAGACGCGGCTCGAGTCGGGGGTCCATTCGCTCCTCGAGGTCATGTACGGGGGAGCCCTCGGCGCGCTCGTCGCGCTCGCGATCTTCCAGGCGGTCTCGTGAGCGATCTCCTCGACGAGCAGAAGCGGTACTACGCGGCGCGGGCGCCGGAGTACGACGACTGGTGGTACCGCCGGGGCCGGTACGCGATGGAGCCGGACGCGCTCGCGCGGTGGTGGAAGGACGTCGCCGAGGCGGACGCGGCGCTCGAGGCGTTTGCGCCGCGCGGTTCCGTCCTCGAGCTCGCCGCCGGGACGGGGATCTGGACGCGCAAGCTCGTGCGCATGGCCGACCGCGTCGTCGCGGTCGACGCCAACCGGGAGCCGCTTGCGCTCAACACCGACGAGGCCGAGCACGTCGTCGCCGACATCTTCGAGTGGCGCTCGCCGGCGGCGTTCGACGTCGTGTTCTTCTCCTTCTGGCTCTCGCACGTGCCGGAGGAGCGCTTCGACGAGTTCTGGCGCACGGTCCGCGCCGCGCTCGCTCCCGCCGGGCGCGTCTTCCTCGTCGACAGCGGCCCGATCGAGAAGGAGCCTGGCGACGACCGCCAGGTACGGCAGCTTTCGGACGGCCGCGAGTTCCGCATCGTAAAGAGGTTCTGGCGGCCCGAAGCGCTCGCCGAACGCGTGCGTCCGCTCGGGTTCGAGCTCGACCTTCGGCTGACGGCGAACGGCAACTTCCTGTACGGATTCGGTTCATGACGGGAGAGCAGTTGCTTGCCGAGGCGGATGCGATCGCGCAGATGGCGTACGCGCCGTACTCGAACTACTTCGTCGGGGCGGCGGCGCTCGCCCCGGACGGCCGGGTGTTCGCGGGCGCGAACGTCGAGAACGCCGCGTATCCGCTCGGGATCTGTGCGGAGCGGTCGGCGATCGCGAAGGCCGCCGGCGAGGGTTTGCGGCCGGGTGACCTGGAGGCGATCGCGATCACGGCGTCGCCGTGCGGCGGGTGCCGGCAGTGGATCCACGAGTGGCGGTTCGACCGCGTGTACTTCCGTCGGGCCGACGGCTCGGTGGCGGAGTACGCCGCGGACGATCTTCTCCCGGACACCTGGGACCTGCCCGAGTGAGGTCGGGGTTCGTTGCGGTCGCCGGCCGGCCGAACGTGGGGAAGTCGACGCTCGTCAATGCGCTCTGCGGCGGCAAGGTCGCGATCGTCTCCGACAAGCCGCAGACGACGCGGCGGCGGATCTTCGGGATCGCGAACGGGGATGACTGGCAGCTCGTCTTGGCGGACCTGCCCGGGTTTCAGCGCCCGCTCGACGAGCTGACCGAGCGGATGCAGAGGACGGTCGACTCGTCGTTCGAGGAGATCGACGCGGTGCTCTTCGTCCTGTCCGCGCGTGAGCGGATCGGCGGTGGCGATCGCTTCATCGCGTCCAGGGTCTTCGCGCTCGGCGTGCCCGTCGTCATCGCGCTCAACAAGGTGGACAACCTCAAGCCGGCGCACATCGCGGAGCAGATGTCCGGCGCAGCCAAGCTCGCCGCGGGGCCGAAGGCTCGCGCTGCTGGCGCGCGCTTCCGGGCCGACCATCCCGACGCCGACTGGGTCGACAACTTCCGCGCGCTCCATCCGGTCAGCGCGAAGACGGGCGACGGCGTGGGCGCGCTGCGCGACGAGCTCGTCGCGCTCCTCCCCGAAGGGCCGCTCTACTTCCCGCAGGAACAGCGCAGCGACCTGTCCGTCGAGATGCAGATCGCCGAGTTGATCCGCGAGAAGGCGCTCTGGCTGACGCGCGACGAGGTGCCGCACGCGCTGTCGGTCGAGGTCGAGTCGATCGAGGAGAAGACGGTGACGGCGTCCATCCTCGTCGAGACCGAGTCGCAGAAGCTGATCATGGTCGGCAAGGGCGGCGCGATGATCAAGGACATCGGCACGCGCGCGCGACCCGAGATCGAGGAGCTGCTCGGGCACCCGATCTTTCTCGAGCTGCGGGTCAAGGTGCGACCCAAGTGGCGGCGTGACGCCGCGACGCTCGAGCGGCTCGGCCTCTAGTGGCCGAGACGGACGAGCTTGTCCTCGAATGGTGCGGCTCGCTCGCCGATGCGGAGATGGTCGATCTCGTCTCCTCGTACGGCGGCCACGCGGTAGCAGGCTGGTGGGACGCGATCCGACCCCGGAGCTTCGGCTGGGTGACGGCGCGCGACAAGGCGGGCCTGCTCGTCGGCTTCGTCAACGTCGTGAGCGACGGCTGCGACCACGCGTTCCTCGTGGATACCAAGACGCGACTCGACTGGCAGCGGCGCGGGGTGGGGACGCGCGTCGTCGCGCTCGCCACCGAGAAGGCGCGGACCGCCGGCCATGAGTGGCTCCACGTCGACTTCGAGCCCGAGCTGCGCAGCTTCTACTTCGAGGCGTGCGGTTTCGAGCCGACAGATGCCGGCTTGATTCGGCTCCGGTGAATCAGCCGCAGCTCGGGCCGCCGTGGGTGGTGAGCCACGACTTCAACGCGCGGATCCGGCCCGCGGCCTGCGCCAATCGCGTCCGGAGCGCCGCGGAGCCGGGCGCGTCGGCGACGAGCGTCGCGTAGCCCTGTTCCGCTGCGGGCTCGCTACCCCAGATGAGGAGATCCGAGCCGGCGAGCTCGGCCTTCGTCGCCGCGTGCGGGATCGCGCTCGGCGCCGGCGCGGTGAGCGAATCGGTGACCGTGACACCTTTGAAGCCGAGCTGCTGGCGCAGGATCCCGTTGATGATCGAGCTCGAGAACGCGGCGGGATTCCGCGACGCGTCGAGGTGCGGGTAGATCGCGGTGTTGACCATGACGAGCTTGACGCCGGCCTTGATCGCCGTCTGGAACGGGAGCAGGCCCGGCTGGATCTTCGCCTTCGAAGCGTTGATCGTGATCTGACCGTTGTCGGTGTTTCCGCCGGCGAGGCCGAGGCCGGGGAAGTGCTTCACGGTGGCCGCGACACCGTTCTGCTGGAGGCCACGGACGAACGCCTTGCCCATCGCCGCGTTCCACGTCCGCGAGCGCGAAAAGGCCCGCGAACCGAGGAAATTGTTCGGCGAGCTCGGCGTGTCGACCACCGGCGCGAAGTCGATGTCGACGCCGGACTGGCGGAGTGCCTGGGCTGCGCCCGTCGCCTGCGCGTGCGCGTCGGCCGTGCTCGTCATGTCGGCCGGCGCTTCGGTCGGCGGCGCCCACGCAAGGCGCTTCACGATGCCGCCTTCCTGGTCGAGCGCGATGACGAGCGGCTCGCCGCGCGTGCACGCAGCTTGCTGCAGCTGCGTCGTGATCTGTTTGACCTTCGTGCGGGTAAGCCAGCCGTTGCCGAGGAAGATGACCCCGCCCATCTTCCCGCGCTTTATGCGCGTGAGGAATCGTGTGGTCGGTGGGGCGGTCAGCGTTCCCATCACGACCTCGGCCTCGTCGCTGAAACCGACCACGTGGTGCGTGCCCGGAGTCGTCGCCGGTGCCGAGCCGGCCCCGAGGCATGCGGTGAGCGTCGCGAGCAACGCAATCGAGGCTCCGATGGCAACCCCCGGTCTCGGCATGCGCGGAGAGTAGCCGGGGAAACGGCCGGACTAGACTCCGGTTCATGGCGCAGGCTCCCGCTCTTCCCGTTGGCTTCGAGCTGCCGCTCGAAGCACGGCTGCCACGCATCGGTGCGGTCGACGCCGTCGCGCTCGAAGCGCGGGCGGGCGAGCTGGCCAAGCGCTCCATCAAGAAGGACGCGAAGGTCTGGGCGCTCCTCCTCGCGATCCGCACCACCGACCTGACGACGCTCGAGGGAGCCGACACGCCGGGCAAGGCGGCGGCGGTCGCCTCGAAGGCGCGGCGGCCCGATCCGTCCGACCCGTCGGTGCCTTCGTGCGCAGCAGTGTGCGTCTACCCGAACCTCATCCCCGCCGTGCGCGAGCGGCTCGGCGACAGCGGCGTCAAGGTCGCGGCCGTCGCGACCGGCTTCCCGTCCGGCCAGTACCCGACGGCGATCAAGGTCGCGGACGTGCGGTCTGCCGTGGAGCTCGGCGCCGACGAGATCGACATGGTCATCGACCGCGGCGCGTTCCTCTCAGGCCGGTACGCGAAGGTCTACGACGAGATCGTGCAGGTGAAGGAAGCGTGCGGCGCGGCGCACCTCAAGGTGATCCTCGAGACGGGCGAGCTCGGGACGTACGACAACGTCCGGCGCGCGACGCTGCTCGCGATCGCCGCGGGCGCCGACTTCGTGAAAACGTCGACGGGGAAGATCTCGCCGGCCGCGACGCTGCCCGTCGCGCTGTGCATGCTCGAGGCGGTGCGCGACGTGTACGAGGAGACCGGCCGGCGCGTCGGGTTCAAGGCGGCCGGCGGGGTCCGTGCGGCCAAGCAGGCGATCCAGAATCTCGTCCTCGTGCACGAGACGCTCGGCCCGGAGTGGCTGACACCCGACCTCTACCGGCTCGGTGCGTCTTCGCTGCTCAATGACATCCTGATGCAGCTCCGCAAGGAGCGCACCGGCGCTTACCAATCCGGCGACTACTTCACTCTCGACTGAACTGGCACGAACTTGACACACCTCCGCGAACAATCCAGCCGTACTCTTGCCCCCACCCAAGGAGGGTGGGGGGTGGGTTTGAGGAGCACGCGTGGCTGAGCTCGAAACACAGCAGGGCGGGCTCGCCGTCCCAGATGGCTGGACGTACGCGCCCGCCCCCGAATCGACCGACATCGTCCGCATCGCGGAGCGCTACGGCCACTACGTCGGCGGCGAGTGGCTCGAGGCGAGCGAGATCTACGAGACGATCGCGCCGCGCGACGAGTCGCCGCTCGCGACGATCGGCCAGGCGACGAAGGCCGATGTCGAAAACGCCGTCGCCGCGGCGCGCAACGCGTACGCCGACGGCTGGAGCTCGCTCCCGGGCTCGGAGCGCGCGAAGTACCTCTTCCGCATCGCGCGCATCCTGCAGGAGCGCGCTCGCGAGTTCGCCGTACTCGAGTCGCTCAACGGCGGCAAGCCGATCAAGGAGTCCCGCGACGTCGACGTCCCGCTCGCCGCGGCGCACTTCTTCTACTACGCGGGCTGGGCCGACAAGCTCGAGTACGCCTTCCCGAACCGCCGCCCGCGGCCGGTCGGCGTCGCGGGGCAGATCATCCCGTGGAACTTCCCGCTGCTCATGCTCGCGTGGAAGGTCGCGCCCGCGCTCGCGTGCGGCAACACCGTCGTGCTGAAGCCGGCGGAGACGACCCCGCTCACGGCGCTCCTCTTCTGCGACGTGCTCCGCCAGGCCGAGCTTCCGCCGGGCGTCGTGAACATCGTCACAGGCGACGGCCGCACGGGCGCCGCGCTCGTCGAGAGCGAGGGCGTCGACAAGATCGCGTTCACCGGCTCGACCGAGGTCGGGAAGGCGATCCAGCGCCAGCTCGCCGGCAGCGGCAAGAAGCTCACGCTCGAGCTCGGCGGCAAGGCCGCGAATATCGTCTTCGACGACTGCGCGCTCGACCAGGCCGTCGAGGGGATCGTCAACGGCATCTACTTCAACCAGGGCCATGTCTGCTGCGCGGGGTCGCGTCTCTTCGTGCAGGAGTCGATCTACGAGCCGCTCGTCGAGAAGCTCAAGCGGCGCCTCACGACGCTCCGCGTCGGCGATCCGCTCGACAAGAACACCGATGTCGGCGCCATCAACTCCGCGATGCAGCTCGAGAAGATCAAGGAGCTCGTCGCGTCCGGCGAGGAGGAAGGCGCCGAGATCTACCAGCCGCCGTGCGTCCTGCCGGAGAAGGGCTACTGGTTCGCGCCGACCGTCTTCACGAACGTCGCGCAGAGCTATCGCATCGCGCAGGAGGAGATCTTCGGCCCGGTGCTCTCCGTCCTCACGTTCCGCACTCCGGACGAGGCGGTCGAGAAGGCGAACAACACGCCGTACGGCCTGAGCGCAGGCGTCTGGACGGAGAAGGGCTCGCGCATCCTCTGGATGGCACAGCGCCTCCGCGCCGGCGTCGTGTGGGCGAACACGTACAACCGCTTCGACCCGACGTCGCCGTTCGGTGGCTACAAGGAGTCCGGCTTCGGCCGCGAGGGCGGGCGCCACGGGCTCGAGCCGTACCTGAGGTTCGACGACTGATGAGCGACCGGCTTCCCGTGAAGAAGACGTACAAGCTGTTCATCGGCGGCGCGTTCCCGCGCAGCGAGTCCGGGCGCACCTACGAGGCCGAGGGCCAGAACGTCGCGCGCGCCTCGCGGAAGGACGCCCGCGACGCGGTCAAGGCAGCGCGCGCCGCGCAGCCGGGGTGGGCCGCGGCGACCGCGTACAACCGCGGCCAGGTGATCTACCGGCTCGCCGAGATGGTCGAGTCGCGGCTCGAGGAGTTCTCGCTCCTCTGCTCCGGCCCTGACGAGGTCGCGGCCGCGATCGATCGCATCGTCTGGTACGCCGGCTGGGCGGACAAGCTCCCGCAGGTGCTCGGCGGCTCGAATCCCGTTGCCGGGCCGTACTTCAACTTCACGGTGCCGGAGCCGACCGGCGTCGTCGCCGTGCTCGCTCCCGAGGAGCCGCCGCTGCTCGGGCTCGTCTCGCGGATCCTGCCGCCGCTCGTCGGCGGCAACTCCGTGATCGCCGTCGCTTCCGAGGCGCGTCCGCTCGCGGCGATCGAGCTTGCCGAGGCCATCGCGACGAGCGACGTCCCGGGCGGCGTCGTCAACCTTCTCACCGGATCCGCCGCCGAGCTCAGCCCGTGGCTCGCGTCGCACATGGACGTCAACGCGATCGACCTCGCCGGTGCGAACGGGAACACCGCGGAGCTCGAGCGCGCCGCGGCGGAGAACGTCAAGCGCGTCGTCCACGGCCGCGCCGACGTGCAGAGCCCGTGGGAGATCGCGGCGTTCCTCGAGCAGAAGACCGTCTGGCACCCGATGCGTCTGTGACCGCCGGCGCGACGGCGGCGCCCGAGACGCAGGCTCTCCTTCGGGTCCTCGCCGCCGGCCGCGACGTCGCCGAGCTGGGAGCGGCGTTCGGGGAGACGGCCGCGATCATGGCCGAGACCGCTCGCTCGGTGGTCACGGTCGAGCTCGACCCCGAGCGCGCGGCAACCGCCCGGGCACGGCTCGCCGGCCTCGCGAACGTCGAGCTCCTCGAGGGCGATGGCTACGAGCTCCTGCCCGGCCGCGGCCCGTTCGATCTCGTCTTCGCCGACGGCGGGATCCGCGAGCACGGCGCCGGCGCGTGGGAGACGGTCGTCTCGATGACGTCCATCGGCGGCCTCATCGTCAAGGACGACATGACTCCCGGCCGGCCCATCGACGGCGACGAGATCCGCGAGTTCCTCCTCCGCGACCCGCGTCTTGCGGCGACGGAGATCCTCGTGTCATCCGAGGTGGCCGTGATCGTGGCGGCACGCGTTCGCTGACTCACCCTGTTCCTACGAAACCTCCGTAGTCTTGGCCAGCCCTTCGATGGAGTCGAGCTCCCCGACAACGCCAACCGCGCACGTCACCGGCTCCGTCGCCGACCCGACGGAGTCGGAGCGCCTTCACCGCAACCTCACTCCCGCGATCGCGGAGGTCGAGAACGCGCGCGGCTTCTTCCGCTACGCCGTCGCCACCGTCGTCGCGCTCGCCGTCGCGCTCAGCGCTGTCTTCGTGTTCAACGCGATCGTGGACCCGTTCTCGCTCATCGGCTGGCGGATCGTCCCGCCCGCCGTCGAGACCGACCGCTCGATCAAGCTCGACCTGATCGCGAAGCTCAAGCAGAACCCGCAGGTCGTCGTGCTCGGCAGCTCGCGCTCGCGCCAGGCCGAGCCGAAGTTCATCGAGAAGCTCACGGGGCTCAAGACCGGGTTCAACGCCGGCGTGACGGGCGGCGACGCCGTGGACGCCTGGGTGATGGTGCGGAACGTCGCGGCGCGCTTCCCGCACGCGCGGCGCGACTACATCTGGTTCGTCGACTGGAAGCTCGCCTCGAACGGCATCAACCCACAGCTCGCCCAGGACGCGCGCGCAGCCCCGTATCTCGGCGGACACAGCGTCAGCTTCTCGCTCGCCGACGTCGGGACCTACCTCGGGTTCCAGGCGACCGACGCGTCCTACCGAGTCGTCCGCGACTGCCTCGAGGGGCGCTGCCACAGCAAGATCGCCTACCACGCCGACGGGTCGCTCAAGGGCGCGGCCCTCAGGTACCTGCCGGAGAACGCGCCGTCGCTGAGGCTCGCCGTCGCACAGAAGCTCGCCTCCATCAGGCACCAACCGCCGAACCTGCCGCCGTTCACGAACAGCCAGCTCTCGTATTTCGAGAAGGCGCTCGCGTTCATGAACGCGCACGGCGCGACTCCCGTGATCGTCCTCAACCCGGTTTACCCGAGCGTGTTGCGGCTTCTCGAGAAGCACCATTCCCATCGCGACGCCGAGGCGCTCGCCGAGCTGCACAAGCTCCAGAAGCGCTACCGGTTCGTCGTCGTCGACTGCTCCAACATCCACGTCTGGGGCGGGAAGGCGCGCGACTTCAACAACGCGACGCACGTGAATCGCCGGAACATGCGCCGGATGCTGCGCTACATCGTCGCGCACTCGCACGGCGCGCTCTCGCCCAGGAGCGTCCGCTAGATGCTCTTCAACTCGTACGTCTTCATCTTCGGCTTCCTCCCGCCGGTGCTCGTCGGCACGTGGGCGCTGCGACCTAAGAACCTGCGGCTGCTCTTCATCACGCTCGCCTCGTGGGCGTTCTACGCGTGGTGGGACTGGCGGTTCCTGCCGCTCATGCTCTCGACGACGACGGTCGACTACATCGCGGCTCTCGCGATTCACCGCACCGACGACGCGCGGCGTCGCAACGCGTGGCTCATCGGCTCGCTCGCCATCAACCTCGGGCTGCTCGGCTACTTCAAGTACGCCGCGTTCTTCCTCAACTCGCTCAACGGGATCGGGAAGGCGATCGGCGCGCCGGTCGGGCTGCCCGACCTCCACATCCTGCTGCCGATCGGGATCAGCTTCTACACGTTCAACTCGATGTCGTACACGATCGACGTCTGGCGGAAGCGGGTCGAGCCGACGAGGCACATCCTCGAGTACTCGACGTTCGTCGCCCTCTTCCCGCACCTCATCGCCGGCCCGATCGTGCGGTTCGTCGACCTCCAGCCGCAGCTGCGGAGGCCGCGGCCGAAGCTGACCTCGGAGGCGGCCGGCGTCGGCCTCTACTTCTTCACGTGCGGCCTGGTGAAGAAGCTCCTGCTCGCCGACCAGCTCTCCCCGCACGTCGACGCGCTGTTCGCGCACGCGCACCGGCTCGGCCTCGTCGGCTCGTGGTCGGCGGCGATCGGCTACGCGCTCCAGCTGTACTTCGACTTCTCGGGCTACTCCGACATGGCGGTCGGCCTCGCGTGGCTGATCGGCTTCCGCTTCCCGCAGAACTTCAACTCGCCGTACAAGGCGGTGAACGTCTCGGACTTCTGGCGGCGCTGGCACATGAGCCTCTCGGCGTGGTTCCGCGATTACCTCTTCATCCCGCTCGGGGGCTCGCGGCGAGGCGCGAAGAGGACGGTCGTCAACCTCGTGGTGACGATGTTCCTCGCGGGACTCTGGCACGGCGCCGCGTGGACGTTCGTGATCTGGGGGCTCGTGCACGGCCTGGCGCTCGGCGTGCATGGCGTCCTGAAGAACCTCGGCCTCACGCCGAAGAGCGTGATCGTCAACCGCGTGATCACGTTCCTCTACGTCGTCGCCGCGTTCGTCATCTTCCGCGCGCCGAACGTCCACGTCGCGGGGACGATCCTGTGGCGGATGCTCGGCACCGCCGGCATCGAGTCGTTGGCGAAGGTGCAGGCGCTCCTGCCCGGCCGGTTCGTCCTGCTGCTTCTCGCGCTGCTCGTCTTCGCCCAAATCGCGCCGAACACGTGGGAGCTGAAGCTC
>Ga0070734_10003824_pt1 | contig 15105 bp, 13 predicted proteins | sample Coa_R1_8_FD_66444 | JGI IMG/M metagenome (GOLD analysis project Ga0070734, IMG submission 66444) | Surface soil microbial communities from Centralia Pennsylvania, which are recovering from an underground coalmine fire - Coalmine... | ecosystem: Environmental > Terrestrial > Soil > Unclassified ...
TGGTTCGCCTCGATGAACCGGCCGCGTCCCCGATTACCGGGTCTCCCACCTCAGGTCCCCAACAATAAAGGATAAGGCGTCTCGCCGAGTTGTCACTACGGGATTGCTCTATCTGTACTACGGACCTACCCCCAAATGAGGTGGTCGTATCACCCCAAATGACCTCGCGATTCAGTACGTTGGGGTGTTGCTGAAATCCTAAAGTATCCGTAGAGTTTATCTTGGTACCACGCACTACACACCCAAGAAGGCAGATTCATCCCTGAGGATTTGGAATGCTTGCGCAAGTTGAACAATCAACACACGTTCTAGTAGGGCAGTCCCCGCGCATCCGAAATGTATTGCGGATGGTGGATAAGTTGGGTCGGTGCCGCTGGCCCGTTTTGCTGTTGGGCGAGACGGGTACCGGCAAGGAAGTAGTCGCGCGCTCCATTCATAATGTGAGCCCGGTAGGTCCGTTCGTCACCATCGATTGCTCTTCGATGGTCGGTCCGCTGATGGAAAGCGAACTCTTCGGACACGTCAAGGGCGCTTTCACCGGCGCCGTCGGCCAAAAAACCGGACTGATCGAAACCGCAAATGGCGGCACGGCCTTCTTCGATGAAATCGGCGAACTGCCTCTCGATCTGCAAGCCAAGCTCCTGCGCGTTCTCCAGGAGAAGGAATTCCGCCCTGTTGGATCGCTCACACAACGCCGCTCGGACTTCCGCGTGATCGCGGCAACGAATCGCGACCTTGCGAAAGAAGTAGAAAAAGGAACCTTCCGCCGCGACCTCTTCTATCGCCTAAACGTCGTCAACGTTCGCATCGCCCCGCTGCGCGACCGCAAAGAAGATATTCCAGCCCTGATCGCGCATTTCCTCTCGCGCCACGGCAGAAATCACACGCTGACGCAGGAAACGCTCGAAGCCATGATCTCCTACGATTGGCCGGGCAACGTCCGTGAGCTGGAAAACTGTATTCAGCACATGGTCGCCATCAACTCTGGCCCGCTGCTGCATGTCGTCGAACTGCCATCCATGCTGCAGAATCATCTGCTGTCGAAGAAGAACCAGTATTTGTCCGTAGCGGTTGGCGCCCACCCGTTATCGAAGCCGCCCGCCGAAGCCGAATCGCACCAACATCGCGCGAGCGCCGAACCCAACCGCCCGCCCATTCTGCCGCTGAATCAAATGGAAAAGAACGCCATCATGGACGCGCTCGAATACACCAAGGGCGATCGCGCCATCGCCGCAAATCTCTTAGGAATCGGCCGCACCACACTCTATCGCAAACTCAAGGAATACCAACTAGCGGTCTAATGTGGCGCACGCACTCCTGCGTGCCGCGTTCACACTCGTGTGAACGCCTTTCTTGGCTACGGCAAAATCTTCCCAACCGCCGCCCGCACCACCGGATCGCGCGCTTCCTCCACCTCATCCCCCTTCGCCACCCCCAGCGCCTGATTGAAAATCTCCTGCTTCAACCGGCTCTGCACCCACGCCCGTTCCCTCGCCCACTCACCCACCGATGGCTGAATCCCCCGCTCCGCCGCCGCAAAAACTTGGAAATCTTCCAACAAGCTCGCGGACACGTCAAAGCTGGCGTCGATCTTGTTCTTCTCGATATACGAAGTCGCAAACGAAGTAAACGTACCGCTCGCATCCAGCGCCATCCGCAACCGAGTCACCGGCTCCGGCTCCACCGTGACATCCGGCCGGATGCCCCCGCCGCCAGTCACCATCCGCCCCGAATCCGTCTTGAATTCTTCCTTCTGCTTTTCCAGCTCGAGTTGACCGGAAGGCAGCGGCTTTTGAATGGACCGCCCACTGGGCGTGTAATAGAAAGCCGTCGTCAAAGCCATCGCCGTGGTTCCGGACAACGGAAACACGTTTTGCACCAGCCCCTTCCCAAAGCTCGTTTCACCCAAAATAGTCGCGCGATCGTGATCCTGCAGCGCCCCCGCTAAAATCTCGGATGCGCTTGCCGTCTTCGCGTTCACCAGCACGGCCAGCGGAAATTGATAGATGCCGGCATCGGGCGGCGCATCCGCGTCCTGGCTCTTGATACTGCGCCCCTTCACACTGAGCAGCCGCTGCCCCGGCTTCAGGAAATAGGACGCCGCTTGCATCGCCGCCTGCACCACACCGCCGCCATTGTCGCGCAGATCCAGCACCAGGCCCTTCAGCTTCGCGCCCCCCAGGCTCTCAATCGCATCCTTCAACTGCTTCCCCGTCTGCGGATCGAACGAATTCACTCGAACGTAACCGATGTCTGCCTGCAGCAGAAAACTGCGATCCACACTCGGAGAATCCACCAGGGCCGGATCCAGCACAAAAGGCAAAAGCCTCGCATTGGTCGGACGCCGCACAATCAACTGCGCCTGATGCTGGCGCGCTTCGCTCAGGAATCCGATGATCTGTTCAAATTCCAGGCGCGCCAACGCGACGTTATTCACTGCCACAATCTCGTCGCCTGGCTGCAATCCCGCTTTCGCCGATGGCGTCCCTTCCATCGCCTGCAGCACGATCACGCGGCCCGGCAAGATGGACACCACTGTCCCAAACCCCTTGCGTTCGGAGTGTTCCATCTCCTTGAGCTGCTCATACTGCTGCGGATCGAAAAAAATCGAGTGCGGATCCAGCCGCTTTAACATGCCCGGAATCGCGCCCTGATAAACCGCGGTCTCCGTATTCACCGGATCGGCAGCTTGACTTTGCACCGTCGCCAACACTTCGGTGAACCGCTTCAATGAACTGTCCAGATCCGTGGTGGATTTCGGAGCGGCGAGAAAAAACAACAGAGGAAAAATCATTACTTCGAATAGCGCAGAGCCTGCCGCGCCGCATGCCGCTCCAAAGCCAGCTCAATCAGCCGGTCCACTAATTTCGGCATCGGCAATCCGGAATATTCCCACATCTTAGGGTACATGCTGATCGACGTAAAGCCTGGCAATGTGTTGATCTCGTTAATGAACAGTTTGTTCGTCGCGGTTTCCAGCAGAAAATCTACGCGCGAGAGACCTTCGCACTCCATTGCGCGATAACATTCCACCGCCAGACGCTGCAGTTCGGCAGTCTGTTCCAGCGACAGATCCGCCGGGATCACGGTCCCCGCTTTGTCCAGCAGATATTTGTCGTCGTAATCGTAAAATTCGCGTGACGGAAGAATCTCGCAAGGAACCGACGCCACCGGCTCTTCATTCCCCAGCACCGCGCATTCAAATTCGCGTCCCTGAATCGCCCGCTCCACAATCACCTTGCGATCGTAAGCCGCCGCCATTTGGAGCGCTGCTTTCAACTCCACACAATTGTGCGCTTTTGAAATCCCCACCGACGATCCTAGATTCGCCGGCTTCACGAACACCGGAAATTCGAACGTCGAGCAGACGCCTTCCAGATCCTTCAACTGGCTACTCGAAAACACCCGGTAATCCACCACCGGCAGCCCACGCTCCCGCGCCAGCCGCTTCATCACCTCTTTGTCCATCGACACGGACGATGCCAGCACGCCCGCGCCGACGTACGGAAGCCCCGCAAGCTCCAGCAGCCCCTGCAGCGTGCCGTCCTCGCCGAATGTCCCGTGCAGCGCCGGGAACACCACATCAATCTCCGGATTCCCGTTCGGCTCAGGCACAATCGGCCGGGGACTCCATTTGCCCTCTTTCGAGATCAGATAGTGCAGGACCTTGTACTTTTCCGGGTCCAACGCTTCCATGATCGATTTAGCGGACCGCAGCGAAATCTCATGCTCACCGCTTCGCCCGCCGTAAATAACCGCAACTCGCTTTTTCATCTCGTATTACAAAATCCTTTTGCCCATGGCCGACATCACTAATTCGACGGCTAAAACCGCCGTCCGGTTCGCTTCATCGATCACCGGATTGACCTCCACCACTTCCATGGACACCATCTTGTCGCTGTCATTGAGCGTTTCCATCGCCAGATGAGCCTCGCGATACGTGACTCCGCCGCGCACCGGCGTCCCGACGCCCGGCGCCTCCTGCGGGTCCACGGCGTCCATATCGAGCGAAACATGGAACCCCGCGGTCCCTGAGCTTGCGATCCGAATCGCTTCTTCAATCACGGTCAACAGACCGCGCTCGTCGATCTCGCGCATCGTAAAAACGTGAACGCCCGAATGCTGCACGTTGATGCGTTCCTGATCGTCCACCGACCGAATCCCAACCAGCGCCACATTTGCTGGATCTACTTTCGGTGAATAACCGAAAATCCGCGTCAGCTCATCCGGACCCGCGCCGATGCAGCAAGCCAGCGGCATTCCATGCACATTCCCGCTCGGACTCGAAGCCGGCGTGTTCATATCCGTATGCGCATCGATCCAGATCATCCCGAGCTTTCCCTTTCTCTCGCGAATGTGCTTCGACACGCCCGAAACCGTTCCGACCGCGATGGAATGATCCCCGCCCAAAACCAGAGGGAACTTATCTTCGGCAAGAGCATTCGTCACCATGTCCGCCAGCTTCACGCAAGTGTCGGTGATCTGCGGAAGATACTTGGCCTGCGGCGACCCCTCAGGCTGGCTCTCCGGCTGTACGACGGGCACATTGCCCAAATCGTCGACAATGTATCCCAACTCCACCAACCGCCCATTCAAATTCGCAACGCGCACCGCGGATGGTCCCATGTCGACACCGCGTCGCCCCGATCCAAGATCAAGCGGCGCACCAATAATCGCAATGTGAGACTTTCTCATAACGTGGCGCACGCACTCCTGCGTGCCGCGTTCACTCTCATGTGAACGCCCTGAGAATGATTCTTCCTAATTCTCACGGCCTGGTCCTATACAGCATCCGCGGAAAAGGAATCGTCTCGCGAATATGCTCCAACCCGCACATCCACGCCACAAACCGCTCGATCCCCATCCCAAATCCCGCGTGCGGCACCGTTCCGTACTTGCGCAGATCGATATACCAGTTGAACGCCTCCGCCGGGAGCTTATGCTCCTCCAGCCGCTTCAACAGCAGATCCAGATTGTGGATGCGCTGCCCGCCCCCAATAATTTCTCCGTAACCCTCCGGGGCGATCACATCCACGCCCAGCGCTAGCTCCGGCCGATCCGCGTCCGGCTCAAAGTAAAACGCCTTCACCTGGGTTGGATAGCGATCCACCATCAAAGGCCGGTCCAGCCCTTCCGTGATCATCGTCTCATCCGGACCGCCAAAATCCCCGCCCCATTGAATCTCGCTGCCCTTCGCTTGCAGCGCCTTCACCGCGTCGTCATAACTCATCCGCGGAAACGGCGCCTTCACGCTTTCGAGCTTGCTGACATCGCGCTCCAACGCCTGCAATTCCGGCTTTCGGGTTTCCAGTACGCGTCCAATCACAAAAATGACGAGCTGCTCCGCCAACTGCTTCACGTCTTCAAGCGTGGCGTATGCCATCTCCGGTTCCACCATCCAAAATTCCGTCAGATGGCGCCGCGTCTTCGATTTTTCCGCGCGGAACGTCGGCCCAAAGCAGTAAACTTTTCCGAACGCCATGGCATCCGCTTCGTTATAAAGCTGGCCGGATTGCGTGAGATACACTTTTTCGTCGTCGAAGTAATTCACTTCGAACAACGTCGTCGTTCCCTCGCAAGCCGCCGGCGTGAAGATCGGCGTATCCACAAGCGTGAAGCCGTTCGAATCGAAGAAGTCGCGCACCGCCTTGATCACGGCGTGACGGACTCGGATCACGGCATGCTGCCGCTTGCTGCGCAGCCAGAGATGCCGATGGTCCATTAGAAAATCCGGGCCGTGCTCTTTCGGCGTGATCGGATAAGGATCCGTTTCCGGAACACGATTCACAATCTCGGCGCCCTCGACGTCCATTTCAACGCCACCCGGCGCGCGTTGTTCCTCGCGCAGCTTTCCGCGCAGAATCAGCGCCGATTCCTGCGTCAGGTTCTTTAAAGTTTCAAAAAGCGCTTCGTCGATATTGGCCTTCACCGCGACGCACTGCATGATCCCAGTGCCATCCCGCAGCAGCGGAAACACAATCTTCCCGGACTTCCGCAGGTTGTACAACCAACCCGCGACCTCTACGGATTCACCCGCATGCCGCGCAGCATCTTCGATTCTAATTCGCGTATAAGCCATTAAGTTTTACCGAACCGCGTCTTACCGAACCGCGACCGCAAGGGAGCGCTACCACGAGCCATCACATCCCCTCCAACTTTTCAAAAATCTGCTTCACCAGATCCAGCGCCTGCGGAAAAGAAAATTCAGGCGACTCCCGCAGCTCCAGCAGCAGCGGATACTGCCCCCCATCCTGCCGCACCAGCTCCATCAACGCTTTCCAATCAACCGTCCCGCCCTCGGAAAAGAACGGAAACAAATGACTGTCTTCCTTGCCGCCGTTATCGTGCAAATGCGTCGACCGGATGCGCCCCTTCATGATCGTATGCGCCGTCGTCACGCCCTCGTTCAAATTCGCGTGGCCCACATCCAGACAGAAATTCATCTTCAAATGCGTCAGATCCAGAAAGTGCGCCAACCGCTCAGCGCTGGAAAGCTGGTTGGGAATGTTTTCGAGCAGCACCTCAACACCCAGCCCTCGCGCGAACAGATTGATTTCCTCGAGCGCCGAAAACGCGGCATCCAACTTGTGTTCGTCGTACTCGTCTTCCACCACTCCTAGGTGCTGGATGAGGTACTTGAACGGAATCACATCGGCGATATCCAAAGCGCGCTTGATCTCATCCACCATCTGCAGCCGCTTCGATTTCACCGGCTCGGTGATGTTAATTACCGCATTCGGCCCTGACCGTCCCCAGACATCGTCGCTATACATGGGCGAGTGTAACGAATGCAGCTTCATCTCCGACGCCCGGAACCAGTGCCCCAGCTCATTGATCTGAGCCCGATCCCGATAATCCAAATGCTGCCGCGCGCAAAAGATCTCCACCGCCGGCACTCCGGCCTGCCGGATCTTGTCCAACCAAACCGTATTCAGCCGATGGTTGACAAACAGATGTGTCGATAAAACGTGATCCATGAAACCGTTTTTCAGTTACTCGGTTGGTCGGTTGTTCGGTGACTGGTTCGAGTAGCCGAACCGATTAACCGAACAACAGAACAACCGAATAACCGATTTAGTATCCTTCCGCCTTTGCGTTGCCCCTGCCGTCGGCGGCGCCTTGCAGCCAGCCGTTGTCGTTCAAAATCGCTTCCACTCGCGCCACCACCGGAGCCGTGCCTTCTACCGGCGCGATCTTGTGACCCATGCCGCGCAGGATCGCGATCGTATCCGGCGAAACTCCGCGCTCCAGAAAAAGCTGATCCGGCATCCATTGATGATGGAAGCGCGGCCAATCCACCGCATCCTGTGCGTTCATGTGGAAATCCACGACATTCAGAATCACCTGCAGCACCCCGTTGATGATGCGCGATCCTCCCGGCGCGCCTAAAACCAAATAGACCTTTCCATCGCGCGTCAAAATCGTCGGGGTCATGGACGAGAGCGGCCGCTTCCCGGGCTGGATGGCGTTCGCCTCACCCTGAATCAGGTGGAACATATTTTCTTCCCCGGGTTTCGCCGCAAAATCATCCATCTCGTTGTTCAACAGAAATCCCAGGCCCGGAACGGTCACCCCGTTCCCGTAGCCGCCGTTCAACGTGTAAGTAACGGCCACTGCGGTGCCCTCGCTATCCACGATGTTGTAATGCGTGGTCTCGGTGCTCTCATAAGGCGCCAGATTACCGGCCTTAATCTGCCGGCTGGGCGTGGCGCGCAGCGGATCGATGCTCGCCCGGCGGCGCGCGATATAACGCGGATCCAACAATTTCGATCCCGGGACTTTGAAGAAATCCGGATCGCCGAAATACTCGCTGCGGTCGGCATAAAATCGCCGCATCGCTTCCGCGACATAGTGGATCGAAGCCGCCGACCCCGCGCCGGCTTTTTCGTAGCCGGAACCTTCCAGCATGCCGAGCATCTGCAGAATTCCGATTCCGCCCGAACTCGGAGGCGGCGCCGTAATCACCTCGTAATCCCGATATTTGCCGCGCAGCGGAGTCCGTTCCACCGCCTGGTATTGTTTTAAATCCTCCAGCGTGATCAACCCGCCGTTCGCTTCCATCGCCGCGGCCAGCTTCTGCGCGATTTCGCCTTCATAGAAGTCACCCGCCCCAAAATCCCGGATGCGTTTCAGCGTGTCGGCAAGTTCCGGCTGCGACAACGAATCCCCATAATGCGGCGTCAGAAAAATTCGCCTCGATTCCGGAAATTGCGATAACAGCTTGTTGTTGAGCGTGCCCGGAATCAGCGATTGCGTGAATTGAAACGTGAGCGGAAATCCCCCAGTCGCCAGTTCGATCGCCGGATTGAGCAACTCCTTCCAGGGCTTGCGTCCATATTTTTCATGCGCCAGCCCAAATCCGCGAACCGACCCCGGAACACCGCAAGCGCGCCATCCGACAAGACTATCGGCTGTCACCTTGCCATTCGCATCCAGATACATGTTCCGCGAAGCGCTCAACGGAGCCTTTTCGCGAAAATCGATGAACGTCGACTTGCCATCCGGGAACCGCACCAGCATGAATCCGCCGCCGCCAATATTTCCCGCATAAGGATACGTCACCGCGAGAGCAAATCCCACCGCCACCGCAGCGTCAATCGCGTTGCCGCCGGCCTTGAGCACTTCCAGCCCAACGCTGGTAGCAAGCGGCTCCTGCGCCACCACCATCGCATGTTGCCCCAGCACCGGTTGCCGGGCAAATACACTAACGGCCAGCAGGAAAATGAGCAGAATGCCTGGAAGCCGCATAAGACTCGATTTTAGCGCGTAGTTTTTATTTGCGTTCATTCGCGTTCATTCGCGGCCAATTGCTTTTCCCCGCTCCACCCAATACAACCCCGCACCCACGAAGTTCGCCCCAAGGATCACCCCGCCAATCTTCACCCCAAACTTCCACCAACTCCCGACTTCAATGATCGGAAAAATCGAAAGAACACAATAAAGCAGCGTAACCGCGAACCCGGAAACCGCCGCCATCCGAAGCCACAACGGCGCGCGCCGGCTCGCGATGGGAATCGCGAACATCACGAGATACGCCAGCGCATAAAAGATCCCCGAAGCGTTATCCAGAATCTGAAACGCTTCTTGCTGCGCCGCGCCCACCAGCGTGATCAAGCCCGTGATCAGGATCATCCCCGCCACAAAAAGAATCGAGTTTACCGGCGTCTTGTACTTCGGATGTAGCTTCGAAAACCAGCCGGGCAGCAGATTATCCCATCCAGCGACCATCGGAAGACGCGTGCTCCCAGCCACCGCCAGCGTGCACGCCCCGAGTTGCCGCGCGACAAGCATCAGAATCACTACAGGCCCTATCCATCCCGCCCAGCGAAACCCACGGAACGCAATGCTCAGCACCTGGGGAATAGGCCCGACCAAATCCACTTGTTCTGGAGACACATACGCCAGAATCGCGCTGGTGCCCAGAATGAACATCAACGCAATGATCGGAGAAGCGATCACCACCGACCGCCCAATGGTCCGCGCCGGACTCTTGCACTCGCCCGCCAGAATCGCGACATATTCGAATCCGCTCATCGCGCCCATCGAAATCTTGCCGAAGATATTCAGGCTGAGCAATGACACGGCCGGCATCGTCATCGCAAGCGGATGATACTCGTGCAGCTTTCCGATACTCAGGCTGAGGAACGGCACCAGGAGCAGCGCCCCAAACGTGACGATTTGAGCGATTCCGCCCGCGTTCTGAAACCACTTGCCCACCGAAAGCCCGAGCACCGTCACCGCGATGAGAAACGCCACCAGCGAGATCGTAACCAGCAAAATGAACCATTTGCTGCCGCCCAACCAATCCAGCCCGATCGCATAGGCGATGTTCGCGGAAATGACCATCCCCTGCGACGACATGAACAGGATGATGTACAACCACAAATTCCAGCCGACCAGAAATCCGATGAAATCGTTGAACCCCAGCTTCGCCCACTGATACAGACCACCCTCTAGCGGCATGCTCCGATTCAGATGAATCACCACCGCCGTCAGCGGCCCATAAAAGAAAACCAGCGCCAGCAGCCAGAAAACAATTTGCTGCGCCCCGAGCTTAGCCGCCACCCCAACCCAGTGCGATCCGACCACGTAAAGAATCTGCGTAAGAACCAGGTCGCCCAGCCCAAGCTCTTTCTTGAGTTCCGAGCTATGCGTCCGGACGCTGTCGGCGGCGGCCATTTGAGGTTGAACGAATGTAGCACAACGTAGCGCACGCACTCGTGCGTGCCGCGTCGCCACTCCTGGCGACGCATTTTTTATCGACGATCCATCTAAAAGGAATGAAAATGCTTTGTGGGCCGGACCCCCGGGTCCGCCCTACGTTAAGCTGGCCGTTATGCCTGAAAACCGCAACCTGATACGCACGCTGAAAGCATCGTTGCGCCAACTAGCCGACCCCGCAAAAGCCCCCATCATGCAGGCATACATGAAATCGGCGATGCCGTATCTCGGAATTCAGGCCGTCCCATTCCGTAAAGCCACCAAAGCCGTACTCGCTGCCCATCCGCTCGATTCCTTTGAAGACTGGCGCGACACCGCCCTCGCGCTCTGGCGAGGCGCACGTTATCGCGAAGAACGCTACGCTGTCATCGAACTCGTTGGACATCGCAGCTACCAGCCGTTTAGAACCCTGGCTGCCCTGCCGCTCTACGAAGAAATCATCTCCACCGGCGCCTGGTGGGATTACGTCGACGCCATCGCCAGCCACCGTATCGGCGAACTGCTCCAGCGCCACCCCAAAGAAATGCGCGCGATCCTGCGCCAATGGGCCATTTCAGACGACATCTGGAAACGTCGCAGCGCGATCCTCGCTCAACTCAGGTTCAAGGCCGGCACGGATCTGAAGCTTCTTTACGATTGCATCGAGCCGTCAATCGCCAGCCAGGAATTCTTCCTGCGCAAAGGCATCGGATGGGCCCTTCGGCAACATGCCTGGACCGATCCCGCCGAAGTCATCCGCTACGTGAAAGCCAACGAAAAGCGCCTCAGCCCATTAACGAAGCGTGAGGCGCTGAAAAATGTCAGTCGTAAAAATTCCGGTCCCAAGCGTGCCGCTTCAAAATCTTGAGCGTCGCTTCATCCAACGGACCTTTATCCGAAACGGCGGCGTTCCGTTCCACGTTGCGAACGGTTCGCATGCCCGGAATCGTGGATGTAACAGCCGCTGGACTGATGGTGAAACGCAAAGCAATCTCCGCCAGCGAATCGCGCGTGATGCCGAGATCGCGTTCGATCGCCGAAATGTGCTCCACCACCTGCTTCTTCCGGTCGCCGGCGAAATAATCCACGAAAATCTCCAGGCTGAAACGTGCTGTGTTCGTTGATCGCTCCCGTGAGGCTTCCTTCATCGAACGGCACGCGCGCCAGCACGCCGACATTCATCTTCTGCGTTAACGGAAACAGATTCTTCTCCGGCGTCTGATCGAAGATGTTGTAAATCACCTGCACGCAATCGATCATCCCGGATGCAACCAGCTCCAGCGCGGAATCCGGCTGATGATCGTTGATGGAAACGCCGAGCGCCCGTACTTTGCCCGATCCTTTCAACTCTTCAAACGCCCTGCGCCACTCGTCCCGATGAAACCATTCCGGATTCCAGACGTGCAACTGCTGCAGATCGATTGCATCCACTTTCAGATGCGCCAGGCTGGTTTCGGTCGAGCGCATGATGTAGTCGTACGGAAAAACCTTGTCGATCCCGATGCCCGGCTGAGCCGGCCAAAGCTGGTTCATGGGAGGAACCTTGGTGGCGACAAAAATACGCTTCTTCGATTCGCGCACCGCGCGGCCGACCAGCTTTTCGCTGTGGCCGTCGCCATAGGCGAGCGCCGTGTCGATAAAGTTGACCCCCAAATCGATCGCGCGATGCAGAGCGCGCACGGACTCATCGTCGCTGCTTCCCTGCCATAGGGCGCCTCCGATGCCCCAGGCTCCAAATCCTACTTCGCTTACGGAAAATCCGGTTTTGCCGAGTGTACGGTATTTCATCCTGAACCTATGATAGTGAAAGAAGCCCGCGGGGAATGAGGGCGCATCCCGTGATCCGCGCGCTTTGGGGGGCGTGGCTAAACCGGCTTGTTCGCTTCTTCGATTTCAAATGCGCGCTTCCGGCCTGCGCTCACGATACCGCCGCGAAACTTGACTTTGCCATTAATGGATAAGTCCACCGGACGCTCCACCGGATAATCGAACGTCAAAACGTCGTCCTCTTTCAGATCCATCAGATCTTCCACCCGCATCGTTGGACCGCTGAGACGTCCGTCCACGAACATTTTCGACGGTCGAATCAAGCGCACGATTCGCGCTTGCTCCTCTTCGGTGGATTCGCTCTTGCGCACCGACCACTGCTGGTCGAATTTGTGGCGCAGCATTTTGACGACAATCGACGGGATGCCGATGTTCATCATCCCGGTGTTGTCGCCGATCCGCACTTCCATGCTCACCGCGACTACGGCTTCGTTAGGCGCCAGAATTCTAAGCAGTTGCGGTTCGGTTTCGTGAGCCTCTATCGTGAACTCCATCGGCGTCACGGCGTGCCAGGCAGTTTTCAGATCGTGCAGCGTAATGCGAAACATTCCGTCCAACACGCTTTGTTCGATTTCGGTGATTTCGCGCGTGACCTTGAGCGCCGAACGCGCTCCGCCGCCGAGCAGCATCTCAATAATCGGAAACACCAGGCCGGGATTGATCTCGAGCACGGCGTTGCCTTCGTACGGTTTCATTCCAAGCGAAACCAGGCAACTCGGCGAGGGCAGGCACTGCGAGAATTCCATGAAGGAAAGCTGCTCAACCGAAACCAGGTTGACCACCACGTACGCGCGTAAGTATGCGGACAAACTGGATGCCAGGCTGCGCGCGAAATTCTCGTGCAGAATGTGAATGGCGCGAAGCTGATCCTTCGCGATCCGGTCCGGCCTGCGAAAATCGTATGGTTGCGCACGCTTCGCGGGATCATCGTCCTGCGGCGAATCGCGCAGGTTTCGAAAGACATCGTCGATTTCTTCCTGCGATAAAACTCTTTCCGGCATCTACTCGTCTATCGGCCCTCTCCCCCTTTTCTGCACCTTAGTTACAATCGAAGCGGTGCCTCGTTTTCACGTCCACAATTTCGGCTGCCGCGCGTCGCAAGCGGACGGCGCCGCTATTGAAGCGGCTCTGCTTGATCGCGGATTCCAAGCGGCGCCGGATTCCAGCGGCGCCCAGCTGGTCGTTCTAAATTCATGCACTGTCACGGCTTCCGCGGACGACGATGTGCGAAAGACCGTCCGGCGCGTGCATCGCGAAAATCCGGACGCGCGAATTCTGGTCACCGGCTGCTATGCCCAACGTGCACCCGAAGAAATAGCAGTATTACCCGGAGTTTCTTGGGTAGTAGGGAATTCCCATAAGATTCAAATTCCGGATATCGTCAGCGCGCCCGAAGAAGTTCCCTATCACGGCGAAATTCGCGTCGGCGATATTTTCGCTCAACAGGATTTTCTATCGGCGCCTGTGGAAGACGCAAGCGGCGATCGCACGCGGCCGAATCTCAAGATTCAAGACGGCTGCAACAACCGTTGCTCGTTTTGCATTATTCCGTTCGTGCGCGGACGCTCGCGCAGCGCGCCGGCCGAACAGGTCGTTGAACAAGTCCGGAATTTGGCCGGACGCTATCGCGAAGTGGTCTTGAGCGGCATCAATCTCGGCCGTTGGGGAAAGCTGACGGACCTGATTCGAAAGCTGCTCGCCGAGACGAACATCGAGCGGCTGCGCCTTAGCTCCATCGAACCCATGGATTGGAAAGACGAACTGCTCGAACTCGTGGCCAGCTCCCCTCGCATCGCCAAGCACGTGCACGCTCCGCTGCAATCCGGATCGGATCGCGTGTTGCGCCGCATGCATCGCAAATATCGTCCGCGGCATTATGAGGACCGGGTCCGCAAAGCGCGCGCGTGGATGCCGGATGCCGCGATCGGAGCCGACGTGATGACCGGATTTCCGGGCGAGACAGACGCCGAGTTCGAAGAGAGCCGCGCATTCATCCAAAGCCTCCCGTTCACATACCTGCACGTGTTCACTTATTCGGAACGTCCCGGTACGCCTGCAGCGGTGAGCGCCGATCAAGTCCCGACGGAAGTTCGCAAGGAACGCAACCGGATTTTGCGTGAACTCGGCGCGCGCAAGAATTTCGAATTCCGAAAATCGATGATTGGCCGCACGCTTTCGGTAGTGATACTGGCCGACGGCGCGCTGTCGGACAATTTTTTGAAGGTGCAACTGGCTTCGCCGCGCCCTGCCAATCAGGTGATCGAAGTGAAAGTCGGCGGACTCAGCGAAAACGGACTCCGTGAGCACGCCCCGCTCCAAATAATCCGGTGACAGGATACTCAATTCCCGATTTAATCTTCGGGCCAGCCCTCCCGAAAATCGGGAATTGAGTATCCTGTCACCGGATTTCTACATCTCCCGGCGATTCTCTAAGCTCTTCCCCATCGTCACTTCATCCGCGAACTCGAGATCGCTGCCCACCGGGATTCCCATCGCGATGCGCGTCACCCGAACGCCGAGCGGCTTCATCAAGCGCGAAAGATACATCGCGGTCGCCTCGCCTTCCACCGTAGGATTGGTAGCGATGATCAGCTCGCGAATTTCCTCGCCTTGAATCCGCTCCAAAAGATTCGCGATCCGAATCTGTTCCGGCCCGATGCCGCGCAGGGGCGAAAGCGCGCCGTGCAGCACGTGATACAAACCGGAAAATTGGCGCGTGCTTTCGATGGGAAGAATGTTGTGCGGCTCCTCCACTACGCAAATGGACGCGCGATCACGATGCGGATCGCGGCAGAAGTTGCATAGTTCGCCGTCGCTGATGTTATTGCAGGCCGCGCAAATCCCCAGCCGGTCTTTCACATCCACCAGGGCGATGGACAGCCGCTCGGCATCCTCGCGCGGCGCGCGCAACACGTGGAACGCCAGCCGCTGCGCGGATTTCTGGCCGATGCCAGGCAGCCGCTTGAACTCCTGGATCAACCGCGCTAAAGGTTCGGCGAAATCCGGCAACTAGAACATCCCGGGCGGCAGACCCAATCCACCCAACATTCCGCCGACCTTTTGCTGCGTGGCGTCATC
>Ga0070734_10003825_pt1 | contig 15105 bp, 11 predicted proteins | sample Coa_R1_8_FD_66444 | JGI IMG/M metagenome (GOLD analysis project Ga0070734, IMG submission 66444) | Surface soil microbial communities from Centralia Pennsylvania, which are recovering from an underground coalmine fire - Coalmine... | ecosystem: Environmental > Terrestrial > Soil > Unclassified ...
TCCCAAACACGAACCGTCGGATCCCCCGATCCTGAAGCCAGCCACTTCCCATCCGGGGACCAGCAGACACTGGTGACAGAGTGTATATGCCCTTTCAGGGTTCTGACCAATACTCCTGTCTCTGCCTCCCATACACGTACTGTCTTATCGTGTGCTCCCGATGCCAGCCACTTCCCGTCCTGAGACCAGCAGACGCTGGTGACACTACTCATGTGCCCTTCGAGCGTTCTCACTGGGCTTCCAGTGTCTGCTTCCCACACACGCACGGTCTTATCCTGTGCTCCCGATGCCAGCCACTTTCCATCCGGGGAGCTGGCGACACTTTCTACCGGACCGTTGTGCCCACCCAGGTAGCGCTCCAGCGTAAGACCAGGCGGAAGCCCACCGATTTTCGGGAGTTGCTTGATGCTCGGAGTGTTATCAGACATGGCAGAGATCTCCTTGGGACTGCGTGCAGGGGTAAAGAGCATGGCATTGACCGCTTTATTCTCCGGACGTACGTTCTATTCCTGTGTGCGATTAATTTTCTCGGTTTTCGTGTTATTCCTTCAGCAGGAGATGGACCTTCTCTCGTCGAATAGCGATAGCAGAGTTTGATGGAAAGCGAACTATCCTGGCAGCGGGGGAAGAAGTTCCTGTTATGATAGTAAAGTCGTTCCGATCTGACACGCTGAGTTGCGATACTGAGTGAGGAGAGAGGCGTAACGAGATGTACCTGGAAAGTGTCCGCCTGGAAAATGTGAAATGCTTTAAGGACGTAAGCCTGACCTTTCAGAGTAACCGCGACGGCGACCAACAGTCCAATTGGAATGTTATTGTTGGGAATAATGGGGATGGAAAAACAAGCCTGCTGCAGGCAATCGCGGCATGCTTGATGGATACCACGACAGCGGAGCGACTATTACATCCAAACAATTGGGTTCGCAAAGGAAGCCAGACGGGCAGATTGACAGCAAAGATTTGTAAGGAGGATGGGGATAAACAACTGGGCCGTCCGACAATTCAGGGGAAAAATGATCGGAATCTTCAATATGTCATTGTCGATGGTAACCAGGAAGTCGAACTGAATGACCTTCTTGTACCATTGAATAGCGATCCCGGATCCTTGTTTCCAGAGTATCCAGAAAAGCGGGCAAACAAGCGGTTCTTTGCTTCCGCTACGATCCTCGAACCCACAGCTGAATTTGCCAGGCTATTCGATAATTTTAATACGCTTCTCGATGATGTGGATTACCTCAAGCGTAACGCATTTGTTGAACGGAAGCAGAGTGGATGGGTGAGTTGCGGTTATGGAGCCTTCCGCAGGATTTCCGGCTTTGCCAGCCATACGGTGAATATCAACGATCCCTTACAGAAAAGGTTTCTGACACTTTTTGAGGAGGGGGCAGCACTCTATGACTGCGAAAGCTGGCTAAAAGAGCTGGACAGACGAGCAAAGAAGAGCAAAGTAGGTTCCAATCAGCGTAATACTCTTGAAGAGGCCAAGAGTATCGTGTTAGCGTTGTTGCCGGATGTGGATGAGATTATCATTGCTGATGAAGTAAGTTTCAAATGGCGGGGAAGTGAAGTCAATCTGAGTCAACTCAGTGACGGCTACCGAAGTATGTTCGCACTTGCGGTAGATCTATTACGCTGGTTGGAGTTGTTATGTCCTGACAATACAAAGATTAATGAAGTGAGCGGTGTGGTCCTGATCGATGAAATCGACTCCCACCTACATCCGCGTTGGCAGCGTAATGCTGGCTTTCTTCTCACCAGAGTTTTCCCAAATATCCAATTCATCGTCACAACGCACAGTCCGTTTGTCGTCATGGCTGCCGGCAATAACGCTATCACGCTGCTGGAGAAACAGGGAGAAACGGTCACTGCCAACCAGGATGTGCCTTATGTTCGAGGATGGGCGGTAGATCACGTTTTAACCGAACTGTTCGATATGCCAAGCATGCGCGACCCGGATACTGAGGCAAAGCTTGAGCGATACGAGGATCTTCGATTCCGCAGCCAACGTGAAGCCCTGTCCGCTGAAGACGACGCTGAGTTTCACATGCTGGAAACCGACCTCAATACGCGATTACGTGGCGATGATGATTCCCCAATCCAAAAGCAGATCGCTGAAGACTTGACTTTTCTTGCTTCGCAATTGAAACAGAGGTTGAACGGTCCGAGCCGATGATTAGCGTCAATCGAAAGGACCTTCCTGCTGAGATCCAGGAGCAGCTTACTCAACTTCAAGAAGCGATGGATCAGAATTCTGCAGATGCAATGAGTTGGGAAGCATTCAACAAAACGGATACCTACCAGAGTTTGAAAAGCGTCTTGCTACAAATGTTTCACGGCAAATGTGCCTATTGCGAGCGAGACGGCGCTAACCATGTCGAGCATCACTGGCCCAAATCCCCTCACCCGCATAATGCAAACCGAGGCGCTGCATCCCATATGTTTCAGTGGAATAATATGGTCTTGGCGTGTTCGACCTGCAATGGGTTTGAATGTAAAGGATCTCATATGGAGTGGGAAACCGATGGATCGCCTCGGTTGTTAAACCCATGCCTTGGTAAAGATGATGCGCTTTGCTACTTCACGATCGTTCTTGAATCGAATCCCCAATTCATAGTGGGCTGGATAGACCCAAGACCGCAACCGGATACAGCAGCAATAGCATACAATCGTGCAGAATATACCATCAGACGCCTCAAGTTGAATCAGCGTGACTATCTTGTACGTGGCCGGGCACGAGCCATCTCAAAATTATTGATATGTTTACACCTCTTATTTGAGTTTGGCCCAGACTATGAAGCACCTTCTGGAAATCCAATACGCAGGACACTATTACAGATGTTCGACGCGCGGGAGCCCTATTTGAGTCCAATTCGGCAAATCCTCTACTACGAGCCAGCATATCAAGGTCTTAAAGAGAGGCTACTGGAACAGGTACCTGAAATCGGGCCAATTGTGGAATCGTGGGCACTGCTTCCTCCAGATTGCTCACGTCTCATTCAATCGCCAGAAGACTCTGCAGAATCAGGTGACGATGTCGTTGCTTGAAAACCTGGCAAGGGGCCAGTCGAGCCATTTCTCCTATTCTGCTTCAGGCTAAAACGGATACTCTCGATTTCCGGCAGGAACTCCGCTTCTCAAAACGGAACTTTATGGGCAGAACCTTTCCGCGCACATTCCAGAGCCGGTTAGAGAGGAACCTGCCCCGTTATGCTGAAGCATCCCGACCTTACCCGTCGCCGTATCGAACGCTTCCTTGCCGAGACGCTCCGTCCGCAATTGTGGGCGCAGCAGGCTCCCTTGCAGGCGGAAGTCTATCAACCTGTGGGCGGGCCGCGCGACTATCGGAACCTGAACATCGCTCCGGCGGAGTCGGCACGTTATGCCTATACGCCCGTCGAACCCGGCTTTGCATGGGGGCCGGTATGGAGCGACGCCTGGTTTCGGTTCACGGGCACGGTTCCAGAGACGTGGCAGGGGAAGCTGGTCGTCGCGCGCATAGACTGCGGGGCGGAATCCATCCTCTGGGAGGGGGACGATCCGGTTCGCGGCCTGGATTCCAACCATGGCGATGTGATGCTCTATCGGCCCGCACTGGGCGTGGAGCGCGTGGAACTGTATGTCCAGGCGACCGGAATGAATCCGCAGGTGAGCGTGCACGGCAGGCCGCAGGAGCCATCGCCGACGCCCTTTACCTTCCAGCACGCGACGCTAGCGATCTTCGATCCGGCGCTGTTCGGCCTCTACTTCGATGTCAACGTCGCGTTTGGCGTGATGCAGCAGCAGCCTCCCGACAGCCCCCGCTACGGCCAACTCCTCTATGCCCTCAACGAAGTGGTCAACTTCTACGCTGCCGACGATCCCGCCACGATTGCCGCCTGCCGCCAGCGCCTCGCCGACACGTATGAAGCGCCTGCCCACGCCTCCGCGCACCGGATCAGCGCCATCGGCCACGCGCACATGGACACCGCCTGGCTCTGGCCTATCGAACGGACCCAGTACAAGTGCCTCCATACGTTCTCCACCGTGACCAAGTACATGGACGTGTACCCGGAATACAAGTTCCTCTGCTCCCAGCCCGCGCAGTACGAATGGGTCAAGGCGATGGCCCCGAAGCTCTACGCGCGTATTCAGGAGCGGGTGAAGGGCGGCCAGTGGGAGGTCGCGGGCAGCATGTGGGTGGAACCGGACTGCAATGTCATCAGCGGCGAGAGCCTGATCCGGCAGATCCTGCACGGCAAGAACTTCTATCTGGACGAGTTCGGCATGGAGACGAAGGACCTCTGGCTGCCGGATGTGTTCGGCTACTCCGCCGCGCTGCCGCAGATCCTGAAGAAGGCGCGCGTGGACTACTTCCTCACTCAGAAGATCAGTTGGAACCAGTTCAACAAGTTCCCGCACCACACGTTTCTCTGGCAGGGCATCGATGGCACGCGCATCTTCTCTCATTTTCTCCCCTCCGACACCCCCAACGGCGACATGAGCCCGAAAGAGCTGGCGCACAGCGTTCGCAACTTCAAAGAGCACGACCGCGCGACCCGCTCGCTCTACGCCTTCGGCCATGGCGACGGGGGCGGCGGTCCGACCGTCGAAATGCTGGAGAACGCCCGGCGGCTGCGCGACGTGGAGGGGATGCCGCGCGTGGAGATCGAGAAGGCGCTGGAGTTCTTCCGGAAGGCGGAGGCCGACGCGATTGACCTGCCGATCTGGGTGGGAGAGCTCTATCTGGAACTCCACCGAGGAACGTATACCACACAGGCGGCCAACAAGCGGGCCAATCGGAAGATGGAGTTCGCCCTGCGGGATGCGGAGTTCTTAAGCGTTATCAGCCCCGCCGGGCTGTCGGCCTACCCGCTGGCGCAGCTCGACCGCGCCTGGAAGACCCTGCTCCTGAACCAGTTCCACGACATCATTCCGGGCAGCAGCGTGGAGGAGGTGTATCGGGACAGCAAGCAGGACTATCAAGAACTGGATACGACTTTGAGCGCGCTTTCGGAGGGGGCGATCCAGGCGCTGAAAGAGGCGATAGACACGCGGGGAATGAAGCTCCCGGCGCTGGTGATAAGCAACCTGAGCTACTATGCGAACGAAGCGGTCCTGCTCCCGCTGAAGCCGGGCGAGAAGCCGGTGGCGGCGGTCGGGCCAGAGGGCGACATTGTTCCGGTCCAGATGGTGGAGGAGGGGGCGCTGTTCGTCCCGAAGAACCTGCCGCTGCACGGCTATGCGGTCTGGGATCTGGGGGCGACCACCGTGCCTGCCGACCCGGAAGATGCCGTGACCGCCTCGACCACGCACCTCGAAAACGAATCGCTGCTGGTGGAGTTCGATGCCCGCACGGGCCTCATCACCCGCATTCTGGATAAAGACAGCGAGCGGGAAGTGCTAAATGACACCTATGAGTTGGATCGGAAGGGCCGACGCGGGGACACGCTCTACGATGCCTGCGCCAACCAGTTCCAACTCTTTGAGGACAAGCCGCTCTTCTGGGACGCCTGGGACATCGACGTGTACTATCAGGAGAAGGGGCAGACCCTGCTCGATCTGGAAAGCGCCGAAGTGGTCGAGGCTGGCCCGGTGCGGGGGGCGATCCGGTTTGTGCGCTCCTTCGGAAAATCACGGATCATCCAGACGGTCCGCCTGACGACGGGCAGCGCCCGCCTGGACTTTGTGACGGAGGTGGACTGGCAGGAGACCGATCAGATGCTCAAAGTCGCCTTCCCGGTTGCCATCAACAGCCCCCGCGCCACCTATGAGATCCAGTATGGGCATGTCGAGCGGCCTACGCACTTCAATACCAGTTGGGACCTGGCCCGCTTCGAGGTCTGCGCGCAGAAGTGGGCGGACCTGAGCGAGGGGGACTACGGCGTCGCGCTCCTGAACGACTGTAAGTACGGTCACGACACGCAGGGCAACACGCTCTGCCTCACACTGCTCCGCTCCCCCAAGGCGCCCGACCCGAACGCCGACATGGGCACGCACCTCTTCACCTACGCCCTGCTGCCGCACGGAGGCGATTTCCGCGAGGGCGAGGTGGTGGATCACGCCTACGCGCTGAACGCGCCGCCGAGGGCATGCGCGCTGACGGGCAACAAGTCCGGGACCCTGCCCATCGAGCGCTCGTTCTTCTCCGTGGACAATGCCGCTGTCTTCATCGAGGCGGTGAAGCGTGCGGAGAAGGAGGAGGCGATCATCGTCCGGCTCTACGAGGCGCACAACACGCGCGGTACGGTCATGCTGACCGCCGTGCTGCCGGTCAAGAGAGCCTGGCTCACCGATCTGATGGAGACCAACATCGTCGAACTGGCCCTCTCGGATGGCGAAGTCACGCTGCCCATCCATCCCTTCGAGATCGTCACCGTCAAGTTCACCTATTAACCTTCCTGATGAGGCAATCATTCTTGAGAAACGGGAGTAATCATCCATGAGCGTCAAACCGGCCCTTTTGGGAACCTATTTCGAAGATCTCTGCCGCATACCGCGCTGTTCCGGCAACGAGGCGGGAGTGCAGGTCTATCTCCGCACCTTCGCCGATAAACACGCCTTTCCTTATCGCGAAGATGCGGAGGGCAACATCGTCATCTATGTGCCCGGCAAAGGGACGGATCGGAAGGTCCCCTGCTGCATCCAAGCGCATATGGACATGGTCTGCAAGAACGACCCGGAGGTGGCGCACAACTTCTTACGCGACCCGATCCGCACCCGTATCGAGCGCCGCAACGAAAACGGCGTGGAGAGAGAGGTGCTGATCGCGACCGGGACCACGTTGGGCGCAGACAACGGCTTTGGCCTGGCGGCGGCGCTGGCGGTGGCGACCGACCCCGACATTACGGTCCGTCCGCCGCTGGAACTGCTCTGCACGGTCTCCGAAGAGACCGGGCTGACGGGGGCGACGCAACTCGACGCGACGCTGGTGCACAGCGACCTGCTCCTGAACCTGGATACCGAAGAGCTGGGCGAGATCTGCATCAGTTCGGCGGGCGGGCGGGATATGGTCGCGCAATGGGCCTTGACCCGCTCCGCTCCGGAACCGGACGCAACCCCCGTGCGCGTCTATCTGAAGGGCTTGCCCGGAGGACATAGCGGCGTGCAGATCCATGAGGCGCGCGGCAACGCCCTCCAGATGCTGCTGGAGGAGGTACAGGGTGCGGTCGGGAGCGGCCTGCGATTGGCCTCATTTATGGGCGGCACGGCACGCAATGTGATCCCCGGCGATGCGGAACTGGCGCTCTGGGTGACTCAGGCGCAAAGGGCGGCCCTGGAGCAGCGCCTGGGTGCATCGGAATGGTTGGAGCAACTGCGCGCGGTCATCCTTCCCAGTGACAAGCAGATCGCCGGCGGCATCGAGCGCCTGGCCTTTGACGCCGTGCTGCTGCCCCTGTCGGAGGCGCAAACGGACGAGATTCTGCAGGCGATTGCGGCGATACCGCATGGGCCGCAGGCCTGGTCGGAGGCGGTCGAGGGACTGGTCGAGACCAGCAACAACGCAGCTACGGTCACCACCACAGCGGACAAATTGACGCTCTGCTGCTCGACCCGCTCCTCGCGCGACGGAGCCATCGAGCAGTTCCAGGCTGTGCAGGCGGCGGCTCTTACGCGCTCCGGCGCAGCGGTCACCTTTAGCGATGGGTATCCCGGATGGCCTGCCGAGCCCGACAGCCCGCTGCTCAAGCAGGCAGTCCGGACCTTTGAGGACGTCCTGGGGCATGCGCCTAAGCTGACTGCGGTCCATGCGGGCCTGGAGTGTGGGGTATTGAAGGGCAAACTGCCCCGCTTGCAGATTATCTCCTTTGGGCCGGACATCCGGGACGCCCACACGACACAGGAGCGCATCTGGCTCGATTCCGTGTCGCCCTTCTATGCCTGCCTGACCCGCCTGCTCGCCGATCTGGCCCAATCCGCCGCCGTTTGAAGGGAATCTAGCGCCACATGTCAACGACCATCTCTTTGGAACGTCCTGATACGGAGGACGCCCAGATCCTGATCGCCGAGTTGGAATCCCATCTCGCATCGTTCTATCCTGCGGAGAGCCGGCATGGGTACAGCGTCGAGAAGCTGATCGCGCAGGGCGTCGCCTTTTTTCTGATCCGCCATGATGAGTCCCACGCCGGCTGTGGAGGTATCCAATTATTCGGCACAGAGTATGGCGAGATCAAACGGATGTATGTGCGGCCTTCGTATCGGGGCCTGGGGTTGGGCAAGTTAATGCTGGAGCATCTGGCGAGCTATGCCCGAGAAAGAGGCGTCGGACTGCTCAGGTTGGAAACAGGCATTCATCAGCACGCCGCCATCGCCCTCTATGAGCGGATGGGCTTTCTGCGGATTCCTCCCTTCGGAGAGTATCGAGAAGACCCGCTCAGCGTGTTTTTCGAGAAGCGGCTCTAGGAACCCATGATTACCCTTCAGGATGTTGCGAAACGAGCGGGTGTCGCGCCCATCACCGTCTCCCGCGTGGTCAACAACTCCGGCTATGTGGCGCTGGAGGTGAGGCAGCGCGTCCAGAGGGCGATTGCCGATCTGGGCTATGTCCCCAACACGCTGGCTCGCAGCCTCCGCTCCCGGCAGACCAATACGCTGGCCCTCATCCTGACCGACATCACCAATCCCTTCTTTACTACCGTGGCGCGCGGCGTGGAGGATGCCGCCAGCGACGCCGGGTTTATGGTCATCTTCTGCAATACCGACGAGCGCGAATCGGAAGAGGAGAAGTACCTGCGGATGCTGCTGCAGAAGCGGGTGGACGGCATTTTGCTCGTCCCGGCCCGCAGCGGCGCCCATTCGCTGCCGCTGATCCAGCAGCAGGGGACGGCGGTCGTCGTTCTGGACCGTCGAGTGGAGAACGCTCAGGTGGATGTCGTGCGCTGCGATTCCGAAGAGGCGGCCTGCGAACTGGGCCGCCTCTTGCTCTCGTTAGGACACACCGAGATCGTGCTGCTGGCCGGGCCGCCCGGCGTTTCGACCTCCGAAGACCGCATCGCCGGTTTCCGGCGCGCCCTGGCCGAAGCCGGTATGCCCCTGCGAGGCCGTATCCTCCACGGCGAGTTCACCCAGGAGAGCGGCTACATGATGGCGGAGCAGGTCCTTGCCCTGACCCCGCGCCCGACTGCACTGTTCGCCGCCAACAACTTTATCGCCATCGGCGCGTTCAAGGCGCTGGAAGAGCAGGGGATACGCGTTCCGGAGGAGATGGCGCTGGTCGCTTTCGACGATATTCCGCCTTCCCTGGTGATCGCGCCCTTTCTCACCGTCGCATCGCAGCCTGCCTATGCGATGGGGCAGAAGGCTGTGGAGCGCCTGCTGCAGCGGCTGCGCAATGAGGGGCCGGAGGAGTGCCAGGAGATCTTGCTGCCCACGGAGTTGATCCTGCGCCGTTCCAGCGGGGAAAAGCGCGCCTGAATTGCCGTTTGTAGGGGCAGGCCCCGTGCCTGCCCGATCCGAGGGCAATTGCCTCTCTCAAAAAGGGCAACCACAGGGGGTTGCCCCAACAGCACTATGGAGACACAGAGAACGCCATGTTGACATTAGCGAAATACTCGTTCGGAGTGGGGGACCGGTTCGCTCACCAGGCGAAGGCGCAGTTGCGCGCCTGTATGCTGGCAGTGGAGGAGGGAGCCGACGTCGTTCCCGTCTGGAACAAGTCCAATCGGGAACACACCACCATTGGCTCGGAGCCAGGGAGCGTGCGCACGGCGGCGGACGCGGCGGTGCGCGCATTGGGCTGGAACCGGCCCTACCATGTAGATGCCGATCATATCCGCCTCACAACGGTGGATGGATTTCTCGCCTCATCGGACTTCTATACCATTGACGTGGCCGACTCCATCGGTCAGGACGCCGGTAGGGAGGCGGTGACCGCCTTTGCCGACCGGCACCCTGAACTCGTGGGGCGCCTCACCATCCCCGGTATCGAGACGCCTTTCGAGATCGCGCGGGACGACGTGGAGCGGAGCGCGACGAAATACCTCCTCGCCGTTCAGGAGGCCGGGCAGATCTATCGGCATATCGCCGACCGCAAAGGCGAGGGCAACTTTATCACCGAGATCTCAATGGATGAGACGGATAGCCCGCAGACGCCGCCGGAGTTGTTGATCATTCTGACTGCCATTGCCGATGAGAAAATCCCGGTGCAGACGATAGCGCCGAAGTTCACCGGGCGCTTCAACAAGGGCGTGGACTATGTCGGCGACCTGGCGCAGTTTGAAAAGGAATTCAACGCGGATCTGGCCGTGATCGCCTACGCCATCCGCCAGTACGGATTGCCGACGAACCTGAAGTTGAGCGTCCACTCCGGCAGCGACAAGTTTTCGATCTACGCCCCGATCCGCAGGGCGCTGGCCCGCTTCGACGCAGGGCTGCACATCAAGACCGCTGGGACCACCTGGCTGGAGGAGTTGATCGGACTGGCGGAGGCGGGTGGCGAGGGCCTGAAACTGGCGCAGGAGATTTACGGCAAGGCGCTGGAGAAGCGGGAGGCGCTCTGTGCGCCCTATGCGGCGGTGATCGATATTGATATCGCAAAGTTGCCCCCGGCGGCGGAGGTAATGGGCTGGACCGCCGAGCAGTATGTCTCCGCCTTGCGTCACGACCGGAGCAACCCGGCCTTTAACTCTTCGGTGCGCCAACTGCTGCATGTCGGCTACAAGGTGGCCGCGCAGATGGGGGAGCGCTATCTGAACCTGCTCGAAGCCTGCGAACCTACCATCGCCCGCAATGTGACCACCAACCTCTACGACCGCCATCTGAAGCCTCTGTTTGTAGGAAATGCGGGAGGTGCGCGATGAGCAGGGATCTCTTCGACCTGCAAGCCGAGACCGCGGTCGTTATCGGCGGCACGGGTGTGTTAGGTGGGGCGATGGCCGAGGCGCTTGCAGGGGCCGGGGCACGGGTGGCGATTGTGGGGCGCAGTGTGGAACGAGGTGAGGCGTGCGCTCGGAGTATCGAAGCGAGCGGAGGTCAGGCGTGCTTCCAGGCCGCCGATGCGTTGGACAAGGAGGCTCTTTTGAGGGCGCGGGATACCATTACAGCGCAGTGGGGCAGGATTACCGTTCTGGTGAACGCGGCGGGAGGCAATCGCCCGGATGCAACTCTGCCGCCCGGCGCGGACTTCTGCCGCCTGCCCCTGGAAGCGTGGAAGGGTGTGTTCGATCTGAACCTGGTGGGCGGCGTGCTGCTGCCGTGCCAGGTCTTCGGGGAGACGATGGTCACCGCCGGCAAGGGCAGCGTCATCAATATCGCCTCACTGTCCGGTATGACGCCGCTCTCCCGCGTGGTGGCCTACTCGGCAGCCAAGGCCGCCGTACTCAACCTTACGCAGTTCTTGGCGCGGGAGTGGGCTGCGCGCGGTGTGCGCGTGAATGCGCTCAGCCCCGGCTTCTTTCCTGCAGAGCAGAACCGGGCGCTGCTCTTCAAAGAGGATGGGAGCTATACCGAGCGGGGAGGCCAGATCATCGGGCACACGCCGATGGCCCGCTTTGGCGAACCCCACGAACTCGCGGGCGCCGTGATCTGGCTCGCCTCTTCGCTAGCCTCCTCCTTCGTCACCGGTCAGAACATCGTGGTGGACGGCGGCTTCTCCGCCGTCACGATCTGATCTATAAACGGAACTCAGTCCTGGGCATCTGTAGCGCGCGTCCGATGGAAGAAGTCGGCGTTGAGCGCAACGAGGTGTTGCCACGGTTTCGGCACGTCTACATCCGCAAAGACCGCATTGACCGGGCATTCCGTTTCGCACAGCCCGCAGTCAATGCAATGGTCGGGATCTATGAAGAACTGGTCGTAGATCTTGCCGTCGGCTTCGAGCGTGCCTGGCTGGATGCAGTCACAGGGGCAGACGGTGACGCATCCGCCGTCTTTCACACCGCTGCAGGGTTCGGTAATCACATAGGCCATGCGAGAATCTCCTTTGCTCCAACCGTCGAAATCTTCTCTATGGTTGGTGTGTCCATCTTACTGCCGTCCTGTATTGCAACGCAATGACTTTTATCACGGAGAGCCTCTTTTTCCATGGAGCGTAAAGCCGCCTTACGGTGCGTCCTCTTTCTCAAGACCCTGCCCGAACCGGTGATCGAGGCGATTGCAGCAACGGGCGAGGAGCGTCGCCTGAACCGGGGCGAGTTGCTGTTCGCCGAGCACGACCGCTGCCTGGGATTGCTGGTGGTGCTGCAGGGAGCCGTGAAGGTCTACAAACTGGACAGCCGGGGGCGCGAACTGACCCTGGATCGGGAGATGCCGGGCGAGAGCGTCGCCGAATTGCCCCTCTTCGATGGCGGCAACTATCCGGCAAGTGCGGAGGCGGCAGAGGAGAATACGGTCGTTTTCCTGGTGCGACGGGAGCGGTTTCGGCAGTTGATGTCTGAACATCCGCAAATCGCCGAACGGGGATTGCTGGCGCTGGGCATTCGGACCCGGAAGCTGATCGCGATGCTGGAAGCGCAGGCCCTGTATTCCGTGCGGGCCAGGCTGGCGAACTATCTCCTGGAGGCAGCGGACGGGCGCACGACGTTTCTACTTACCGAGACCAATGAGGCCATTGCAGGTCACATCGGCACCATGCGCGAGGTGGTATCGCGGACGCTTCATACCTTCAAGGATGCGGGGGCGATCCGCCTAGACGGGCGCAGCGTAGAGCTTCAGGAACCGGAACTGCTGCGCCGCATTGCCGACAATATAGTAGACCTTTGAAATCGAAGAATTCCGACCATAGTAAAACGGCGAGAGGCGTTCCATCTAAGATGGAACGCCTCTCGAGTAGGGAAAATCGGGGCGACTGGACTTGAACCAGCGACCACCCGCCCCCCAGACGGGCATTCTACCACTGAACTACGCCCCGTTATTTATCTGTATAAAAACTTGTTAGTGTAGTCGCAACATTTGCTGATACCACACTCTTCCATCAAATGACGGACTTTTTCTGTGTTGCTCAGGCTGGCGCGATGTTCTCTACTGATGCCCCCTGTGTTTCCGCCATGTTCGCCCTCCGCTCTGACGACTGTGCGAACCGACTTATCCGAACCACGCGAGAGATAGTATACCCCAGAACGGCCTGAAAAGGAAGGGCAGGCGTTCGGGAAAACGCAAGAAAGTTGCCGGCGTCAGGCGTGCTTTTGGATAAGGACCGATCACGCTTACGATAATCCGGGGAGGTGCTATTCCAACAGCGTCCTGTCCCTCAACGAGCGCCCGCGATCCGCTGTGTAATCTTCATTCTTCTCATTGCGATTCTCATCCACATGTGGGTGAGAAAATTACAGATGAGCTCGACCAGTATACCCTCTCCAGCGTACAGGGGTGCGCATTTCGGATATCGATTATAGCGCTTTCTTAGAGTGCGTACGGACATTCCGTCCTGCGGGGATAAATCCCACGAGGTTGATCCACGGGGATAAATCCCCGTTCTATAATACGAAACCCGCTTTCGCGGGTTCTGGATGCAGTCCGCGAAGGCGGACTTTGGATATCAGAACGAGGTTTCAACCTCGTGGATCAACGCCGTAGAGAAAGTTTCCGTACGCACTCTTAGTCCTTTCTTTCACCATCCGAATTCCCTCGAAGGCAGGCATCTTCTTCTCTCTTCTTTCTATTAAAACAACAAAACTCACAATGAAATCGTAAATGGTGACGCTTTTGCCCATGGGGTCGAGGTTGTGGGCGCTGGCGCTGGCGAAGTAGATAGCGCTCTTGAGGTCGCGGTCGAGGTCGCTGGCGAGGTTGCGGGCGATGGCGAGGTCGAGGTTGTGGTTGTGGGCGAGGTCGCGGGCGAGGTCGAGAGCGCAGGCGCTGGCCCTGACGACGGCGCGGTCGAGGAGGCGGGCGTTGGCGATGGCGCGGTCGAGGTTGTGGGCGATGGCGCTGGCGCGGTCGTGGGCGCTGGAGAGGTCCTGGGCGATGGCGCTGGCGAGGGTGCCGAGGATGTCGCGGTCGAGGAGGCGGGCGAGGTCTATGTCGCGGGCGAGGGCGAGGTCACCAGCGATGGTATTCCAGCAACGTATGCCAAGTTCTGCTTTCGTCAGACGTGGGGCTGTTTTTCCTACCTGGACAAACACAGTCGTATTTCCGGCTTGCGTCCAGTAGCCTGAGTACGTTCCTTCTGGGATTTTTTCCTGAAGGGGTTCATTGTCCAGTTCTCCCGGCATCGGGAGACGATAGCGCCATTCGCTATCTTCTCGTCGGGTGAGCCATTCGCAAAAGGCAACCGCATCGGAAGGGCGCACACCCACAACCGGCCAGCGGCCCTGACCTTCAGGAAATTGGTAGTTAGTCCAGTGGTCGGGTTGATAGAACTGACCCTTTTCGCGCATTTCGTCGAGAAACAGTTGATATTCTGCATGGGAGATCAGGCTATTATCTATATACCTGTCATCGTCCATGCGGACGATACGACGCAACCGCAGGGCCAGCAGCGTTTCGGCCGCAACCTTGCGTGTCTGTTGATCTGCTGTCTCGACCTCTTTGTCCAGGACCTGCTCAATTTTGGAGCGAAGTTCCGGTTGCACTGCCCCTGCATCTTCCAGGCACTCTACCGCCAATGCGATAGCGGTAACCACCTCAGCGGAAGGTCGTGGTTTTAGACAGGCTTCGATGATCGGCGAGGCATCGGAAGATCGCGCACAGTACAGACGGATCGTTTCGTGCCACCATGTTTCTGAAATGTGGGTCGTCAGTTCCGTTTCCAACTCCGACTTGTGTTCCTGAACATAGACAGCAGCCAGAAACTCCTGAAAGGTCAGATGGGCAAAACTATATACTCCGTTCTCGCGTTCGAGGAGTAGTCCGCTGCCTTCCTCAACGGATTTGAGAAAAACAGCAGGGGATGTATCCATCGTCACCATCATGAGTGCGTCTCGAATCGCATTTTCCGCTTCCTTCTTCGTCATCTCGCGGGTTCCCGCTTGCATCATGGTGTAGGCGAGCGGTTGCAGCACTCGCTGCTTCTGCGCCGGTGTCATGTCGAGTTCGATGCCTTTGGACTGTTGACGTTTGCCGAGAAAGACATCGCAAACTTCGGCGTAGAGCTCGACACGTCTGCCCGGCAGGGCGTTGCGAAAGTGGTGGACACTGGCGATCATGGTGAGCAGCAGGGGATTGACGGCGAGTTCGGAAAGAGTAGGTGAC
>Ga0070734_10003827_pt1 | contig 15101 bp, 14 predicted proteins | sample Coa_R1_8_FD_66444 | JGI IMG/M metagenome (GOLD analysis project Ga0070734, IMG submission 66444) | Surface soil microbial communities from Centralia Pennsylvania, which are recovering from an underground coalmine fire - Coalmine... | ecosystem: Environmental > Terrestrial > Soil > Unclassified ...
CGCAGCAGATATCGCCGAGCTTGCCTGCGCCGCGTGGCGCCTGTTCCATGTTGATGGTTTCGCCCGTGTGGACATCCGATTGGATTCGGCCGATCTGCCCATGATCCTGGAGATCAATCCCAATCCCTGCCTCGAACCGAACGCCGGCTTCGCGGCAGCAGCCGTTGAAGCCGGAATCGATTATCCCGACCTCATCGAGCGGATTGTCATGGAAGGTTTACAAAACGCTAGCCGCTGACGAGCGCGATCAGCGCGGAGCAAGCACCATCATCATCTGACGCCCTTCCGTCTTGGGCGACTGTTCGATCTTGGCGATCGGTTCCACATCCCTCTGAATGCGGCCGAGCAATTCCATCCCCAAGTGCTGGTGCGCCATTTCTCGGCCGCGGAACCTCAACGTCACCTTTACCTTGTCGCCCTCGTCGAAGAAGCGCCGCATCGAACGCATCTTCACGTCGTAGTCGTGGTCGTCGATCGTGGGCCGCATCTTTATTTCCTTTATCTCGATGACCTTTTGCTTCTTGCGGGCTTCGGCCGCTTTCTTTTGCTGCTCGTATTTGAATTTGCCGTAGTCCATAAGCTTGACCACGGGCGGCTTGGCTTCGGGCGAGACCTCGACAAGGTCGAAGCCTTGTTCTTCCGCTATGGCGCGGGCATCGTCGGTACCGATTTCACCGAATTTGTGTCCGTCCGCGCCGATCAAAAGAATTGTGCGTGCGATTATTTCCTCGTTTGCACGCGGTCCGTCCTTGGCAGGTGCCGGGGCGGGTGTCGAAAACCGTCTGGCGACTATGACTCTCTCCTATTTTGAGACGCGATCGGACGCTTCATCCCAAAGCCAAGCCGATCAGGTCTGTTGGACGGCGGGTCGTTCCTGCGTCCTTGGGCGCAGTCGCACCCTATAGAAGAAAACCGCCCCGCCGTCGGATCGCGGTTTCCTGTTTGAGAATAGGGCGCGGAGGATGTTTCGCAAGGGTTAATCAGCCACATCGCGGCGGGATTCGGCCTCGCTCTTGATGCGGTTCGTGAACATTTCAAGCGGCATCGGGCCCAAATCTTTCCCCGAACGCAGGCGGACGGCCACATTGCCCTCCGCGGCTTCACGCTCGCCCACCACCAGCATATAAGGGATCTTCATTAGCTGTGCGTCGCGAATCTTTTTCTGCATACGCTCGTTGGCCGAATCGACCTCGACGCGCAAACCACTGCCAGTATCAGGGACGGAAGTTTCGGCGAGTTTCTTGCGGACTTGCTCGGCATACGCGTTTGCCTTCTCACTAATCGGTATCACGCGAGCCTGAACCGGCGCCAGCCAAACCGGAAACGCGCCGGCATAATGTTCGATTAGCACCCCGATGAATCGCTCCATCGACCCCAACACCGCCCTGTGCAGCATGGCGGGCCGTTGACGCGAGCCGTCTTCTGCGACGTATTCGGCACCCAGCCGACCCGGAAGGTTGAAATCCACCTGGACCGTGCCGCATTGCCATCCCCTACCGATCGCATCGTACAGCGTGAACTCCAGCTTCGGCCCGTAGAACGCGCCCTCGCCCGGATTTACTTTGTACGACACGCCCATCTTTCTGCAGGCGTCGGCAAGATCTGCTTCGGCCTTGTCCCACACATCATCGGCGCCGATACGATTTTCAGGCCGGGTCGAAAGCTTGACGTCGACGTTGTTGAAACCGAGCTCGCTGTAGACCTCGAAGATCAATTGCGAAGCATGTACGGCTTCGTCGGTCATCTGCGCCGGCGTGCAGAAAATGTGAGCGTCGTCCTGCGTAAATCCGCGCACGCGCATCAGACCGTGCAAAGCGCCACTGGGCTCGTAACGGCTGCATGAACCGAACTCCGCCATGCGGATCGGCAGGTCCCGATAGGAGCGCGTGCCCTGTTTGAAGATTTGCACGTGGCCGGGGCAGTTCATTGGCTTGAGTGCGAGCAGTTTTTCCTCGTTCGCTACTTCCACGGCGAACATATGCTCGCGAAACCAGTCCCAGTGCCCGGACTGCTGCCAGAATTTGTGGTCCATCAGCAGCGGTGTTTTGACTTCCACGTAATCGTGACGCTGAAACTTGCGCCGCGCATAGGCCTCAAGCGTGCGGTAAAGCGCGTGCCCCTTCGGATGCCAGAAGACCTGACCGGCGGCCTCCTCCTGCATGTGGAAAAGGTCGAGTTCCTTCCCCAGCTTCCGATGATCACGCTTCTCCGCTTCTTCAACCTGCTTCAGGTAACATTCGAGCTCCTTTTGGTCGCGCCACGCGGTACCGTAGATGCGCTGTAGCTGTGCATTCTTTGCATCGCCCCGCCAGTAGGCGCCGGCGATCTTGGTAAGCTTGAACGCGTCGCCGATCTTGCCCGTCGAGACGAAATGTGGTCCCCGGCAGAGATCGTGCCAGTCGCCGTGCCAGTAAATGGACACTTCCTCGTTGCTCGGAATGCTCTTGATCAGTTCGGCTTTGTAGTGCTCTCCCATGGTCTCGAAGTGTGAAACGGCCTTGTCGCGCGGCCAGACCTCGCGGCGCGTCGGCAGGTCCGCTTTGACGATCTTGAGCATCTGCGCTTCGATCCTCGGCAGATCGTCAGGCGTGAAGGGTTCGTTGCGGGCGAAATCGTAATAGAAGCCGTTTTCGATAGCCGGGCCGATCGTCACCTGTGTCCCCGGGAAAAGGTCCTGCACGGCCATTGCAAGAATGTGCGCGGCATCGTGCCGGATCAGTTCCAGTGCCTCCGGATCCTTCCGCGTGATGATGCGGAGATTCACGTCCCCTTCGAGGGGTCGAAACAGATCCCACTGCCGGCCATCGACTTCTGCGACGAGCGCCGCCTTTGCGAGACCGGGCCCGATCGCCGCAGCAACTTCTGCCGGCGTCGTGCCGCGGGGGAAGTCCATGGATTTGCCGTCAGGAAGCGAAATCGTGACGGTTTGCCGGGCTGACAAGTTTGCCTTCCTTTTTTGAGAGCGCGGAACATCAGGAAGGCCCATGGAGGAGTCAAGCCGCGACCGAATAGCCATTCTTGTGCCCGAATCGCAGGATTGGCTCCGGTCCCGAACCCCCGAGGCCTGTTCCATGCGACCGGATTGGAAACGCTGGCTGATCGTCCCGCTTCTGTTAGCGTGGGCACCAGGCGCAAGCGCCGACGACAACGACTCCGCAAAGGTCATTTCTGAGTGTGGCGCCCAAGACTTGCCGCAGAGTTCGATAGATTCCTGCCTGGAACGCGTTCGCGTTCTTGAAGAAACCGATGCCTCTGCGAACCTCCAGGGCCTCGAAGCGGCTTTAGAGCGTCGGGCGTCAGGCAAAGGCTCGATTGCACATGCTGAACAAATACGGACCTTGCCACCCGAACTATCAACCCCGGCAAAGTCGGTTCGGATGACCGATCCCTCGGGCGCATCCGACGAAGACGCGCCAGCGAATTCGCGGCCGCTTGCCGGCCCCGATGTGGACGATCAGCCGCCGATCGCCGATTCGGATGATGAAGCGACATCACAATCGGACAACGCTCAACAGGACGATCCGCAGTAACTGAACTGGAACCCGACGCGATCAGACTTGTCCGCCCATCCGTGCGCTCGAACTGCCCAGCTGGTCGCAAGCCGCTGAAGCGAAGCCCTTGTTCTGTCAAAAGGCACACGCGGACGTGCATTGACGAAGCCCGGGCTTCGTGGGCGAGAATGGCAGAGGAGGGATAAAGCGGAGATAGAGAAGATGAAGAGCCTTGCTGTTGTTACTGTTCTCGGCGTCCTGATCGCAATTCCCGCCGCCTCACAGGTTGGTCCATCCAACCCGGTAGGTCCGGTTTGCCTCAGTCCGGGTGCCGTGCCCAACCAAGCCATCCCTCGCACGAAGGTCCTCGATCCCCAACACATTCTGTTTTACACGCGCGAGGGTCGGGTGTGGGAGAACACGCTGCAATCGCCCTGTCGCGATCTTTTGTTCCACGGCTTCGCGTTTACAGGGCGTGAGGACGAAATCTGTTCCAATGCGACCAGCATCAGAGTGCTCGAATCGGGAGAAACTTGCACACTGGGAGCCTTTAGGCCATATACGCCGCCGCCCGCGGCGCCGTAATCAGTACACCAACGCTGAACCTTCCGGACCGCCGCAAGAAGGGCCACCGGGCCCTTCGACCTGACCGCGAGACCGGCCGGATTGACGCGAAAACTTTTCCTTCATGTTGGGCCCGCAAAAACGGGAACGAGCGCCGTACAGGATGTGTTGCGCCGCCATGACGGTAGCATCGTTATCTACCCAAAGATCGGTCTGTGGGCAGACGGCTCGCATCACAACCTGGTTCTGAATTATTTCGGTGAATTCAACCGTCCGGAGGTCGTGCGAGAAAACCCGGCCGAGCTTCTCGCCCGCGTCGGCAACGAGACTCGCGGCTCGACGCGCGACATTGTCATCAGCTCGGAAGTGTTGGCTGGACGCAAGGATATCGCCGGCTTTGTCGCAGCACTGGAACGCCAAATCGGAGAATCCCTGCGGGTCGAATGCGTGGCAGTGGTGCGCGAGCATTTCGAGCGCGCCGCTTCCCTCTACAACCAGCGGGTCAAGGACGCAGTCACCCGGGAAACGCGCGACCCGGACGTGTTTCTCGCCGAACAGGCGCGAAGCCTCTGTTACGCAAATCTTGTCAAACGCCTCCGGCATACAGGTTTCGGCCTCTCAGTTCTCAACTACCATCCAGCAGAGAGCTGCGTCGAAAGAGTTCTGGCACTGTTCGCTTTTCCGCAAACAAATGCACTAAACCATCCGCCGCGGAATGTGTCGCTCAGCCGTGCGACTCTTGTGGCATCGCTCGCAGCAAACAGAATCGTAGGATCAGGAGAAAAACGGGACAGATTTGTCGACGCATTGCGGCAAATGCCAGAAATCCAGGCACCTTCCGCGTCGATTTTCAACGCGGAGGCGGTTTTGGCAGCCGATCGCCGGTTTGGGAAGGATCGGAATTTCTTGCTGCGACGATTTGGAATCGAGTTCCAGTTGCCAGATTTTTCCGAGCAACGTTTTCCATTTGGCATCGACGCGACGGAATTCGAACATATCTGCAAGATTGCGCGTCAGTTTGGCGATTTTGGCCGCGACGTCGTGGAGGCGATTCGCCCGTACATTCGCCTCTGAGTATCCTTCGAAACAGAAAGGGCCGGAGTTCCCTCCGGCCCTTTCCACATTCTCTCGATAATGGGTAGGCCGCACGCTCTGACTCCAGCGGCCGGTAACCAGACTTAGAAGTCCATATCACCCATACCGCCACCGCCCGGCATCGGAGCGGGGGCCTCCTTTTTAGGACGATCCGCCACCAATGCCTCGGTCGTGATCAGGAGTGCGGCGACGCTCGCTGCATCTTGAAGCGCAATGCGCACGACTTTGGTCGGATCGACGATGCCCGCTTCGACGAGGTCGACATACTGCTCATTCTGCGCGTCGAAACCATAGGTGTTCGACTTCTGCTCGAGCAACTTGCCAACAACGATCGAAGCTTCAACGCCGGAGTTTTCGACGATCTGGCGGATCGGTGTCTGGATCGCTTTGCGGATGATCTGAATGCCTGCATTCTGATCATCGTTGTCGCCGGAAAGACCGTTCAGCGCCTTGGTCGCGTAGAGAAGCGCCGCTCCGCCGCCTGGGAGAATGCCTTCCTCCACCGCCGCCTTCGTGGCGTTGAGCGCGTCGTCAACGCGATCCTTCTTCTCCTTCACCTCGACTTCCGTGGCGCCCCCGACGCGGATGACCGCAACACCGCCCGCGAGCTTCGCGAGACGTTCCTGCAGCTTCTCTTTGTCGTAGTCCGAGGTCGTCTCTTCGATCTGCTGCTTGATCTGACCGACACGCGCCTGAATGTCGTTCTTCTTGCCCGAACCGTCGATGATCGTGGTGTCGTCCTTTGTGATGCGGACCTTCTTCGCCGTGCCCAGCATGTTCAGCTTCACGTTCTCGAGCTTGATACCGAGATCTTCGCTGATCACCTGGCCACCCGTAACAATGGCGATATCTTCGAGCATCGCCTTCCGGCGATCACCGAAGCCCGGCGCCTTCACAGCCGCAACTTTGAGGCCGCCGCGCAGCTTGTTAACGACGAGTGTCGCCAACGCTTCGCCTTCGACTTCTTCAGCAATGATAAGCAGCGGACGACCGCTCTGCACCACCGACTCGAGAATCGGAAGCATCGGCTGAAGCGAGGAGAGCTTCTTCTCGTGAATCAGGATGTACGGCTCGTCGAGTTCGGCCACCATCTTGTCGGCGTTGGTGATGAAGTAGGGAGAGACATAGCCGCGGTCGAACTGCATGCCCTCAACCACGTCGAGTTCGGTTTCCAGGCTCTTCGCCTCCTCAACCGTGATCACGCCTTCGTTGCCGACTTTCTGCATCGCCTCGGCAATCATCTTGCCGACGGTGCGATCGCCGTTCGCGGAAATCGTGCCAACCTGAGCGATCTCCTCGTTGGCTTTCACCTTCTTGGAGCGTTTCTTGAGATCTGCGACCACAACCTCGACCGCCTTCTCGACGCCACGTTTCAGGTCCATCGGGTTCATGCCGGCCGCAACCGACTTTGCACCCTCGCGAACGATCGCATGGGCAAGGATGGTCGCGGTGGTGGTGCCGTCGCCAGCCGCGTCGTTGGTCTTGGACGCAACCTCGCGCACCATTTGCGCGCCCATGTTCTCGAACTTGTCGTGAAGCTCGATTTCCTTGGCGACGGTTACCCCGTCCTTGGTCGAGCGGGGAGCGCCGAAGCTCTTCTCAAGCACGACGTTGCGTCCCTTGGGACCCAACGTGACGCGCACGGCGTCGGCAAGGATGTCGACGCCGCGTAGCATCTTGTCGCGAGCGTCGGCTCCAAATCTTACATCTTTGGCTGCCATGTGATTTCTCCTTGGAATACGGAATTTGCAAAACAGGAATCAGACGCGCTCCGAAACCTGTTCTGTGCTGGTTTTCGGTTATGCGGCCTTCTTCACGGGCTTCGAGGTGCGTCCCTCGAGAATGCCCATGATGTCGGACTCCTTCATGATCAGGAGCTCTTGGCCATCGACCTTCACTTCGGTGCCCGACCATTTGCCGAACAGGACGAAGTCGCCGGCCTTCACTTCGGGAGCGACCCGCTTCCCATGCTCGTCAAGAGCGCCTGGGCCGACGGCGATGACTTCGCCCTCTTGGGGCTTCTCTTGGGCGGTGTCGGGGATGATGATACCGCCAGGGGTTTTTTGATCTTCCTGGACACGACGGACGACCACGCGGTCGCCAAGCGGACGGAATTTCATTGGGAAGTGTCTCCTCAAAAAAAGCGCAATGGGATCAACAGTTTGACGCCAAGTAGCCGCGGGGTGCAGGCCCCTTGGCAGCACTCTCCTTCTGAGAGTGCCAACCATTTGCCAGCGATATAGGGGGGAGCCTATCAAGCGTCAAGTGGCTTGCTGCGCTGCAGCATCTGTGCAGAGTTACTACGTTGCATTCGGCCGTTCCATATGCGCGGGGGCGTTCCGTGACCGAGGAGATTCCTACCGGGTTTGCCCCTCTGGGCATTCGCATGGGCTTCCTCGAATCCATTGGTCCGCTCTACCTGCGGTGGATGGGTGAAAAGGCTACACTCGGTTTCCGCGTGGGGCTGCGCCACTGCAATCCCGGAAATGTCTGCCATGGCGGCATGCTCGCAACCTTTGCGGATATGCTCCTTCCCATCGCCGCCCGCCTGCAAAGCGCGACAGAAATGGGCTTTCTTCCCACCATCAATCTGACCTGCGATTTCCTTACTCCGGCACCCCTCGGAAGCTGGGTCGAGGGGCACGCGGAGGCCGTAACGGTCACGCGCAATCTTCTGTTTGCACAGGGATTTGCGACAGCGAACGCAAATCCCTGTCTACGCGCGAACGGCATCTTCAAAATCACTTCGCTTGGATCGAACAAGAGCGGCGATCTCTCGCGAGAGGTTTTTATCCGCCCGCCAGCCACGGAGCGATGAACGCGTCAGCCTCCGGGAGAGAGGAGTTCACCCGAAGTACTCGAAACTTGGCGATACACCGACCTTTCGCCCTCAAGTGCCACGCGGCCTTCGGCGAGCAACCGAAGCGCCAATGGATAAAGCCTGTGCTCGGCCGCCAAGGTGCGCGAAGCAAGCGCCTCCTCCGTATCACCGGGCAAAACCGGCACGGCGGCCTGTGCGATGATCGGACCAGAATCAAGCTCGGGCACCACGAAATGCACGGTGCAGCCGGAAATGCGGACCCCCGACTCAAGCACATGGCGATGCACGTTCAGCCCTTTAAATGCCGGCAAGAGCGATGGATGAATGTTGACAAGCCGGCCGCGCCACTTTTCGACAAATGCATTGGAAAGCACGCGCATAAAACCGGCCAAGCAAATCAACTCCACGTCGGCCACAACCATCAATGTGTCAACGGCCTGGTCGAAAGACTCCCGCGAAGCGTATGTTCCGTGCTTCACGACGTGCGCTGGAACGCCGGCGCGAACGGCGCGCTCCAGCCCCAACACACCGGCGACATTGGAAACGACGCAGGCGATTTCCGCGGGATAATCCGAAGCCGAGCAGGCGTCCATCAGAGCCTGAAGATTGCTTCCCCGCCCGGAGATTAGCACGCCAACGCGAACGCGGCGGCTCATGCGAAAAGCTGCCCGCTGTAATTGACATGTGGATCGCCGGTGTCCCGCGCCAGTGTGCCAATCGCACAAGCCCTGGAGCCCGTCCCGGCTATGGCCTCAATGCAGTCTGCCTCATCTTCTGCGGCAACGACCGCGATAAGGCCGATGCCGCAATTGAACGTCCTGAGCATTTCGCGCTCGTCCACGCCGCCGCGCTCCGCCAGCCATTGAAACACCGGAGGAATCGCCCAAGAACCAAGCAACACTTCGGCGTTCAAATTCCTTGGCAGGATTCGGGGAAGGTTTTCGGTGATTCCGCCGCCCGTGATGTGAGCAAGTCCCTTCACCTTTGTTGCCCGAATCGCCGCAAGCGCGCTTCGCACGTACAGATGTGTCGGTATCAAGAGAGCTTGTGTCAAAGGGAGTTGTCTCGCAAATGGCGCGGGCGCGTCGAGTGGTTGAGCGGTATCTGCAAGAATTTTTCGAACCAGAGAAAAACCATTGGAATGGAGGCCGGAAGAGGACAGGCCGATCAGCACGTCGCCCGGCTGCATACGATCTGGCTTCGGCAGAACGCAGTCGCGTTCGACCGCGCCCACCGCAAACCCAGCGAGATCAAAGTCGCCCGGCGCATACATACCCGGCATTTCGGCGGTCTCGCCACCGATCAAGGCGCAGCCGCTGTCGCGGCAGGCCCGTGCGATTCCTTCGATGACAATTGCCGCATCATCGACAGCGAGCTTTCCCGTTGCATAGTAGTCGAGAAAAAAAAGCGGCTCTGCGCCCTGCACGACAATGTCATTCACGCACATCGCAACGAGGTCTTGCCCGATCGTGGTAAAATCGCGGGCTTCGATGGCCAGCTTCAGCTTCGTGCCGACACCATCGGTCGATGCGACGAGGATCGGGTCGCGGTAACCAGCGGCTTTCATGTCGAACAAGCCGCCAAATCCCCCAAGTTCCGCGTCCGCGCCGGCTCGGCGGGTCGCTGCGGCCGCCGGCGCAACGCGGCGGATCAAACCGTCGGCGGCATCGATGTCCACGCCGGCTTGACGATAGGCGCCACCGCTGCCGTTACGCCTGTCCGTCATTTGCTGCCAGTTGCCTCCCTTCGGACGCGCGAGAGCGTTCGTAAGCAGCAATAGCTGCGGCGGCAAGGCGCGACTTCTTCCTGCTTTCGAAAGCTACCACCCGCCCCTATAGTCAAGGGGCGAAGGATAATGATGCGTCTTAAGGTCCTGAGGCTGCTGTTTCTGTTGGCTGCGGTGTTGGCCCCCCCTCCCACCGCCGCAGAAGATCCCTACACCGTCAGTGGCATCAAAGTGGATGCAACCGCTCAGTCCGCCGTTGATGCGCAAACCAAGGCGATCAACAGTGGCCGAGCAAAAGCGTGGCAGACGCTCTATCGGCGCCTCACGAAGCAACAGGATTGGAGTCGCCAGCCGACACTGGACGATACCGCGTTGCAGCGACTCGTACGCTCCTATCAGGCGCGAGACCAGCGCAGTTCGACAACGCGTTTTGTTGCAAACATGACGTACGTTTTTAGTCCAAATGCAGTTCGACGGATTCTGCAACAGAACGACCTCTCCTATGCCGACGTAACGGCAAGACCGTTCCTGGTTGTGCCGTTGGCTCCGGGCTGGTCGGCGCAGACACCTTGGGCCCAAGCCTGGCGGAATACGCGATTTGCGCACGGGGCCGTGCCTCTGGTTTTGCCCCGTGCGGACGATATCGACCAGCCGGTTCTCGCATCTCTCCAGTTCGATAGCGCGACGTGGCAGGACGTGCAGCCCATAGCCACCCGCGTCCACGCTGCCGAGGCCTATCTGATTCTGGTGATACCGCAGCGCGCCCAGATGATCGTCAAGATTCGGCATCTCTCGGCATCGGGTGGGACTCCGATCCCGGATCTGCTTGTGCCGGTCCCTCCGCAGACGCCCGCCGCCAAAGCTTTTGGCGCGGTGGCGGATGCCGCTGCGAATGCGATTGCGGATTACTGGAAGTCGCGCTCCGTGATCGATTTTTCAAAACACTCGAGGCTCGTTGCTTCCGTGCCGGTCGGCACTCTCGAGGAATGGGTTCAGACGTTCGAGAAGCTACGGGCAATTTCTACCATCAGCGGCGTGGACGTTGTTGCCATGGATATCGGCGAGGCGCGTGTCGCGATTTCCTACGCTGGGTCGAGCGATCAACTGAACGAGCAGCTTTCGCATGCAGGCCTTTCGCTCGCCAACGACAATGGTCAATGGCGGCTTTCGCGCTCGGATTCCGGGACGCAGCCTTGAACGGTCTTGCCAGACACCTGCCGAACCTTCTTACGACGCTAAGAATCGCAGCGGCGCCCGCTCTAGCGTTGCTTCTTGTGAGCGGTTCGGATCGCGCCGCGCTGGGCGTTTTTGCCTTCGCCGGCCTGAGCGATGCTGCGGATGGGTTTCTTGCCAAGCGCTTCGGGTTGACCACGCGCTTCGGACGATTGCTAGATCCTGCGGCGGATAAGCTTCTCATGCTGGTCTCATTTGCGACCTTGACCCTTCTTGGCGTAGCACCGCTTTGGCTCACATTGGTGGTTCTAGTGCGCGATGTGGCGATCCTCGCCGGTTTGCTAGTTGCGCGCCTGCTCAATGTTCCGGTGATGGTTGCACCGCTGCTGATCGGGAAGGCGAGCACCGCAATGCAGATCATTTACATTGCGCTTGCTCTCGTCCTTCTTACCTTCGGGCTACAATGGCCTCAAATGCAGACTGTGGCGGCGGACGTCACTGCAATTTTGACGTCGGTATCTGGGCTCTGCTACGCGGTAGTAGGTGCGAAGGCATTCGCGCGTCCGCGGCGTACAGCCTGATCCCGTCGTCTTCGCGCCGATGAAGAAACCGGCGCAGTTGCCGTTGCTATTCCCCTTTTCGCCCGCTCTCTCGCGCGAAGACTTTATCGTCTCCCCGGCAAATGCCGAGGCGCTCGCGTACGTCGAGCGATGGCCCGACTGGACGGCGCCCGTGGCCGGTCTTTACGGCCCGGCGGGCTGTGGCAAAACACATCTTGCTTCAATCTGGCGCACGATGTCCGGAGCGCAAATGATTTCCGCGAGGGAAGTCGGCAGCGCAGATATTCACTTGCAATGCGCGCGTGTCATTGAAGACATCGATGCGGCGCAACCAACGGAAGAGAACGACTCGGTATTGTTCGCCGCCATGCAGATGGCAGCAGCGCACGCGCCTCTTCTGCTGACCGGCCTGGCGCCGCCGCCGCTTTGGCCTAGCGTTTTGCCAGATCTGGCCTCGCGGTTCTCCGCTTTGATCGCGCTCCCGCTGAGAATTCCCGATGAAGCCGTGTTGGCGGGCCTCGCCCATAAATTGTTTGCAGATCGTCAGCTGCCGGTGCCGGATGAGGTTATCGCGCACATGTTGCTTGTTCTCGAACGCTCGCCGGCAGCTTTGCGCGATTTCGTGGCCGAAGCGGACGCGGCGGCGCTGGCCGATGGGTGTCCGGTCAACCTTTCCCTGGTGAGCAGGCTTTTGGACGCGCGAGCGGGCGGTTCATGACATTTTCAAACGTTTCAGCTAGACTCGATCAAAGAAAAATCCCTGTTCTTGAGTTTCGTTGAATGACTGCCGAAAGTCTGGCCCGCGCGGTCGACCCCAATTTGCCAAGCTCCGAAGGTCCACCGCCGGCCGCCGAGGCCCGCACGCCGTCCGTGACCGCAGGATTGCGCTCGCCAGCCCGGTTCCTCAATCGGGAGCTCTCTTGGCTCGCTTTTAACCGGCGTGTCCTGGAGGAGGGGCGCAATCATCGTCAGCCACTCCTCGAGCGGCTCAAGTTTCTCTCAATTTCGGCCTCCAATCTCGATGAATTCTACATGGTTCGCGTTGCCGGACTGAAAGGCATGGTGGGTGCCGGCGTCGTCAGTACCAGTGATGACGGCCTTACGCCCGCCGAGCAGATCGCGCGCGTCGATGAAATGGCGGGAGAACTGATTGCCGATCAACAGCGCGTTTGGGTCCAGCTGCGAAGGGAATTGCGCGAGTCAGGAATGGTCGTATTAGAGGCCGACGAACTGAGTGACGCAGATCGCGCCTGGCTTGAGGATGATTTTCGGGAAAACATGTTTCCTGTACTGACGCCGCTTGCTCTCGATCCGGCGCACCCGTTTCCATTCATCCCAAACCTCGGTTTCACAATCGCTCTCCAGCTTATCCGGAAACGCGACAGCAAGGCGATCACCGCGCTCCTTCCCGTTCCGTCGCAGCTCAAGCGATTCATTCGCCTCCCGGGGCACCCTGCGCGGTTTCTGTCGCTGGAAAACGCGATCTATCTTCATTTGCATCGGCTGTTCCCCGGTTATGCGGTGCTGGGTTCGGGACTCTTTCGTATCATTCGGGACAGCGATGTCGAAGTCGAAGAGGAAGCCGAGGATCTCGCGCGGCTATTCGAATTGCTGGTCAAGCGTCGACGGCGCGGCTCAGTTATCCATATGGTGTGCAGCGCTTCGATGCCGGAGGTGCTGCGCAGCTACATTGCCGACAAACTCGACCTTGATATCTTGGAAATGGTGATCGTGGACAACCTCCTCGGTCTCTCAGACACGAAGGAGCTCATCCTTCAAGAGCGGCCCGACCTCCAATACCCCCCATTCGTTGCACGGTTTCCCGAACGAATTCGCGATCACGGCGGGGACTGTTTTGCCGCGATCCGCGCAAAGGACATCGTCGTACACCATCCATTCGAAAGCTTTGACGTGGTTGTGCAGTTCTTGCGTCAGGCAGCGGCAGATCCCGGCGTGGTCGCGATCAAGCAGACGCTTTACCGCACCTCGCAGGACTCACCGATCGTCAAGGCGTTGATTGAAGCAGCGGAAGCGGGCAAGTCGGTAACTGCCCTGATTGAGCTCAAGGCGCGTTTCGACGAGGAAGCAAACATCCGTTGGGCGCGCGACCTCGAACGCGCCGGCGTTCAGGTTGTCTACGGCTTCATCGAACTCAAGACTCACGCCAAGGTCAGTCTGGTGGTGCGTCGCGAGGGCGGACAGTTGCGCACCTACGTGCACTATGGCACCGGAAATTATCATCCGGTCACGGCGAAAATCTATACTGATCTTTCACTGTTTTCGGCCGATCCGGCGCTCGGCCGCGATGCGGGACAACTCTTCAATTATGTGACCGGTTACGCCGAACCTGTACATCTTGAGAAGATCGCCGTATCTCCGATCTCGTTACGTGGCAAGCTTGCCGACGCCATTCAGGAGGAGATCGGACATGCGCGCGCCGGCAGGCCAGCGGCGATCTGGCTTAAACTCAACGCACTCGTCGATGCCGCATTAATCGATGGTCTTTATCGCGCGAGCCAGGCCGGCGTGCGAATAGATCTCGTGGTTCGCGGCATCTGCTGTCTGCGTCCCGGTGTTCCGGGGCTGTCGGAAAATATTCGCGTCAAGAGCATCATCGGGCGGTTTCTGGAACACGGCCGAATCGTTTGCTTTGGAGGTGGACACGGTCTGCCCTCGCCGAAGGCGAAAGTCTTCATTTCGTCCGCCGATTGGATGCCGCGCAATCTTGACCGGCGCGTTGAGGCATTGGTTCCAGTGGAAAATCCTACGGTACATGAACAGGTGCTGGGACAGATCATGGTGGCGCTCCTCAAGGACCAGGCGCAGAGCTGGCACATGGCGGCCGACGGAACTTATGCGCGCGACCCGAATGCCGAGCGCGAGGACGCATTTTCCGCCCACACCTATTTCATGACCAATCCGTCGCTCTCAGGCCGTGGCCGGGCGCTCAAAATGGTGCAGCGGCGGTCCGCTGTCGTGGCGGTACCGACGGATCGATGAGCGCGGACTGGTCAGGGGCGCTCGTCGTACAAGATCGTTCCCGATCCGCACGACCAAGCCATGTGCGTGCCTCGCCTTTCGCCGTGGTCGATATCGGATCGAATTCCGTCCGCCTGGTGATCTACGAGTCGCTGTCGCGCACGCCTGCCGTTATCCACAACGAGAAGGCCATCTGCGCCATCGGGCGCGACATGGTGACCCGCCGCAGGCTCCACGAGGACGGAATGCACCTGGCGCTCGATGCGCTTTCGCGTTTTCGCATCCTTGCCGATGCGCATCGGGTCGAATTGCGCGATGCCGTTGCCACCGCCGCCGCGCGTGATGCCGTCAACGGTCAGGAGTTTGTCCGGAAGGCGGAAGCCGCTTGGGGAGCCCCGGTCCGCATACTTTCCGGAGAAGAGGAGGCGCGACTTGCGGCGCAGGGCGTACTCGCCGGAATTCCTTCCGCGGACGGTCTGGTGGCGGATCTTGGAGGCGGCAGCCTCGACATGGTGACCGTGAACAAGGGGCGCACCGGAGAAGCGGTGACGCTGCCGTTTGGTCCGTTGCGGCTTGTCGATGCGGCACGCGGCGAATCGGAACGCGCCCGCTCGCTCGTGGAAGTCGGGCTCGGCTCGGTGTCGCGCCTGGGAAACCTCAACGGACGATCACTCTATGCTGTTGGTGGCGTG
>Ga0070734_10003828_pt1 | contig 15098 bp, 13 predicted proteins | sample Coa_R1_8_FD_66444 | JGI IMG/M metagenome (GOLD analysis project Ga0070734, IMG submission 66444) | Surface soil microbial communities from Centralia Pennsylvania, which are recovering from an underground coalmine fire - Coalmine... | ecosystem: Environmental > Terrestrial > Soil > Unclassified ...
GTCATGGCCATTGGACGGGGCAAGCGGCTCGACGATGGCAAAATGGTCGCGCTCGACGTCCAAGTCGGCGACCGCATCCTGTTCGGCAAATATTCCGGCAACGACATCAAACTTGACGGCATTGAGTACATCATCATGCGCGAGGATGATGTCCTCGGAGTTCTGGAAGCGGCGCACCAGGCGCTTTCGAAGGCCGGCTAGCTCAAATCCGAATCACGAGGAGAAATTCTATGGCGAAACAGATTACCTACAGCGACGCATCCCGCCAGGCGATCCTACGCGGTGTCAACCAACTAGCTGACGCGGTGAAGATGACCCTTGGCCCACGCGGGCGCAATGTCGTTCTTGAAAAGAAATACGGCGGGCCTACGATCACTAAAGATGGTGTGACGGTAGCCAAAGAGATTGAGTTGAAAGACCCGCTCGAGAATATGGGCGCCCAGATGGTACGGGAAGTGGCGTCGAAAACGTCCGATGTTGCCGGAGACGGCACCACCACTGCTACGATCCTGGCCCAGGCAATCTATCGCGAAGGCGTCAAAGCCGTGACCGCGGGAGCGAATCCGATGGCCATCAAGCGCGGCATCGACAAGGCCGTGGAAGTTGCCGTCGCGGAGGTCAAAAAGCTTTCCAAGCCCGTCTCCGGCGACATGATCGCCCAAGTCGGCACTATCTCAGCCAACAGCGACTCCACCATCGGCAACATTATCGCCGCAGCGATGAAGAAGGTGGGCAAGGACGGCGTGATTACCGTTGAGGAATCCAAGACCATGACTACCGAATTGCAGACCGTGGACGGAATGCAATTCGATCGTGGGTATCTCTCCCCCTATTTCGTAAGCGACGCCGAGCGCATGGAGTGCGTGTTCGAAGATCCCTACGTCCTCATTCACGACAAGAAGATCAGCAATATGAAAGACCTGCTGCCGATTCTGGAGCAGATTGCGCGTGCAGGTAAGCCGCTGCTGGTGATCGCCGAAGACGTCGAGGGCGAAGCTCTGGCCACGCTCGTAGTCAATAAACTGCGCGGCACGATTAGTGCCTGCGCCGTGAAGTCCCCGGGCTTTGGGGACCGCCGCAAAGCAATGCTGGAAGATATCTCGGTTCTGACTGGCGGCAAAGCAATCATGGAAGAGACCGGTATCAAGCTGGAGGGCATCAAACTGGAAGATCTCGGCCGTGCCAAGCGCGTCACCGTGGACAAGGACACGACCACCATCATCGATGGCGCCGGATCGCAAAAGGATATTGAAGGCCGGATCAAGCAACTCCGGGCGCAAATCGAAGAGACCACCTCGGACTACGACCGTGAGAAACTACAGGAGCGGCTGGCGAAGCTGGCCGGCGGAGTGTCGATCATCAAAGTCGGCGCAGCAACCGAAACCGAGATGAAAGAGAAGAAGGCCCGCGTAGAAGACGCTCTCCACGCCACGCGGGCGGCGGTCGAGGAAGGCATCGTACCCGGGGGAGGCGTTGCATTGCTGCGCGCTGCGGTTGCCCTGCAGGCCCTCAAGATCGAGGGTGATGAGCAGTTCGGAGTCGCCATCGTTCGTCGGGCATGCGAGGAACCTGTGCGGCAGATCGTGATGAACTGCGGAACCGAAGGCGCAGTCGTGGTCGAGAAGATCAGGGGCCACCAGGATCCGAACTTCGGTTTCAACGCCTCCAGTGAACGATATGAAGACCTGGTGAAGGCGGGCGTGATCGACCCCGCCAAGGTCACTCGCACAGCCCTGCAAAATGCAGCTTCCATCGCCTCTCTCATGCTGACGACCGAGGCCACGATCTGCGGAGTTGTGGAGGAGCCCGGCGAATAAGGACAGGGATGAACAAAATACTAATAAAGAGGCACAAACGCCAGGTTGCGCGCGCGAAACAACGGGTCAAATTGTCGGAACCTGACGTGCGAACACCGGAACAACTGGCCGCCGCGCGGGAGGCTAGCCGCGCTGTGTCCACGGTCCGCAACAACCCCCACGCCAATTATTCCGGGCCATCCGTGAAATCCGCGGCACGTGCCGAAGACAGTACGTCGAAGAGGGAGACAGGGTCATGATCTACGCCAAATTCGGCTTGTTTTCCACGCGTTGCCCCCATTGCAGATCAATCGATTTTAGAAGTGATGGCACGCGAACTGCCGTTGAGGTAGCTTTCCAATGGCTGCTTCAACCCTTTTGGTGCTCACTTTGTGGTCGCCGCTTTTTCCTGTTCCGCTGGCAAATCCCCGTTGAGGGCGCCGCGTAAAGCGCAGTCGACGGGGCGCTCTTTGACAGCAAGAAACCTTGCTCAACGTTAAGTGGGAAGTAGATTATGATGAGCCAATCGTTTACTTTTATCGATCCGGCGGGAAATCAGGCTCAATATACCGTCTACGATGCAGATCGCCACAATGAATATCACTGGTCGACGGACCACGGCGATAGGGGTTTTGATAGTTCATATGCGCAAGCCCAAAACCGGGCGAGAACGGCCCTAAAATCGAGCATGGCGGAGAGGCGCCAGTCCGCTCAGAGGCATCAACAGGGGTTTGGCGGCGGCCCGATGCGGACGATTCACCTTCCTGGACTGTTTTAAGCCGCCGAAGAATGTGGCTCTAAAAGCCGAGGGATTTCGTTACGTCGCACGGTAGCGTTCGTAGGCCTTCCAGATCTCCGAGGCTGCGAACTTGTAGCGATCTCGATTGCCACAAATTCCCAGCACCGAAATCAGTCGCTCGCGCTGAGTCCGCCTTCGCATCCGCGCTGATACACCCAGCAGCGCAGCTGCCTCTGCGCCCTCTGCTTCACTCCTTGATTCGGGCTCCGTGCCATGATACGGTCGGGTGGTGGCGTTCTATCACATCGCGTCTCGGGAGAGACTCGAAGCGGTCACAGCTCAAATTGCGGCAGCTCTCGAGGTAGTCCAGAGCGCAGAAAAAGCGCTGGCGGCCGGAGAGATTCGCTCCGCCAGGCTGTTGTATGATTCCGCTGATGAATTCTGCACCGAGATCGTAAGACAAATAACAAAATTCAGCGATGAGGCCGCGGACGCCCTTGAGCCCGGCTTCACGCGTTTTGAAGAACACCTAATTCGAGTCCGCGTTCTTTTGCGGCCGCATACAACTGCTCGTGAGGATTGGGATCACGCAACGTCGTGCGCTGCTTTGCATCGTCTAATGTAAGGTGCTCGCTTCGGCTTAATAGGCGATCGCACTGTAAACTCAGGCACACCCGCGCTCGAAAATCTGTGTTAAAAAATTCTTAGGGAGAGAGGGTGTCACCGCCTGTACGTTTCCAGTTGTTTTCTTTGGCCACCCGCCGCCCTAGATTTTAAGAAGGGAAAAGCGATGTCTCATCCGAGCGGTACGGACGAGAAGTTAACGGTGCGAGAAGTTGAGGTTCTGCGGCTGATCGTGAATGGGCTTTCGACCAAACAAATCGCCCAGTCTTTAGCCATCTCGTTTAGAACTGCCGCATTCCACCGCACGCGAATCATGGAAAAGCTCGGGATTTCCAGGGTTGCCGATCTTACTCACTACGCCATGCAAAATGGCTATGCGCCCATGCCATCAAACGGCCGGGCCCGCGAGAGAGAGCAGGCTCTCTTCGAGCAGGTCAAAGTCACCGAATTGCGATATAGAAAGGCGATGGACGACTACGGGGCTTTTATCCAGGATCGCGACACCATTGGGCTGAGCAATCCGGACGGGGCAACCGGGGCGCGTCGGTTGCGGCAAGCGGAAGAAATGGCGCATAAAGACTACCAAGCCGCGCTCATCGCATTGAAGAATTTTCTGTTTCGCGAAATCAACTGAAACCGCGGCTTAGACTTGCGAAACGTGCCCGGTAGTTTGCGACATTCGGTCTAGAGCGCGTGATCACCTTCCTGGCAAACGCGTCGGCAGAAGAGACACCATTCCCGCTCGTGACGTTTTCTGCGCGTTGATATCATGAAGTGGCGGTTGAGCGTCATAAGACGCGAGACTTCGATATGAGTGATCATCAACAGAACTCGGATGTTGCCGGTCCGAATGCCAGCGGCGACCCGACCCTGCCCGATCAGGGTTTCCTCGTAGTCGGCGTGGGCGCCTCGGCCGGCGGGCTGGAGGCGCTCAGTGATTTGTTAAAACACTTGCCTTCGGGCTTGAAGATGGCGTTTGTCATTATTCAGCACCTCGATGCACGCCATGAAAGCGTCCTGCCGCAGTTGCTTTCCAACCAAACTAGTATGGAGGTAGTCCAGGTCCAACAGGAGATTCCGATCCAACCGAACCGGGTGTATGTGATATCCCCTAATCAAACTCTGCGAATCCGCGACGGCCGATTGGCATCAGAGACGCGTCAGGCCGAGAGCTTCAAGCCAATCGACATTTTTTTCGATTCGCTGGCGGAGGAATTCCGGGACCGGGCAGTGGGTGTTGTTCTCTCCGGAACTGCCACCGATGGAACGTTGGGATTGAAGCGAATCAAGGCGGAGGGAGGGATCACCTTCGCGCAGAATCACACCGCCCGATTTGACAGCATGCCGCGCAGCGCGGTGGCCGCCGGTGTGGTGGATTTCGTGCTCGCACCTCGCCAGATTGCGGAGGAGTTGGCCGCGATTGCCAGCCGGCCGGAGTACTGGGCCGGTGAGAGGGCGGTCGCCGATGATGGCGCCCATTTGAACCGTGTGCTCCTCCTGCTGCGTAACCGTACCGGCGTTGATTTCTCGCAATACAAACAACCGACCATTGCGCGCAGGCTGAGCCGCCGGATGGTGGTCAAAAAGTGCGAAACGCTGAGCGAATACTACCAACTGCTGCAAAAGGATTCGAGCGAGGTTGCGGCGCTTTTTGACGACCTGCTCATCAATGTTACGGACTTTTTCCGCGATCCGGAAGTTTTCGAATTGGCGAAGGTCGTGGCGTTCCCGGTGATCGTCAAGAACCGCAAACAGCCTTACACAATCCGGGCGTGGATGCCGGCTTGCTCCACTGGCGAAGAAGTGTATTCGATGGCGATTGCATTGACTGAGTTTTTGGAATCCCAGGATCTCGGCTGTAAAATTCAGATTTTCGGCACCGACGTCAGTGAGAAAGCCATCGAAACCGCACGGAGAGGAATTTACGCGGAAAGCGCCGTCTTAAACGTGTCAGCGGAACGCCTTCGGCGGTTCTTTGTGCGGACAGATTCGCGTTATCAGGTGAGCCGGGACATTCGCGAGATGTGCATTTTCTCGCGCCATAATCTTGCCCAGGATCCGCCGCTTTCCCGGATGGATTTGATCAGTTGCCGCAACCTGTTGATCTATTTCTCGCCCACATTGCAGCGCCGCGTATTATCCACCTTTACCTACGCTCTTCAATCCAGCGGATGCCTGGTCTTAGGCTCTTCGGAAACATTGGGCAACCTGACCCATCATTTCACCGTACTCGACGAACAGCGGAGAATTTATTGCAGAAACACGAACCCCGGTCCGCAGCTTTTCCAGTCTCCGATGGAGCGGGCTGAGGAACCACCCGACCGCTTTAATGCCCTGAAGTCCGCACCGCGGGTAACCGGCCGTTCCGGCGACGCAGTTCAACGATATGTCGACCAGATCGTCTTATCGCGCTACGGGCCGTCAGGCATGGTCGTCGATGAGAGTTTGCGGATTATCAGTTATCGCGGAGATCTCGACGACTTTCTGGTAGCCGGAGAGCGCAGCGAGAATGCCGAGCTGATGAATACCATTCGGCCCGATCTGCGGGGGGTCCTCAGCGCCACGATTGAGCAGGCCCGGCGAACCGACAAATTAGTAGTGGGCGAAAGCTCGCCGCTGCTGACTGGGCATCCGGAGCCCACCGCTGTTACGGTGATTCCTCTGTCTCTCGCCGGAGCTCCGCAGCATTTCCTGATCCTTCTTGGCCGTGACTATGGGACCGCAACTCTCGAACCCGTCCCGCAGGGTGCTTCCGAGCAAACATCCTTGCCAACCGGGCTGTCCCTCGAGGAGGAAAACGCAAGCTTAAAGCAGGAGCTCAAATCCACCCGCGAGTATCTCCAGTCGGTCATCGAAGAACTTCGTTCGACCAACGAAGAGGCGCAATCGGCAAACGAAGAGCTGCAGAGCACAAACGAAGAAATGCAGACTTCGAAGGAGGAACTGCAGTCGTCCAATGAGGAGCTGAACACGATCAATGCGGAATTGCAAAGCCGCAACACGGAGATGGCTCAGGTCAATGACGACCTTCTGAATCTACTGGGCTCCATGAATATTGCCATTGTGATGACAGGCCGCGATTTACGAATTCGCCGGTTCACGCCGAATGCGGAGAAGGTTCTGCGCCTGATCGCGACCGACATCGGCCGTCCCATCTCCGATCTCAAGCCGCGGATCAACGTTCCGGATCTGGACCAGGTCCTGCGCAGCGTTTTGGAAACCCTGCAGCCCGACGAGCGAGAGGTTGAGGATCAGGAGGGCCGCGCCTACCTGATGCGAGTGCGCCCCTACCGGACCAGCGACGACCGGATCGATGGAACGGTTCTGCAGTTGCTGGACATCAGCGATATCAGGCGCAGTCTAAACGAAGCCAGGTATGCGCGAGACTATGCGGACGCGATCATCAACACGATTCGTGAGCCATTGGCCGTCTTGGATGACAGTCTCCTGATTCTAAGGGCGAACCGCGCCTTCTGTGAGGTGATGCAATTGCCGGAGAGAGCAGCCGTAGGCAAAAGCATTTTCGCGGCTGGACAGGGTCGCTTTGAGACGCAGCGGATCCGCGAACTCTTTGATCAACTCCGAAAAGGAACCGAGGAGCTCGTTGACGTCGAGATCGAGTCCCCATTGACAGGCGCTGCAGTCCGCAACATATTAGTGAACGCCCGCCGGCTGAAATCGCCCAATCGGCAACAGCTGATCCTGGTGGCCTTCGAGGATATCACGGAAAGGAAGCGGGCCGCCAACGCCCGTTATCGGCGTCTTTTTGAGACGGCCCGCGATGGAATCGTTATTCTGGACGCTGCCACGGGCGAAATCGTCGATCTGAATCCGTTTACCGAGCGCCTTCTGGGATACCGACGGGACGAACTCGTTGGAAGGAGGATCTGGGAAATTCAACCGATGCTGGATGTGCCGAACCTTCGGGCGCTCATCGAACGAATCTCGGAACGCGGCGTTCTGCGATTGGATGACCTCACTTTGCGAGCGAAGGGCGGCATCAGCCGGGTTGTGGAAGTACTGGCGACCATTCATTCGGAAGGAGAACAGCGGGCGATTCAGCTCAATATGCGAGACATCAGTGAGCGGAGAAAGTTCGAACGCGAGTTGCAGGAAACCCAAAAGCTGGAGACCCTCGGCATCCTGGCCGGTGGCATCGCCGATGATTTTAATAACCTGCTCACCGGGATTCTCGGCAACGCCAGTCTGGCGCTGACAGAGACCTCTCCGGAGGAACCCGTTCGAGTTCGGCTACGGGAGATCGCGGAGGCGGCCGAACGCGCCGGATTCCTGACGCGCCAGATGCTGGCCTATGCCGGCAAAGGCCGATTCGTTACCTCCAGGATCGACCTCGGCGACCTAGTTCGCGAGATCTCGGCACTCTTGCGAACGTCCATCGCGAGATCGGTGGAGTTGAAGCTGGACCTGGCTCGCAATCTTCCGCCGATCGAGGCTGACCCCTCCCAGATGCAGCAGGTTGTAATGAACCTTGTGCTGAATGGCGCCGAAGCAATCGGCAAGAAAGGGGCGGGTACGGTGACGGTCCGCACGTCAGTTCGTGAAATGGATGCGAGCGAGGCCGCCAGTCTGTTCATGCCTGAACCGTCTGAATCGGGGCGGTACATCCAGTTGGAAGTAATTGATACCGGCGCCGGGATGGACGAAGCCACCCAAGCGCGGATCTTCGATCCGTTCTTTACGACGAAATTCACGGGGCGCGGGTTGGGGCTGGCAGCCGTTCAACGCATCGTAAGACGGCACGGGGGCGCGATCGGAGTCCATAGCGCACCCGACCGCGGAAGCACTTTTACAGTCTTGATTCCTGCCAAAGGCGAAGGCGCTTCGCACTCCCAGGCGCCCGAAGCGAACGTCAGGTCGGTTCCGGCCGGATCGATGGCGCTGGTCATCGACGACGAAAAGGCCGTTCGAACGCTGGTGGAGGCCGCGCTATCCCGCCAGGGCATGAAGGTATTGGCGGCGGATACCGGGAGGAAGGGCGTGGAGGTTTTCCGTGAACACGCCAGAGAACTTTCAGTGGTGATTCTGGACCTCGAGATGCCCGCCATGGGAGGCGAAGAGGTGCTGCATCAATTGGTGGAGTTGAACCCCGAGGTTCCAATCATACTCTCCAGCGGGTTTGGCGAAGGCGAAGCCGCCGTGAAATTTTCCGCGCTGCCTCAAGCTTCGTTTCTGCAGAAACCCTACACCGCCCAACGGCTGGTGGAAGCCGTCAGCGCGGTATTGCCGCGCACTGATGGGTCCGGTGGCGCCGCGAACTAAGCTGGCAGAAGAGAAGAACTCATTCGGCTTGCCTTGGCGTTTCATCGTTATACCGCCGCAGGACAGCACGTGCCTCAGCGACTAGTTCCGGACTGCGGCTTTCGATGAGATCTCCGGCTTCGGCGATGAGCGCTTCCAGGATTTCCAGCACTTCCCGCACACCAGTCTCCCGGTCAATGAGTTCTGGAAGCGAGTTGAGAAGGGATGTGTCTTGCTCGATTGCTCTAGCGGCGCGCAACGCACCTGCCGTGGGTCTGTGTTTCGCTGGACTGGGCGTCATATATAGATCCTCCGCTTCTGCAACCTCGAGCGCAAGCAGACTTTCGGCGACGGTGCCAGAACCGGCACGGCCGATTGATTGGGACGATCTCGGCCTTCATCGTCTCGCCTTGACGGTCCGTGCCCTCACTTCGGCAAGACGTTTCTGCTCCCGGGCGTGCCATGCTCGTTGATTGAGATCCTTCCGTCTACGCCTCCGTCAGCAGCGTTGAGTGAATCATGTGGGCACTCCTCGCCCATTTCCGCTGCCAATCAAGGCCGGAAATTGGGAATGTTCTTCGAGCGCGCTTGTTCGCTCTTCACCCGTGCCGCATCGGCTTCAGCCCGAGCGCGGGCAACTTCCCGTTCCGGAGCCTCCTGTACGTCAAGCCGCTTAGCAGTCACGATTGACGACTCTGCGAGCGTAACCAGTTTCTTCTCCACCATAATTAGAGCGAATTCGTGACTATAAGCCCGGCGCACGAGTCGCACGGAATCATCATTATTTTCCCAAGAGGCCAGGGTCTCATCAGTCTCGCCGTACTGTTCCGGCGTTTTCACCGGCACTGGTGGAGCCGCGGCCGGGCCGTAGTTCGCGGCGATAGCCTCCACCATATCACTGGTGCTCATCCCCTCTGTACGGTTCGAATCGTAATCGATCCCGATCTGGTACAGTTCTCCGTTGTAAAAGCTGAACAGCATCGATCGTACCGGCTCGGTTGGGGATCCGAACGTTTGAGGCCTCCACGTCAGCTCTTGGAGGAGGGCAGGCCTTTGCTGAATCACCTTGGCCGCCGGGGGTTCGGAATGTGCCTGTTTGGCAACCGCAGCCAAGTCTGTTCCAAGTTGAAACTCTCGGTATCGGGAAAGATCGTTGGCAGATAGCGCCGCTCCGGAAAGCGCACACAGAATTGACACCACGACGAACCGACTCGTCTTCATTCAAAGCTCCTGTTCCGAAAAAAGGCGGGCTACTGCCCGATTGTTGACTGAGGTTGTCTAAGGGATGGATTTCAGGAAATCTGACTTAGTTCAGACGACCCGAAGAGGGAGTAAATTCTCACTTATCTGCAGTATACACGAACCTACCGGAAAGAGCAATCATCGTTTGTCTTGCGTGCCTTGCGCTTAAGCTCGTCGTTGGCGTAGCAGGGTTCCAATCTGGCCTTGGCGCACCCGTCGAATCGCTCAGCAAATCTCTACTACAGTCTGGAACAGTTGGGGCGCCAGCGAGATGCCGCACGTCTTGAGCCGGTCGTAGAATTTGGGACGGATGCCGGTCGCCCGGAAACGCCCCAGAATTTTGCCCGATTCGTTGACGCCGGTTTTCTCAAACAGGAAGATGTCCTGGAGCGTAATGATATCCTGCTCCATCCCGACCACCTCGGTAATATGGGTGATGCGGCGAGTTCCGTCGCTGAAGCGCGAGGTCTGGATGAACAGATCGACCGCGGAGGCGATCTGCGAGCGGATCGAGCGGATGCCCATATGGGAATTGGCCATCCCCACCATCACCTCGAGCCGCCCCAACCCATCGCGCGGCGTGTTGGCGTGAAGGGTCGTAAGCGATCCGTCGTGACCCGTGTTCATCGCCTGCAGCATATCGAGCGCCTCCTCGCCGCGAACTTCGCCGACGATGATCCGATCTGGCCGCATCCGAAGCGCGTTGATCACCAGTTGCCGGATGTGGATGGCGCCCGTGCCTTCCACGTTGGCCGGACGCGTTTCCATGCGCGCCACGTGGGTTTGCTGGAGCCGCAGTTCCGCGGCATCTTCGATGGTCACAATGCGCTCGTCTTGCGGAATGTACGAAGAAACGGCGTTCAGCAGCGTGGTCTTCCCGGAGCCGGTACCGCCGCAGATCAGGATGTTCAGGCGAGCTTTGACGCACCCTTTTACCAGCTCCAGCATGCCTTCGGTGAGGGCGAGCTTGGCCACCAGATCTTCGCCTTTCAACGCATGCCGTCCGAAACGGCGGATGGAAAGCAGCGGGCCGTCAACCGCCACTGGCGGAATAGCCGCATTCACGCGCGAGCCGTCGGGCAGGCGGGCATCCACCAATGGCGAAGATTCGTCGACCCGTCGCCCAATCCGCGACACGATTTTTTCAATGATGCGCAACAGGTGCGCGTCGTCTTTGAATTCGACCGGAGTACGATAGAGTTTGCCGCCGCGCTCCACGTAGACCATATGCGGCGTGGTCACCAGGATGTCCGATACGGACGGGTCCGCCAGCAGAGGCTCGAGCGGACCGAGGCCGAAGACTTCATCCAGGATCTCTTCGATCACTCGGTCCTTTTCCACCAGGCTGAGGGGTGTCTTCTGTTCTTCGACTAGCCGGGCCACGGCCGCGCGAACTTCCACGCGGACGCGCTCGCCCGCCATCGACGAGAGTGCTTCGAGGTTGATCCGGTCCAGAAGCTTCCGGTGCAGCGTGAATTTCAGCTCCTGATATTCCGGCGTGGATTCTTCATTGCTGAAGAGCCGGTTTACCCAACCAGTCTCGCGGCTCTCGTGTGTTCTAGAGAACGGATCTGATACCGTTTGCATGGTGCTTTCCTCTTTTCCGACAGCGCGAAGCGGCTTGCTTCGTCTTAGACATCGCGGACTTGCGGACAGGCGGGCTGGAGTCTCAAGGTTGGGCGTCAGAGAAGACGGGAAAAACTGTGCCGACGGTGCGGAAGAGGACCAGAGCGAAGCCGGCGGTCTGGATCACTACCCAACGTAGGCTGAAATGCTGGACCCGCACAAGTAGGCTTTAGACAACGTCCGCCGATGTCCAGCTTCTTTGCGCGGTAAAGGAACCGGAGTTGCGCTGGGATCGGTTCCCCGAACGGGCCGGGATGCAGCGCCGAGTTATGAACAACTCTTCCCGCCGGTTGCAACGAACGCCGGCATCCTGTACTTCGAGATGCGGGCTGCTATACTTGGAGCAGCATTTAAGACTCGTAACCGCTCAGAACCTTTGCCCCCCAATTTCGGCCGGCAACCACATCTCTGGGTCCGAGAGTACGGATTTTGTCTGCTCAAAAGGAATGGCGATGCGTCAACTGTCGGACCTTATTGCACCGCATCCTCTCACCGGGCTTGCAGCATGAGCTTAATCTTGCACCGCCTGATTAGGAGCGCCACCAAGCTGGTGCCGAATTTCAATCACTCCGATTATGGCTACGGCGCTTCCGGCGCGGTCCAGCCCGGAAACATTGCACTCGTCCTTTCGATCGGGCCTTATCGGCCGGAGCAGGGCTTTGTGTGGTTGCGGGACGACAACCAAAGTTTTTGGGAAGTCACCGACGAGGAACTTCAAAAAGCTCTCCGAGCATCGGCGTAAGGTTTCCAGGTTAGAGCAGTAAACGGGTGCAAACAGGACATTCACACGGCTACCCTGTGGTGTAAGAGAGAACCGGATTTGAAAACAGTGGGGATAGAGAAAAGGCTAAATGATTCCACATTATGAGGCTAAGCCTGGGGAACTGGAGGTCGCCGAATCAGCGATTCGCCTAAATGAAGTAGGTGCGCCTCCGAATCGGGAACATATTTTGCATCGGGGCCAATGTGCCCCGGACTCTTCCGCGAGCCGTACGCCTATTCAAGGCGTGACTCGTCATCTTGCCCGTGAGCGCAGAACTCGATTTTCACGACATCATGGTTGATGCCAAAAACGGCACTTTCGGGGGTCAACTCGTACGATGCCCGCCACGCGTTCCGCCGGTGGTCAAACGCTTTCAACTCGATGAGGCCGCGCTGGGCCCAATGAAGAATCATCTCTCGGGCACGCGCGCCTTCGTAACCAACTTCCTTGGCGAACACGAACGGCGACATCTCCCATTGCCCACCAAGTAACTTCAGCCGGGAAAAGAAAATCGATTGGAAACCTACCAGTGGAATCATTTAGACCTTTCTCTATCCCCACTGTTTTCGAATCCGGTTCTCTCTTACACCACAGGATAAACGTCTAACCTGCCCTGGGAATATCGCCGCCTAACACAAGCGGTCGGAAGACCTCCAGCACAGGGCAACATTCCGACGAAATCACGTTCTGGCTCACAAAATCGTCCTTTCCAAGAGGGTGATCGGGCCTGACGATCGTTTATTCAAGAGAAACGACCGACACCCTCTACTCGGCCGGTCACGCGATTGATCGCCTCGTTTTGGAGCGCCACTTTCTACTAGCGCGGCTCGCGGCCTTGCCGGTATGATCCGCCGCCAGAGCCGCCGGAGTGTGGTTTCGGTCTCACCTCGTTTACGTTGAGGGCGCGGCCCCCCAAGTCGGTTCCATTCAGTTGGCTGATGGCGTGCTCCGCCTCTGATGCATCCGTCATTTCCACAAATCCGAGGGCGCGCGCGCGGCCCGTATCCCGATCAGTTACTAAGTTGACGCATTCGAAAGTTCCATACTGCTCGAATAGTGTTCGAACGGAGGCCGCGGTCGCGCTGAAGTCCAGATTGCCTACAAAAATATTCTTCATCGTATGTTTCCTTCTGTCTTTCACTTTCGCGGGCTAGGTGAGGCAGAGTGGAGGTCAGCCTTGGTGGTGCGGGCCATCAAAGGCATCCCCACTATAACACGTGGCCGTGGAGAAGGCACGGTAAATCAGAACGGCCGCGCGGTTGTATGTTACTGAACATCCGAATTCTTGCAGATTATGTGGGCGCAGGCCGGACGGTTACATCGTCAAAAGCAGCTGTTGCGTCAATGCGCTCACGGAGTACCTCGGAGTGATCGGATGGAAGATTCAGATCGAGGAGTCGGGATGACCGTTGGTTCCTGTATTCTGAGTGAGGATGCTTTCCCCCATTGACAAATGTCCGCGGGAAGTGCACAATCAAGCAACACTCATTATTATCCGGAATGCTTCGGAAGTGACGTTTATTCGAAGCCGTGAGGTCGGGAGGCGCGATTTGTTCCTCTTCGACACGGACCAGAGCGTCGGCACATTTCTTAGCGGCCCGAAAGCCGCTCCAAGCAAAAGGAATCTCACAATGGATGCCCCCAACAAAAAGGCCACCGGTGTCCCGCGACCGATTGCGACGCCTTCAAAATCATCAGCCGAACCTGCAGAACGACTCGATAATCGAAGCTCTCCGGAAATAGCTGCTTTGGCGTACCGATATTGGCAAGCCCGCGGGTGTCCAAATGACTCGCCGGAAGTAGACTGGCTGCGGGCCGAACATGAACTCGCGTGCCGCCCGTAAGCATGCCGCCCACGATCGAACCCGGAAGCTGGGACATCCCGGTAGTTTCGGTAAGTTCGGTTCCGGGCGATCACGTGGAACTGGAACGGCTATTGCCGACGCCGCGATGGAAGGTTTATCGAAGCAGCACACTCCGGTCGGCAGTACAGTTACTGCGAGCACTACAGCGCGTCCCAATCGTGGTTTGTGACGCGAACCTTTTCCCCACAACCTGGCAGGAGTTATTAGCGCAAATTGGCTTATTCCCGGAGTCGCCGCATTTGATCGTAGCAGCCCGGATTGCCGATGATCATCTCTGGGCGGAAGCCCTCAACCTGGGGGCCTACGACGTGTTGGAAAAACCTTTTGATAGAACGGAACTGACGCGTTCGCTGAGTTTGGCATGGCTTCGCACCCAGCGCGAACACGGACTCGCGGAAGCGCACGTGATCGCGGCGGTGGCGTAGAAGCAAGCGTCTGCCGGCGCCGCCGGCCGCTATTCAAGGGATCCCCATTGCTCGTCGAGGTCCGGTGGCTGCCTTCCCGCACCAGCCTTCTCGGAATGGCTTCGCTTTAGTGCCCCTGGTAAGGAATTCGCATGTTCAGGAGAGGCTCTAGCTCCAGAATCAAGTAGTCCTGGCGGTGGCACCGGTCAGCCGGAGAGCAGAGCTCATAAGCAAAGCCCTTTGGGTGCTGTGCCATGAGGAAGGCGCGGCGCTCGGTCAGATGAGCGAGCAGCGTGGCCCGAATATCATCGGCCTCACCGATAAGAAGCCAGTAATTAAAGTTATAAATCCCGTATATACCCGACCGCGCAGGGGCATTCCCTTCGACCGCTTCGGTGGTAAATGCATGCAGATCGGAATCAAAGGGCATCGTTCACTCAATCGCGGGAGGACTTTACCGCGCTTGTCGGCCATCCCCCCGTTGGTTCTTCACAATGTTGCTTGAGTATCCCGTGCATTCGCTGCGGACCGGGGGCGCTTGCCTCGCGATTCAAGTGCCTCGGCGTTTGTACGGGCTTGCAAGTGTGCGATTAGATCGTCATTCGTTAGCTGGTGCTTACCTAATTGGCTATGGGCGAGATCGGCTGCGAGTTTGCCCGCGCACAGTGTAGGGCCTTCCTGAATTCGGACGCGGTGCTCCAGAAAGAGTGCGAGATCCGCCGTGATCGTCAACCGCACCGTCGGCTCTCCCTTCACCATTTGGTCGAACCGGTAGCATCG
>Ga0070734_10003829_pt1 | contig 15096 bp, 10 predicted proteins | sample Coa_R1_8_FD_66444 | JGI IMG/M metagenome (GOLD analysis project Ga0070734, IMG submission 66444) | Surface soil microbial communities from Centralia Pennsylvania, which are recovering from an underground coalmine fire - Coalmine... | ecosystem: Environmental > Terrestrial > Soil > Unclassified ...
CGGCGCCAGACCATCCACGCGTGGCGCCCGGACGACTCGACGGCGGTATTGTTGATCTTTTTCTGATTGAGCCAGGCGACGAGGTGCCGATTGAAGGTGATTAAGCCGTCCGACGTGCCGCACGAGACGAACAGCTTCTTGAGCTTCCGGTTGGTCGGGGCGCCGCCGACGCCGGGAAACACCTCGTCGAAGTTCTCACCCAGCCCGCCGGAGCTGAAGGCGCCGATCCACGCGAACTTCTCCAGGTGGTTAAGCCCGACATACAGACTCTCCGCGCCGCCCATCGAGAGGCCGGCGATAGCGGTGCTGTTTCGGTCCGACGAGATACGGTATCCCTTGGCGATCGCCGGCATCACTTCCTGGAAGAGCGCATCCCGGTATCCGTCGTAGTTCCGCTTGGTGAGGGAACGATCGCCGAAGGCCCTGCCTCCCGGCTTGGCGAAATCGGGCACCCCGTAACCCAGAGTCATGACCACCACCATCGGCTTGACCTGACCGGCGGCCATGAGGTTGTCGAGGATCACGTTCGCCTTCCCTACCGCGGTCCACCCGTTCGCCATGTCGCTGTAACCGTGGAGCAGGTACAGCACGGGCAACTTGGCGCGCGTCGACTCGTAGCCGGGCGGGGTGTAGACGTAGTAGTCGCGGTCGTCGCCGATGACCTGCGAGTGATACAGGTGATGGTGGACGGCGCCGTGGGGAACGTTCTGGACTTCCCAGGCTTCTGGCGGTGCGCCCGGAACCAGGAACATGTTGCTCGGCCAGATCAGATTCGGCTTGGTGAGCGGGTTGTTCGGATCCAGCCGCGTCTGCCCATCGGCCGAAATCGCGTACCCGTAAATATCGGGCATCAGGGCTCCGCTCGTGTAGGTCCAAACCCCGCCGGCCCCTTTCGTCATCGGGGCTGCATCCAGCCCCTCGATGCCGATCTGCACCTTCTTCGCGTTGGCATCGGCGAACCGGAACGTGACGGTGTGGTCGGCGTGGACCTCGGGGGAGACGAGCGGTTGGGCCGAAGGCTCGGAGGATGCGGTCACGGCCAAGAGTGACACGAGGAGCAACATCATTGTTGTCGCCAGTATGGCGCTAGCCGGTCGCGCGTCCGATAGAATTCAACTGTGAACGGAAGTGCGGTTGGAGAGCTCCGCTCCTGCGGCTTGGTCCTCGATACGTCGTCCGAGAGATTCGGCGAGCTGAGGTCCAGTATCGAGTTGGCTGGCGACGGGCCGGCGCTTCGGGGGCGTATGGCGGAGGACGGGTACCTGTTCCTCCCGGGCTTCCTCGACCGGCCCGAGGTCCAAGCCGCGCGAGCGGACCTCTGCCGCTCGCTCGAGGCGGAGGGCGTGCTCGAACCGAGATATCCCGCCGAACAAGCGATTGCGCGGGCGGGGTTGGAGATGGCGTTCCGGCCCGACCTCGCCAACGCGAGCGAACCCCTGAAGCGCGTCCTGTACGGCCCTCGGGTCATGGGGTTCTACGACGTCCTTCTCGGCGGGCCCGCCCGCCACTACGACTTCACCTGGATGCGCGCGATCGCGCCCGGCAAGGGGTCCCCTCCACACTGCGACATCATCTTTATGGGGCGCGGCACCCCCTTCGTCTACACCGCGTGGATTCCGCTCGGCGACATCCCGCTTAAAACGGGGGGGCTGATCATCCTGGAAGGTTCGCACCGGGATGAGGAGCTTCGGCGAACCTACTGCACGCTCGACATCGACACCGCGTGCGAGAACCGGGGCGGCAACCACCAGGTCAGCGCGGCCGGCTACCCCGGTTACGGGGCGCTCAGCGAAGATGCCCCCGGACTGCGCGCGCAGATGGGCGGCCGTTGGCTGACGGCCGAGTACCGGATGGGCGACTTTCTCACGTTCCCCATGTTCACCGTGCACGGGAGCCTCGACAATCACTCGAACGAAATTCGGCTTTCGAGCGACTCTCGCTACCAACTCGCGAGCGAACCGATCGACGAGCGGTGGATCGGCGAGAACCCGCCGGGGCACGGCGGGTCGATGGTGCGAAAGCTGATCTGCTAGCGGGAACCGTGCATCGTCGTGCAGCGGCGCACGGTGCCGTTAGCCGACATTACGATCGAGTCGGTTTCCGCGTAGCCGCGCCGGTAGCGCACGCCCCGGAGGAGGTCGCCCGAGGTCACGCCGGTCGCGGCAACGACCACCGCGCCGGTCGCAAGGTCGTCGGTCTGAAAGACGCGGTCCAGGTCGCCCTCAACCATCTTCTTGCACCGCTCGCGCTGCTCCGGGGTCTGAAACTTTAGGCGGGCCTGCATCTCGCCTCCGCAGCACTGCACCGCGGCGGCGGTGATCACGCCCTCCGGGGCGCCGCCGATTCCCATCAGCGCGTCGACGTCCCCGTCCGGATTGAGGGCGGCGATGGCAACCGACAGGTCGCCGTCCGGGACCAGGTGAACCCGGGCGCCCGCCTCACGAATCTCGGAGATTAACTCGGCGTGCCGCTCACGGTCGAGAACGCCGACGATCAATTCGTCGACGTCTTTGCCCAAAGACTTGGACATGAGCCGCAGGTTCACGCGGACCGGCAGCGTGATGTCGACCACGCCTCGGCACTCCGAGCCGACCACCAGCTTCTCCATGTAGCAGTCGGGGGCGTGCATGAGCCGGCCCTCGCCATCGACCACGGCCGCCAGCACGGCTATCGCGTTATCGGTGCCGTTGGCGCACAGGTTGGTGCCTTCCAGGGGATCCACCGCAATCTGGACCTTGGGGCCGTCGCCGGTGCCGACGGTTTCCCCGATGTAGAGCATAGGCGCCTCATCGCGCTCCCCCTCGCCGATCACGATCGTCCCGCACATGTCGAGCAGGTTGAGGGTGCTCCGCATCCCGTCGCACGCTGCCTGATCGGCCGCCTTCCGGTCCCCCTTTCCCACCCAGCGAGCACAGGCCAGAGCCGCGGCCTCGGTCACGCCAAGAAAATCCAACGCTTGGTTGCGGTTCATCGGTTACCCCCTTGTAACACGGTCGGAGTTTACCGGCGGGCTCCTCAGGCGACGGCCCGGGAAGTTGGCCTAAACTGACCGGACGCGGCGACTCGGCCGGTCAGATTCTGAGACGAATCTTAATGCGCCGCCCGCGCGTTCGGGGGTCAACTAGTGGGGCGAAGATGGGGATGAGTTTGCTTTGGGCGGCGGGATTCGTTTCCCTCGGCCACGGAGCGCTCCATCAGGCCGGAGTCCGCCTGGAAGACCTGGTCGCGCAAGCCCTCAAGAGCAATCCCGCCGTCCTTGGCGCGACCCAAAAGGTTGAGGAAGCCTCGAGTCACGTCGCTGAGGTCGAGGGGCACCGACGCCTCCAGCTATCTCTCAACGGGACTGCCAGCGCCTCCACCGGTCAGGTCGCGCAGCCGGTCGCCAACCAAACGTTTGGGACGATCGAGGCCGGCCTCATCGCGCCGATTCCGAACTTCGCGAAGGCGGGGGCCGAAGTCGAGCAGGCAGTAGCGAACCTGAGCGTGGCCCGAGCCCAGCTCCGGCGCGTTCAGCTCGACATCGAGTTCCGAACCGTTTCGGCTGCGTACGAACTCCGGCGCTCCATTGACGGCCGGCAAATCGCCCAAGAGAACCTCGATCAGGCTCAGCGCCAAGAGACGGATACGAAGACCCGCATCTCCCACGGCGACCTCCCGCCCGCCGATCTCCTCAAGGCCCAGGTCCCGGTCGCGCAGGATCGCGCCGCCCTCGTCCGTGCGAAGAGCGAGGTCCGCATCGCCCGTCAAGTCCTGAACGATCTCCTCCAGCGAAACCTCAACGAGGAGTTGGACGTCGCCCTCCAGGCCGAAGACGCGACGCCGCCGGTGGCCCCGGATCAGGCGCTCTCGGCCGCGCTTCAGGGCCCGGATGTCGCCGAGGCCAAAGCTCAAGTTCAGGCCGCGGAAGCTAACGAGCGAATCGCCAGGCGTGGCCGGGACCCGGATTTCGCGTTTCAGCTCACCCACGCCCGCACCGGCGATCCGACCGCCTACTCCTACCTCAGCACCCTTGCCCTCACGGTGAGCCTGCCGCTAACCGACGGCGGAGTCACTCGGGAGCAGGTTCGGCAGGCCCGGCTCCAAACCGATCAGGCGCGGACGGCCCTGAAGCAGGCCGAGCAGCGTACGCGGCTGGCAGTCGAGGAGGCTCTGCTCGACGTCGAGTCCGACCAGGCGAGCGTCGCCGCAACCGCGGAAACCGAGGCGATCGCCAAGGAGAGCCTGGCCAAGTCGCGCCAGTCGTATCAGGCGGGGCTCACCACCACCCGCGACGTGCTCGACGCGCAGCTCATCTATAGCCAGGCGCGCATCCAAACGAATTCCGCGCGGTACGACCTCGCCATCGCGCAAGCCCATTTGCGCCAATTGCTCGCCACCCCGACCCCATGAAACCGTACGCACTCGCTATCGCCGCCCTTCTGGTGCTTGCCGGCTGCAAAAAGGCCGCCCCCGAGGAGGATGCCACCGCCAAACCGCTCGTGCAGGTGACCGTGGTCAAGGTCGCCAAGGGGGACGTCGCCGAGTCGGTCAACGTGACGGGAACGATCTCCCCGCTTCCCGATCACGAGGCGAAGGTTGCGCCGCAGGTCGCGGGACGGATCGGCAAGGTCTACGTCAAGACCGGCAGCTTCGTCCATAAGGGCGAGACGCTCGCGACGCTCGTTCCCGGCGCGACGCCGGGCCAGATTCAACAGGCGGAGGCCGCCGCCCGGCTCGCCCGGGAGACCCTGACCCAATCCAAGTACAACCTCGCGAGCCAGATTCAGACGCAGCATTCGTCGGTGAACTCAGCCGAGCTTACGCTCAGAGCGCAGCAGGTCGCCCTCACCAAGCTGAGGGCCGGTTCGCGGCCACAGGAGATCGTACAGGCGAACGCGAACGTCACCACCGCCCAAGCCAATCTCACTGCCGCCAGGCAGGCGCTGAACCGGGCCCAGACCCTCTTTTCGGAAGGGCTGATCGCCCGCAAGGACCTCGAGGCAACCCAGCAGACGGAACGCACCGCGCAGGCCGCCCTCGTCAGCGCCCAGCAAGGGCTCTCGCTGGCACGGCAGGGCAACCGGCCGGAAGACATTCGCGCCGGCGAGGTCGCCGTCGACCAGGCGACCGAAGCCGTCCGGGCCGCCAAGGCTCAAAGCGTGCAGAACCGCGCGAAGTGGCAGGATGTGCAGATCGCCAAGGCCCAGCTCGCCTCGGCCGAGGGCGCGCTCAAGGCCATGCGCGCGCAAGCCAAGTTCCTGACGGTGGTTTCACCGGTGACCGGGTACGTGGTCGGACGGACGGTCAACGAGGGCGAGAACATCGACGTGACGACGGTCGTCGCGACCGTAGTCGACCTGAGCGCCGTGCGCCTGCTGCTCAACATTCCCGCCGACAAGGTGGCTCAGGTCAAGCCCGGCCAGGTCGTCGAGTTCACGGCGGACTCGGGGGGCGCCGCGAAGCATGAAGCGGTGGTCAAGACGGTGAACCGGGTGGTGGACACCAATTCCAACACGGTTCAGGTCGAGGCGACCGCCGAGAACCCGGCCGGAGCACTCCGCGACGACGGGTTCGTCAAGGCCAGCATCCTACTGCGCGTCGATCGTCAGGTGCTGACGGTGCCGACCGCGGCGGTGGTGGAGAAGGACGGCAAGTCGACGGTCTTCGTCGTCGGCGACGACAAGACCGCAAAGGCCCACGAGGTCAAGCTGGGCATCGAGTCGGCGGATACGGTCGAAATCAAGTCCGGCCTCAAGCTGGGCGACCAGGTAGTGACGACGGGAGCTTACGAGCTCGACGACGGATCGGCGGTCGAACTCGGCTCATGACCTCGGGCTCTTGGCTGACCCATCACGTCCGGGCGATTCTTCTCGTCATCGGGGGGTTGTGCGCGCTCGGAGTCGTGGCGATGATCAAGCTCCCGGTCGCGATCTTTCCGGATCTGACGGTTCCGCGCATCATCATCGACGCCGAAGGCGGCGACGCGCCGGCGCAGAACGTTCTCGTGAGCGTCACCAAGCCGCTCGAAGAGACCTTCAGCAGCCTTCCCGGCCTTCGAATGGAGACCTCGCAGACCACCCGAGGCTCGGTTCAGTTCTTCCTCAACTTCCAGGACGGCACCGACATGACGGCGGCGCTCTCGCTGGTCCAAGCCCGGATCGCCGCGACGCGCGCGAGCTTCCCGGCCGGGACGACGGTCACGGCGGAGCGTCTCAACCCGACCGTCTTCCCGATCATCGACTACAGCATCACGTCGGAGAAGCGCAGTCTCGCCGAGCTCCGAAACCTGGCGATCTACACCATGCGCCCGCGAATCGCGCGGGTCCCGGGGGTATCGCGCGTTCTCGTCAACGGCGGCGAACGCAGCGAGTTCCACGTGATCGTCTCGCCGGATCGGCTCGCCAAGTACGGCCTCTCGGTTTCGCAGGTGGACGACGCCCTCTCGAAGGCCAACTCGGTCAACGCGGTTGGCAGCTACGACGAGAAGTATGTGCGTCACTTGGTCATCGTCTCCAGCGCCCTCAAGGACGTGGAGTCGATCAAGCGGGTGGTCGTGTCGAACAAGAACCGCATTCCGGTCACGATCGGCGACGTAGCCGAGGTCAGCGAGGGGATCGAGCGCAAGACCGTCATCGCGACCGGCCACGGGCACGACGCCGTGCTGATGAACATCATCCGGACGCCGGAAGGCAACACGATCCAGGTGGCCGACGACGTTCGCGCGGAGATCGCGCGGCTGAAGGCCGATCTCCCGAGCGATATTCAGCTCCTGCCCTTCTACGATCAATCGCAGATCGTACGCGAGTCGGAGTCGAGCGTCGTCGAGGCGATCGCGGTCGGCAGCGTCCTCGCCCTGTTCGTGGTCGCGATGTTTCTCCGGAACACGCGCGCCGCGTTCGTGACGCTGGTGATGCTGCCCGTGACCCTGCTCATCACCTTCGCCGCGCTGCGCCTGCTCCACATGACGCTGAACATCATGACCCTCGGCGCCATCGCGATCGCCCTCGGTCTGGTAATCGACGATGCGATCGTGGTCGTGGAGCACATCTTCCTGCTCCTCGAGGACGGGCACTCGCGCGCCTCGGCGATCCGGAACGGCGTGAAGGAGATCACGCCGGCGATGGTCGGCTCCAGCTTCGCCACCATCGCCACTTTCGCGCCGCTCCTTCTGTTGCCCGGCGTCACCGGCGGCTTCTTCGCCCCGTTGGCCCTCACGATGATCGCGACGCTGGTGGTCTCCCTGGGGCTCAGCCTCACCCTGGTCCCGGTCATGGCCCACGCGATCTTTCCGCATGCGATCGAGCGGGCGGCGGATCGCCCGAGACCCCTCCTCGAACGCGGCTATCGGTGGCTCGCCCACTGGACGCTGCGGCTGCGAATCGTGGCCCCGGTGCTCCTGATTCCCCTCGCGGCCGGCGTCCTCCTGCTGAAGGACAAGCTCGAGACGGGGTTCATGCCCGAGTTCGACGAGGGCGCGTTCGTCCTCGACTACCACATGCCGGCGGGAACGTCGCTCGCGGAAACCGACCGCGCGATGAAGCTCGTCGAGGGGATTCTCGGGGAGAACGACGCGGTCGAGACCTGGTCCCGGCTGACCGGCGCGCGCTCCGGTTCGGGCCTCGAGGTGACCGCGCTCAACCAAGGCGACCTCCTGGTCAAGCTCAAATCCGGCAAGCGCGACCCCGCCGACGACGTCATGAAGGACGTCCGGCTGAAGGTCTCGGCGGCGGTGCCCAACCTCAACATCGACCTGATCCCGATCCTGGGCGACCTCATCGGCGACCTCGCCGGGGCGCCGAGCCCGGTCGAGGTCAAGATCTTCGGCCCCGACGTCAACAAGCTCAAGGACCTCGCCCACGACATCGGCCAGAAGGTTCTCAGCGTGAAGGGAACCGTCGATGAAAACGACGGCATCACCGACAGCGGCCCGGAGACGATGGTCGAGGTCGATCCGGTCAATGCGGCGATCAACGGGCTCGGCACCGACTCGGTGGCGGCGGCGGCGGAGAGCGCCCTCGACGGCGACGTACCGACCAGCGTCAAGAAGGGCGACCTCCTCGAGCCGGTTCGCGTGCGATACCCCTTCAAGCTGAACCGGACCCTCGACGAGCTCTCGGATCTTCCGATCGCGAACCCGACCGGGCAGATCGTCCGGCTCGGCTCGGTCGCGAACGTTTTCGTCGATCCCGGCTCGCCTGAGCTCGACCGCGAGAACCAACGGCTGATGGACTCTGTCACCGCCAGGCTGGAAAAGGTGGACCTCGGGACGGCGATCAAGAACCTCCAGAAAGCGCTCAAGCCGATGCCGCTGCCGCCCGGCTACTCGATCGAATACGGGGGACTCTACAAGAGCCAGCAGGAGTCGTTCGCCGCGTTGACGAGCGTGCTCATCGCGGCCGCCGCGGCCGTGTTCGTCGTGATGGTGGTTTCGCTGCGCTCCTTCCGCATCGCGCTTGCCCTCTTCCTCGCCGCGATCTTCTCGCTCAGCGGCGTCGTGATCGCCCTTTGGGCCACCTCGACCGCCCTCAACAACTCCTCCTATACGGGGGCGATCATGATCGTGGGAATCGTGACCGAGAACGGCATCCTGCTGTTCGCCGAGTACCGTCGGCGAATGGCGGAGGCGACCGAAATCTCTCCGTTGGAGGCGCTCGAAGCGGCCGGATGCTCGCGGTTGCGGCCGATTCTGATGACGACGGTCGCGGCGATCGTGGCCCTCTTCCCCTTGGCGCTCGGGATCGGCGCCGGCGCCGCCATGCAGCGCCCGCTTGCCATCGCCGTCATCGGCGGCCTCGCGTTTTCGACGCTTTTTACGATGCTGCTGGCGCCCGCCCTCTACGCGCTCATGCTGGGCCCCTCGGCCCGGCTGCGGCGCGCTGAGACTCGAGAATCGTGAGCGAATCCGAATTCAACATCGTCGTCATCCTCGTCTTCGTAATCGTCGTGATCGGCGCCGCGGTCGGGTTCACGTTCTTCATCCGCTGGTACAAGCGAGACACGACGACCGTGCACACGCCGGAATCCCTCCTACGGCGCCAAGCGGAGCTCGAAGCCCGCTTCAGGCGGCTTCATCCCGACGCCGAAGAGGAGAGCTCGGGATCGGGGACTCCGCCCGAGGACCCCACCGGATCGTGACGGTGCAAGCCGAGCTGAACCGGGGCATATGGGAGGATGAAATCGACCGCCCAATCCAGCGCCAGGCGTAGCTTCATCCGGAGGGTGGGAAACTTCGCCAGGTACGCCGAACGGTAGACGAACCACCCGAGAAAGCCCTTGAGGTCGATCCCGAGCACGTTAGCCGCGGCCATCCGGTCGCCGATCGAGGCAAACGCGCCGAGCCCGCCGAACACGAACGGTTTGGAGGCTCCCCCTGCCAGGACGCGGCGGATGTTGTCCGCCACCGCCGGGCCCTGGCGGATCGAGTTCTGGGCCGTGGCGCCGTACGGCCGCCCCTTTTCATCGGGAACGGTGGCCGCGTCGCCGATGGCCCAAACCGAGTCCATTCCGTGAACCCGCATGTCGCGGTCGCACTCGATATAGCCTTTCGAATTCAGCGGCAGCCCCAGCTTCGAGAGGATCGGATTCGGCGCGATGCCCGCCGCCCACACGCACGTGTGCGAGCCGACGACCTCTCCGGTCGTCAACCGCACCGAGGTGGCAGTGACGTTCTCGACCGTGGTGTTCGTCATCACCTCCACGTGCCGCCGGCTGAGCGTGCGCACGGTGTACGCCACGAGGCTGTCGGATACCGCCGGAAGAATCCGGTCCGCCAGCTCGACAAGGAGCACCCGAATATCCTCGGGCCGAACCTGAGAGTAGGACTTCGCGGCCGTGCGCAGGAAGGCGTTGTACTCGCCCGCCAACTCGACCCCGGTGTAGTTCCCGCCCACCACCACGACCGTCAGCAGGGCCCGGCGCTCGTCCGGAGCGTCGGTCAGGTTGGCGCGCTCCAAGAGGCGGATGGCGCGGTCCCGCAGAGCGATGCCGTCGCCGAGCGACTTGAGTTGGAAGCCGTTGTCGGCAAGCCCGGGAATGTCGGGGGCACGGGTCACCGAGCCGAGCCCGACGACCAAGTGGTCGTACGCCAAGACCCGGCGCCCAGGCTCACCCGGCGCCTGGATCGTCACCGTCTTCGCCGGCGGGTCGTGCCCCTCGACTTCGGCCATGATGAACGTTCCCCGCCGGCGCATAAAGGAACGCGTCGGCACCACGACGTGGCGCGCCTCGATGGCGCCTACCGCCGCCTCGATGAGCAGCGGATAGTAGAGCAGATAGTTGTGGCGGTCGATGAGAACGACGTCGAGGTTGGGCGCCTTCTTAAGCAGCCGCTGGGCGGCGTACGCTCCACCAAATCCGCCGCCGAGGATGACGACCCGAGGTCTTCCGTTTTCGCGCATCGATGTCTCCTGCGCTCGCCGGTGAGCGTGCGGTCACACGGTGTCGAGGGGCAATGCGAGCGAGTCGTACGTCCGCGTCACGACGAATCCGTGCTTCCCGTAAAACTCTACGAGTCCAGTCCAGTCGATGATGCAGGACCGGACCCCGCGCCGCTTCAGTTCGGTGAGCGCGCCGCCGAGGAGCGCGTTCCCGTACCCGTGGCCCCGAATGTCGGCGGCGACGCCGATGGGCCCCAAGCCGCCCCACTTCGGACCCAGCGACAGGTGCCAGATCGAGCCGTTCATCGGCCGCTTTTGCCCGAAGGACTGTATTACCGCGAAGCCCTTCACGCACCCGCCGATCAGCAGGCCGAACACGCACGCTTCGATGCCTTCGGCGGCGATCTTCTCGGCGGTGTCGAACCGCCAGCGGCCGGGAAAGGTGGAGTTGAGGAAGGCGTCGAGGCCCTTCGCGTCCGCGGGCGTCAACATGCGAAGCTCGGCATCCTTCACCGGCTTCGCCGGATTCTTGTAATCCTTAAGGTCGCGCTCCAAGTCGTGAACCTGTCCGTCGCCGACGAATCCCTCCACCTCGAGAAAGGAGCCCACCCGGCGAACGTCGGTCGGGCAGCCGGGGAAGATGTGATCCGAATCCTGGCCGAACACCAGCTTCGAGTGCCCCCGCTCCGCCACCACGTGCTTGGCGTGGGTCATGAGGTCGAGCCCGATCTCGGCGGTGTCGAACGCGAGGCTGTTGATATGGACGATGTCTCGGTCGAGGCAGCGGTAGAAGCGACTCGCCGACCGCTTGATCGCGACGAACCCGACGACCTTGTCCCGTTCGAGCGCGATGCAGGAAGAGCCCCAGTCGAAGAGCGGCGACTCCACCGTGCAGCGGCGCAAGACGCTTTCCTCGATCCAGTACCGCTCGGGATAGAACCGGCGCCAACAAGCGACGAGCGCTTCGAAGTCGGCTTGACGAAAATCGATACGTTCGGCAGACATGACGAATGGGGTGGCCAAATACGACCACGTTATCTTAACAGGATCGCACCTATAACGCTCTCCCCATGGGTCAAGCCGCTGCCTGGCAATGTTGCTGGCGCAGTAAATTTGCTGGATTTCTAATCACTCGGCGCGGTTGGACGCGTACTTGAAGCGCGCTCGGCTAGAATGAGACGTTCGGGCAGAGTGTGCCCGCTTTGTTTAGAGGTTGTTGCATTTGTTTAGGCGTACATTTTCTTTTGCCGCTGTCTTGGCGGCGCTCTCCGTTGCGGGTGCTGCGCATGCGCAGACGTACACGTTCGTCACCCCCGGCGGTTCGAACGACTCCGTGGGCGACAAGGTCAGCGCGGAAGCGATCTTCACGGTCGGGAACGGCACCCTGACCATCGACCTCCAGAACCTGCTGGCAACCCTCGACGTAAAAGACGTCGGGCAGAACGTGAGCGACATCTACTTCACGTTCAGTAACTCCTCTCTGAACACCGGCAGCGTGGCATCGTCGACGGCGACGTTTATCGATATCAACGGGAAGGGCGTCGGGTCGGTGACCATATCCCACTCCCAGGATGCCTACATCGACAAGATGGGGTGGGGTTTGGACTCGATGGGAAGCGGCGCCTTCCATCTCGACGGCCTCGGCGGCAAGTACACCCCCGCGATGACGATCGTCGGCGGGCTCCCCGGAGATATGAGCCCGTACACGAACTCGAACGATTCCATCAACAAGGGCACCGGACCCCACAACCCGTTCGCCCAAGGTGAAGCCGACTTCACCCTGAACATCGCCGGGCTCACAACCGCGACGCAGATCACCGGCGCCACGTTCTCGTTCGGGACGACCTCGGGCGACAACATCGTCGGCCGGCCGCCCGCCCCGACTCCGGAGCCGTTTACGCTTGGCTTCGCCGGCTTCGGCGCCCTGCTCGGGTTCAAAAAGCTTCGCCGCCGCTCCTGATCCCCGATCCCTGATCCCTGATCCCTGATCCCCGATCCCTGATCCCCGCCAACGTGTGGCACCGACTTTAGTCGGTGCGTTCCGATCCAGGCGGCAAGCTAAACTCCCCACGGAATGAGATCCAAGGTCAGGCTCGGTTTCGTCGGCGTTGGCAACATGGGCCAGTGCGCCCACCTCAGGAACTACGGCGCCATCCCGGATTGCGAGGTGGTCGCCCTCGCCGAGCCGAAGCCCGAATTGGCACGCAAGGTCGCCGCGCGCTACGGCGTCCGTAAAACCTACGTCGACGCCGACTCCCTGATTGAGGCCGAGGCGCCGGATGCGCTGGTCGCGATCCAGCCCTTCGACCGGCACGGCTCCATCGTCAAACCGCTCTACCGGCACGGACTGCCGATCCTCACCGAAAAGCCGCTCGCGTCATCCCTCGAGACCGGAGCCGCGACGCTGCAAGCCCTAAGGGCGGGCGGCTCGTGGCACATGGTCGGCTACCACAAGCGGTGCGACCCGGCCACCGTCGCCGCCAAGGCCGAGATCGATCGCCTGAAGGGTTCGGGCGAGCTGGGGCGCATGCGCTACGTCCGGATCACGATGCCGGAGGGCGACTGGATCGCCGGCGGCTTCAACGACCTGATCCGCTCCGACGAGCCGGCGCCGCCGGTCCCGCCGGACCCGGCCGAGCCGGGGATGGATGCGCCGACGTTCGACCGCTACGTCGCGTTCGTGAACTACTACATCCACCAGGTCAACCTACTGCGGCATCTGCTCGGCGAGCCCTACGAAGTCGTGCACGCCGATCCCGGCGGGATTCTGCTCACCGTTCGAAGCGAGTCTGGCGTGACCGGCGCCATCGAGATGTGCCCCTACCGGACGACCGTCGATTGGCACGAGTGCGCGCTGGTGGGGTTCGAGCGAGGCTTCGTGCGCCTCGAGTTGCCGGCGCCGCTCGCGACGAATCGGCCGGGGCGGGTCGAGTTCTTCCGCGACCCGGGCGGCAAGCCGGCGGAGACGGTCTCGCCGACCCTGCCCTGGGTCCACGCGATGCGGGCGCAGGCCGAGGCGTTCGTCGCCGCGGTTCGCGGCGAACGCAACCCCCCGTGCGAGGCCGCCGAGGCGCTGGAAGACCTTCGCATCGCCCGCGACTACATCAGGCTGCTGGACACGCAAACCCGCTGATTCGGAGGGGAGTCAGGGCACTGGGAGGGCGGACGTCCCCGTCCGCCATCCGGACTCTGTCCCCCCGCCGGGGGGACTAGCCGAGCGAAGCGACGCGAAGGGAGGGCGCTTGCAGCCGTGCCACGGTTCGCGGGAATGCGTAGCCGACGCCCAGGGTTCTCCTCTCCCCCCGGGAGAGGTCCGCAAAGCGGGGTGAGGGCGCCATCCCGCGCCCCATATGGTCTTCCCGCTCCGTCGGGCCTATTCTTCGCAGTCCGCTGGGGCTCCGAACACCCGGGGTTGCGTTGTTTGAGGGCGTCCCTGCCCGAGGTTAGCAACCCCGTGAGGAGACCGCGGACGATCAGCGAAGAGTCAGACCGACGGAGTGAAGAAGACCGTCATAACGGTTCGGGAACTAAGCCGACCATTGCTTCCTCGGGCCTATTCGTCGCCGCGAGCCTAAGAGTTCGCACCGGGGACCCCGTTGTTTGAAGCCAGATGCGTCACGGGTCGGGCGTAGTCGACGGCCCCGTGTGTCGCGCGGCCATCTTGGCCGCGTCCGGGAAGGTCTTCTCGCTCCAGCGGGCCTATTCTTCGCAGTCCGCTGGGGCTCCGAACACCCGGGGTTGCGTTGTTTGAGGGCGTCCCTGCCCGAGGTTAGCAACCCCGTGAGGAAACCGCGGACGATCAGCGAAGAGTCAGACCGACGGAGTGAGGAAGACCGAAGCACGCGCGGGTGGGGGCACCCGCGCTCCATATGGACACAGGTCGGTCCGTCGTCAACCCCCTCAGGAACCAACTGGCCCCCTCCCCTGCGTAATGGTGTCCGTGATTTTTCGGCGACTCATCGCGCGCCTGCTTCTGCTTTCCTCGCTTGCCGCGCTGGCCACCGCCGCCGGCGCCCAGTCGAACCTGGCCCTGCCCGCCGTCAAGTCCTCGATGCCGATTCTTTGCGACTGCGACAAAGACGCGCCCTGCTGGAAGAATGCCTCCCCGATCACCGGCTTCGTCGACCTCGCCCACGGTAACCCCGTCACCGACCAGACCCAGGCGCGGATCCTCTACGACAGCGACAACATCTACGTTCTCATCGAGTGCTCGGACTCGAAACCCGACGGAATAACCGGCCGCGAAACCGTTCGCGACACCTTGTTCAACCAGAACGGCCATGGGAATTTCCCGACGAACGAGGATTACGTCATCGTAACCCTCGATCCCTTCCTCACCCATCAAAACGCGGACATCAGCACGTTCGGCGTCAACCCGCTCGGCACCCGCTCGGCTCAAATCGCCGGCGGCCGCGCGGCGAAGGCCGAATGGAACGGGGACTGGGAGGCTTCCGCCAAGCGGACCCCCAGCGGCTGGATCTGCCAAATGCGCATCCCGTGGAAGATGCTTCACCACCCCGCGGGCGGCAAGACGGTGACGATAGGGTTCGACGTCGCCCGCTTCCAGTACCGGACGCAGACGATGTCGATCTGGAGCAACCTCGGGCCCCAACTGTTCTGGGAGCGGGAGGGAGCTTGGCAGGGCGTCGAGCTACCCAAGGAAGGCTTCAAGCACACGTTCTCGGCGCTTCCGTACGCGATCGGGGGCGTGGTCGACGGCCAACTGGCGGGAAAGACCGGC
>Ga0070734_10003830_pt1 | contig 15093 bp, 8 predicted proteins | sample Coa_R1_8_FD_66444 | JGI IMG/M metagenome (GOLD analysis project Ga0070734, IMG submission 66444) | Surface soil microbial communities from Centralia Pennsylvania, which are recovering from an underground coalmine fire - Coalmine... | ecosystem: Environmental > Terrestrial > Soil > Unclassified ...
AAAGACCGCCAGAACGCACAGCATCGCCAGCAGCCGGGGCACTGCGGTCTCGACTGTTCCCTGCCAAACCGCGAGGGCAATCGAGCCCGGCTTTCCCATCTGCACATGGATGTTTTCGACGGCAACGGTGGCCTCATCGACGAGGATGCCGACCGCGAGCGCCAGTCCGCCCAACGTCATCAGGTTCAGCGTCTGACCGGATGCCCACAGGGCGACGACTGCGGCCAGCAGTGCAAATGGGATATTGAGCACCACCACGATCACGGATCGCCAGTCTCGCAAGAACAAAAGGACCATCAGACCGGTCAGCACAGCCCCGATCGCGCCCTCGCTGGCGACGCTCTCGATGGCGCGGGTCACGTAGGGCGACTGGTCGAACTGGAAGCTCAGTTTGATGTCCTCAGGCAGGGCTGCCTGCATTTTCGGCAAGTCTGCTTTCACGGCGTTCACCACCGAAAGCGTCGAGGCGTCCGCGCGCTTGCTGACCAGCATGTAAACAGCACGCCGGCCATTGACGAGAGCGAAGCTGGTGGGAATATCGCTGCCGTCCTCGATTCCATTAACCGGAACAAGCACGTCGCGTAGGTATACCCTTTGGCCGGGCCGGATCGGGATGTCCCCCAATTCTTTCGGATCGACCACCATCGCGTTGACGGGTACGATCGGCATTTGGCTTTGGATGCGGACATTACCCGATGGGCTAATGGAGTTACCGGTCGAGAGTGCCGACACGACATCGTTGGGCGAGAACCGGTAGGATCGCAGTCGATCGGGATCGACGTGGACCACGATCGTCCGCTGGTTTCCACCGAAAGGGGGGGGCGCAGATACGCCCGGCAGGCTGACGAGTGCCGGACGGACACGAATGTAGGCGGCTTCCTGGATCTGGTCGATCGTCTTCGTTTCACTGGAAAGCACGAGGTAGCCTACCGGCACGCTGCCTGCGTCGAAGCGGACCACGAAAGGGGCCACGGTCCCCGGTGGCATGAACGAACGAGAGCGGTTCACCTGGGCCACGACCTCCGCCATCGCCTGGACCATGTCGGTGCCGGGATGGAAAAAGATCTTCATCTGGGCGAATCCCTGAATATTGCGCGACTCGACGTGATGAATGCCGCTGATGTACAGGAAATGGTTCTCGTAATGAAAGGTGAGCAGGCCTTCCATCTGCGCCGGATCCATACCCCCATAGGGCTGGACCACGTAAATGATCGGCTGATTCAGGTTCGGGAAGATATCGATCTTCATACGGCTGAGCGATAAGGCACTTCCCACCAGGATTGCGGCCAGGGCAACCAAAACGGTGATGGGGTGCCGAAGTGCGAAGACGATGGGATTCATGGCGTAGGGAACTTTCGTTATCGACTGGCCACACTGTCCTAGCTACTACGATCCACTTCCGCGACGAGGTGCCACTCAGGCGAGCAAGCAGGGGTATCTGGAAGCCCAGCCGGCAAGACAAGATCGTCCAGGAAGGCAGAATACACCGCAATTTCGGCATGGCCGCGGGCAGGGAAGTGTCTGGCCCCGTCCGAGGCTGATCATTCGATTTTACCAGGAAAGAGTGCTGGTACAAGGCGCAGAGGAGCGAAAGCGAGTCGGGCCTTGCACACGCGCTCCGAACCGGGACGCCTTGGAGATCGTAAGCCGCTTCGTCGCCGGCTGGGGAAGGGCGAAAGGCTACAAGGGGGCAAGGGCGTACGGAGTCCACGGTTTTGCCGATTGTACCTGATTAAAGGTGTCGATACTGAGTGAGCGAACCGGAAAGGCCGAATTGCGTCCAAGCGACTACTTGCCTTTCTCTTCGCCGGCGTTGGCAATGAGGCCAGACTGCGCGCTGGGGGAGTCGACGCGGCGGACACGCTGCTGGATATCGAAGGCCAGCGCTACCGCAAGACAGAGCAAAAACACGGTGGTCGCCTGGCGGCCAAGACCTCGTTCGCTAGCACCAGCGAGCAGCTGCACGAGCTGATGGGCGCGGACCTCTGCGCCGAGACCGTGCGGACCATTGAATACGGCGACACCCCGTTTAGCGGGAACGTGTTTTGGATATCCCTCCCAGGCTTCTCAGGTATGCGTAGAGGTCCACGATTTCCTGGTCCGAGAGCTTATCCAGCAATCCGGCCGGCATGAGCGACGTCGCGGTGGTCCGGCGGGTCGTAATTTGCGTGTTCACGAGGCGAACGGTGGTCGTCGGCCCCGTTTGCAGAATCAAGCTATCTACGGCCTCATAGATGACGATGCCCTGATAGACTTTATCGTCGGCCGTGGCGACGAGGGTGGTCCGATAGCGTGGAGAGATGTCCAGGCTCGGCTGGATAATGGCCGTGAACAGGTCGCGCCGAGAAAATCGGCCGGCCACACCATGTAAGTCCGGACCGAGTGCTTGGGCACCGGAATGGCAGGTCGCACAACTGGCCTTCGCAAAAACCGCCCGGCCCGCATCGGCAGCACCGGTCGCCCAATCGAGTTTCGCCAGGCGCTTGTGCCAGGCATTGACATCGACGCCATCCGCACCGCCGACGCGGTCGGCAAGATCGGGGTAGGCTTTCGTGAACCAGGCGGTCCACGCTTGCTTGTCGCTCCCAAGGTTTTGTGCCGTGAGCTGCAGGAGAAATTGGCCCAGTTGCTGGCGGAGCCGGTCCGATTCCTTTCCGTCGGGAAGACAGCGCAGGCACCGCACCAAAGCCAGCACCTGAGCCCCATCCTTCTGCGAGGGGAGTTTTTCGAGAGCCTCCACGGACAGGCCGATCGTCGCCAATTGCGGCGAGCCGAGACCGTGCAAAAACTTGTCGCGGTCGGCCGGCTCGGGATGGCGCGCCAGCACAGGCAGGATGGCTTCCTCGAGTCCCCCCTGGTCCCACAACCGGCGCAGCAAGGGCAAGGATTGTTCGGCCGGCACTTCGCTGATCAACTCGACCAACTCCGCCGACCAGGGGAAGTCCTTATCTTTGCGGGCGTGCGTCCAGAATATTTCCGCTGCCCGCGGGCGATCAAAACCGGGGCAGCGTGCGAAGAGTGCGTGATCCGGCCGTCCGAACTCAGTCGCGCTCAGAAGGGCGGTATTGAGACTGGAATCCTTTCGCGCCAATTCAGCATGCAGCTCGGCCACGCGCAAGGGCCAATGTCGATCCCGATTCTGATGCCGCTGGGTAATCTTGCGATCTAGGGCCAACAGAGCCGCCGCCACTCGCTCCGTCACTTCGGCCGAGCGCGCACCGCGCAGTCGGGCCAGCACAATCAGGTAATGAAGATCCTCAACGGGATCCGAGGATCCCATCAGGCGCTGGGCCACACGCGAAATGAGCGCAGGATCCGGGTCTTCGATCATGGCCAACGTGCGGGAAATCTCTCGATCCAGGTCGGCGTTTCCACTTGGAAAACTGCTCCGCAGCGAGTCCACAGCTTCCAGGAAGCGTTGCGGGTCGATCGATGGGGGAGGGACAGTTTTTTGTCGCGCGGAATAGCCTTCCCACACCATTCCCTTTACCGCCGGGGACATCAATCCGCCCAGGGCCAGCTGGATTAGCCGGACCGATGCAAGCCGGACCTCGGTGCTCCGCTCGCTCTGAGCGAGAAGTCGAGCGGTCACGCCCAAGACCTCGGCCGGTTCCGTCCGCCAATTCGCCAAGCCCCAGGTCGTTTGTTGCAACGGACAGCGTACATCCGCCGTCAATGCCCTCTGCGCGCTCTTCGAGAGGGAAGCCAGCAAATCAGCAGCCGCCTTACGAACAGTGCGATCCGGGTGGTCCCAATTGGTGCGCACCGCAGTTCGTAAATCTTCGGAAGCAAATTGCGGTTGAAAACGGCGGAGATCAACTAAGGCGCGCAGCCGTTCCAAGGCATTCGCGCTGCTCGACTGGGCAAGTAAGTGCCGGAGTCGCTCCGGGCGCCGTTCGGATGTGGCCGGCTTAATTTGCAGCTTGGCCAGGATAGCCGAATCAGTCGAGCGCGTTCCTTGGGGGTAGCGGATGCGATAAACGGCGCCACGGGTACCTCGGCCGCCGATCGAGATGTACAGGTCGCCCGTAACGGGATGGACAACCGCAGCCGTGGGAGCGAAGCCATTGTCGCCCACAGCTTCGAGGAACAGTTCCTTCCGGCAGCGATACGTCGCACCGGACCGGTGGAGGGAAAGGAAATAGACCCGGCCAAAGGTCCAGTCGAGCAGAAAGAACCCGCCGCGGTAGTGCTCGGGAAATTGCACATGCCTGTAGCAGACCACCCCGGTCGGTGAGCCGCGGCCCAAGGTTCCTACGGGCGCGACGACATCGCAGAAATACGGCGGAAACCGCCACCACTGAGCCCGTTGCGGGGCCTGCCAACCGTAATGGCCGCCCGGGATCACATGGTAAAACCGCGTCGGTTCATACCACGGGAGCGAAACACACCGCTCATTATCGGAGTCGAAGGTGAAGAGCTCGCCGTCCGGATTGAAATCCATGTCATAGGCGTTGCGAAAACCATCGGCCACGATTTCGCTGTTTTTCAAGTCGGGCGTGAAGCGCAGCACGCAACCAGCTACCGGTTCTTGAATGGGCGAGCTCGGCATCGTGGCAAATGTCCGATCGATCCCCGTCGTGTTCCCGCAGAGCACGTACAGCCAGCCATCGGGTCCACGCTTCACCGCATGAGCGTTGTGCTCGCTGCCGGTATGTATGGCACGAACCAGCTCGGACGGACCGTCCGCTCTATCGTCACCGTTTGCGTCCCGATAGCGGCGCAAGCCTCCGTCGCCGGTGAAATAGAGGACTGAGCCCTCCCAAAGGAGCCCCTGTGCCCCATCTTTCGGCCCATCCGCGAACTGGATGGCCCGGTCGGCCCGGCCATCGTTATGGTCGTCTACCAGGATGCGGATGTAGTCGCGCCCCGACACCACCACCCGGCCCCGGGGATCGAGCGTCATGCTGAAAATATCATTCGCCAGCTTGCTGTCGGCGAATTCCGTGACTTCGAAACCGGGCGGGACCCGGAGGCCGCTTTGGATGTTATCCGCCGCCGCCGGCGCAACCGCCGAGACCGCGACGAGGAGGACAAGCGAACTTCTCGTGCATCGCATCGATCAATCCATCCGGGCAGGAAGGAGGCGCAATCACTTGGGCGAGCGGGCGCAACGAAAGCCGATGTGCGACGCCGCGCTGCCCGGTTCCCCTTTGCCGCGAGCACCCGGCCGATAGCGGACACAGTAGACATCGCTGCATAGAAACGAGCCGCCCCGCTGCACGCGCTTGGGAAGGTCCGGTTCGTTCGGATCATAGCTCGAATTGGGGCCTCGCGGGTTCTGCGCAGGGCTCACCGCATAATAATCGGGCCGATACCAATCGGCGCACCATTCCCAAACATTGCCGGCCATATCGAACAACCCAAACCCATTGGCCGGATACGAACCGACGGGGGCGGTTCGCTCGAAGCCGTCCTCCCGCGTATTCACGCGGGGAAAATCTCCTTGCCAAATATTGGCTTGCCATTTGCCGCCCGGCAGGAGATCGTCGCCCCAACAGTACCGTTTCTGTTCGAGTCCGCCGCGGGCCGCGTACTCCCACTCCGCCTCGGTTGGCAGCCGTTTACCGGCCCACTGCGCGTAGGCTTGGGCATCGTGCCAACAAATCTGCACTACGGGATGTTGCTCCTTTCCCTCGATGGTGCTGCCGGGTCCTTCCGGATGGCGCCAATTGGCCCCGGGGACCCAACGCCACCAGCTCAAGGGCCGGTCCAGAGAAACGTCCTTATCCGGCGGCGTGAAGACGATCGAGCCGGGCACGAGCTTTTCGGCCGGGACCTCGGGAAACTCCCGCGGATCCGGCGGACGCTCCGCCACGGTAACGTAGCCCGTGGCATCCACAAACCGCGCGAATTGGGCGTTGGTCACTTCCGTGCGGTCCATCCAGAAGCCGTCCACGTAGACTTTGTGGACGGGGCGTGCATCCGGGAAGAGTCCCTCCGAATCACCCATCGGAAATTCACCGGTGGGGATCCACACCATGTCTTGCGGCGTGGAGGGAAAGACATCGAAGAGCGTGACAGCCAGCCCCGCCAACAAGACGCCCACCAAGGTGCCCACGAGGATACGATGCCGCTTGCGTCCGTTCCCGGCAGACGTTGCAGCCGTGCTGGGATCCGGATTGGCCCTGGGCGAACTTCCACGAGAATTATGCATTGGGTCACTCTTGAGGCGGGTCCTTTCTTGTGATGATATCATATGGTCGCCGCGTTCTGGAGGTAAATCATGCATCGCTGGCTTGCTCTGTGCTTGTGTCTGTTTCCTGTTGCTGGCAGCCCTACGGCCAACGCTTCGGAGCGCACCGCCGCCGGTTGGAAGGCGGGGTTCGCCAAGATCATCATCACGCCGCAGCATCTCATGTGGATGTCGGGCTATGGCGCTCGGACAAAACCGGCCGAGGGGAAGCTGCAGGATTTATGGGCCAAGGCTTTGGTGTTGGAGGATCCGAATGGCCGGCGCGGGGTCCTCGTGACCATGGACCTCGTGGGGATTCCGCGCGATCTGTCCGTCGCCGTCTGTAAAGCACTCCATGCGGAGTACCGTTTGCCGCGCGAAGCAATCCTCCTCTCGGTCTCGCACACCCACACCGGGCCGGTGATCCAGCACAACCTGGATGACATGTTCGACCTGGATGAGATTCAGCGCAAGCTCATCCGCGAATACACGCAATCGCTCCAAGAAAAGCTGATCGCTCTGGTCGGTGATGCACTTCGTCAGCTTGCGCCGGCCCAGCTCGCTTGGGGAAATGGCCAGGCAACATTTGCCGTTAATCGCCGCAACAACAAGGAAGCGGACGTGCCGCAGCTTCGCGCCACTAGCCAGCTCAAGGGGCCGGTCGATCACGACGTGCCGGTGCTCGCCGTCCGTGATGCAGACGGGAAGCTCCGGGCAATTGTGTGTGGCTACGCTTGCCATGCGACGGTGCTTAGCTTCTACCAGTGGTCCGGCGATTACCCGGGTTTTGCCCAGATCGAGCTTCAAAAACGGCATTCGGGAGCAATAGCAATGTTCTGGGCCGGCTGCGGCGGCGATCAAAATCCCTTGCCGCGCCGCGCTGTTGCCCAAGCCGAAGAATATGGCCGTCAGTTGGCCAACGCTGTCGATGCAGTGCTGAACAAGCCGATGACACCCATCACCGGTGACCTGGCGACTTCGTACACCGAAATTGCTTTGCCGTTTGGCGTGCTGCCGACCCGTGAACAGTTGGTCAAGGACTCGGCCGACAAGAACCGCGCCGTGGCGGCCCGGGCCAGGCATTTGCTCGAGGAACTGGACCGGGACGCTTCGTTGCACCGAACCTATCCGTATCCCGTCCAGGCATGGCAGCTGGGGCCGAAGCTCACGTTCGTAGCCCTGGGCGGCGAAGTGGTGGTTGACTATTCGCTGCGGCTGAAGAAGGAGCTGGGTGCCGACCGAACGTGGGTCGCCGGTTACACCAACGATGTGATGGCGTACATTCCCTCGCTGCGCGTGCTGAAGGAAGGCGGCTACGAAGGCGGTGGAGCGATGGTTTACTATGGTCTGCCCGCTCCGTGGGGACCGCGCATTGAGGAATTGATCATCACGGCGGTTCACGAGCAGGTAAAGAAGGTGCGAGGAAAAACCAGCGGCGGCTCATAGAACCGTGCGGTCCTGCGAGCCGCCGCCAATCCCAAACTCAAATCTTGTCCGGTACCGCAAAGGGCTTGCGGTAATTCCGGGTTAGCAGTTTGTTGGCCTCGTTGTCGCCGACCACGGATTCCGCGCCGGCATCTATCGTCAGCTTGCGGCCAAGCTGGTACTTGCTCTCAGAGAGGTGTACCTTGTTCTCCTTCAGATACTCCTCCATGCGGGCCAGCGTTTCGTACGCTTCCTTGTTGTCACCGAACGCCTTGGTGGCCGGGTTAAACGGCACTTGCTCGCCCAGGCGGTACGAGGCGTTGGCCAGGTGGATGAGCGCTGCGGAGTAGTGCCCTTCCAGGATCGGGGCCGCCAGGTCCTCCATCTTCCGGCTGCGGACAGCAGCGATGAAGTTGGCGAAGTGGTTACCACCGCGTCCACCCCGCCGGCCGTTGCCGTCTCCTGCGAAGAGCGGTTCCCCCTTGTCGCTTCCCTTCGGATAGAATCGGCCGCCGGCGATCGTGCCGGCTTCCAGGTGGAAAATATTGCCCACCTTTTGGCCCTGGTACGCCTTGCTCGGCAGTCCCCGCACTTCGAAGATCAGTTGGGTCTCGCCGTAATCGAAGATGGCGATTTGGCTGCTGGCGGTCTGGCCCTGGTCCGGCTGTTTATGGCCGAGCCGTCCGCCCAGGCTCAGCACGCTCCGCGGCAGCGTCGCCCCGGGGATCGCCCACCGGGCCTTGTCGATTTCGTGGACCCCCTGGTTGCCGATGTCGCCGTTGCCGAAGTCCCAGAACCAGTGCCAGCGGTAATGCACTAGATTATCGTGGTAAGGCTGCTCCTTGGCTGGCCCAAGCCACAGATTGAAATCCAGCTCTTGCGGCGGCGGCTTGGGAGGCTGGTAACCGATCGAAGCACGTGTGCTGCGCGGATCGCCCAGGCCGTCCTTGTAGCATAGGCCACGCGATACGAGTAGTTTGCCGAACTTGCCTGATTTGATTGCCTCCAGGACGCGGGGGATTTCCGGGCTGCTACGGCTTTGCGTGCCATGCTGGACGATACGGCCATATTTCTTGGCCGCCTCGACGGCGATCCGGCCCTCGTGGATATTGTGGCTACACGGCTTCTCCACGTAGACATCCTTCCCTGCCTGGCAGGCCCAGATCGTTATGAGGGCGTGCCAATGGTTGGGGGTGGCAATCGAAATCGCATCGAGGTTCTTATCTTCCAAAGCGACACGGACATCCTTGATCACTTGCGGAGCTTTGCCGCCTTTCGTGCCGGCCTGCTTGAGCCGGCGGGCATAGGTGCGGGTATCGGGATCGATCAGGTACGTAATCTCGACGCCGTCCATGCGCGTCCACTCACCGACATGCGCCCCGCCCCGGCCGTTGATGCCGGCGACGGCGATGTGGATGGTATCATTGGCTCCCAAGACACGACCCGAGGATTTGGTTCCGGCAATCGTGATGGAAGCGGCCGCGGCGAGCGTGTTTTTCAAGAAGCTGCGACGAGTGGGATGAGGCATTGGTGGTCCTTTCGATGGAAGAAGACGCTTCGGCCATTCGCGATGGTGTGCGGACTTGGATCAGGAATACTGGTCGTGGGCGAGCCCGGAGGACAAGATAGGATAACACACGGGGATGGCTGCACACAAGCCATCGGCAAGGTTTTGGCGGGCTCGAACGGTCTAGCGTTTCCAGCGCGGCCGATATTGTTCCAGGTACCCAAGTAGGTCCCACTCATCGTCGAGGTCTCGGTAACCACAGGCCCGCATTTCGGCAATCGCTTGCTCGTTGGTCCAGTGTTCGTATTCCATGCGGTACACCGCGCAATAGGCACCTGTCCGGTGGATGCCGCCGAAGCAATGGATCAGTACGGGATAATTGCTCGGATCATCCATGATGGCCCGGAAACGCTGCACCCCTTCCTCGGCCGGAACGGAACCGTCGGGAGCCCACCAGGTGCGCGGAGAAATCCGGCAGTAGCGGATTCCGGCTGCGTTGCAAAAATCCTCTTCGCGATAGTCCGGCGGCGCCCCATCGGGGTAGGCGGCGTCGCGGAGGGTAATGACGGTTTTGATGCCGTAGTCGTGCTCGGCGGTTTTCAGGCCCGTAAGCGTCATTTGGCCACTACGATACAGCACGCCGCTGCGAACGGCGTGAAAGTTGCGCGTCTGTGATTGGCGGTAATGGGAATAGCCGAACGGACATCCAACTATAATTCCAGCGATCACCAGACCCAAGAAGGGCGGCAAGATACGTGGCATGTGGCAAGGCCTCCGTGCCAAAGAAGCGAGGATAGAGCGCGAACTTCGGCTAGTTCCGACGTTGCGCGACCACCCCGATTTTATCCTTGAACATGCGTAGCTTATAGCCGGTCGGCCGGTCGTGGAAAAGAGCGTTTCAATGGACGCGGGCCACGGGCTCCGGGAGCCGCAGTAATCGTGCTGTAAGGCGGCCCACGGAGCGGCGGAAGCGCGTCAGCCAATCGGTTTCCGGGTGCAGGGGCAATGCCTCGCGATCGGCGAGGTTTGGCCGGAACACCAAGAGCAGCAACAGCGGCAAATACCAAAGCAAATAGACACCTCCCTGATCGGCAAACCAGAATTGAATCCCAATGAGGACCGCTGCCGACAGAGCAAGCAGGTGAGCCAGGTTCTTCGGCCAGGGCCAAAAGAGTGTCGCAACAACAAAGGCCAGGTAAGCCACGAACACTGGCATCCGATAAGCCCATGCCCAGCGGACCCCTGTCCAGAACCCGATGGTCTCGGGGCTCGGCTGAATCCAGGGTTGCCAATCCGAAAGGGAAAGGGTGGATTGGATGCGCAGCGCCAGGTCCCCCTCGGCCCAGAGGATGCCGGCGATGACCGCCAGGCACAAGCCGCCCGCCAGAGCGAATGCAGCCGCGAACCGACCGGCACCCCGTCTCCAGTAGAAGCTGAGCCAGGCAGGGAACAGGAACGCGGGGAAGTATCCGGTGCCCGCCGCCAGGCCGAGCAGCAGTCCTGCCGTACAGGGTCGCCGATACGCAGCCACCGCCCACATTAGCAAGGCGGTCGGCAAGACGTGGTGCACCTGTTCGACATGATAAGCCGTGTAGGGCAAAAGCAAGTAAAACGTGGCCGCGGCAATGCCGGCGTGCGCATCCTGAAAATGACGCCAACCAATGATCGCCAGGGCAACCACAATGGCAATGTGGCAAAGGATCGCCGAAGTGCGTTCTACCCAAAACTGCGTATTGCCGTTACTGTTTCCAGGCGCAATTTCTTGATTCAGAAGATCTTCGGGCAGGCGTTGGATTTCCTTGACGGCAGCACTGCGCTTACCGACGGCCCCTTGCGATCCAAACGGCTTGCGCAAAGCCACGGCCGTGAGGCAGATTAAAAGGGCGGCCCCAAGCCAAAGTAGGCCGGACAAATTGAGGTTGGGGCTTAATGCCGGCCGGCGCACCAGAGCCAAGTCCATCAAGCAGCGGATCAGCAAGTATACAGAACCGCACAAGAGCCACAGAAAACCAAACCACAGCAACTTTTCCGGTGAAGCCTGGGCCAGCGAGGCGGCACCGAAGAGCGTAGCGGTACCGCTGAACGGCGTGGTTCCTGGAAGCAGGTTCTGACCGGCCGCAGCAACGGCGCGGGCGGTTCGCGCCGCCTGGAGCGAATGGCCCTCCTGAATGAGCAGCAGGCCCGGCACCAGAAGAAATAGCGTTAGCACATCCCAGTTGCGCACACTCACCAGGCGGGTAAACTTGAAAAACAATGCCACGGCAAGCAGGAGAGAAAAGTAAAACCAGGTCGTCGCATTGGGCAGGTTGAACTCCGAAAAGATCCCTGCAAATGTGTTCATGAGAACGCTCTCCGCAAAGGGAGCGAATTGCCGCCCGCCGTCAGGAATAAACCAATTATAGAGACAACGCCAGTGACGTCATCGGCAGAAGTTATGCAACCGGAGGAGAATTGGGCGAGCTGAACCAGCCTTAACAAAAGGAACGAACGGGGGGAATGAGCCGGCGCGGGTAGGTTCGTCAGCGACTGCGACGGAAATCCAGTTCTTCGCGGAGCCGTTCCAACGCTTCGCAAGCATGGAGGGCTACATCGACCGTTTCCGAATCGGCGAGTCGATCGAGATCGGGCCACAACAGCATAAGCCCTTCGCTGGCAATGAGCTGGATCGCCTCGTGGGTGCGTTGCGGGTCCTGTCCCGTCAAACACTGGCGAAACCACTGCAAGGCTTGCCGTTCGCCAAGCCGGGCCAGGGCGGCGCGGGCTGACTGCCGCGCCTCGACATTCGGATCGTGGCGGGCTCCCTGGAGGCAAGCCGACACTTGCTCGTGATTGAATGGCTCCCACCAACCCAGGCTGCTGACCGCCGCGGTTCGGCACGTAGGATCCCAGTCCCGTGCCGCCCGGAGCAGGAATTCTTCCGTTTCCCGAGAAGCGTGCCCGCTCAGAGCCCGCAAGATTGCTAGATACGGAACATCGGAAGGAATCGATCTCCGTCGCGGCGCAGCCACCTGCCGGCGCTTGCGGGCGCGCACATCCTGGGGAATTCGGCGCGCGACCCACGCTCGCAGCATCGGAGCAACCCGGTCATCCCGAGACCACGTCAGCGTCTGCACCGCTAGCTCGACATGTGGAAACTTGGGATCCGCCAGCAGCGGCAACGCCACGGCCGCGGTTTCGGCACGCAGATCGGCGAGCGCAGACAAGATATCCTGCTGCTCGCCAGCATCGGCTCTCAGCAGCGCATCACAAAGATGTTGCGGAGCCTCCTGCAAGTATTCGATCAAGACCGACTCCAAGCTCGCCAAGCGCGAAATCTGCCAACCAAACGCTTCTTGTTCATATTGCTCATCGGCGAGAATCATTTCCGCGTGGGGCGCACGGTGGAGGATGCGCAAGGCCTCTGCAAACACGCGGACAATCAACGGAAGAACCTGGGCCGGCCGTTGATCCCACAGCTCTTCGATCAATTCCCCCAGCCGGGCTTCGGTTACGACCTGAGGTTGCACGCCGCAGCGCAACCCCTCCAGGGCACGTCGCAACACGCACAAGGCGGCACGGCCGAGCGGACTGTCCGGCTGCCGCAGATAGCCCGGAAAACTCAGAAAGCAGACCGTCTCGGCCGCAAAGAAGTGGCTGAGCGGATGATCGCCACCTGCTTCCGCACAGCGCAGCAAGTGTGGCAAACTTTGCTCACGATTCAGGTTGCGAAGGCCGTTGGCCAGATCGATCCAGTACCAGGATTGCTCGAGGATATCACTGGTGAGGCGGCGTTCAAGTTGCCGTTCGAGAATACGGCCAGCCTCATCCGTGCCAATCTCGGCCAGGGCACGCACCTGGATCACGTAATGGGTTCCGGGGCGAAGACTGGCCTCGACAGCATCCATTTCGCCCCGCTCCAAAAGTTCGCGCAGCCGCCGTTTGGCGGATTCCACGGCTGCTTCGCTCAACTGCCCACCCTGGAACAGGTCGATGTGTTGGCGGGTAACCGGCGAGAGGTCCTGGCCGTACCCTTGCCGCCGATGCAGGTGCCGTCCCAGCAGAAAGGCGGCGGCCATCAGTGCCGGCACCAGCATGATGGCGGTAATTACAATAACCAAAGGCGGCTGCGGCATGGATGCGTCTCACCGAACCCTAGACTTCAATGGCTGGCTAGGGTCGCACCTGACCGTCCCCATACACCACGTATTTATAGCTAGTCAATTCTAGCAGACCGCACGGACCGCGGGCATGGAATTTATCCGTGCTGATGCCAATTTCTGCTCCCAGACCGAATTCATAGCCGTCGTGGAATCGGGTGCTGGCATTTACTAATACCGCCGCCGAATCCACAGCCGCCGTGAACCGCTGCGCCGCGGCAAGTTCGCTCGTGACAATGGCGTCGCTGTGCTGGGAGCCATAGCGATTGATATGCTCGATCGCCGCCTCCAGTCCCTCCACCACCTTGATGGACAAGATCAAGTCGAGGTATTCCGCCGCGAAATCTTCTTCGGTTGCAGGCTGGCAGTCCGGAACCAACAGTCGGGTTTCAGCGCAGCCACGCAGCTCCACGCCGCGCCGGCGTAAGGCTGCGGCTGCCCGTGGCAGAAAAGTTGAAGCAATGTCGCGGTGCACCAGCAAGCTCTCGGCCGCGTTGCAGACGCCGGGGCGCTGGCACTTGGCGTTGATCAGGATGCGCTCGGCCGTGTCCAGGTCGGCAGTGCGATCGACGTAGACGTGGCAGTTGCCCTTGTAATGCTTCAGGACGGGCATGGTGGCCTCGGCGGCCACACGCCGGATCAGGCTTTCACCCCCACGGGGGATGGTAAGATCGATGTAGGTATTCAGCCGCAGCAATTCGCCGACGGCATGGCGATCGGCAGTTTCCACGAGCTGGACCGCCTCGCGCGGCAGATCCACGTGAGCAAGGCAGTCCTGCAGCACCGTGCAGAGGGCGGCATTGGAATGGCCCGCTTCCTTGCCGCCACGAAGAATCAGCGCATTGCCACTTTTCACGCACAACGACGCCGCATCCACGGTAACATTGGGACGTGACTCGTAAATGAAGAAGATTACGCCCAGCGGCACCCCGACTTTCAGCACCTGGAGACCATTGGGCCGCGCGCTGCTGTCGAGCACTCGGCCAATCGGATCGGGTAAGGCTGCCACTTCACGGACTCCCGCGGCGGCGGCCTGCAAGCGTTCCGGCGTCAGTCTCAAGCGGTCGACCGCAGCACCGGACAAGCCCAACTCCGCGGCCCAGGCAACGTCCGCTTGGTTGGCCTCCAGAATCTCGTCGCTGCGCTCGCCGAGCGCTGTCGCTACCGCGTGTAGCCAATGGTTTTTTTGCGTGCCCCGAGCCGTGCCCAAAAGCCGAGAAGCCGCACGCGCACGCCGGGCCAGTCCCTCGCAATAGGCCGGGAGGTCGCTGGCGGTAGATGACTGCTGCTGGGTCATGGAGCTGTCGTGCATTGGTTCGGGGTTGAAGCGGTCGCTAGGGAGCTCCCGCTTCCAGGGGCGCGAGCTCGAAGGCCAGCCGCCGGGGAGGGTCTTCGGTTAAGCGAAACTTTTCGGGCAATTGCAGCCTTAATGGCGCTTCATAGAAACCCGGCTGCCATTGACGCTCGCCCAGATCGATGTAGGCAACGACGGCCGGCGATTCATCTGCGGCCGGCCCCGACAGGCGCAACCTAATTTTACCAGAGCGTTCGTCGCTGAACAGGGGCCGCAAGGCGAAATTGACGGGACATAGGAACCGCACGGGGACATCCGTCAGCTCATAGACCCTTTGCTGCGCCTGCAACACCACCCGGACCGCAACGGCACCCGGTGTCGCCCGAATCCGCCGGCCATCCAGTTGTTGCACCAAGGGAACCGCATCGGCCGTGACTACCTTGGCATCGGTCGTCGCTTCATCCGGCAGCGGCAGCGCAAACGGCTGCGTTGGGATTGCCCGGACTCGTTCCAGTGTGTCTTGTGGGCCGCGCACCGTCACCATCGCCGGCTCGAC
>Ga0070734_10003831_pt1 | contig 15090 bp, 15 predicted proteins | sample Coa_R1_8_FD_66444 | JGI IMG/M metagenome (GOLD analysis project Ga0070734, IMG submission 66444) | Surface soil microbial communities from Centralia Pennsylvania, which are recovering from an underground coalmine fire - Coalmine... | ecosystem: Environmental > Terrestrial > Soil > Unclassified ...
CCTTTTGCTTTGCCGCATCTTCAATTCTCGTGCGTAAGGCGCCAAGCACCGTTTTAACATTAACCTGCTCCTGCACACCGTGAAAGCTGGATCCTATGTAGGCAAATCGTGTAAGAAACTGAATTCTATCAATGAAATTAGACATTTCCTTCAAATGAAAAACGCCGATGCTGCCAAACTGGCATCTGTTGCCGAAGCATCCTCAAATACGTTAAATCGATTTCGGCTATTGCTAATTGGCCGTTTTGGCCGCATTGGGCAAGCACCGTTCCCCAGGGGTCAATGATCATGGCATGACCATGGGTAGCACGGCTCTGGTGATGACAGCCAATTTGCGCCGAAGCCAGCACATAGCTTTGGGTTTCAATGGCTCTAGCCCTAAGCAGGACTTCCCAGTGCGCCTTGCCCGTTATCGCGGTAAAGGCTGCTGGGATCAAAAGCAGCTCGGCGCCGCGATCACGAAGAACATGGTAGAGGCCAAAAAACCTTAGGTCATAGCAAATGCTTAAACCCATGACCGCAAATGGCGTAGGACAGATGACGGCTTCATCGCCCGGATCAACCGAATTGGCTTCTTGATATGTGCTGCCATCGGGCAGCATCACCGAAAAGAGATGAATTTTCCGATAGATGGCTGCCACCTCTCCTTGATCGTTAATGATAATGTGGGTGTTATAAATCTTGTTTTCGCGCGGGGCCTTTTCTTGAAACCCTCCCAGGGACAACCAAATGCGATTGATTTTGGCGCAGTTTTTTAGCCGGCTAATACTTGTGCCCTCAATGGACTCGGCAGCCAACAGCGTGGCGTTCTCTTTATCGCCGAAAAAAAGAAAGTTCTCGGGCAGACCAACCAGTTTAGCGCCTAGCCTGGCAGCATCGGCAATAATCTGTTCGGCGCAATCGAGATTGTGTGCTTTATCGCTGGTTGAGGTCATTTGCGCGGTTGCGATTAGTGAATTCATCCCTTCTCCATAAGGCTCGTCACGCTCGTCTGCCGTATTACCGCAGCATACGCTTTAAATAACAATTCACATAATTCACCAGGAAGCTCTTGGCAAACGCACGACTTAGCTATCTCTATTAACTGTGGGCATAAAATTGCTTTCCAACTTCTATTAAAGTAAGTTGCCAAAGACACAATCTCCTCAAATGCAAAACCTGATTTGTTACAGTACACATTAAAGCTAATTAAGGACGCATTGGTTTTAAGAGCATGACATAACGCGAGGCAACCATCTCTTTTTATGCCATTGTCAGCCAAGTTTAGATTGGTAAGCGTTTCATTGGCTAAAAGCGCAGGCGCAAGTATTTTTGCTCCCGTCGAGCCAATGGCGTTTCCGTTTAAATCCAATTCGACCAGCGAGCGGTTGTCCATCAGCGCTTCTGCTAATATTACCATTCCCTTGTCGGTGAATTTGTTGCGATCTAATTCAAGTTGCGTAAGGGAACGGTTTTGCTTAAGGGCTTGCGCAATAGCGGTGATCCCCTCGTCGTCAATTTCGTTATTGCAGAGAAAAAGAGCTTGCAGGCGAGAATTAATGGTGAGCATCTTACCGATTGCCCGAGCTTCATCGCTTTTGAGTCTATTTTTACTTAAATCTAATTTGGCAAGAGACGGATTTTCGCTGAGTATTTTTGTGATTGCAAGCACCTCAGGATAACCCAGATCATTGCCGCTAAGGGAGAGCTTCGTCAAATGACTGCCGATGCTAATCGTCTGAAAAAGTGCTCCCAGTCCTGCCAAACCGAAACTATTACCATAGAGATTTAGCGAAGTTACCGATGGGCTCCTCGAAATGGCTTCGGCCCAGACTCCTAAGTATTCATCGGTAATGCCCTTTCTGGATAAGTCAACTTTGATCCGGCCGTTGATTTTCTTTGTATATTCATTGACCAGTTGTTCGTGCTTCCAAAGATTCATTGTTAGGGATGGGAATGAAAGCATTAACAACAAAGCGAAAAGATGGCATAATTTGCGTTTGCTCATTAAAGCAGTCTCACCCTTAATCCCTCTCCCAGAGGGAGAGGGAAAGAAAAATGGCTCTTTTGTTGGGCAGCAAGACCGGGTAAAAGGCTCCTACTAGAAATATAATGCTCATGCAATTTTATTCCCCTCGGGTTGTTAATGAAATTTTTTTCATCGAAGAGCAATCGGCTCTTTCAAGATTCATATTATCTTGCCGTCGCTATGATGGCCATGACGGGGGTGATTGCCTGCTCAAACCATCTGGTCAAGATTCCGCTCAATAAATGGGTGACATGGGGCGCTATTACTTACCCATTTTCGTTTTTCATAACCGAAACCGTTAATCGATTTTATGGTCCGAAGAATGCGCGTAGAATCGCATACTCGGGATTTCTTACCGCCATCATTTTGGGATATATATTTTTGGATGCTCGGATCGCCAGAGCTTCTAGTGTGGCTTTTTTAGCAAGCCAGTTACTCGACATTGCTATATTTAACCGGCTGCGTCGTGGTGCCTGGTGGCTTGCTCCGTTAAGCGCATCCATATTAGCTTCCTTGGTCGACACCCTAGTCTTCTTTTACTTAGCATTTTATGGGCATAACACAGATTGGCTAAAGCTCGGACTTGGTGATCTAGCGATCAAACTAATCATGGATGTGCTCCTGCTAATGCCGTTTAGATGGTTTCTTTTCTCATCCGAAAATTGAGGGGACAACTTTAAGCAGACTCTGGTCGACAAATTCCTTGTAGCATCCAAACGAGTCAAGGAAGGCTGTCGTGCGCATTATTTCGACCCTTATCGCTCATGTTTTAGCCCTCAGCGTAAATCTATCCGCCCTGGAATTGTGCGCACGGTCCCATGTCAGCGACCTGCCTGTCGAACTGGTAAAACTGACCGCGGTAAGCGGTGATTTGAGTCCGGCCGAATACTTATCGAATTTGAGCCGTCTTGCCTGCGCAAACAAGAAATTAAGCGAATTGCTCAGCACTGAAGTTATCGTCGATCTTTATTACGATCACTATAAAACAAGACTTGGCGTCCAGACTTGTCGGAGATCGGGCAACACCATAGCCCACCTACTCGCCCAGCATCGCAAATACCAGGCACTCAATAGACTGATTGATAAATGCCAGGCCGACCACAATACCACATGCCTTACCACCCGCAATCACGCCGCTGACTCAGTATTCTTGACGCTATTGCGTTATAAATCCGCTAAAACTCACAGCACAATTTTTGATAACATATTCAAGTGGTTCCTTGCCCAAGGCCACCTTGAACATAACCACGCAAGCCACGATCTCATGATTAACTCGCCTGAGCTAACTAAGAAATTGACGGCCGAACAAAGAAGCCTACTAAATGCTTTCGATAAAGCGCCACCAGCCAGGCCAAAACTCTCGCAGGCTTTTATCAACGCGATGGAGGGCGATGTGACGGTATTCAAAAAACAAAAGAATATCCTGAATAAAATTAAAAGGCGTCAAAAGGATGTATTCGATTTTACCAATCAAGGATTCTTCAAGTACAATATACTTCATATAGCAGCGCGCAATGGCCACGCGGACTATCTCAAGCACCTGCTGTCAAAAGCAAAGGCGAGAAAATACATTAATTCGCATAATGGTCATCAAGCGACTCCTCTGATTACAGCGGCTAAGTATGGCCGGATCAAGTGCTTAAGCGTATTGATCGAAAGCGGCGCCGATATTGAAGCCAGAGATAAAGAGAACAAAACGGCTATCTTACGGGCTGCCGGACTAGGCCAGCTGGCCGCTGTCATCTTTCTCCTCGATCACGGAGCTCGCATCGATATAGTAAGTAAGGGACATGGCACCATATTAGACATAGCGGAAAGACATAATCATGCCCATATTATCGACCATTTTCTAAAAAATAAGATCGTGCCCAACATGATCCATGGAGATCCGCTCGCATCGTTCGCGGCCTTTTCGAATTTGCCTGGGCTCATCAGCAAACTCAAGCTCAATGGCTATGATATTGAAGAGCGTTCACATAAGGATGGATCAACGCCACTGATAGTTGCAAGCCATCATGGATGCGTTGCTGCCGTGAAAATGCTGATTGAATTGGGCGCCCACCCGTGTGCGGTTGATAACAAAGGGAATAGCGCAACGTCACACACATGCAATAAGCAGGTAAAAGACTCCTGCGCCCAAAAGCATTGGCCCCAGGCCGTGGAGATCAGCATATTGTTGGCCAATGCCATCAAGAAGAAGGCCAAAGATATCTCCTTCGACGACAAAATACGAGCCTATATTATGATGAAGGATAACGGGTTTTTTGAAGGGGCTCAAATCATCGCCGGCTGCTTCGACGATGGCCATAGAATCTAAAGGAAGCCAAAAAATCGCATGCATTGATATACCGATCATCAGACTATTGGATGGAAATACTTTAGCTTTTCAACTTGTTTCATCCATTCATATTATCTGGAGTGATCCACTATGCTTAGAACATTGAATTGCGTGATGTTGCCGATTATTATTGCGTTGACATCAACTGCAACCATGGCCATTAATTACGATAAAAGTTTTAAGGAATATGCCAAGCCAGAAAAATACTATGGAAACTTTAACAGTTGTTATCGTCATTATAAAGAGGGACTAAAAACAACTGTTCGTTCAAAGCACCGCGCAACAGCAATGGATCTAGGCGTCGCGGGTATTGCACTAAAGAGCCCGGTTTACGTCGCGCAATTTTTTACCCAGCTTTATAAAGAAACTCCCATGCCCGTTAAACTGCTCTGGGTTTTGCCCGGCCTTTTTTTGCCCTTGGCAGTTGCACCGGCCACGACCGTTGCTGCCGGACTCATTGCAGCAGGCGTGCCCGCAACTCTCGCAGTAGACAAAATCAAGTATAAAAGAAAGAGGCCTCAGCTACGAAAGAACTTAATTCTAGTGGGGCTAATGCAAAATATAGCCCATTACAGCTATGACCAAAATCCCGCCATTCAAATCAAGGAAGTCTTCAACGCGCTGCTTGAGACCAATGAAGTCAAGAACGCATACAGCACACGTGAAGCGGCGATCGCTGACATCACCAAAGCCTATGAAGCCCACTACTTCTGTCCCGTTGTCGATGGCAAAGTGCGCCTGATGTCCCTCAAAGAAATTCTCGAAAACATTAAGTCAGGCGCGCTTAGCAACTATGTGGCGGCTACTACCGCCAGCTAATTGTCTCATAGCAAAAAATAACGGGTAATTCTCGACCAAAAGGAGGATTGCCGCCATTCTAATAGGAAGAGCTCATGCCTTCTTACAGCCGCTCTTCTTTAATCTCTTCCATAACCGGTTCAAAGTAGTCGTCGAAGGTATTCTCAGAGGCCGGTTGTATCGGAAGTCCTTTGACTTTATCGAATAATAGTCCGAAGGGATTTTTCTCCTTAAACGAGTCACTAAATGTTTGAAGCTTGGTGAGGATCTCTCTCTGTTCGCTATTTTTCTTGTAGAATCCTTTACATTTCACAATCAAAGCATTGCGTGCTTTTTGGGTCGGCTGGACCGCCAAGAGGAAGATGATTCTTTTGACCGGATTTATCACGCGGGAATTTTTGAGTGTTTTCCCGATTGCAAAACCTTTTTCATGAACGACCTGCATGGGATCTTTTAATTTATTTATCGCGTTAACTGTGCCGGCTATTTGATTGACTAGTGTCCATTTCCAGCCATAACAATCTGTGGCTTTAGGGACTTTAAAAGTGAACCCGAGGCCATCTTTCTTTTTAGAAACTCTACTCTGGTTAGCGCTCTCTTCTTCGTCTTCCGCATACTCATCACTTTGAGACCCATCAGCACTAGACTCACTCGCATGCTCATCATTTGCCAAAGACGTGGTCGCGTCAGTAGTTGTTGTTCCTACATAATCACGATTGAATCTATAGGGCATGAAACAACCTCGATATACATATTGCCCATTCTCCCGGGAATATAGAGGCAATGAGCCTGGCGTACCTAACGCTACCGACGGAAAAAAGCCGTCGAAAGCGATATTTCTAGGTACCGTATCAGAACGATTTGCAGCTGCTGGGTCCGGATGGGGAAGCGGTTTTAAGTGGTTATAATATACTGGTTGCTTGCCACCCGTTCCATTGGAATCCCCCGCTATCAGCGAAAAAGAACCACTCGCAAACGCAAAAAGAACAACATATACATATTTCATCATGTTCACCACCAAATACAGAATTTCCTATTTCGTGTTACGATTTGGCCAATCAAATTTGTCTAGATTTTTCATGGCGCTATAAAATCGTTTATTACTCTTTGTTTTAGCACCCGCATCGTCTAGCCAAAAATTAAGGGCAAAGCCAATGCGACCGTGATCAGCAGAGTCAATGATGGCATCATTAGGCTTGTTGTGGAAGTCCTTCCATGGGCCCTTGGGATTGGACTTCAATAAATCAAATATTTCTTCAAGGATGGCCGACCATGCATCCATGTCCGCATGGGTTAAAACGTAGTCGACCTGGCTGACCGTAACGTAGGTTTTAGGATTCTCCTCGCTTTTGCCGGGTTGTTCGGTTGGAAACACCCACCAAATCCAATGGTCCTCCTTTTTCCTCTTAGTTTTTAACTCATTCAGAATGCTTGGGAACTTATCATTTTGCTTTTTAATCAGGTGCATTACCGCGCTATCAGCCATCACCGAACTCTCTTTATCCGCCGCTGGCTTTCTTGGCCGTGAATCATCGGTTTTCCCACCATCACCAGGCTTATCTATCACTGATGGATTTGGCGCCGAGCCACCATAACAGGAACATAAACATTGCAACAAAATTAATAGAACAATTCTAACATACATATAACACCCACCGTCTTCTATCCCATTTGCTACAAATCTTGCGCTAATTTTGAAGTGGTAGCAACTCTGTATGGGTTAGCAATGGGCCAATACAATGCACCATTAGAGCGTTGTTCTAGGTTCTGTTGACTTTTTCCGGTAGGGCTCACAAATTTGGCGTATCGCTGCTCCAAAGCCCTAGGCCGGAGATTTAATTGCAATTTTCAGCCGGCCGATCGCTGCAGGAACAGCGATATGCCAAATTTGTGAGCCCTACCGGAAAAAGTCAACGGAGCCGGCAGACCCTCCCTTCACGAAATTGGATTTGTGGTTGCAGCGCGATAAACTGAGCGGGGGGAAATATGGTGAAAAAGCCACGCTCATTTAGTGTTGCCCATTGGAGCTTGATTGCCACTGGGCTATTATTACCAAACCAACTGATGGCAGAACATTTCTTTCCATGCTCGCCAGAACAATTAAAGGTCGCCGTCATTCAGGCCAACGCTAATTGCGAAGATGACGTGATTGATTTGCAATGCAACCAGTTTGACTTGACGACAGCCGACAACTCAACACCAGTCAACGGCAGCAACGGCTTACCTGTCATCGGGCCCGACTCTGGCCATGAGCTTAAAATAAGAAACGGCATCATTAGCAGAAGTAACGCCGATGATACTCCAGAATTTCGCTTCTTCGAGATTACCCCTATGGCAACCTTGATTCTTGAGGAAGTCACACTAAAAAACGGCGTGGTCGTTACGGGAAGTGGCCTCGCCATAAGTGGTGGTCAAATTCTTAATCGGGGAAGATTGGTTATAAAGGACAGCACTTTTGTTGGCTTCATACCGGATTTCACCGCCAATCCACCGGCCGTTATGCATGGCAATGCCAGTCTCGGTGGCGGCATTTATAATGATATGGGTGCGACCGTCACAATAAAACGTTCCACATTTTCCGGGCTTGGAGCACTATTTGGTGGTGCCATTTATAATGTCGATAGTATCCCAGAAATTTGCTCCTCACGATTTCTGACATGTGAAGCCAGTACCGATTTTTTTGCCTCCGCGGCAGGCCCGGGCGTGGGCGGAGCCATTTATAATCAAGCTGGCGCTTCGATTGGCATTATCAAAGAATCGATTTTCGATCGAAATCAAGCACCCGATTTTGTCGGCGATGGCGGTGCCATTTATAATAGTGGCATAAGCAGTCCTTTTGCCACTGTCGATACTATTTCCTCCACCACGTTTTCGACCAATTCGTCTTTTTTTGGCGGTGCGGTTAGCAATCAAGGCACTATTTCAACCATGTCAGCCAACCTATTTGCAAATAATAGTGCTGGATACGGTGGCGGGCTCTTTAATATTGGCAACATTGGATCGATCAGCAATTCTACGTTTTCTGAAAACTCGGCGGTCGCGCAAGGAGGCGGCATCGCCAACGCCGCTAGAGGGACGATAACTTATCTCACTAACAATACCATTGCGAATAACGAAACGACGAGTTTTGGTGGCGGTATCTATAGTGACGGCGTGGTACTCAACTGGATTAGCAATCTTATCGCCAACAACACAGCAAATTCCGCCTCCTTCAGCGGCCCTGACATTTTTCTGGGCGCATTTGCTACCGTGGGTACTTCGACCTATAATCTCATTGGCAACGGAAGCAGCGAACGTTTCCCCGGTTCACTATGTAGTACCTTTGTCTTCGCCGATCATAATTTGGTAGGGTTCTGCTCTCCATTCGACCTGATGGCGATTGATCCGTTGCTCGAATCCTTGGCAGATAATGGTGGTCCAACGCTGACCATGGCCTTGCGGCCCTTAAGCCCCGCCCTAGACACTGGCCTAAATCCATCTCCCCACGAACTGAAGTTCGATCAACGTGGTCCAGGCTATTCCCGCACCATCGATGGTAAAACCGATATCGGCGCATTTGAAAGCCAACCGTAACAACGATGACACTATGGATCGATACCAAAAACGTAAAAGCCCTAGTTGTGAATTAGGCAAATAATAGATACTGGACTATCAGTTAAACAACGATATTTTATTCCACTTGTAAGAATGATGCAGTATCTACAAAAAGATCTAGACAGCGAATTAGCTCGTTCGGCTCACTACATTCAGACGCTTGATTTTAGCCAAATCATCGACAAGCTTGTTGATCACATGGGCTGGGCTCGAGGCCATGCAGTAGAAGCCGCCGAACTGTATAAAAAATTTCTCTTTCTCCAAAGAAAGTACGGTCATTTATATACCTTGCCGCCATCCGAAGATATCGACGAGTTTTGGCATATGCACATACTCGATACCAAGCGTTATCGTAAGGATTGCGAAGTAATATTTGGCCGAATCCTAGAGCATTATCCATATTTAGGTATCGATGAGTCTACCAACTTTGAAGACCTTGAACGGGCCTTTGGCAAGACTCACGAGCTATTTGCCCTTGAGTTCAACAAAGAGCGCATTCAGGAAATTCGTGGTACTTGGGCAAAATTAATAGCGTTTTTAAGATATCTTTTTGTTAAAAAACCTAGAAGGCATCTAATAAATTAAAATACCTACGATTCGCCATGTCTTGCTGATGATGGGGACTTAGGTATGCATGAGCTTGGACAAGAGCCAAAAAACCAGAAATCGGAGTTTAATGGCTTATCCAGTGAGATTTGTGAAGTAATTCGCGATAAAGAATTTCAATCGACAGTGAACAAATTTGTTCCCAAACGTCACACCATTTTTCACCTCTTTAGAGGAGCCGGTTTCGTAGTAGCCCTGGCCGCAGGTCTCTTTGGGTATCTTCTCAAGGCAAACTCAGAAGCAGACGATCGCAGGGCCGAAATGATTCACAAGATTATAGATGAAAAAGAAAAGTGGGCTCAAAAGGTCGATATCGGAATTCTCGATCTGCGAAGAACAAGATTTCTCTTAAAATATGATTGTGACCACCATAAATCCCAATCGCTAGATGAACGAGAAAAGGTCAGAGAGCTCGCTCGGTTTGATTTTGCGAAAACCTACGCGGGGATCGACGAAATTTTTGGCGAAGCCGTCATTCAAATATGTCGCGATTTTACTAAATTCGATGCAAGTATTCGCGACGTATGTGCAAAAAATACGCCTGATGATGAAGTGTGGAGAGCCTATTTGCTAAAGATTAATGAGCAAATGCACATTTCTATCAGAAAAGATCGGGGAAAATTGGAAGAACTGGGGCACGGAGCTTTAGGGAATATTTTTAGGGTCCTATGATGGACCCCAAAAATAGTTCTTACATGTTCTTATGCACAAGCGGCAGCACGAGCTGACTTGCGAGCAAACAATCTCTTAATCATTTTAATGAGTTTCATAACACGACTCCTTATATATTTTTTCGTTATGCGACAACAAACTAACTAATCAGATAGAATGCCAGCGCGATAAATAAAGTTGAAATGACCCAAAGCATAGTGAAACCTCGCTGTCTACCGGGTTTTGTAAATTTAAAATTAGGCTTGGACAAGAGAGTAATACATATCAATGGCACCCCCTGTTCAGTCAGCAAGAACTAACTAGCTAAATTTATTCGCAAAATGTCGTTCGATGCCAATGAAAATATCCACAACCGTATTTTGATGATCGGAGGCCCTCTCGTCATAGAGCTCAAAATCAGCCCAATAATTTCTTTTGCCGCCGAGCGTCTTGTCGCTCATTTGCCAAATCTTGAACCACGGTTCTCTTATTACCTCTGGCATGGGTCCTGGGCCGTTCGTGAATTTCACATAAGTTTGAGGAGGAATTACCAGCTGTTCTAGTTCAGCTGGGCACCCGTCAAAAGACGTGACTTCTTCACCGATGAAGTATGTATAATCGCCAGTATGGTCACTTTCGTAATTAGTGTAGACACATAGGGTGATTCCGGGCTTCGTTCTATGTGGAATCCTATTGTAGAGAGATTGGTGGAAATAGCGTTTAACACATGAGGAAATTTTCCCCGTTTCTGGGCTTATTTCATCATTATTGTTTGTTCTAATGCTAATTCCAATCAATTTAATTTCAGGTAATATTACTTGAGTTTTTTGCATATTTACTTTCCCTCACAAATACCATCTAAGCTTTAAGAGCTTCTAACAACTGCTTTGCTAGGATTCTATTGGCTTCATCAGACAAATCAGAATTGTCGATAAGCATCAGGAGTCTTTTTACTTCGTTCCTTTTGGCATCGGAAATATTTTTTTCATTACGAACAAGCGCTCGCAAGACTCGACAGCAGATCTTACGCATACCCTTATCGGGGATTATTTTTAGAAGCTCACTAATGCGGTCACTAAGATCGGCAAAACTCTTTTGCTCGTCTACGGACAAGTCAGAAGAAGTATCTGAGTCGTCGCCGCATGAGATCTCTAAGGCTTTATTATACTGTGGCAATGATGCAGAGCCATCCCAAGCTAAGTTGCGCGCGCAACCTGGAACTCCCAGCTCTGGGCATGATTCTGAGCCCTTCCAGCTAATATTACTTGCAAATGCCCCAAAGGAAGCCATAAATAAGATCAAAAATAACATTGTCATACTCCACTGGTTGCGAATAGGGAAAAGCGATGCAGCACATTACCGCTTTTTGCGCCATTTTTCCACAGCACAGAAAGAGAGCGTAAAAATAAGAATCATTAAGGACGATGGAGAGCTGTTGGTGAACGTCTTTAGTGTCTCTCGAGCTAATCCATCATTAATAGAGATGGCTCACGGCGGATTATTTTGGTAGTAGCCAGTTAACATAACGCGTAAGCTCGTCGTCTTTTGCAATGGCTTCTAGTGCTTTATCTGCTTCCAGATTGGAGCATCGAAAACCTATATAGGTGGGCCATTTACCCGGTGACAGCGATCTCAGGTAATTTTCTAACATCGTTTTGAGTCGAATCCATTCCGGTGACTTGCTGTCTGGAGGCAGCTGCCATATGTTCACACGATCAGAACCAGGTGTTGCGATCATTTTGTAATCTGGACTTAAGGCTATATCGAAAGCAACGAAATCAATAGGGACAAATTGCCAAAAAAAGCTATCGTCGTTCCAGAGAATTGTTCCTTTTTCCGCGTCAGCGATTTTTACGTTACGACCATCACGGCTAAAGACCCGCGCACCAGCGGGGCTCGTAAAGATGGCTGTCTTTGAATACTTATAAGCAGGTGCATTTTCTGTCCGTAGCAATTCACCTGTCATGCTATCCCAGACTTTTACAACGTGGCGGTAGTTTAAGGTAATTATTCTTTGATCATCATAAGTGAACAAAGCTGATCGCACTCCTACATCATCGGTAAGAACCAACAGCTTTTCGCCTTCTTTAGTCCACACTTGAGCCATGTGATCCGCAACAGTTACCAGTTTTGTACCGTTATGATTAAAAGCCGTGTGCTCTCGCATGCGTTGATCTGGAAATGTTATTTTACGCTGAATCTCACCATCGGTAGCGCGCCATATTGTATGTGTCCCAGATGTAAGCATAGCTACTAGTGGCTCCACGGGGCTGCAAGTTACCCACATAACGTAGGAGTTACTATCAATAACGCGAAGCTCCTCGCCGGTATTAGCGTTCCATACTTTCGCTTTGCCATAGCTATCTCCGGTAACCAGCCATTTTTTATCATGGCTTAAAGACGCGCAAAGAACAGCTGCATTTATGACTGTTAATAGATTTTGTTCATCTGCAACGTTCCATATTTTTACGGCTCCGGCAGTATCAAACGGCACAATAATAATTTGTTGCCCATCAGCGCTAAAAGCAATGCTTCTGACACCGTTTTTGTGTCCTTTTAAGACCGATAAAAGCATAGGCGGCAGAGAAAACGAAGAAACTGACGCTATCAAAAAGAATAAACCGATTAAGATTGGATGCTTAATAGTCGGCCTTAAAATATATTTCTTGACTTTCACTGTCGTCCTCATGCTTACACCCACGATCTAGGGTTTCTGTGGCGCGTGCGAGACTCGCTGCCTAAACGCTTCTACCTTAGCCTCTGGCTTTTAGGGAGGATAGACCCCACTTTTCTTACATCACATCCAAGAAACGGTCTAACCCTCGAAGAGCGCCCACTCGCTAGAATAACCATGCGCGATTTATTTATGCGCATGATTAGTCAACGGAACGATCTTGCCCATGCCGACTTATTTCTTAGTTTTGTCGGCCGGGATTACCTTTGGTTCCATAGTGCTTGCAAGAAGAAGTGGAGATCTTATGGAAAACCTGAAACGAAGCCGTCCGTTAAATTAGGTACGCTTCTTATAAACATAAGCCGCTGTGATGTGGTGCCAATGCTCAGTTAGGTATCCAATATTTTTTCTTTAAGACTTGGCCTAACTGAACCAATACTTGAAACTTTGTGGCGAACCAAATTTGTTACCCGAAGCGATTCTATTAGTACATGATCTAAATTGTATTTCTGGTGAGTAATGCCGACCAGCTTTTTCTCGGAAAATTTAAATCTAATAACTGAGATATAATGTGTTTCTTCTATCCTATCTATAACCCATTTTTGCTCTACAGTCGATGCCTCAAAATTAATTACGATATTGTTCCCGACGGTTTCCATGTTTTCGAAAAAATATTCTTTGAAACCACGTTCATCAAATACCCAATTGCCTCCTCCAATAACCGTAGAAAGGTCTAAGGTTATAGCACCATTTGACGTACGAAGTATTGATATATTAGTATGTTCGACTGGGGCATTATTATGAAGATAGGTTTTTTGCGGAAAGCATAAGAATTTTCCGAAGTGGGTACCAATTAACTGCTCATAAAGAACATCCGCACCGTGGCATGTTGAAAATCCTGCAAGGGTGAAAACAACAAAACCAATGACGGGCAGCTTATTCATTTTTATTCCTCATCGGTAAGAGTGCTTTTGTCACAACAGACGAGAATGATCGCTTATGTCCCTATGCTCGCTAATATGATCTTCCATTAATCATCTCCAACTTTAATACTCACAAGATCATTTTTCCCGGCAGCGACCCTGTTCATAAATTCCTGCGCTGCGTGGCGTTTTTCCGCTAGGCTTTGCTCATAAACTGCGCTTGCGGCTCGAAGATCTTTTATTTGGTTTTGCAAAATTTCTGTGCTTAAATAATCTGGGCGATCTGAATTCAACAGGCAATCGATATCTAAAATAACCAAATTATCAGTCTTTAAATGATTCAACGTATCTTTGCCCTGTATAGCCCAAAAATCAAATTTCGGAGCACCGACGGTATCTTTATGCTCTCCTAATTGGAGATCTTGGTTGGGAAACAACTCAGACCACGTAACAAAATGTCCTGCCTCATTAGCCAATACCAGTTGTGACGCCAAAGTTTCTATGGGTTGCTTTAAGGAAGCATAGGTAATTTTGTAGTTAGGATGAACCTCAGCCAAATGGTGTTCTATTTGTCGAAGCGCATCTGCTTGCTCCTTCTCATCACCATTTTTAGCGCGATATGCTTGATCTAATAGGTGTGCAATTCGGTCGCGCTGGTTTTTAGGTCGCGATATGCTTTTATACTTGTGCACCGCCCAAATAATGGCTCCTGCTATGGACCCAACACCTCCCCCTAGGGAAACAAGGCCGATCGTTACTATTGAAATTGGTGCAATGCAGCCTCCAAACGGAATGAAACTACAAACTATCCCGGGAACAAACCCACTGGGAACCAACACTGCCCCTCCGATACCCAGCAAAATAGGGCATAGATAATTTGCTTCCTGTCCCTGCCGTAAGCTATCAATACATGTTTTTCCCAAATCGGACATGGAATAATCAAAGTCTGCGCCTAAAACGTTAAGGGCCCAAAGCAATACAAAAAGCACATTAAAGCTGATTCTCATGCAAGACGCCTACGTTTGTTTGGTAGACTCTAGAACAACGTAAACGGTAGGATCATTCCAACGGATTCGCATGGCAGAGTTTACAGCGTCACCGCCATTCGTAGATCTAATTGAGTGGAGCACTACCATAACCCGCTACCATTACGCGGCAGCTCCTATACAATCTCTAACCATGGGCCAGATCAGTCACAACGCAGTGAGGCATTTGTGTTCAAATTAATCCTTTGCGCATCATTGAGTTTTTTCATTATCGCTTGCCACCATGACAGTGGTGAACAACCGACAGATGATCGTCTCAATCCCACAATTGATTCTGCGCCTCGGTCACTAGAAAATAAAAATCCCAAGGCACAAGAGAGCACAGTTCTAGAAAACGTTAGAGCTCTTCTCGCGGATAAATCACGCCACGGCAGAAAAGATTTTACTGGCGCCGATTTGCAAAACTGGGATCTCAGTGGCGCAAATCTTGAAGGCGCCAATTTAACCATGGC
>Ga0070734_10003832_pt1 | contig 15087 bp, 14 predicted proteins | sample Coa_R1_8_FD_66444 | JGI IMG/M metagenome (GOLD analysis project Ga0070734, IMG submission 66444) | Surface soil microbial communities from Centralia Pennsylvania, which are recovering from an underground coalmine fire - Coalmine... | ecosystem: Environmental > Terrestrial > Soil > Unclassified ...
GACGAGGCCGAGCGCCAGGCGCGCGGCGAGGACGTACTCGCCGAGAAGACGGAACAGGAAGAGGCCGTGGTCGCGGCCGAGGAGCTGTTCGAAGCCGGCGCCGGCCCGAAGACGGAAGAAGGCGAAGAGCCGAAGAAGGACTGAGCCGTCTCATGAAGAATTTGAACGGGCGCGGTGCCAAAGCATCGCGCCCGTTTTGTTTTTACTGTTCACCGTCAGCATCGGACGAGGTTCCAGGCGACCCATAAAGAGCGGCAGAAATTTCTCAAGGCTTGGAAAAATGGTTCGCCCCATTCGCGAGTGATGACGCTTTCGGCAATTGTCAGCGTCGAACTTATCCAACACTTGCGCGGATCATCTTGCCGAAATTTCCAGCCTCGCCGCGGGTTTGCCCTAGCCTCCAGCGGCCTAGGTGTTGGATAACTCTGGCCACCCAAATTTTTTCAGAAATTTCTTTCGTAAAAATCCAGCCTTCACTTGAACCGTCACGCACAAATCACCAATTGCGCTATATCCCAACAATTGCGCACAGATCGCTGCAATCCGCCGGCTCGCAGGACTGAGGGAAATCGGTTATGGTGACGGCACGGGTCAAGGACCGTCGCCGTCCACCTGGCGCCCAGCGTCGTGGACAGGCCATTCCCAGACACATCAGCGAGGAAAGTTCGCGACCATGTCCATTGTCACCGAAACCCGGCGCGTCACCGTGCCGGAGATCAAAGCGCACAAGAATGCCAAGCCCGTCGTCTGCCTGACCTGCTACCACGCGCACACCGCACGCCTGCTCGACCAGCATGTCGACCTCATGCTGGTCGGCGACAGCCTGGGCATGGTGATGCACGGCATGGAGAACACGCTCGGCGTCACGCTCGACATGATGATCGCGCACGGCAAGGCGGTGATGCGCGGCAGTCGTCACGCGCTCGTCGTCGTCGACATGCCGTTCGGCTCCTATGAGGAATCGCCACAGATCGCGTTCCGCAACGCCGCGCGCGTCATCCAGGAGACCGGCTGCACGGCGGTGAAGATGGAAGGCGGCGCGCGCATCGCCGAGACGATCCACTATCTTACCCAGCGCGGCATTCCGGTGATGGGCCATATCGGACTGACGCCGCAGATGATCCAGATCTTCGGCGGCTTCAAGACGCAGGGCCGCACCGAAGCGGAATGGCCCGCCATCGAAGCCGACGCCCGGGCCGTGGCGGAAGCCGGCGCGTTCGCCGTCGTGCTCGAAGGCATGGCCGAGCCGCTGGCAGCCAAGATCACGCGGCAGGTGGCGATTCCGACCATCGGCATCGGCGCGTCGGCGCAGTGCGACGGACAGATTCTGGTGATGGAGGATATGCTGGGGCTGAACCCCAACCCGCCAAAATTCGTGCGCCAATACGCAAGTCTCGGCGCCGACATCGAAAACGCGGTTAAGGCCTACGCCGCCGACGTGCGCGACCGCAGCTTCCCGGGCAAGGAAAATGTCTACGCCATGAAGCGGGTTAGCTGACCGCGCGCTGATTAAAGCCGTTTCACCTGCCGTCAGTTGCCAGCCCCGCTTCCAGCGGCTAAATCATCCCGCGCGGTCAATATCTTGGGCGTTTCGACCCTGGATGGGCGCCCCCGAACGAGGACATGGCATTGAGCGACATCTTCCGCGAAGTCGAGGAGGACGTTCGCCGCGAACGCTTCGAGCAGCTTTGGAAGCAGTACGGCGACTATATCGTAGCGGGAGTGGCGCTGATCGTGATCGCCATCGCCGGCTATGAGCTTTGGCAACGCTACGAGCAGAACCAGAGGCTGAAGGCCTCCGAAACGCTGATTGCCGCCCAGGAACTCGCCGATACCGGAAATCTGAACCAGGCGACGGCGGCATTCGCCATCGTGGCTCGCGACGCTCCGGGCGGCTATGCCGAGATGGCCCGCCTGTCGCAAGCCGGCGCGTTGCTGGTGACCAATCAGACCGGGGAGGCGGTGATGATCTACAAATCCATCGCCAAGGACGATACCGGCTTGATCGGCAGCATCGCGCGAATTCGCGCCGGCTGGGTCTTGGCCTCGACCGGTCCGCGATCGGATTTGCAAGCCGATCTTGCACCCCTGACCGATCCGTCGAGTCCCTGGCGAATCTCGGCCCGGGAGATTTTCGCCTATGCCGATTTTCATGCGGGCAACACGTCCAAGGCGCAGAGCGAATTCCAAAGTCTTGCGGACGACGCGGCCGCCAGCGAGGCCATGCGAAGCCGCTGCCGCGCGATGGCGAATTTTCTGAAGAATGGCGGCATGACGAACTATGGAACCGTTCCGCCGCTTTCACCCGCCAGCCCGACGGCGCCGACACCATGATGACGCGTAACACCTCAAGAACTTTTGCGATCGTCGCCGCCGTGGCATTCATCGTCGCCGGCTGCAGCACCCTGGACACAGTCACGGGCTGGTTTTCGAGCGGGGCGAAGAAATCCAAATTGCGCGGCGAGCGCATCTCGGTGATGTCGATCGACGAGACCCTGCGCATCGACGATTCGCTCAAGGGCGTCGATGTGGTGCTGCCGCCTCCGTACAAGAACAGCGATTGGCCCGAACCCGGCGGCTATGCCTCCAACGCCATGTACCATCTCGAAGCACCCGGGCCGCTGCGCCAGGTGTGGGAACAGGATGCCGGCAAGGCTTCGGACCAGGAATCGCGGTTGACCGCGCCGCCCATCGTGGCCGAAGGCCGTATCTATGTCCTGGACTCCGCGTCCCACGTCTTCGCGTTCGATGCTCAAAGCGGCAACCCGCTCTGGGACGCCAGCATCGCTCCGGGCGGCTCGGACGACAGCTGGCTCTTCGGCTTGTTCGGTACGGATAACAGCATCGATCCGTCGAAGGGTTTCGGCGGCGGCGTCGCCTATGACGGCGGCAGGATCTTCGCGACGAGCGGCTTCGGCAATGTCGTGGCGCTCGACGCGCGCACCGGCAAGAAGCTCTGGACCCAGTCGCTCGGCGTGCCGATCGTCAACGCGCCATCCGCGAACGGCGGACGCGTGTTCGTGTCGACCCAGGAAAACCATCTCTACGCCTTGGCGCAAAGCGACGGCCGCCGGCTGTGGGACCATCAGGGCATCTCGGAATCTGCCGGCATCCTGGAAAGCACCAGCGCCGCGGTCGCGGGCGACTTCATCCTGGCGCCCTACTCATCGGGCGAAATCTATGCCATCCGCGTGCTGAACGGCCGACCGGCCTGGAACGACCTGCTGACCCATTCCGGTGTCGCCACCGCGCTGTCGGAGCTGGACGATATCGCCGGCCGACCGGTGATCGACCGCGACGTCGTCTTTGTCATCAGCCATTCGGGCGTCATGGCGGCGATCAATCTCAACACCGGCGACCGGCTGTGGTCGCGCGACATCGGCGGCATCCAGACTCCGTGGGCGGCCGGCGACTATGTCTATGTGCTGACAACCGACGAGCAGATCATTTGCCTGACGCGCAAGGAAGGCAAAGTGAAGTGGATTCACCAGCTGCAGCGCTGGGACGATACGGAAGAAAAGAGCGGTCCGATCGTCTGGGCGGGGCCGGTGCTGGTGTCCGACCGTCTGGTGGTGGTGTCCTCGAACGGCGTCGCGGCAGCCGTGTCGCCCTATACCGGCGAGCTGTTGGGCAAGATGGAGATACCGTCGGGAACGTTCATCCCGCCGGTCGTGGCGAACGGCACACTCTACTTGTATACGAGCAATGCGGAGCTTGTAGCGCTGCGCTGAGGCGCCGGCCGCGAGAGTGAAGTGCAATGTCCCTGACAGTTGCGATCGTCGGCCGGCCGAATGTCGGCAAGTCGACCTTGTTCAACAAGCTTGTCGGCCGCAAGCTCGCGCTGGTGCACGACACGCCCGGCGTGACGCGCGACCGCCGCGAGGCCGAAGCCAGTCTCGGCGGCTTCGCCTTCCGCGCGATCGATACGGCGGGGTTCGAGGAGGACACGCCCGAGAGCATGGCCGGCCGCATGACGGCGCAGACCATGACGGCGATCGCCGATGCTGATGTCTGCCTGTTTCTGATCGACGCGCGCGACGGCGTGACGGCCGGCGACGAGATCATCGCCCAGGCTCTGCGCCGCTCCGGCAAGCCGGTGATACTCGCCGCCAACAAGTGCGAGAGCCGCGCCGGCGACGCCGGAATCGCCGAGAGCTATGCGCTCGGCTTTGGCGAGGCGATCGCGCTGTCGGCGGAACATTCGCTGGGGCTCGGCGAGTTGCAGGAAGCGCTGGAGGCCTTCGATCCGGCGACGACGGCACATGAAGCCGACGAAGAAGGTCTCGAACGGGTTGAAGAACCCGAAGACGAAATACCGGACCGTCCGATCCATCTTGCCATCGTCGGCCGGCCCAATGTCGGCAAGTCGAGCCTGTTCAATCTGCTGCTCGGCGAAGAGCGAACCTTGACGGGGCCCGAAGCCGGCATCACGCGCGATACGATCGCCGCCTCCTGGTCGGCGGACGGTCACGAATTCCTGCTGCACGACACGGCGGGACTGCGGCGCAAGGCGCGCGCCGCCGGACATACGTTGGAGGAGATGTCGGTCGAAAACACACTGGCGGCCATTCGTTTCGCGGACTGCGTCATAGTCATGCTCGACGCCACGCAGGCCTTCGAAAAGCAGGATCTGACGATCGCCGATCTCATCGCCGGCGAAGGGCGTGCGCTCGTGTTCGTCGTGAACAAGTTCGATCTGGTCGAGAACCGGCCCGGAATGATCAAGGACCTTCGCGAACGGCTCGACAATTCCTTGCCGCAGGTCGTCGGCGCGCCGCTTGTCGCCGTATCGGCCCAGACCGGTGAAGGCATCGAGCGCATCGTGCCGGCCGTGCTCGCGGCTTGTGCTGCATGGAACAAGCGCGTGGGCACGTCGGCGCTGAACCGCTTTCTGGAGAACGCGCTCAGCCGTCACGCGCCGCCGGCCGTCAGTGGACGGCGCATCCGCCTGCGCTACATGACCCAGGTGAAGGCGCGGCCGCCGACTTTCGCGCTGTTCGGAAACCAGCTGAAGTCTTTGCCCGCCGACTATCTGCGTTATCTGACCAACGGCTTGCGCGAGACTTTCGAACTGAGGGGAACACCGATACGCTTCCTGTTGCGGACGGGAAAAAATCCGTACGCGGACGATAAATAACCACTGCGGGAAGCTACATGACCAATCCTGACGTGCTGTCGACGCGCATCTCCGACGGGATCGGCGTCATTACTCTGGGCAGCGAGAAGAGAATCTACTTCGACCCCGAGATGAGCGATGCACTGCTCGAGGCGCTGACCGCGCTTTCGACGGACGATACGGTCCGCGCCATAGTCGTGACCGGCGGCGCGCCGGGGTATTTCGTGCGGCACTACTCAGTGGCCGAATTGGTCCGTCTGGGAGAAACACTTCAGAAGGCCGACCAAGCCTGGCCGGAGAATGCGCCCTACCAGCCCGGCAGCTTCGACAAGGCGATGAGCCTGGTGGAATCGATGGACAAGCCGGTGATCGCGGCGATCTCCGGTTCTGCCATGGGCGGCGGTTTCGAATTCACCCTGGCCTGCGATATCCGCATCGCCCAGGAAGGCGATTTCCAGATCGGCCTGCCGGAGATCAATATCGGCATCCTGCCCGGCGGCGGCGGCACGCAGCGTCTGCCGCGCACCGTCGGCACGGCGAACGCTCTGCTGCACATCCTGATGGGCGAGACGCTCAGTCCCATGCAAGCGGCGCAGAAAGGTTTCGTGCAGGAATGCGTCAAGGGCAAGGCGCTCGACCGCGCGATGGAAATCGCCAAACGCATCGCAAGCCACACGCCGCAATCGGTTCGCCACATCAAGCGGCTGGTGCGAAATGCCGTGACGACGCCGCTGGCGGAAGGCCTTGCCCTGGAGCGCAACCTCTTCATGCAGCTGTGCATCAGCGCGCCGGCGATCGAACGGATGCGCGCCTATGAGGCGCAACGCATCACTTTGCCGTCACAAGCCTTGCGCTGACACCGCAATAACGCATCGGGAGAAAATCATGAGCAGCGGTTCGATCGATCCGACCCGGGAACAATTCAAGGCGTTCATGCAGGCGCCGCAGGACACGACGATCCACATGCTGAACCTGATCCGATTGCGGGCGCTCGCCGCCTACCCCGAAGATCACCCCTTCCATGGCAAGGGCATGACCGGATTGGAGGCCTATCGTGCCTATGGCCGGACCTCCGCCGCAATCTTCAAGCGCGTGGGCGGCCGCCAGGTCTGGGCAGGAAAACCGGAAACGGTGCTGACCGGCCCGCTTACGGAGCGTTGGGACCTTGCCTTCATTGCGCACTATCCCAATTCACTGGCCTTCGCCGAAATGATCCGCGATCCCGACTACAAGGAGCATGTCAAACATCGTCAGGCTGCAGTCGAGGATAGCCGATTGATCCGTTTCCTGCCCGTCGCGCCTGGAGAGGGTTTCGGCGAGGCCTGAGTTTCAAGCCGCCTTGAACTTCACCAGTTCGCCGTTTTTCGTGCAGGACGGCGACAGCAGTTCGACGATCAAGGGCACGAGCGCCTCGGGTGGCGGCAAGGTCTGCGGGTCCTCGCCCGGCATTGCCTTTGCCCGCATGGAAGTGCGCACCGCGCCGGGGCTGAGTAGATTCACTTTCACATTCGTCGTCGCGCATTCGGCGGCGTAGGTCAGCGCCAGCGATTCCAGTGCCGCCTTGGCCATGCCATAGCCGCCCCAGAACGGCGTGAACACCCGGGCAGCGCCGGACGTGACGAACAAAACCCGTCCCGCATCGGACTGGCGCAGCAACGGATCGAGCGAACGGATGAGGCGCCAGTTGGCGGTGACGTTCACGTCGATCAGTTCCTGGAAGATCTTCGGTTCCAGATGGCTGAGCGGTGTCAGCACGCCAAGCGCGCCGGCATTGCCGAGAAAGGCGTCGAGCTTGCCCCAGCGGTCGTAGATCGAGCGGCCCAGACGGTCGAGCGCATCGAAGTCACGCAGGTCGAGCGGCACCAAGGTGGCGCTGCCGCCTGCCCTCTTCACTTCGTCGTCGGCTTCCTCGAGACCGCCGACAGTGCGGGCAACGAGAATGACATGCGCGCCGGCGGACGCGAGTCCGATGGCAGCCGCCCGTCCGATGCCGCGCGACGCGCCGGTGACGAGCGCGACGCGCCCTGCAAGTGGTTTGGTCATTCGTTCAGGCTACGTCGGCGAGAAGGGAGAGCTGGACATCCTTGCTACCGCCGGTGAGATCCGTCAGCTCGATCGGATATTCGCCCGAGAAGCAGGCATCGCAGAATTGCGGCGCGGCGGCATTGCGCTTGCCTTCGCCCATGGCGCGGTACAACCCGTCCATGGAAATGAAGGCCAGGCTGTCGGCGCCAATCAGGCGGCGCATGCCTTCGACATCGGTCTTGTGCGCGATCAGGTCGTCCGTGTTGGGCGTGTCGACGCCGTAGAAGCAGGAATGCGCGGTGGGCGGGCTGGCGACGCGGAAATGCACTTCGGTGGCGCCGGCGTCGCGCACCATCTGGACGATCTTCTTGGAGGTGGTGCCGCGCACGATCGAATCGTCGACCAGCACCACGCGCTTGCCTTTGAGAGTCGCGCGATTGGGATTGTGCTTCTTGCGCACGCCGAAATTGCGGATGCCGTCGGTGGGCTCGATGAAGGTGCGCCCGACATAGTGGTTGCGTATGATGCCGAGCTCGAACGGCAGGCCGGCTTCGTTGGCGTAGCCGAGCGCGGCGGGAATGGAGGAGTCCGGCACCGGGATAACCATGTCCGCGACGGCCGGTGCTTCCTTGGCCAGCTCGACCCCGGTGCGCTTGCGCTGCTCGTAGACGTTGCGGCCCTCGACCACCGAGTCCGGGCGCGAGAAATAGATGTACTCGAAGACGCAGAAGCGGTTGGGCTGCTTGGCGAAGGGATGATAGCTCTCGATCCCGTCCTTGGTGATGACGATCATCTCGCCCGGCTCGATATCGCGCACGAATTGCGCGCCGATGATGTCGAGCGCGCAGGTCTCCGACGCCAGGAAATGCGCGCCGTCGAGCTTGCCCAGGACGAGCGGGCGCACGCCCCAGGGGTCGCGCACGCCGATCAGTTTCTTGGAAGTGAGCGCGACCAGGGAATAAGCGCCTTCGACCTGCTTGAGCGCATCGATCAGCTTGTCGACAATGGGCCGGTACTTGCTGCGCGCCGCCAGATGGATGATCACCTCGGTGTCCGAGGTCGACTGGAAGATGCGGCCCTCGCCGACCAGTTCGGTGCGCAGCTGGCGCGCATTGGTCAGGTTGCCGTTATGGGCCAGCGCAATGCCACCGCCCGTCAGGTCGGCGAACATCGGCTGGATATTGCGCGGCGCCGAGCCACCCGCCGTCGAGTAGCGATTGTGGCCGATGGCGTAGGCGCCTCGCAGATTGAGCGCGCGGGCGCTGTTCTTGCCGGCGAACACGTCGCCCACGAGGCCCGCATGGCGTTCGGCCGTGAAGTGACCATTGTCATAGGTGACGATGCCGGCCGCCTCCTGCCCGCGATGCTGCAGGGCGTGCAGGCCCAGCACGGTCAGCGCACCCGAATCCGGATGGCCGAACACGCCGAACACGCCGCACTCCTCGTGCAGCGTATCTTCTTGAAAGTCCTCGTCCTTTAGAAGGCCGGTCATGGCTTGCCGCTACCGCCGTTGCCTGTCGCCTCGAAAAGTCTGTCTAGCGCGCGGCGGTCGCCAACGCCATAGCCCTTTTTGACATGTTTTCCCGCTTTGGGACTCGGCGCCGGCCGGGGCGGGATTTGCGCCTTGCGCACCGGCCTGATCGACGGTTCGGCCTCTTGTCGCGTGTGTGACGGCAGGATCGAAAGAAGCACATCGGCCGAACCCTGGATCAGCGGAAGGGTTCGCGCGGTGGTCAGCCACAGAGGCTGCGACTGGATCGGCACGAACGCCGTGAACACCAGATACGCGATGCCCAAAATCGCCAGGCCGCGCACCACGCCGAATGTGGCGCCAAGCACCCGGTCGATCGGACCGACCAGCGAATGTTTCACGCCTTGTCCGAAGCGATGGCTGGCGAACGATAGCGGAATGAACACGGTCACGAAGACGGCGGCAAAACCCACCAAGGTCGCCAGCCAGCTCGGCGAGATCATGCCGCGCAGAAGATCGGCGGCCCACGGGCCGACGACGAGTGAACCGACGGCTGCCGCGGCCCAGGCGAAAATCGACAAGGTCTCGTCGACGAATCCCTTGTAGGTCGCATAGGCGGCCGAGCCGAGCACGGTCAGGACGACGAGCAGATCGAAGAATGTGAAGGCCAGACTCATGATTGCATTCTACCACGGCGTGCCGGCTGTTGTTCCGCACCGGCGATCGAAAGCAGCTCGCCGACGTCCCTGATGGGTTTCAGTTGAATCGAAACGCCTTCCACCCTGGTTCCCGCCGGCACCACGGCCGTTGTAAATCCAAGCTTTGCGGCTTCCTTCAATCTCAATTCCGCTTGCGGCGCCGGGCGGATGTCGCCCGAAAGACTGATCTCGCCCAGGTACACCGTCTCTCTGGGCAGAGCCTGACCGACGAACGAAGAAACAAGCGCCGCGGCTGCCGCCAGATCCGCCGCCGGTTCGCCGACTTTCAAACCACCGGCCACGTTCAGATAGACATCGGAGGCGCTGATGCCCAGACCACCGCGCGCGTCGAGCACGGCTAGGATCATGGCGAGCCTGCCGGTGTCCCAGCCGACCACGGCGCGGCGCGGCGTGCCGAAGCCGGCGGCGGCAACCAGCGCCTGGATTTCGACGAGCAAGGGGCGCGTGCCTTCCAGGCCTGCGAAGACAGCAGTTCCGGGCGAAATGCTGTTGCGGTCGCCGAGGAAGAGGGCCGATGGGTTGGCGACTTCCGCGAGGCCTTTGCCGGTCATTTCGAACACGCCGATCTCGTCGGTCGGGCCGAAGCGGTTCTTCACCGCGCGCAGCACACGGAAGTGATGACCGCGCTCGCCCTCGAAATAGAGTACCGCGTCGACCAGATGCTCGACCGCCTTAGGCCCGGCGATCTGGCCTTCCTTGGTGACGTGGCCGACGAGCAAGACCGCCGCGCCTGACGATTTGGCGTAGCGCACCAGATCGAACGACGCGGTGCGTACCTGCGCGATGGTTCCGGGCGCCGCCTCGAGCGCCGACGTCCAAATCGTCTGGATGGAGTCGATGGCGACGAGATCGGGCCGCTTGCCGGATTCGAGCGTGGAAAGAATGTCCTCGATGCAGGTGGCGGAACCGAGTTGCACCGGCGCGCCGGACACATCCATGCGGGCGGCGCGCAGCCGGACCTGTGCCATCGCCTCTTCGCCCGAAATGTAGACGGCATTGCCGCCACGCTGCGCGAAGGACGCAAGGACTTGGAGAATGAGCGTCGATTTGCCGACGCCGGGATCGCCGCCGATCAAAAGCGCCGAACCCGGCACGATGCCGCCGCCCGTGACGCGATCGAACTCGGCGATGCCGGTGATCCGGCGCTGCGGCTCGGCGTCTTCGGTCTTGAGATTTTCGAGCGCGAAGCGGCGGCCCTTGACCCGCTTGATCGCGCCGGCGCCAATCGGCGCGGGTGCGCCTTCCTCGCTCAGCGTGTTCCAGCCGCCGCACTCATCGCACTTGCCCGACCATTTGGGATGAACCGCGCCGCAGGACTGGCAGACGAATGTTGCCACAGCGCGGGCCACTCAGGCCTTCACTTCCATCTTGATCGGGCCTTCGGCGCGGCCATGGATGAACTGATCGACGAACGGATTGCCGCTGGCATCGATTTCCTTAGTGGGTCCGTGCCAGATGATCTTGCCCTTGTAGAGCATGGCGATGCGGTCGGCGATCTTGCGGGCGCTGACCATGTCGTGCGTGATCGACAAGGTGGTGGCTCCAACATCCCTCACCGTGTTGACGATGAGCTCATTGATGACGTCGGCCATGATGGGATCGAGGCCCGTGGTGGGTTCGTCGAAGAAGATGATTTCCGGATCGGCCGCGATGGCACGCGCCAGTCCGACGCGTTTCTGCATGCCGCCCGAAAGTTCCGCCGGCGAGAGGCTGGCCACTTCTGGACCAAGTCCAACCTTGGCGAGTTTCTGGATCGCGATGTCGCGCGCTTTCTTGCGTGCCATGCCGCGACCCTGGATCAAGCCGAATGCAACGTTTTCCCAGACGGAAAGGCTATCGAACAGCGCCGCGCCCTGGAACAGCATGCCGAACTTGCGCAGCATCGCTTCGCGCTCGCGGCCGCGAATGCGGGTCACATCCTTGCCGTCGACGAAAATCTGCCCCGAGTCGGGACGAAGAATTCCCAATACGCATTTGATCGTCACGGACTTGCCGGTGCCCGAGCCGCCGATCACGACCAGTGAACTGCCGGACTCCAGTTTCAGGTCGATGCCGTCCAGCACGACCTTCGAGCCGAAGCGCTTCTTGACGCCGCGCAGTTCGATTTTGGGTATTCCCGCTGGCTTGCTCATTTGGAGAACAGGATCGAGGTGAGAAGATAGTTCGCAGCGAGAATAAGAATGGAGGCGGAAACCACCGCGTTTGTCGTGGCGGCGCCCACGCCCTGCGCGCCGCCCTTGGAATGAAAGCCGTTGTAGCAGCCCATCAGCGCGATGATGAAGCCGAAGACCGCGGCCTTGATCAGGCCCGAGGTCACGTCCTGGTTGGTGACGAAATCGACCGTGTTCTTGAGGTAGATGCCGCCGCTGAAGCCCAGGCTCTGCGTCGAAACCACATAGCCGCCGAACACGCCGATGGAATCGGCGATCGCCACCAGGATCGGCATCGACACCACGGCCGCGACCAGGCGGGGAACCACCAGATACTTGATCGGATTGGTGGCGAGCGTGGTCAGCGCATCGATCTGCTCGGTCACCCGCATGGTGCCGATCTCGGCGGCGATGGCGGCCGCCACCCTGCCGGCGACCATCAATCCGGCGATCACCGGACCAAGTTCGCGCGTGATGCCGAGCACGACGATCTGCGGCACGATGGCCTCGGCGCCATAGCGGTTGCCGCCGATGTAGATCTGCAGCGCCAGCACGCCGCCGGTAAAGAACGCGGTAAGGCCCACCACGGGAAGCGAGAAATAGCCGATGCGCATGATCTGGCGCACGATGTGGAGCCAATAGACGGGCGGGCGAAAGCAGCTCGAAACCGCCGACAACGTGAACATCGTCAGGCCGCCGATCTGGGCAAGCAACGTCAGGAAGGCGCGTCCGATGGGAGCAAAAAAGTTCATGCCGCGCCTTCCTCGTAGTGGCGCGGGACGCGCGATGTCAGCGACGTGAGGATTTCGTAGGCTGCGGTGTTGCCCGCCTTGGCCGCTTCCTCCAGCGAAATCGTGTCGCCAAAGAATTCCACATCGGTCTCCGTCGAGATCGAGTCGGCGGGAACGTTGGTTACGTCCAATGTCGTCAAATCCATCGACACCCGCCCCGCGACAGGCACGCGCCGGCCGGCAATGGCCGCATGACCCTGATTGCCGATGGCGCGCAGCAAACCGTCGGCATACCCCAATGCGACGATGGCAAGCACCGTCTGCCCCTTCGTACGGAACGTGGCTCCGTAGCCAACACTCCTGCCGCTGTCAACGCGACGAAGCTGAAGCACGCGCGCGGTCAGCACGGCTGCAACGGCGAAAGGATTGGTCGACAGATTCTGGACGTTGCCTCCATAGAGCCCGATACCAGGTCGGACGACGTCGAAGGCATACTCCTTGCCGAGCAGCACGCCACCGGTCGAAGACAGGCTCGCCGGTGTCGGCGGCAGCATGGCAAGCACGGTGTGAAAGCGATCGAGTTGCACGCTGTTCATCTTGGCCTTCGGGTCGTCGGCGCAGGCCAGGTGGCTCATGAGCAACACCGGACGCAAATTATCGACTCTCCGGTTCCAGCCGGACGCCAGCATCGAAAGCTCGTCTCCGGCCAGGCCCAGCCGGTTCATGCCGGTGTCGATATGTATGGCGGCATCCAATGTCGTCTTCATCTCCTCGGCCGCCGCGTTCCAGCCGGCAATCTGGCCCAGCGAATTGAGCACGGGCGTGAGGCGATGGGTGATCAGCGCGGGAACCGAATCCGGCATCGCGCCGTCCAGCACGAAGATGCGCGCTTGCGGCACGATGGGACGAAGCTGGACGCCCTCCTCCAACCGCGCCACGAAAAACGTGTCGCAACCGGCCGCGGCAAGCGCACGTGTGACGGCAACTGCGCCCAAGCCGTAGCCGTCGGCCTTGACGACCCCGGCGACGGCGGCTGGTCCGGCCAGCCGCTGACAGACGCGATAGTTCGACACGACCGCGCCCAGCCGCACCGTCAGGCGCGCCGCCTCGAAATCCGTGTTGTTCATGGCGGGACAATGCCGGTGGGGCGAGCCGCCGTCAAAGCCTGCAGAACTATAACCCAAATGCCACCTGACCAACCTAAAAGGGCTGCGCACCGCCGCCGGAAGGATCGCCGTGCAAAACTTTACCGAGGCAAGGCACGTTCGACAGGATCGGACATGGCGACGCGGTTTGCTGCTCGTGCCGCAGAACATCGATCGCCGCCGGCGGCGGCGGAACCGGCTGGGCGACCTCCAGCACGATCGTCCCGTCCGCGCGCTTGACGAAGTGCCAGGGATGGCGGCGGCATTGCTCGCGCTCCGCGGCGGAGAGGTTTTCGTAGCTCGACGCGCCGCAGGCGAGCGAGCGACCGATGCCAGCCAGGCCCTCGTTCGGCGCCTCCGGCAACGGTCTGGCCGGGATCGGCGGCAACGTGATCGGCTCGACCACTTCGGGCAGGGGCTCTTCAGGCAAGACCGGCTTGACCAGGGTCGCGTTCGGAGGTTTGGGCGGGAGCATCAGCCACATGATCGCTTCGGGAATCGTCGAGCGCGCGCGCTGAAGAAGCGGAATGCGGCTGCTGTAGATGAAGACCGCAAGCATCAGGACATGCAGGACCAGGACCGCGAGCGCGATGACGGCGCGGCGGATGTTGCGCTCGCTCTCGCTGATATCGGCTTGCTCGCGCTCGGCCAGGATGACGGAGAAGTCCGCAGGTTCACTTCCGACGTCCGTCACGCAATATCAATCCAATTGTGCGGTGCGTGTTTTCACCGCGATTTGACCGCGCCGGCAAGGTTTCGCCCCGCGCGCTGCCTTCTACTGTAGCAGAATCCTAGCAGATTATCCGCGCGTGAACTTCTCGTGCGACAATGCTTTACGGTGCGTGAATTATTCGTCATCGCGCAATCGCAGGCGATGCAGCCGATGGTTACCGCCGGGCGACGTCCTCGCCCGCCAGGTTGGAGAACCGCGTGTACCTTGCATCGAACTGAAGTTCGACTTTGCCGGTCGCCCCATGGCGGTGTTTTTCGATCAGGACTTCGGCCTTGTTCGTGGCTCGGTCCAACTTGTCGGCCCACTTTGCGTGCTCCGCCGTTCCGGCTTCCGGCTCGCGGGACGCCAGATAGTACTCTTCGCGATAGACGAACATGACTACGTCGGCGTCTTGTTCGATCGAACCGGACTCGCGAAGGTCGGAGAGTACCGGCCGCTTGTCGTCGCGCGAATCGACGCCGCGGCTGAGCTGCGACAGTGCGACGACCGGTACGTCGAGCTCCTTGGCGAGAACCTTCAGGCCCTTGGAAATTTCGGTGATCTCCTGCACGCGATTTTCGGGACGGCCCGACCCTGCCACGAGCTGGATATGATCGATCATGATGCAGCCGATATTCTTCTCGCGCTTCATCCGTCTGGCACGTGCCGCGATCTGCGCCATCGAGATGCCGCCCGTGTCGTCGATATAGAGCGGCAAAGTCGAGAGATCCTGCATGGCGAGAACGAATTTCTCCCACTCGTTCTCCGAAAACCGGCCATCTCGGATCTTGCGCATGTCGATCTCGGTCTGCTCGGAGAGGATACGCGCCGAAAGCTGCTGTGCCGCCATCTCGAGCGAGAAGAACAGTACGGGCGCGCCACTCGGCTCCGCGCCGGCCTCCATGTCGCGCAGGTAGGCACGCGTTGTGTGGAACGCGATGTTCGTGGCGAGCGAGGTCTTGCCCATGCCCGGGCGGCCCGCGAGTATGATGAGATCAGACTGCTGAAGCCCGCCAAG
>Ga0070734_10003833_pt1 | contig 15087 bp, 14 predicted proteins | sample Coa_R1_8_FD_66444 | JGI IMG/M metagenome (GOLD analysis project Ga0070734, IMG submission 66444) | Surface soil microbial communities from Centralia Pennsylvania, which are recovering from an underground coalmine fire - Coalmine... | ecosystem: Environmental > Terrestrial > Soil > Unclassified ...
ACCAGACCGCGGTCGACTTCCTCGAGCGCGGCCAGAGTCTTGGCCATCCCGTCGGCGTTGCTCTTCGTCTTCTCGTGCTCTTCGATGCCGCGGCCGAGAAACACATCGAAGATTTTGCCGACGCTGTAGACGTGGACCCTGGCGGACTCGAGCTGATCGAGCAGCATGCCTTTCGGCGGAGGCACGGCGTAATCCTTGCGGTTCGGCGTACGGGTGAAACTTCCCGGCTCGCCCACAAACGGACGCGCGATCACGCGGCCCACTTCATTCGGCCCGCGCAGCAGGTCGCGCGCGGTCTGGCAGATTTTGTATTGCTCCCAGAGCGGAATCACTTCTTCGTGCGCTGCCACCTGGAACACGCTGTCGGCAGAGGTGTAAACGATCGGCTTGCCTGTCCGCAGGTGCTCCTCGCCAAGTTGCTTGATGATCTCGGTGCCGGAGGCGGCGATGTTGCCGAGCGTGCCGCGACCGATGCGGCTCTCAAACTCTTCAATGATCTCGCGCGGGAAACCGTGAGGATAAATCGGGAACGGCTTCGACAAATGGATGCCGGCCATTTCCCAATGCCCCGTCGTAGTGTCTTTGCCGGGCGAGGCCAGAGCGCAACGCCCATAGGCGGCCGTGGGGTGCGGCGCTGAGGCGATATGCGCCAGAGGCTTGATATTCCCCAGACCGAGCGCTGCCATGTTGGGCAAATGCAGGGTGCGCTTCCGTGCAATATTGCCCAAAGTGTCGCTACCCACATCGCCGTAAGCCGCCGCATCCGGCATTTCGCCGATGCCGACGCTGTCGAGCACGATCCAGGTAACTCGGCCGAAGGTGCTCATTGCTTGATGGCTCCGGCGGCACGGCCTTTCACCGGAGGCGGCTGTTTTCCGGCGTCACCGGGTGCCGCGGCAGCGCGCGATTCGTGCGGGATTCCCAGCGCGTCATCGATGCGTTCCGACAGCATATCCACAAAGCGCTCCGGCAGGAAGCCGACCATACGGCTCACAATATCGCCCTTTTTATTGAAAATGACGGTGGTGGGAATGGAAGAGACCTGCAGCGCAGCCTGAAGGCCGTCCTCAAAGTAGGCTTTCTGCAACCACTGAGCCGAGGCCATGAAGGGTTTCACGAGGGCGTGATCCTCGTCTGCGTCGATCGAGAGGAAGACGACATCGGTGTTGTCCCGGTAGCGCGTCTTTACCTCTTCATACAGCGGATGCTGGACTCTGCATGGCACGCACCAGGTGGCCCAGAAATCGAGCACGATCACTTTGCCGGCAAGCACGCCGAGCGGCAGTCGCTCACCGTCGACCCCATCGAGCGTGTAGCGCAACGGATCCTTTACCTGGGCATTGGGGTTGAACGCATTGATCTCAGCGCGGTGCGCCGCCAGCTGCTTGGACGTCTCGTCATACGCCTTAAGGACCAGGTCCCCGAGGCCGGTTTCCGAGCCGCCGTTCACCTTTTCGTACAGCTCGCTCAGGCGCGCCCGATCGCTGGCGCCGTCCGCGTCCGCCGACTTCAGCCCCGCGATGGTGAAGGCGTCAGCCAGATACTGGATCGCTTCCTTGTCGCGGCCCGCGGCAGCGAGCCAGCGCGAAGCCTCCCGCGCCCCTTCAACGCTCGGAAAGACACGGTAGCTCTGTTGAGCAAGATCGACCGCCTGCTGGTGATGGCCGAGAATTCCCTGTGCGCGCGCTTCGAGAATCAGCGCCGTAGCGTGGTTGCGATCGAACTCTTCTTTTCGCTGCGCTTCCTTGGGGCCGCCGGCAGGGGTGAAATTGTCGTCCTTATAAGTCGCCTGGATCAATTCATCCAGGTGCGTAGCGAAGCCGAGGGCTTTCTCGGCGTCCTCGCGCCCTGCCCGGCGGAGCAGAGACACGGAGACCGCGTTCAGAAGCTGAATTTCGTCCGGCTGTTGGCGGAGCGCGATCTCGCCGTACTGAATCACGCGCCGGTCGTCCTTCAAATCGACCGCGTATTTCAGAATGGCGCGCTCGAGCTCAGCCTTGCGCGGTGAATCGGGAAACAGCTTCAGGTGATGTTCGATGGCGTGGATAAATTCGACCGGGCTGCTGTTGGCCTCGCTCAAGGCCTGCTGCAGATCCTGCTGCTCGGCGATTTCAGGATCCACTTGCGCGAGCAAAGGCGCCGCCAACAGCAGAATGGGCCAGAAGCGAATCATTGCTGAGCCTTGGCGGACGGCGCCGGGCCTTTGCGAATCGTGTCGGCTAATTCCGCGGCGCGCTCTCTCGCCATGTGAAGATAGCTCTCGTTCTTGATCACACGGTCGAGCAGCGTTAGAAACTGTTCGGGAGCCACCAGTTCATTGTGATCCCAGGCGATCTCAATCTGAAGAATGGCGTCGTTCACGCCTAATTTGTCATAGTGGACGGTCCGGTCCAGATTGATGAGATTGCGTTCGCTGGTGGCGATCCGTTCGAACCAGTTCAGCAGAGCCTGAGCGTTCAAGTCCTGGGAGTAGTTGAATTCGACCTCATGCTTCTGCGCGTCGTCGACGAAGCGAAACGTCTTCTCACCCATATTCGCTACTTTGAGGCCCGATTCGATCGGATGCTGGAAGTGATCTAGTTTCGCAGCGAGATCGAAAAGTTGCGAAGTATCGGCGGCGCTGAGTTGGACGCGAATCGGATTATCGTCCTGCTTGTCCTCCTGATACGTGACCTGGCCGTCCTGGCTGACCGTGATGAGCACGAATTCCGGCACGCTGCCCTTGAAATACTTCGAATATTCCAGATGCGGATCGGCCAGAACCAGGGACGCGCAGAGAGCCAGCAAGACACCAAAGCGTGCCAGACCCGTCATCGCGCGGCTCCGATAGTGGCCCGAAAGGCCGCATGCGTCGCATGGCAGATCGCGACGGCAATGGCGTCGCACGCGTCTTCCGACTCGATCTCCTCGGTGAGACTCAATAACGAGTGCACCATGCGCTTGACCTGCTGCTTTTCGGCGCGGCCATAGCCGACCACGCTGGTCTTCACTTCGAGCGGCGAGTACTCGCCCACCGCGAGACCGGCCTCGGCGATGGTCAACAGCACGACACCTCGCGCGTGCGAAAGCTTCAGCGCGGTTTTGACGTTTTGCGCGTAGAAAACGGCTTCGACCGCAGCGGCGTCCGGACGATGGCGCGCGATGATCTCGCGCAACTCACGCGCGATGGCAAGCAGGCGAAATTCCAGCGCATCCTTGGGACGCGTGTCGATGCAGCCGGCAGCAACCATCCGATGCATCCGGCCGTCGCTATCCACCAGGCCGTAGCCGGTGTGCTGGGTGCCGCAGTCGATGCCCAGGATGCGCATGCCGCCTAGGCCAGTGCTTCGATTTCTTTCTCGTCGACGTCGAAGTTCGAATATACGTTCTGCACGTCGTCGTGTTCCTCGAGGGCCTCGCTCAGCCGCAGCATGGCCTGAGCGTTCTTCCCTTCCAGCTTCATGAGATTCTTGGGGACCATCCCGATCTCGGCCGACTCAGTGGGCACTGAAGCACTTTGCAGCGCCTGGAGCACGGCCTCGTGGGCCTCGGGAGGCGAAATCACCTCCCAGTTGTCGCCGCCGTCCCGCAGATCCTCGGCACCCGCGTCGAGCGCGATGGTCATCAGCTGATCCTCACCGGCCTTCTCTTTTTCCACCACGATCTGGCTCTTGCGTTCGAACATCCACGAAACGCTACCCTGCTCGCCGAGATTCCCGCCATTCTTCGAAAACATGTGGCGGATCTCGCTGACCGTTCGATTGCGGTTGTCCGTGGCCACCGAAACCAGCACAGCCGCCCCGCCCGGCCCGTAGCCCTCAAACATGATTTCGTCGATCTGCCCGCCTTCGAGCTCGCCCGTGCCTCGCATAATGGCGCGCTTGATGTTGTCAGCCGGCATGCTGACCGCCTTAGCGGCCGTGACGGCAGAGCGGAGGCGTGGATTGGCGTCTGGATCGCCGCCGGCGCGGGCCGCGATCATGATTTCCTTAATGATGCGCGTGAAGGTCTTCCCGCGCTTGGCGTCGAGGGCGGCTTTTTTGTGTTTGATCGTCGCCCATTTGGAGTGTCCTGACATGGTAAACCTCTGGCTCGATGCTACTCGGATTTTGCAGAGCCTGACTACATAGGATAACAAGCCAGCAGCGAAAGCGCGTAGCCGGACGTCGCGTTTCGGCGGGGCTGTGCGCCCGGTTCCGTCACCACAAGTCAGAGGTGCATGAAGTAACCCCCTCGGGCAGCCGCGAAATGCAACGGGTGATCGTCGCGCGAAAAATTGTTTCTAATTTTTTGGCGCCAATCGAAAATTTCTGTGCAAATCCGCTTGACGAGCACGGGAGGTTGGAGCTATAAATCGAAGGTCCGATCACAGTAACCCGTTCGCGAGCCGCTACGGCTAGCGGGCGAACCGGAAGGGGATTCCGAGAGAAATGTCCGCAGCTTCTGCTGTTCGTGTAGATCCGCCTTCGTTTTTTGAGGCGGCCAATGTCGCAGCACCTGGTAGTGTAAACCCCGCTGAAGAAATCCTACGCGACTTGGTGCACGAGTTGCGCCAGCCGCTGAGTTCCATAGAGGCCATCGCCTATTTCCTGGAGATGACCCTGCCTGCGGATCAAGTCCAGGCTCGCCAGCACATGCGGAGGCTGCAGCATTTGGTGGACCAGGCCGAGGCAATTCTGAACCGAACCGGGGCAAGCGTCCGCAAGCCCGCGTCGCGCACCGGCTTCCGCGCGGGCGTCTAAGTATTCTCGTCCCGCAATTTTCGTTCGATTTCGCGAACTTCCTCCGCCAGCCGTGGCAGTCGCGCCACGTTCGCCAATTGCTCGAGGTAGTCTTTGAGCGGCCGGGCGGGCGTACCCCATACCACCTGCCCCTTGCGTACGATCTTCGAGGTGAGGATGCCGCACCCGGAGCCGAGCACCGCGCCGGATTCGATGCGGGCCTTGTCCCCAATGCCGACCTGGCCGCCGATCACGGCGTGATCTTCCACGATGACGCCGCCCGAGAGCCCGGTTTGCGCGGCGATGACGACGTGGCGCCCAATACGGCAATTGTGGGCGATGTGGACCATGTTGTCGAGTTTGGTGCCGTCGCCGATTGTCGTGACGCCGAGCGCCGCGCGGTCGATGCAGCTGTTCGCACCGATCTCAACGTCGTCGCCGATCTCGACGCGTCCGATCTGGGGAAATTTTTCGTAATGATCCTCGGCGCGGACAAAACCGAAGCCGTCGGCGCCGAGCACGCAGCCCGAATGCAGTAGGACGCGGTCGCCCACCGAGACGTTGTCGTAAATGGTGACGTTGGCATGGAGCGTGCAGCTCTCGCCGATGCGGACACCGTCACCGATCGCGCAGCCGGCGCCGACGCTGGTGTTCGCTCCGATGCCGGTGTTTGCCCCGATGACGGCATGCGGTCCGATGGATGCCGAAGCCGAGATCTGGGCGCTAGGAGCGATCACGGCCGTCGGGTGCACACCCGGCGCAGGACGTTTCGCCGGATAGAGCAGTGAGACCACCGCGGCGAATGCCGCTCGCGGATCCGCGACCCGTATCAGCGTCCGCCCGGAAGGAAAGCCCTCGGGTACAAGCAGGCACCCCGCCTTCGAATCCTGGGCGGCCGCGAGCGCCTTTCGTCCGCCGGCAAAAGCGAGGTCGCTCGACTGTGCCGATTCGAGCGGCGCCGCACCCTGGATCTCGAGCTCGGCGTGTCCCTCGACCGGCGCGCCGAGATGCCGCGCGATTTCACGAACGCGCAAACGTTGTCCTCCGCCCCGGTGCGCTCACCCCTGTATCATACAAACTTATGCCGCTAGATCCGTCGGCGATCGTCGCACCCACCGCGCGGGTGCATCCAGACGCTCGCATCGGTCCGCAAACTGTGATCGGCGACTTCGCCGTCATTGAGGAAGACGTCACCATCGGCGCCTTCAGCCGCTTAGAGCCGTACGTGTACGTGAAACGGTGGACCACGCTCGGCGAGCGCAACCAGATCTCATCGGGAACGGTGCTCGGCACCGATCCGCTCGACAAGAATTTCAAGGGTGACCGGAGCTACCTGCGAATCGGCAACGGTAACATCATCCGTGAGCATTATACGGTTTCTCGCGGGACGCAGCCGGAAAGCGCGACCGAGATCGGCGACGAAAACTACATCATGACCTCGGGCCACATCGCCCACAATTGCAGGATCGGGAATCGCTGCGTGATCGCGAGCTGCTCCCTGGTGGCGGGTTATGTCGAGATGGAAGATCAGGTGTTCGTTTCCGGAGGCGTGGGCATTCACCAGTATTCGAAGATCGGCCGCCTCGCCATGATCGCCGGGAATGCCGGAGTCAACAGCGACCTGCCTCCATTTTTTCTTTACTCCGACTATCGAGTTACCGCAAAAGGGCTCAATGTTGTCGGGCTGCGGCGCGCCGGCTTCTCCGCGTCGGAGATCGCGGCGCTCAAGTCTGCCTACCAGCTGCTGTTTCGTTCGGGGCTCAAGCTCGAAGAGGCCCTAAAGCGCATTGAATCTCAGATCGACAGCGAGCACGCCCGGCACCTGGTGCGCTTCATTCGATCGAGCAAGCGCGGCATTTGCCGGGAGTAGCGCATGATGGTGCGCCAGCTGCTACGGATGGTCCGTGGACGACTCAAGGAAGCGGCCGACCCCGCCTTTCGCGCCGGCGTGCGCAACTTTTTTATCGAGGAAGTGGACCCTTACGGCGTTCGCACGCGCGATGTGCAGGCGATCGTCTCTGCAACCTATCGAGAATGCAAGAAATGGCCGACTGCGGAGCTCTTTCGCTTCGCCGACCCACTGTGGAAGAGCGGCAAGCTCGAAGAGGGAGTGATTGTCTGTCACCTTTTAAAGCGCTATTCTCGCGGCTTCGGCGCTCGTGAGTTCCGGTGCTTTGAAGTCTGGATCGACCGCTATGTGCAAAACTGGTCCCATTGCGACGGGCTCAGCACCTGGCTCATCGCGGCGTCAATTGCCAACGAGCCGAAACTGATCAAAAGACTTGATCGCTGGACGCACTCGCGCAATCGCTGGAAGAGGCGCGCCGCCATCGTCTCCCTTCTTCAGGAAGCCAAGCTGGGCAGAAACAGTGACGCTGTTTTTCGCATCGCCGAACGACTGATGGATGACGACGACGTTCTGGTGCAAAAAGGAGTCGGCTGGGTCTTAAAGGAGGCTTATCCGCGGCGGACTCGCGATGTCCTGGAATTTCTCGATCCCTGGCGATCGAAGGCTCCGCGACTGGTTTTGCGGATTGCCGCCGAGAAGATGGCTCCACGGGACAAGCGCTGGCTGCTCGGCTAGAAAGGGCAAAGTCCAGCTACAAAGCGATTGTGGACAGGATACACTGCCGGCCGAGTGCGCGCTCGATGTTCTCGATCCGTGCCGGTCACCGAGTCCCTGAGACCTGCAGGGTCGCGCCCTCGCGCATTTCGTCCGTCGCGCGTCGCACGATTTTGTCGCCGGCCTTCAGATTCCCGAGCACGCTCGTCAGGTCTCCCTCGGCCACTCCCTTCTTGACATCCACCCATTCGGCGTGGCCGTCGCGATCGCGAATTACAAAAGTGCGCTCCGTCGTTGTGACGATACTGGCGCGCGGCACCCACAGTGCCGCTTGGCCGCCGCGAACCGGCCAGGCTACTGTCGGAAACATGCCTGGCGCAAGCGCACCGTCGCGGTTGGCGACGTTCAACTCCACGGGCATCGTTCGCGTTTTCGGATCGAGCGCGTGCGCGATCCGCGCCACGGTCCCGGAGAATGTGCGGCCGGGGTAAGCAGGCACGCGAAATTCTACATTCGCGCCCGCTGCCACCTGGCCGGAAACTTCTTCCGGTACCGGAACCACCAGCCGCAGCGTCGAGACTTGCTGAAGAATCAGCAGCGCCATGTCGGACGACGGGCCAACCAGCGCGCCGGGATGCACGAAGCGATCCGTGACCACGCCGTCGAAGGGCGCCGTGATGGTTAGGTAGGCCGTCAGGTCTTGAAGGGCCCGCACGGCGGATTCCAGCGCGGCTCCGGCTTGCCGCCGCGCGTCCACCAGCGCCAGGCCTGCATCCACCTGCTTCTCGGCTTGGGTCAGCTCGTTTCCCGCAATCGCGCCCACCGTTTCGCTTGCGGTCCTCATGCGGTCATACGTGCTCTGCGCGCCGGCGAGCTGCGCCTCGGCTTGAAGGCGATCGGCATTGGCGGCCTGAAGCTTCGATCGTGCTTCGGCGATCTGCGCCTGCATCTCCGGCGCGCTCAGCTCGATGAGTTTGTCGCCCTGCTTGACCACGCTGCCCCGATCCACCAGGACGCGATCCACGTAGCCGGTTACCTTGGCGTGCATCGAGACGCTCAGGAATGGCTGGATTTCAGCAGGCAGTTCCAGCGTGCGGGAACCCGGCTTCGAGACAACCTGCACGAGGTCCACGGTCTGACACCACCCCGCCGTAGCGATCGCGGCGACCAGCAAAAATTTAGCGTGATTCATAGTAGCGGCTTGCGGGATCCATGGGATTCAGAGAGGGAGAAGTAAGCGGCGCCCTGCGCTGCAAGATGGCATAAATAGAAGGCAGGATCGTCAAGGTCGCGAAGGTGGCGGCAATCAGGCCGCCCACCACCGCACGTCCGAGCGGGGCCGCTTGCGCGCCTCCCTCGGTGAAACCGATGGCCATTGGCAGCATCCCAAAGATCATGGCCGCAGCGGTCATGAGAATCGCGCGGAGCCGGCTGGCCGCACCTTCGGCAACAGCTTCGAAAGTGGCGCGGCCCTCGTGACGCGAGCGTTCGGCGAAGGTGATGAGGAGAATCGAATTCGCCACCGCGATCCCCACCGCCATGATCGTGCCCAGGAAGGATTGAATGTTCAAAGTCGTCCCGGTGACCTGCAGCGCAATCAGCGCACCGCACAGTACGGCGGGAATCGTGAGGATCACGGCCAGGGCCAGCCGCACCGATTGGAAATTCGCGGCGAGCAGGAGGAAGATGACTGCCACGGCCAACAACAAACCCCGGCGCAGCCCGGAGATGGTTTGGAGCAGGATGGGGATTTCGCCGCGTAGTTGTGCCGTCACTCCCCGGGGAGGAGCACCCGCTCGGCCGATCGCGCGCTCTATGGCGGGCGCGAAATCGCCGAGGGCCCAGTCATGAATGTTGGCGGTCAGGCTGACCACGCGCTGGCCGTTGTAGCGATCGATCTCGCCCGGCATCGTGCCCTGCTTCAAGGCCGCGACATCGTCGAGCATCGGCCTCGCGTTGCCGCCGGGCATCACCGGCAGGCTCGCCACTTGTTCCACGCTCTGCATCTGGTTCTGGGGCAGCTCTACCTGGATCTGGAACGCATTCCCCGAGTTGGGATCGCGCCAGTAGTTCGGATCCGTGAAGCGCGAGGACGAAGTGGCTGGGATCACCGAGTGCACGACGTCCGCCATGGTCAGCCCGAACTGCCCGCTGCGGCTGCGATCGATATTGATGTCGAGTGTGGGGTAATTGTTTTCCTGAGCGAACTGCAGGTCGCGGAGTGACCTGATGCCGATCAACTGACGCCGTATCTTCTCCGCATAGGCGTAGTCATCCTGCAAATTGACGCCTTGCACCGCGACTTCAATCGGTGTAGGCGATCCGAAACTCATCACTTGCGTCACAATGTCTGCAGCCTCGAAAGAAACCTGCGTGCCCGGGAGGTGCTGCTGCAAGTTGGCGCGCAGCCGCTCGCGCAGAGATTCGCCGCGCGGCGCGTCCGGTTTGAGCGCCACTTGGATGATCGCGTCCTGAGGGCCGCTGGTAAATAGGTGAATCAGGTCCACGGGGTAGCTGGAGGGCACGACCCCGACGAAGTCGCTGGTGATGGCAACGTTCGACGCCCCGGCGGTGTCGCGAATCACGTCGAGCGCGCGGAGCACTATGCGCTCGGTCTCTTCGATGCGCGTCCCGGCGGGCGCCCGCAGCCGGATCCGGAGCAGCGGCGCGTTGACATCGGGAAACAGCTCGGTGCCGATGCTCGGGGTCAACAAGAGAAGGCATCCGCCCGCAGCCGCCAGGTAAGCAATTGCGATGGGCCAGCGGATCTTGAGAATCAGCGCGAGATACCGCGAATAGAACGAACGCAGGTGCCCGAACACGCCCTTGTGCTCCTCGTCGCGAGGCCGCTCCTTCATGAGCCAGGTGGAGAATACGGGCACCAGCGAGCTCGACAGCAGGTAAGACGCGATCATCGAAAAGACGACCGCGAGGGAAAGCGGCACGAAAAGCTGGCGGCTAACGCCCACCAGGAACAGCGCCGGCACGAACACGGCCAGGATACAGAACATCGAAAGCAGGCGCGGGATGGCAGTGCGGCGGCAGGCTTCGAGCACGGCACGGGCGCGCGATACGCCGGGCAGCATTTGCGTGTGGATGTTTTCGATTTCGACCGTTGCTTCATCCACCAGCACGCCGACCGCGAGAGCCAGGCCGCCCAGCGTCATGATATTGATGGTCTGACCGGTGACCCAGAGCAGAATAACCGCGCTCAACAGCGCGAACGGAATGCTGAGAATGACGATGAACGCGCTGCGCCAGTCGCGCAGAAAGACCAGCACCATGAGGCCCGTCAGCGCAGCGCCCAGCAGGCCTTCGATCACCAGGCCCCGCAGTGAATTCGTCACGTACGGCGACTGATCGAATTCCAGGCTCACGTCGACGTCCTCGGGGACGGCTGCCTTGAAGATAGGGATCGCGGCTTTGACGGCGTCAATCACTGCCAGCGTGGAGGCATCGGCGCGCTTGGTAACCGGAATATAGACCGTCCGTTTGCCGTTGACGTGCGCGTAGGCGGTAACCAGATCCGTGCCATTCTCGATGGTCCCAATGTCGCGCAGGTACACAGTTGTTCCCGCCACCGGCCGGATCGGCGTGCTGAGCAACTCGGAAAGATTGGGGCCTAGCGCCGAATTCGTGCGCGCGATCCGCTCGATCTTGCCGGTCCACATGTTGCCGGAGGGCATCACGACGCTGGCCTTGTTGACAGCCGCGATCGCTTCTTCCGGCGAAATGCGGTACTGCCGAAGCTTTTCCGGATCGAGCGTGACCACGATGGTTCGCTGATTGCCGCCGAACGGGGGCGGCGCCGAAACGCCCGGGAGCGTCGCGAACAGCGGCCGCACACGGTTCAGTGCGTAGTCTTGCATCTCGCCTTGGGTGTGCGCCGAGCCGCTAAAGACTAGCAGGCCCACGGCCACGCTACCGGCATCGAACCGAGTGATGAATGGCGGAACGGTACCCGGCGGCATGAAGGCCCGCGCGCGGTTGACGTAGCCGACCGTTTCCGACATGGCCTGGCTCATGTTCGTGCCCTCGTGGAAGACCAGCTTCATGAGGGCCGCGCCCTGGATGCTTTTGCTCTCGACGTGATCGATTCCCGTGATGTATAGGAAGTGATACTCGTAGTAATAAGTGAGATAGCCTTCCATTTGCGCTGGATCCATGCCGCCATAGGGCTGCGCGACATAGATCGCCGGGTCGCCGACCTGCGGAAAAATGTCGACCGGCATTCGCTCCACCGCGAGAACCGCGCACAGCGCGATCGCCACCAGCGCGACCACTACGGTCAGCGGCCTTTGGAGTGCGGCGATTACCAGGCGCACGGCTCTACTCCTCCGTTCATTGGCCGGCCTCTAGGACGAAGGGCTGAATATCGCCCCGCGCCGTGTCGACATCGAGCAGCGCGCGCCACACATTGAGCCGTGCCAGCGCGTCGTCGATCTCTGCCTGAACCAGCACTCGCTGCGCCTGAGCGACGTCGTCGATCGGCGCCAGCCCCGAGCGGTATCGTGCGGTCGCCTGGTTGAGAGCCGTGCGCGCGGCCGAAACTGCCACTGGCGTGTTTGCCGCTACCCGACGCGCTCCGGCCAGCGTCGCCTGCGCGATTTGGAACTTCCCCTCGAGCTCCTTGAGGATCACTTGGTACTGTGCCTGTTGCGCGCGAATCACGGCCGACTGCTGCGCTTCTTCCTCATGAATCGCGAAACGATCCATAGCCGGGAACGTCAGCGTAAGTCCGACACTGTAGTTCTGTGTCGTGGGAGCGAGGCCGTTGAGCCCGCCTAACCGCCGCCCGTCGGTTTCCAGGCCCGTGCCGCGCGCCGCGGCGAGTCCCTGCACGGAAAACTGGGGGTAATTCGTACGTCCGAGTGCATCCAGCTTGCGTTGTTCTTCTGTGATGGCTGCATTTTGCTCGCGCGCGATCGGATTCCGATCGGCGCTCAAAGCGACACTGGCATCGGCAGGCAGGTCGGTGATCATCTTCCCGGGCTTCGTATTCAGATCTGACGTCGGCATACCAGTGAACTGTGCGACCGCCGCGCGCGCCACCTCCACCGCCTCTTCTGCCTGGGCCACCTGCGTTTCCGCCAATGCCTGCTCCGCTTGAACACGCGCCTCGTCGGCGCCCGGGCGTAATTCGGCCGCGACCAGAGCGCGAATGCTCCCGCGGAGTGTCTGCCAGCTTTCCGCCGCTGCCCTTGCGGCCCGCGTCACCTGCTCTGCCGCGATCTGGGTCAGATAGGCGTTGGCGGTGGCCACTGCCACTTCGTAACGACTGCGTTCCACGCCGGCCTCGGCGCGATCCTTGGCAGCCGCCGCGCTCGCAACGTGAGCTGCGCGCAATCCGAAATCGAACGGTTGCCAGGACACCAGGATTCCGAGCCCGCTATCCCAGACAGTCCCCAGGTTGTTCGCATTGACGCCGTCGACGCCGGGAATCACAGTCTGCGGGAGCAGCAGCCCGTAATAGGTGTTGCGCGTGGCGCGATTGATTTGCGCGAAGGTGTCGACGCGAGGCAGATAAGCGGTCTGTGCCAGGCGAATCCCGGCTGCGGCAGCGTTCATCTGCTCCTGGCTCACCCGCACGGAGGGATAGTTCCCGAGAGCTGCCGCGATGGCCTGCTGCAGCGTGAGGTCTTCCGCTTGCAGCGCCGCCGTGGCGAAAACCAGGAGGGCCATCCATCGAAATCCGGCGTGTCTACTTGCCTTCAATGACCTCTCCAAACAGCTCGCGGATTTTGCTTTTCGACCCTTCGAGTGCCTTCCTGCCTCGCGCCGTGATCCGGTACACCTTGCGGATCGACTTGCCGTTGCGCCGTACCGCCGAACGCAGGTAGCCCTTCTTTTCCAGCCCGTGCAGCAAGGGATAGAGAGTTCCGGGGCTGATGCGATAACCGTGGCGGCTCAGCTCCTCTGCCATGCCGAGGCCGAAGATCGGCTCTTCGGCGGCGTGGTGCAGCACGTGCAGGCGGATCAGCCCGGAGTACAGGTCGCGGTCCGCTGTGAGATCGACATACTCGATCTTCGTTTTCGGCATTCGATAACGAAGACGAGTATAGTGATCGCGCGCGAACGTGTCAAGTTAAAGGACGATCGCTGACTTTCGCACCTGCTGGCCTGTGATGGCGTCCGCGAGTTCCCGCACGGTGCGCCCCGTGCCCGGATGCAAGAGGTCAGGCGCGATTTCCGCGAGTGGCTCGAGCACAAAGCGGCGCTGCGCCAGAGCCGGATGGGGAACCGTGAGCCGTTCCGAACGAATCCCTGTCTTCCCGTAAAACAGAATGTCGATGTCCAGTGTCCGCGGGCCCTTGGGCGTCCTGCGCTGCCGGCCCAGCGCGCGCTCGATGTTCTGGATCCGCTCGAGCAGTTGCAGGGGAAAGAGCGTGGTCTCGGCCTCCACAGCCATGTTCAGGAACCAGGGCTGATCGCGAACGTCCTGCGGCTCGGTCTCATAGACCGCCGATCGGCGCATCACGCGAATCCCGGCGGCCCCTAGTTTCTCGAGCGCTTTGCGCAGATACGCCTCGCGGTCTCCGAGATTGGACCCGAGGCCGAGATAGACCGTCTTCAAAACAGCGGGCTCTGCATGCCGCCGCGCATGCGGCGCGGGATCTGGAAATATTCGAAGGCGCGATCGGTCCCCATGCGGCCGCGCGGGGTGCGGTCAATGAATCCGAGCTGCATCAGGTAGGGCTCATAAACTTCTTCGATGGTGTCGGCCTCTTCGTCGATCGATGCGGCGATGGTATTCACCCCCACCGGCCCGCCGCCGTATTTCTCGAGCAGCGTAAGCATGATCTTTTGGTCGATTTCGTCCAGGCCGTAGCGATCTACTTCGAGCAGATCGAGTGCGCTGGTTGCCACGCCCAGCTCGATGTGCCCGCCGGCTCGTACTTGGGCGTAGTCCCGGACCCGCCGCAACAGTCGATTCGCGATACGCGGCGTTCCCCGGCTGCGTCGCGCGATTTCCTGCGCACTTTCCGCATCGATCTCGACACCGAGCAGCGTCGCCGAGCGAATGACAATCGAAGTCAGATCGGCTTCGCTGTACGGATTCAACCGCAGCACCAGGCCGAATCTTCCCCGGAGCGGAGCGCTCACCAGGCCCTGACGGGTGGTCGCTCCCACCGCTGTGAAGTGCGGAATCGGCATCGAGTGCGTACGCGCACCCGGTCCGGTGCCGATCAGGATGTCCATGCGGAAATCTTCGAGCGCCGCGTAGAGGAATTCTTCGACGTCCGGCATCAGCCGATGGATCTCATCGATGAAGAACACCTGGCGCGCGCGGATGTGACTGAGCAAGCCCGTCAGGTCAGCCTTCTTCTGCAGGATGGGCGCCGACGTCTGCTCGATCTCCACTTCCAACTCGGCCGCGATGATGGTGGCTAATGTCGTCTTGCCGAGACCCGGCGGGCCGTACAACAAAACATGATCCATCGCTTCGCCGCGCTTCTTGGCGGCTTGAATTGCGATATCGAGATTTTCTTTGAGCTTTGGCTGGCCGGCGAAGTCCGAGAGCCGCGTGGGACGCAAGGCGGTTTCGAACTGCCGCTCTCCCTCAAGCGCCGCCGGCGAAGCGATTCCCTGCTCACGCATGTGGTTCTAGGTTAGCAATCAGCGCACCAGATCGAGAGCGCGGCGGAACAGCGGCTCGAACTCCACGGCGCCGTCCTTCTTCGCCGTTCTCACCGCCGTCTCGGCAGCATTGCGATTGCATCCCAGGTTTACAAGCGCCGACAGCACATCCTGCTCAACCGTCCCCAGCGCCGCAGGTTTTTCGGCGGCACCCGGTTGCGCGACAGGCCCGACCCCTTCGAGCTT
>Ga0070734_10003834_pt1 | contig 15086 bp, 13 predicted proteins | sample Coa_R1_8_FD_66444 | JGI IMG/M metagenome (GOLD analysis project Ga0070734, IMG submission 66444) | Surface soil microbial communities from Centralia Pennsylvania, which are recovering from an underground coalmine fire - Coalmine... | ecosystem: Environmental > Terrestrial > Soil > Unclassified ...
GCTGGCGCAACTGGCGACAGAACGTCCTAAACGGGCCGCCACTGCCGGCCCCGCCAAGTTTTGCCGGATTGGCGCTCGCCGGTCTTGCGGCGTTGACTCTGCTTGAGGAGAGCCCTCGTGCGTGAGCGTTACCCCGGATACGACGTTCTCCTCAAACGGCACACCCCGTCATGGAACGAGCAGACCCGCCGCGTCATCGACCAGCGGCTCGCCATTGATCCGAACGCACATTGCTTCTTCTCCGATGCCGAATGGCCGACGCTGCGTGCGCTCTGCGATCGCATCGTACCGCAGCCCGCCGATCGTCCCGAGGTACCGATTGCCGCAATGATAGATCTGAAAATGGCGGAGGATTGGCAGGACGGATACCGGAACGCGCAACTGCCTCCCATGCAGCAAGCTTGGTGCCGGGGGCTTGCCGCCCTCGACGCAGAGGCCCGTGCTGCTCATGGCCGCGGGTTTCACGAGCTGCCGGCGGAGATGCGGGACAAGCTCCTAGCCGCAATGCAGCGCGGCGAGTTGCGCCTTGGCGTGTGGGGCGACATGCCGTCTCGCCTGTTCTTCAAAGATCGCGTGCTGATCGACATTGTCCGATCCTACTATGCCCATCCGACAGCCTGGAACGAGATCGGCTGGGGCGGTCCCGCCAGTCCGCGCGGGTACGTCAGGCTGCAGGCGGACCGGCGCGACCCATGGGAAGCTGCGGAGGCCAAGCCGGGACACGAAGCGGAAGCATATCGGGAGAACCGGCGTGTGGGCTGGTGAGGCTCGCGTCAATCGGGCCGCGCCCGATGATCCCCAGCACACACCCCGCGCCACGCAGGGGCGCGCACCGGATGTATTTCGCGTCGGCGCCTGGATGCCAATGCGTGAATTTCGCGATCACGACGAAGTGGATTTCGCCATCGTCGGCACCGGCGCCGGGGGCGGAACGCTTGCCTGCAAACTGGCCGAGGCAGGTTTCACAGTGGTGGCGTTTGACGCGGGTCCATTCTGGCGCCCGTTGGAGGACTTCGCATCCGACGAAACCGAACAGTCGAAACTCTATTGGTTGGACGAACGCATCGTCGACGGCGAGAACCCGATCCAGCTCGGCTCCAATAATTCCGGCAAATCCGTCGGCGGCTCGACGGTACACTTTGCGATGGTGTCTCTGCGTTTCCGACCTGAATGGTTCAAAGCACGCACACTCCTCGGCTACGGCGTCGATTGGCCGCTCGATTGGCGCGAGATGTGGAACTACTACGAAGAAGTAGAGCAGGCGCTCAAGATAGCCGGCCCGGTCAATTACCCCTGGGGCCCGAAACGGCCGCGCTATCCCTATCGTGCTCACGAACTCAACGCCCCCGCCATATTGCTGGCCCGGGGCGCGGAAGCGCTGGGCATCGCCTGGAGTGCGACTCCGATTGCCACGCTTTCGGCGCCGCGCGGCGCCTCGCCGCCCTGCGTCTACCGCGGCTTCTGCACTGTCGGATGCTCGACCAATGCGAAACAAAGCGCACTCCTGGTCTGGATTCCGCGTGCCATCCGGGCAGGCGCGGAGGTCCGGGACCTTGCGATGGTTGGCCGCATCGAGATGAAAGGCGGTCGCGCAAGCGGCGTGCACTATTTGCGCCAGGGCCGCTGGCGCTTCCAGATGGCGCGAAACGTGGTGGTCGCAGGTTACGCAATCGAGACGCCGCGACTGCTGCTAAACTCGGCCAATTCTCGCTTTCCGGAAGGGCTTGCCAATTCATCGGGCCTCGTCGGCAAAAACCTCATGGTTCAGGGTAACCAGGCCGTGTGGGGCATCGTCGACGAGGAGGTCCGGGCCTACAAAGCGCCGCCCTCCCTGGCACTCACCGAGCACTGGAACTACGAGGACCGCGGCAAGGACTTCTTCGGCGGCTATGCGTACATGAGCCAAGGCCCTCTGCCGGTGCTGTGGAGCGGCATGCTCGCGGACGGCCGCGGCCTTTGGGGCCAGGCGCTGCGCAATGAAATGGAGCGCTACAACCACACGGTCGGGCTCAAGATCGTCGGCGAATACATGCCGCAGGAGCGTAACAGAGTCACGCTCACCGGCGAGAAGGACCGATACGGCCTCCCGATTCCGCGCGTGACCTATTCATGGTGTGACAACGACAAGCGGCTGAACCGGCACGCGCTCGCCTTTATGCGGCGCGCCCTGGAGGCCGTCGGCGCCCGCGAAATCTGGGAACAGGAGAACGATACCTGCCACCTCAACGGCACCGCCCGCATGGGCATTCACCCCAAAGCCAGCGTGGTCGATGCCGATTGCCGCTCATGGGACATCCCAAACCTCTGGGTTTGTGACGGGTCCGTGTTCCCGACCGTGGGCGGCGTCAATCCATCGCTGACGATTCAGGCGATCGCATGCCGCACGGCCGACCGCATCAAAGCGCTTGCGGCGCGGGCCGAACTGGCCGAGCGTCCTCGGTCTCCTGCGTTGTCGCACTGATCGCTCCGAGGGAGATTTGCCTTGCCGTTTGAAATCACCGTGGGGCCGCCCCAGCTCGTGATCCACCAAGGACACGGGGTGCTGATCACCGAGAACGATGGTCAGATTCCGTGGCCCACCAACAAGGGACTGTACTACTTTGATACGCGCTTGATTAGCAGCTGGTACATCTATGCCAACGGTCAAGAATGGGAGCTGCTGAACTCGGGAAGTGTCAGCCATTATGCGGCGCGTATTTTCCTCACCAATCGCCGAATCGCGACCGAGCAGGGTGAAATACCGCCACGGACGCTGGGGTTGACGCTCAGCCGCTCGATCGGCGGCGGTGTGCACGAGGACATCGATATCGAGAATCACGGCACACAGTTGATTTGCTTCAATCTGGAGATTGCGATCCGCAGTGATTTCGCCGATCTTTTCGAGGTGAAGGCCGAAAATATCGTGCGTCGCGGCCGCATCACCACAGAATGGTCCCAGAGCGGACCGCATCTGCGAACCGTTTACCGCAACCGAGATTTCTGCCGCGAGCTCAACGTCGTGGCGCGGCAGAGCGACTCGCCCCCGGTTTACGCTAACGGTCGAATCAGCTTCGAGATCTGCCTCAAGGCGGGAGCGGCCTGGCACGCTTGCCTGATGTATGAGCCAGGAGACGGAAAGAGCCGGTTTGCGGCACCGCATGAATGCATCGCAAATGCGGCGGAATCCAAAGTCGGTCAACGGCTGGAAGAATGGAAAAGAACCGTTCTCAAGATCAAGACCAGCAACGAGGAGTTTTATCGATTCTTCCACCGGTCCGTTGAGGACATGGCCGGATTGCGGCTGCCGATCGAGCGGACAAATCAGCTGCAATTTATTCCGGCCGCCGGCGTGCCGTGGTTTGTGGCCCTGTTTGGCCGCGATACGCTGATCGCCTCGTTACAAAACGCAATCGTCTATCCGGAATTCGCGATGGCGACCCTCGACGTCCTCGGCGCGTTGCAGGCCAACGAGCGAGACGACTATCGCGACGCCGAGCCGGGCAAGATTCCGCACGAGTTGCGCCTCGGAGAACTCGCGCATTTCAAGCTCGTTCCGTACACGCCATATTACGGCACCGCCGACGCCACGATCCTGTATCTGCTCGTTCTGCATTCCGCGTGGCGCTGTTCCGGCGACGCAAGCCTGCTCGATCGACATCTCCAGACCGCAGAGAGATGCCTCCATTGGATCGACAACTACGGTGACCGTGACGGGGATAGTTTCCAGGAATACGAGACCCGCTCCTCGGCCGGATATGAAAATCAGGGTTGGAAGGACGCTGGCGACGCACTGGTCAATCCTGACGGCAGCCTCATGAAGGGACCAAAGGCGCTGTGCGAGCTGCAGGGTTACGTCTACGACGCCTGGCTGCGCATGGCCGAAATTTTTGACGCACTGGGCAAGCGGGATCGGGCCAGCACCCTTCGGGACAAGGCCGAACGCCTCTTCCACCGTTTCAACGAGACGTTTTGGGACGAGGAAACGGGATTCTACGCCTATGCGCTCAATGGCGACAAACGCAAAGTCCTCACGGTCGCCTCAAACCCCGGTCATTGCCTCTGGTCCGGAATCGTGCCAGCTGACCGCGCCGGCCGCGTCGTCGAGCGGCTGATGGCGCCCGACATGTGGAGCGGTTGGGGCATCAGGACCCTGTCAGCCGACAATCCGGCGTACAATCCCTATTCCTACCAGAACGGTTCGATCTGGCCGCACGACAACGGCATCATCGCGCTTGGATTTCGTCGCTATGGCTATGCGGCTGAAGCTGCCCAGGTCGCACGCGACATAAGCAGAGCCGCAGGATACTTCAGCCAATACCGGCTGCCGGAGCTTTACGCTGGCCTGCAGCGCAATCCGACTAATTTTCCGGTTCAATATCTCGGGGCGAACGTACCGCAGGCGTGGGCTGCCGGATCGGTATTTGCATTCCTTCAGGCGATCTTGGGTATTCGCCCCGACGCACCTCGCGATCGGCTTTACGTCGATCCCGAGCTGCCGCATTGGCTGCCCGACATAACCCTCACTGATATTCAGGTCGGAAAACGCTGTTTCGACCTGCATTTCTGGCGTGACGGCGCGGCCACGCGATGGCGGGTGCTTCGCGGCGATGCCGGCGCGGTCACTCACGAAAACTTTGCAACCGGAGTGCACTTGTAGCGAAGTCTGCGCGACCGACCGGTGCGCGGACGCGCGCGGCAAGCTGTCAGCAATGCCGCAGCTTGCCGCAGATCACGCCACCTTGACCCGCCCTATTGGCCTTCAGGAACAAAGCCGCGGCAGAGACGTTTACGGAACGCTCGCCCATATCGGGCGGCTCGCTTGGCCGCGCGCCGGGCATCTTACGTCGTGCTCGCATTTGGTTCACGGCCCTGCTTGGAGACAGATCAGACCAGACGCTGCGAGGCGTAGCTTAACCGCGACCGCAAAGCGAGTGGCGAATGGCGCAGATCTTTCGACCCTACGCAGACACGCTCGCCCGCGTGGTGCTCGTCACGATCCTGGTGGGCCCGTTCGTCGCCATCGGGATTGCGTATTGGACAATGCGTTCCGCATACATCACGGATGAACACATCACGTTGGCCCAACCCGTCCCGTTCAGCCATGAGCATCATGTCAGCGGCCTCGGCATTGATTGCCGATATTGTCATTCCGGAGTCGAACGGTCGCCCGTCGCAGGCGTCCCGCCGACCCATACCTGCATGACGTGCCACTCCCAGCTCTACACCCAGGCCGAAATGCTGGCCCCGGTTCGCCGAAGCCTCGCCGAGAACAAACCGATCCGCTGGAATAAGGTGAACAAGCTACCCGACTACGTTTATTTCGATCATTCGATTCATATCGCCAAGGGCGTGGGCTGCACGACCTGCCACGGCCCGGTGGGTCAAATGCCGCTGATGCGCGCGGGTGCGCCGCTTACCATGGGATGGTGCCTCGATTGCCATCGCGACCCAGCTCCCAACCTGCGGCCGGCTTCGGCGGTTTTCGATCCCGAATGGAAGCCGACGACGGACCAGCGCGAGCAGGGGAAAGTGCTGCTCGCGCACTATCACATCGACAACAGTCATTTGACCGACTGCTCTGTATGCCACCGATGAATGAACGCCCAAATCGGCCGCCTGAAGCCCGGATTGAGCACGAGCGGAATCCGGAAACCTCCCATCCATATGAGGGCGCGGTCCCCGGATTTCGTGCGCGCTCAACCGGGGCTACGGAACTTCCGCGGCACGCACCGCGGCGATCCGACTCCCATCCCGGCATGGACCGACGCATGGCCCTGCAGCTGATGGCGAGCGGTGCGGCGCTGGCGCTCGCCTCCTGCGGACGTCCCGCGGAGGAGATCGTCCCCTATGTGAATGTCCCGGAGCGGCTGACACCGGGCATTCCGCTGCGCTTTGCCTCGACACTTGCGCTCGCCGGCTACGGACGAGGCGTCGTCGTGACGTCGGTCGAGGGCCGGCCGATCAAGATCGACGGCAATCCTCTCCATCCGGCGAGCCTCGGCGGCACCGACGTATTCGCCCAAGCGGCGGTCCTCTCGCTCTATGATCCGGACCGCTCCAAGGCCGTTGTCAGAGGTCAGGGCATCTATTCGTGGGACGCGTTCGAGGCGGAGCTTCGTGCCCAGATCGCAAAGGAACGGCCACGCGGCGGCTCGGGCCTGCGCATCCTGACCAATCGTATCACCTCGCTGACGCTGCTGGCTCAGATCGACGACGTGTTGAAATCCTTCCCGGAAGCGAAATGGTATCGCTACGAGCCAGTCGATGATGATGCGGCTCGCAGCGGCGCTTCTCGCGCGTTCGGCAAGCCGCTCACCGCAATTCCGCGACTTGCCGAAACCCGCGTCCTCCTCACGCTGGATGCCGACCCCCTCGGCCCCGGACCCGGGCAGATCAGATTCGGCCACGATTTCATTAGCGCTCGCAAATCCAAATCGGCGTCGGAGTTTTTGCGGCTCTATGCGGTTGAATCGGCCTGGTCGCTGACGGGGGCCAATGCGGACCATCGTCTCCCGCTCTCTCCCGAGCTCGTTCGCAACTTTGCGCTGGCGCTCGCAAACGCGCTTGGTGCCAACGTTTCGACTGGCGATCTGCCCGCTGGGGCGGCGCTGTTTGCAAAAGCCGCGGCCGCTGATCTGCAGTCGCGCCCGGGGCACGCCCTGGTGCTGGCTGGGCTCCGGCAACCGCCCGAGGTTCACGCACTTTGCCATTGGATCAACGCCCAGCTGAAGGCGCCGGTCGATCTCATCGAACCTGTCGATCCTGTCGGCATTGGTCACGCTGACTCGCTGCGGGCTCTGGTGGACGACCTCACAGCGCAGCGGGTCGAGACGCTGGTCATCATCGGAGCGAACCCGGCGTATGACGGCCAGGGCAACCCGCGGCTCGGCGACTTGATCGCGGCCGTCCCTTTCACCGCGCATCTCGGCCTCTACGCCGACGAGACGGCGGCTCGCTGCCGGTGGCGCCTGCCGATGTCGCATCCACTCGAAAGCTGGTCGGATTTGCGTGCCTTCGAAGGGACCGCGAGCATCGTGCAGCCGCTGATCCGCCCGCTCTACGACACCCGAACGGCGCACCACCTGCTTGCGACTTTACAGGGAAAGGTTTCGCCGTCCTCTCGCGACCTCGTGGTGTCGACCTGGCGGGCCCGTTCCGGATCGGAAGACTTCAACACATGGTGGCGTGAGGTGCTCCATAACGGAATCGTACCCGATACCGGCGCCCATCCAGTTGCCACGCCTGCCGTCGAGCTTCCGCAGATCGCCCCTGCGGCGGAGTCGAACGGCTTCACGCTGGCCATCGCGCCCGACCCCTGCCTCTGGGATGGCAGCTTCGCCAATAACGCCTGGCTTCAGGAATGTCCCAAGCCTTTGACCAAGCAGGTGTGGGGCAACGCACTGGTCGTGTCGCAGGCGGACGGGGCAAGGCTTGGCCTCGTTGACGGCGACATGGTTCATCTCCAGGCCGGGGGCGTCGGCATCGATGTGCCGGTCCTTGTGCGCGCCGGCCAGCCGGAGAATGTGGTCGCTGCCACCCTCGGCCATGGCCGGCCGTCTGCAGGGGCAATCGGCAACGGCGTCGGCTTCGACGTGTTCGCATTTCGCACGCTCGATGAGCCGTGGCTGAGGACCGGCGCGACGCTCGCGAAAACCGGCACCACGCAAAATCTGCTGCTTGCGCAGAAGCACTTTGAGCTTGAGGGCGATGCGAAGGAACTGCAACCGCGCCTGTCAGTCGCCGAGCTTGCCGCGGGTCTCCGCCTCTCCGACAGGGAGCGGCTTGTTCGGTCCGGGCAGCATCTCCCGACGCTTTATCCGCCGCAGGATTATGGTGGCTATGCATGGGCAATGGTCGTCGACAATGGCGCCTGCATCGGCTGCAACGCCTGCGTGGTGGCCTGCCAGGCAGAGAACAACGTCCCGATCGTCGGCCCAGATGAAGTCGCGATGGGTCGCGACATGCACTGGCTACGGGTAGACACCTACTTTGTCGAGGATCGGCCCGGCTTTTCACCGATCCCGTGTATGCACTGCGAGCATGCGCCATGCGAGCCGGTCTGCCCGGTGGCAGCTTCCATTCACGACAGCGAGGGCCTGAATGCCCAGGTCTACAACCGCTGCGTCGGAACCCGGTTCTGCCAGTCGAATTGTCCCTACAAGGTGCGACGCTTCAATTTCTTTGGCTACGCGGACGGACAGGAATACGCCAACTTAGGCGCCGATGTGGTGAGAGCCGTGTTCAACCCGGATGTCAGCGTGCGCGCGCGGGGCGTGATGGAGAAATGCACCTATTGCGTCCAGCGCATCAGCCGGGCGCGGCGGGCGGCCGAAAAGGAAGACCGCCGCATCCATGACGGGGAGGTCGTTACCGCGTGCCAAGCCGCATGCCCGACGCGCGCAATCAGCTTCGGCGACCTCAACGATCCTCATTCGCAAATCAACGAACTACGCAAGGAGCCGCATCTCTACGAGTTGCTCGGACATCTCGGTACGCGTCCGCGTACCACGTACCTGGCCCATGTCCGCAATCCCAACCCGGAATTGGGAGACGGGCTGTCATGAGCGTAGTCGCAATCGATGATGTCCCGCCGCCGCGGCGCTTTACGCTTTCGAGCGGACGCTCTTACGAGAAAGTCAACGAGCTCATCACCGCTCCGCTCATTGAACGCAAGGCCTGGAGTTGGCGCGTTTGGTGGATTGCTTTCGCGACAAGCTCGGCGCTGACGATCGTCTTCCTGGTCTGCATTATCGAGATATTCACCAGGGGAATCGGCATCTGGGGTCTCAATACGTCGGTCGTCTGGGGCTTTGACATCGCCAACTACGTTTGGTGGATCGGCATCGGCAACGCCGGAACCCTGATCTCGTCGATGCTTCTTTTGATGCGGCAGCGCTGGCGCGCCTCGATCAACCGCTTCGCCGAAGCGATGACGCTTTTTGCGGCGGCGATCGCCGGGCTATTTCCGATCATACACCTCGGGCGGTCGCTCTATTTCTATTGGCTGACGCCGTATCCGAACACGATGACGGTGTGGCCGCAGTGGCGCAGCGCGCTGATATGGGATTTCTGGGCGATCCTGAGCTACCTGCTGTTCTCGATCCTGTTCTGGTACGTCGGCCTCATTCCGGATTTCGCGACCGTGCGCGACCGCGCGCACAACCCCCGTCAACGCATGGTCTACGGGGCACTGGCTCTGGGCTGGCGTGGATCGGCGCGGCATTGGCAGGTGTATCAGATGTTCCACGTCGCGCTGGCGTGTCTCGGCGTGCCGCTGGTGGTTTCGCTTCACAGCGTGGTCGGGCTCGATTTCGCCGCAAGCCTGATGCCCGGGTGGTCCGAGCCGATCTTCCCGCCCTATTTCGTGGTCGGGGCCATGTATTCCGGTTTCGCCATGGTGGTAAGCCTGACGGCCCTCGTACGGTGGGGTTTCCGGCTGCAGCCCGTGATCACCGCCGAGCACTTCGACGTGATGGCCAGGATCATGCTGACCGCATCGATCATCATGGGCCTGTCCTATCTTACCGAGTGGTTCAACGCCTGGTACGTGGGCGAACGCGCCGAACGCAGTCTGGTGTGGTTCGAATTCACCGGCGCGTATGCGCCCCTCTTCTACGCCATGCTGTTCTGCAACGTCGTGGCGCCGCAGGCTTTCTGGTTCGGCGCCGTCCGGCGCAGCGTGCTCGCGGTATTTGCGCTTGCCATCGCGATCAACATCGGCATGTGGCTCGAGCGCATTCTCATCATCTGGAATACGCTGTCGCACGGCTACACGCCGAGCATGTGGCGCCTCTACCTTCCGACGGTCTGGGATTGGCTGACGACTTTCGGCTCCCTGGGGTTCTTCATCTTCCTTTTTCTCATTTTCGTGCGTCTGGTTCCGACGGTGTCGATGCATGAGGTGCGCGACCTCGTGGCCGAGGAGATCGAATCGTGAGCAAAATGCTGCTAGCCGAATTTGCTCATGCGCACGAATTGCGCGACGCGGCGGAAGCAGCCAACCGGCGCAGCTATAGACTGCTCGACGCCTTCACGCCATTTCCGGTCGAGGGCGTGGCCGACATGCTGGATTCCCGGCCCAGTAGAGTCCGGGTTTTCATGTTCGCGGGCGGTGTCCTGATTGCCGCAATGGCCTACGGCGGCGAATTCTATACCGCGGCCATCAACTATCCGTACAATGCCGGCGGACGCCCCTTGAACTCGTGGCCAGCCTTCATGCTGGTGCCTTTTGCGACCGGCATTTTCGGTGCCTCGGTAGCGGGCTTCATCCGCTTCCTGTTCGAGACCCGCCTCCCTCGCCTCCATTTTCCATTGTTTGCAATCGAGGGCACGGAGCGCGCCAGCCAGGACAGGTTCTTCCTCGCCATTGAGGTGCCGGAAACGGAAAGCGAAAAGCGCGATGCCATGGAATCCCTGCATCGCAACGGGGCGCTAACGATCCGCGAGGTGGAGTCGTGAGACGGATTGCGCCTGCAGTCTGCCTGGTGCTGCTGCTCGGCGGCTGCGGCCTCAGCATGACCGACCAACGCAAGTACAAGACGTATGCGCCGTCCGAGTTCTGGGCCGACGGCGCTTCCGCTCGGCCGCTGCCGGAGGGAGTCGTGGCTCAGGGCGACCTTACTCTGGCGGCGGTCGAGGCGATGCCACCGGAGCCGTCGCCTGCGCTGCTGGCGCGCGGCCGCGAACGCTTCGACATATATTGCGCACCTTGTCACGGCCTTGCTGGCGATGCGGACGGCGTGATCGTTGCGCACGGTTTTCCGAAGCCGCCATCCTACCACATCGATCGGTTGCTCGCCGCGCCCGCGCAGCATCTCTACGACGTCATCTCGAAGGGGTACGGCGCCATGTATTCGTATTCTGATCGCGTCGATCCTCACGACCGCTGGGCGATCGTCGCCTACATCCGCGCGCTCCAATTTTCGCGTCGCGCCACGGTCGCCGAGGTTCCGGACGCCAAGGATGTGCTCAGATGAAAAAGAAGCGGTTCGATAAGACAAAAACTCGCGGTGCGTGGCCGGTCCTCGTCACGTTGGGATTGGCAATCTTTGCAATTGTCGCATTCCCCCGTCCTGCCCGTGGAGACGAGGAGGCGCGCGAATGAGCAATCGCCTTCCCGTTCTGCTTATCGGGGCCGGCATCGGGGCGGCCGGACTGGTCGTCGTGGCGGTTTTCGCCCCAAGGATCGCGGCGGCCGGGTGGTTGGTAGGATTCGTGTTCTGGAGCCAGATTCCGGTCGGCAGCCTCATGCTGCTGATGATCTACCGCCTGACGGGAGGTCGTTGGGGCGAGGCGCTTTACCCGGCATTCGCTCCCGCAGCTCGGTTTGTGCCGGTATTATTCCTGCTTATCGCGCCGGTCTTCATCGCGATGCCGGTACTTTATCCCTGGTCGCAGCACGCCGGCGACCTCAAACCCGACGTCCTCTCATACTATCTCAACACGCCGTTTTTCATCGGCCGGTCGCTGATTGCGATCACGGGCTGGAGCGTGCTGGCGTTCCTGCTTCCACGAATCACCGGTCGCGTCGGCCAGTTCGTGGCCGGCATTGGGCTCTTGTTCCATTGCGTACTCATCAGTGCGGTCTCGGTCGACTGGGTTCTGTCGATCGAGCCGCCGTTCATATCTTCCTCGTTCGGCGCCAGCATGGCCATCACGCAGCTTATCGCGGCGCTGGCGTGGGCCGCGGTTTGGGAGCCGTGGGGGACCAGCGATTCGGTCGCCGGCGATGTCGGCGGTCTGCTGCTGGCTTTCGTGCTGGGCATCACCTACGTGGATTTCATGGCGCTGCTGGTAATGTGGTACAGCGATTTGCCGAGCAGGCTGTTCTGGTTCGTGGAACGCGACCATTTTCCGTGGTCTCCGCTCGCGGGCGCCGCGTTCTTTTTCGGATCGGCTGTGCCGATCCTGGCGCTGCTGCTCGCGCGTGTCCGCAACAGCGCTCCTGAGTTGCGAGTCGTCTCCGCCAGCGTGCTGGCTGGTCTCGCCTTCTACTACGCGTACCTGATTGTGCCGCCGTTCGAGCCGCTCGCACTCGCGACTGCGGCGCTGGCCCTCGTCGCCATCGGCCTGCTTGTTGCGGCGGCTGCCGGGGGCCCGATGCTCGGCACCGCGGGTGCCGGGAGAGCAGCCCATGGCACATGACGCCGACGCCGATGTCCGCCTCGAGTCGCCGGGCGTCACAGTCCGGCCCGTGTTGCTCGGGGCGTTCGCGTGCGTGGCCCTCATGCTGGCCGCCATCTGGGGGCTGAATGCGGTATACGATAGGCAGGTGCCGAACCGGACGCTGCCGGCCCCCGAACAATTCCCTTCGCCGCGCGTTCAAACCAATCAGATCGAACAGCGCCAGGACATCGAGACCGCGCAGCGCCGTCTGCTCACCGGATATGCCTGGGCGGATCAGGACAAGACGCTGGTCCGCATTCCGATCGAGCGGGCTATGGCCATCATTGCGCAAAGGGGAGCTCAGGCCTACGCGCCGCTCCTGCCCCCGGGTCCGGCGACCGCCAGTCCCACGGCGGGGGCGCAGCGGGCGACGACGGGCCAAGGGGCTTCCCCGGGAACGCCGGAGGGAAAGCCGTGAACGTCATGGCCGCGCTGCTCCTCCTCTTCATCGCAGGCGGGGCGAACGCTGCGGCGGGCCTCACGCAAGCGGCGCTCGACGCTGTCGGCGTTGAGACGAAGCCCGACGCCGCCTTGCCATTGCAGTTGCGCTTCACCGACGAACGGGCGCAGCCGCGCACGCTCGGAGATGCGCTGGCGGGGAAGCCCGCCGTCGTGGTGTTCGCCGACTACACCTGCCACACCCTGTGCGGTCCCATTCTGACGTTCGTGGCCGCCGGCCTTGAGCAGACCGGACTCGCGGCCGGCGTCGACTATCGGCTCATCGTGATCGGGCTCGATCCGAAGGATGATCCTCAATCGGCCCGCGCCATGAAGGTCACGCGCCTCGGCTCCGGAACCCCGCTCGCGAATACCTCTGTCATGTTGACCGGAGAGCCCGCAGCCATCGAGACTGCGGCGGCGGCGTTGGGCTATCGCTACAGTTACGACGACGAGCATGATCAATTCGCTCATCCGGCCGCCGCATTTGTCATCAATTCGGCCGGCCGCGTCACGCGCGTGCTCTCCTCGTTGGGATTGGACGGGCGTGATCTTCGGCTGGCGTTGGTGGATGCCGGTGAAGGTCGTGTCGGTTCGCTCGGCGATCGCCTGCGTCTGTTGTGTTACGGTTTCGATCCGGTGCGGGGTATCTATACGGAGACCATTACCCTCTGGCTCCAACTCGCCGCGGCGCTGACCCTGCTCGCAATGGCGGGCGCGATTTTCTTCATGAACGCGAAGGTGCGGCGGGGGGCATCGCCGTGACGACCGACAGTTTCATGGCCGTGGGATCGGACTACGCCGGCAAGGTCGACGAGACTTTCTGGATACTGGTCATCATCTCGGGGCTGATAACTGCTCTGGTCGCCTCGTTGATCGCCGGGTTCAGTCTGCGTTATCGGCGCGGATCAAACGCGTGGCGCGGCCCGTTTCCCGAGCGCGTCTCGCGTGACGTGGAGATCGGCTGGACCGTGGCCACGCTCTTCCTGTTCCTTTTCATCTTCTGGTGGGCCGCCTCGAACCAGCTTGCTGCACTCGACGTTCCCGGCAACGCATTGGAAATCCACGTGGTCGCTAAGCAATGGATGTGGCGCGTGCAGCAGCCCGGCGGCGCTCGCGAGATCAATGAGATTCACGTTCCCGAAAAGGTGCCGGTTCGATTGGTGATGACTTCGGAGGACGTGATCCACGATCTCTTCCTGCCGACGATGCGGTTGAAACAGGACGTCCTGCCGGGACGCTATACCTTTCTTTGGTTCACCGCGATCAAGACCGGGGTCTTTCACCTGACCTGTGCGGAGTATTGCGGAACAGATCACTCGGTGATGGCGGGTCGCTTGGTCGTGATGACGGCGTCGGACTATGCGCGCTGGTCGAGCGCGCAGCCCGAGGCCGACAATCTCGCCCGCCAGGGCGAAGCCTTGTTCTATTCGCTCGGATGTTCGGGGTGCCACGCCCCAACCTCAAGCGTGCACGCACCGGATCTGCACGGCGTCTACGGGCGCGCGGTTCATCTCTCGGATGGCCGGGTCGTGACGGCCGATGAAGCGTATCTACGCGATTCCATCCTGCTGCCGTTGAAAGATATCGTCGTCGGATTCGCACCGATCATGCCGAGTTTCCAGGGTGTCGTCACCGAAGACGAACTGGTCAAGCTCATCGCCTATTTGAAATCACTGTCGACGTCCCCCACTCTACCGTCCACCGCGATCGAGGGAGGCAGGGCGGGCACAGGAGTGAAACAATGACCGATGCCGTCATCGGCGATGTAGCCGCCGAGACTCCGCCCCCAAGCTACCTGGGCGCGGGGCACACTCTCCTGTCATGGCTGACCACGACCGATCACAAGCGAATCGCCATCCTTTACGCGATCTCGATCACATTCTTCTTCTTCATAGGCGGCATCGCGATCGCTCTGGTCCGTCTCGAACTGATGACGCCCCAGGGCCTCTTCCTCACGTCGGATGCTTACAACCGCCTGTTCTCCTTGCATGGCATCATCATGGTGTGGTTTTTCCTGGTTCCATCGATCCCCGCCACGATGGGCAATTTTCTCCTGCCGCTGATGATCGGCGCAAATGACGTGGCCTTCCCGCGGCTCAATCTGCTGTCCTGGTATCTCTACGTTCTGGGCGCCGCCTTTACGATCTACACATTGATTTCGGGCGGTGTGGACACCGGGTGGACGTTCTACGCACCGTTTTCGACAAACTACGCCACCGGATATGTCATCGCGGCGGCAGCGGGCGTATTCGTGGTGGGATTTTCCTCGATCGCAACCGGCGTGAATTTCATCGCCACCGCGCACATGTTGCGCGCTCCCGGCATGACATGGTTCCGCCTGCCGCTGTTCGTGTGGGCGATGTACACGGTCAGCCTGGTCATGGTGCTGGCAACGCCGGTGCTGGCAATGTCACTCCTTCTGGTCGTTGTGGAGCGCGGATTCGGACTGCCGATTTTCGATGCGACCCGCGGTGGCGACCCGATCCTGTTTCAGCATCTGT
>Ga0070734_10003836_pt1 | contig 15080 bp, 15 predicted proteins | sample Coa_R1_8_FD_66444 | JGI IMG/M metagenome (GOLD analysis project Ga0070734, IMG submission 66444) | Surface soil microbial communities from Centralia Pennsylvania, which are recovering from an underground coalmine fire - Coalmine... | ecosystem: Environmental > Terrestrial > Soil > Unclassified ...
CGGCCTCGGCGCACCGACACTTGAGCGCAGTTACCTGACCACCCTCGACGAGTACGGGAAGTGGCAGGTCCTCGATCCGCACGCAACACTGGAACTCGCGTGACCTACGACGAGTCGAGTGCGCGCACTCTCGCGATCGTCGACGAGCAGCTGCTCGGAGGTCGAGCCGATAGGCCCCTGATCGGAGAGATGCTGCGCCGACACCGAGTTCGTCTTCTTGCCGATTCGCGCGTAGCCGGCTCGCTCGCCGGCCAAGAACTGATCCTGACCGCGACGCTCCTCGTTCGTCGCATGGGCATGGCGCTCGAGATCGCCGCTTCAGACGCGCCTCTCCTCGCATCGGGGCCTCCGTTCTCGGGCGGCACACTCCACGGGGCGTTGCACTCTGTTGCCGATCAGCTTCTTCCCGGGACAGAGTTCCGCATCGGAGCCTCAGATGAAGTGGTAGACATCGAGTTTGTTCTCGGATCCCTAGCGCCGACTGGGGCGGCCCGGCACTGCCTTTGGGTAGGAGCCGCCGGCTCTCGCGCCGTCGTGACCGCGGCGCCCGCCGACCTTGAGATCTCCGAGCAAGGGAGGATCGCCTCGCTCGCGGCGGCCGGGATCGTCGCCGCGCAAGCGTTCCGCTCATTCGCTGCGTCGTTGGCGGACGAGTTGGACATCGATATCCCGAAGGACCTCAGCCTCGCGGTCGATTGTGCTCTCGACCTCGTTGAGATTCTTGGCGTCGACGCCGATTCCCTGGTCTCCCCGGCGCTCGGCGACATCGACTTCATCAGCGCCGGTGCGATCACCAACGCCGCCCTTTACACATTGTTCCGGATCGACGCTCGGCTCCAAGGGCGCACGATCGAGGGGAAGGATCTCGATCCGCCCGACCTGAACCGCTATCTCCTCGCGCTCACTCGGCATCTCGGTCTCCCCAAGGTTGACATTCTTGTTCAGGCCGCTACTCCTGTCATTTCCCTCACGGGACGGGCGATGCTCTTCGACGAGACCACTCGCGAGCAGCTCGAACCGCTGGCGAAGACAGTCGCTCTAGGCGCCGACCATGTCCCGTCACGCTGGCTCGTCCAGTCTGCGGAGCCAGCGCTGCTCGTCGTCGGTGCGACCGAAGGTTTCGAGGCTTACGCCTCGTATCACCGGCCGGGAATGGCCTGCGCCGGATGTCTGCATCCGTCTGCGCCGCCCGACGAAGCGACACGGACGGTGGCGACAATCTCCTTTGTCTCGTTCTTCGCGGGTTTCTTCCAGGCTCTGCTGCTCGCAGCGCTTGCGAACGGTGCGGAGCCCAAGGCGCAGGTGATCCGGGCGCTGCCGTTCGCCTTCGCAGGACCGGTTGTCTCGTGCACACCACTTGCCGCGAACGCAGATTGCCCCGTGAGTTGCCGCGCGTCGTTGCTCGCGCTCGAGGCGGCGTAGGTAGCTGCTTTACCAGACGATCGAGGCCGTGCGGCCCTCGAAGATGTAGCCCCAGTTGTTTCGGCGCAGAGCGAGGTCGTACTCGCACCACAGACGCCAAATGGCTTCCCACAACTCACTATCGTGCGCGAGTTCCTCGATCTCGAGGCCGATCTCGCGGGCTTCCTTGGCGTCGATTGCGGCGCCGTGCGAGCGAAAGCGCGTGACATCGCCGAGATGGGCAGCGATTCTCTCGGCTTTCTCTTCGTCGTCCTTGCACTGGTACTTCTTCAGCCAGTTGCCGGCGAACTGCTCTGCGCGTTTGATCGAGGTACGGCAGAACTCGAGCAGCGCCGGATCGAGCTTGTCGAGCAAGGGGTAGTAAGCGGGTGACAACTCGCCTGCCTTTTGCGTCGCTTCTTTGATTTCGTCGAACCCGGCGAGGAAGGAGTGGGCGGGTCGCGAGATTTGCCGTCCGCTTGAGTCCGGCACGTAGATCTGCGGGTCGATCGGCCCCAGTTCGGACGCGAAGCCCATCACGACGGAGTCGGCGGCACAGCACATCATTGTGCCCGCGCTCTTCGCACTCTCTGGGACGATGATCCGGAAGCTCGAGCAGCGAGAGCGGCACATGATGACGAGCTTCTCCGCTGCATCGATATCGCCACCAGGCGTGTTCAGGAGGAGGTCGAGGGGAGCGCCCTTGTCGACATCGTGAAGCAGATCGGCAAAGACGGTGATGATGTCGCGTGTGATCTCCGCGTAGGGGCTGGACGCAAGACAGATCAGGCGACGGCCGGTGTGCGTCTCGATCGCGCGGAGCTGCGTCTGGCGTGCGTAACGCTCGCGCTCGAGCGCGTGGAAGTAGGGCGTCTGCGTCGGATGGTCGAAATCCCGCGGCTCTCCGTCGCTCAGTTCCGGAGGCTGTTCCTCAGGGGTTCCGGTCAACGATGCCTCGAATACGCCCGCGTGCCGACGTTTGGCGCTGCGAGCGCTGCGGTGTGAGGGCGGGAGCTGGACCGGTCTCCTTGCGGCCTTTGAAGAGGCGCTCGTACTGGTCGCGTGCCTGGCGGTAACGGTCGAGCTTCTCGCCCAGACCCTGGTCGTCACGTAGGCGATCGACTTCAGCGAAGACTTTGCGCTCCTTCCTGTCCATCGTTGCTCCCTCCACTCTTCGGGCATCGCCGAATCTGCGGCAGCAAGGCGAGATTATCGCCGCCACCGGATTGCGGCGTGCTCCTATGAGGGGAACGTGGAGCGCCGTATAGTCGGGTTCGGTATTGCCATGCCGTATCTGCGCTGCACCGACGAGGAGTGCGGGACTCGCTTTCCGGCAGCTTCCCGCTTCGAGGATCAGTGTCCGGAGTGTGGTGCTCCGGCGGTGCCTGTCGACCGCGACGAGGACGCGCTGTCGGCGGAACTGCTCGCTGTACCGGGTCGTCCGGCACGTGAGGAGGTAGCCCATCCGGCGCATGCTCGTGACAAAGCCCGGAGTGTCCTCCTCGAACACAACATCACCAAGCCGCCGGTCCCGGTCCATGCCATCGCTCGACGGGTGGGGCTCCACGTCGTCGAGGTCGTTGACCTTGGAAGTCTCAGCGCCCGTCTGATCGGCACTCGCATCGAGGTTGTCGCCTCGGAGTCGCACGGTCGCAAGCGCTTCTCGATCGCACACGAGCTCGGGCACTACCATCTCCATACCGTTCACGGCGCGAATCGGCAGGAGGAGCGCGAAGCCGACGCCTTCGCTGGCGAGTTGCTCGTACCGGGTCACTTTCTGCGGAATGCGGTCGAGCAAACCCGCAGCATCGACGAACTGCGAACGCTCTTCCAGGTCAGCCGGCAGGTGATCGAGATCGCCGCCCAGACACACCAGGTCGGCGACCAACTCAGTTGAAGTCATCATGCAGCTCGACGACACGTGCCCAGAATGCGTCGATCTGACGGGCGCGTGCGTCCTCTGACTCGTCGATGCCCTTGGTGAGTAGGTCACGCTTGATCTGTTCGTCGGATGCCCCCGGGGCTGCGCGTGCAGCGGCTTGGTAGTGCTCGAAAGCGATTGGTTCGCCTCCGCGACTTCGCGCAAGGCTGAGGCGAAGCGGTGATTCAACATCCTGGAGATCGAGCTCGAGGACCCTAACGAGGGAGGCGACACGCCGCGCATCCGTGGCCCACGTCAAGTCAAGGTCGTCGGCGAGTATCCGTTGCAGATCGGCGCGCTCAACGGACGCTCGCTCTGCGAGCGTGACGGCATCCCACTCGTCGGACGCAAGCGATGCGGCGATGAGTGAGCCGAAGCTCGGCTCCGGCGATGCAACGAGGCGAGTCTCGTCTTCTTCCCCTTCCGGTTCCTGATCGCGACTGACGCGACGCCAAAGTGCGTGGAGCCTTTCGCGCTCCTCGTCGCGGCGCAGGTTGCGCGCGTCATCCGGCTCAGTGAGGGGTGGGCCGGCCGCGCGTTCCAGTGTTGGCCGTTCCCCGCCGACTGCAAGCCAGCGGTAAAGGCTGGTCATCTCCCCGCGCAACGCATTGTCGAGCGCTGCGACTGGTGCAGCCAGCTGATCGTCGTAGATCCACCCGTGATTCCAAACGGCCAGAAGCGCGGGGTAGCCGAGGACCTCGGGGTCGACGGTCAGGTCGAGGTCTGTTGCGTCCTCGATTTCCTCTGAGAGCGGGACGACGATGACGAGCCTCGGGTCGCGACGTGATCGGGCGACGATCGCGACAACTTCGCGGAAACCGATGCCGTCAGCCACTGTCGTCCAGATCGCACCTGGGATGACTTCGACGGCTTCCACTCCATCTCGGGAAGGCGCTGCCGCCAGTCCGCCCGTAGGGGTTCGTTGATCATCGATGTTCGCTGGCACTGCGAGTAATCGGAGCTGCGCTTGGCAGCGGGGACAGTGTTCGACGTGCTCGACATGCTCGGTTGTCCCTGTCTGCTTCAGCTCGATCAGTTCGATCAGGGATAGACACTCCTGCCAAGTCACTGGCTCATCCTCTCTCCGAGAACGAAAGCGCGAACAGGATTTCCAACACCCGCTCTTGCGACTCATCAGGTGCCAAGTGGCGTCGGATCACTGCTGAGGCTCTCTTCAGCTCGTTGTCCGCAGTTCCACGGCTGCAGCTGTGGATCTCGGCCAGTTCCTCCAGGGTGGCCCCGTCGGCTCGCTCTCGAAGCATTTCCAGCTGTCTCCCCGTGAGATCGCTCAGAATGGCGTGTGCTGCCTCCTCCGCTTCGGCTTCGGAGATCGCCGGCTGGGCGGCCTCGTCGACCGTGTTGTTGAGTTCGACGTTTGCCGCTTCGTAGGCCCACGCGAAGCGGTGACGGAAGCCGCGGTCGAGCTGTGAAAGCGTGATTGTTCCTTCGAGAAACTCGAGGACGGTTACGAGCAACGATTCCAGATCCCGCGTGGAGAGGATGGTGGGGGCTCGCTCGCCGCGCTCACGGATGATCTGGACGTCCGGCACGACATAAACCGCGCGGACGATGCGTTCGTCGTCGTCGATGCGCTGCGGATCCGTCCAGTTTGCGAGACCGTAGTAATGATCTAGCCACTGCGGTGCCTCTTCGAAGCGCTTGAACGGCTCGCCGCTGTCTAGCAGCTCACGCGCCCGGATCAAGATGCGCGGCCACGCGCGACTCCGCCCCTTGTCACGGAGCCAGTTCTTGAAGGCACGCTGGAGGTAGCGCGCCAACGCCTGCGGCGTAGACGTGCGGTCGAATGCGTGAAGCAACGCGCCACGAAGCAGCTTCTCGGCGAACCAATCGTGAGTCGTGTCGGCGATCGCCTCTTCGCTCCACTCGCCGGACGAAGAGAGTGTCGGAGAAACAGTTCCGCTTCGCAGTTGCGCACCAACCAGTCGTCCAATGAAGGCGTAGAGGTCGGGAGTGACCTCGCCGTCCGTCACGGCGGCCGCCGCCTCGGCGAACTGGTGGTCTGTCAACACCCAGCTCATAGGTCGAGGTCGGTCGCCGCCCAGTTCACGTTTCCGAGCACCAATATGCGCACCTGCTCGGGCAGCACCCCGAGCCTTTCACAGCCTTCAAGATCGGTTGGAAGCACGAGGCGTGGGATATACAGAAAGCGGCCTTGCTTATTGAGGCCAGGGACGATCCCGGCCGCCGTGAGCGTGCCGATCGAACCGTCGGTCGTACGGGGGACCACCCATGCTTGCTGCAGTGGGTTTCCCACGACGCGGACCACGCAGTTCGGTCGGCCACGCTTGCCGTAGTCGAAATCGGTGACCACGTCGTCGAGGCGGATCACCTCGCCCTCGAGAAACGGCCGCGGCGCAGCATCGCCCTGGATTCCTTCATTCACGCTCCTAGTCTGATCCCGCAACCGGTCGTGTTCACGGGCGAGGAACCGTCGGAGGGGGGTCGCAGGGCGAATGGCCCATGATTCAGACGCCTACTCCCGCTGACGACGTTGCGAGGCGTCGGACTCCCAATGTCCCTTCTCCAGGGCGACTTCGGTCTTGCCTTGGGCGTCGAGGAATACGTCGCCGGCCCCGTTTAACATCTTGCTAAGTGCGTTGAGCGTCATAGCGCCCCTCATGTCGATCTTGTAGCTGAGGACGCAGACGGTGACTTGGAACAGTGATAGGCAAGCGCCGTGGCCCGGGTCGGCGAAGCCGAACGGGCTTGGCCCAATGAGTATTCCGGTCGGATCTTTCAGCCCGAGGTCCGTAAACGAGCCGTGGGCGTTGGCGTGTGATGGGTCGCTCGCCATCCGGAAGTACGGCCGAAGGTGGTCGAGGTGAACCGCTTCCTCGATCGTTCTGAAGACAGGCTGCGAGCCTTCCGGGAGTGCCGGAATCGCCCAGCCCCACTCCTTGCCAAAGCCGGGCCCAAACTCGTCGAGTGCCTCGTGATAAGCCTGCTCGATCGCCGCAAAGTCGGTCGGGTCGAGCGGCTCATAACCGAGTCTCTCGTGATACTGGGCGTAGATCACGGCGGATTTGTGTCTCTGAATGATGTCGTGGGCGAGATATCGCTGCGCGATCTCTAGGCCGTGCTCCGTGACAAAGAAGGCGACGACAGCAAGTTCGTGGAGCGTTCGCCAGCGACTATGAGCCCCGGACGGAAACCCAGCGCGGAGCAATGTGAGAACCTCGTTCGCGACCAGGCACGCACGCCCGTGCAGCCGCATGAGCGCGTCGAAGACGAAGTCGTGAGGCTGGTCGGACTCAGGCATATACCGCTCGAAGAAGTCGACTCCAGCCTCTTTGCAGCAGACGTGGAACGTCTCATAGAGGTCGAACGCTGGCCCCCAGAGCGCAAGGAGGTCGGCCTCGAACGCAGCGCGGTGCTCACGATGCTCGGCAAGCATCTCCGGCGCCCCCTCCTGCAACGTCTCGAGAAGCGAATCGCCTGCCTCTCGGAGAGCATCCGCGACGCCTTTCTTCAGCCGTTCGTCGAAGTCTTCATGTTCGAGCAGCGACGCGATCTGGGGGTTGCGGGCCAGATGCTCAACCAGCTCACGGATTACGGCTTCATCCTCAGCCGAGAGTTGCTCTGCATCCATCGGCGACGATCGTACGACCAACGCGACCACCAGACGCAAGGCGAGCGGTCTAAACGCGCATCGAACCCGCGAGGAGATGATGGGAGGGTGCGCCGCGCAGGTCCGGCAGTCTCGCTAACCGGAGGCGGCCGGCGCTGCGGGCGATAGCCGGTCATCGGCACTTGCGAGCAGCGCACGCATGAGCTCGTCCCGGTTCCATAGGCGAACGTCGTTGGCTTCCGCGAGGCGCTGAGCCGGCTCGGTGAAGTACCGGTTCGTGACGACCATCGCGTGATCGCAGTGGTACATCGGTTTTGCGGCCACGGCCTCCTGAATCGCCTTCACTCCGACATTCTTCGTCCACCGCTTCGCTTGAACGACAGTGCGCACTCCGTCCTTCTCCAGAACGAGGTCGGCGCCGTAGTCCCCACGGGCGCGGGTCTCTTCGACCTGATACCCGCGGCTGGCGAAGAGGTGCTTAAGGCGCCGCTCGAACGTGATCCCGTCCATTTCATCGATCTCGCTAATCCCGGAGCGCGCGAGGCGCCGCTCCCGGACAACCCAAAGCACGCCACGGGCAGCAAACACGGCTCCCACGAGCAGCACCAACCACCAGAAATTGCTGAGCGTGCTCCCTAGGGCGTGGGTCAGCGCGGGAAGCAGCTCAGGTGGCCTCGGTTGTCCGGTGGCGAACATGCCAGGACTATCGGCAGCCACCAAGCCGCGATCAAGCATCGTGATCCGGCAGGCCTGTCGGTAGGCCTGCCGGACTCACTGAGTCGGACTAGCGAAGCTTCGCGAGGCGCTCAGCGTGGTCAAGCCACGCCGCAACCTCACGAATGACACTCTCGCGCGGTGGCACACCCTGCGGGAACAACGCACCCAGGAGCGCGTCCCGGTCGATCCCATTCCCGCCGCGAGAAGCTGCGCGCGCGGCGCGCGTAGTGCCGGCCGCTGCGGGCTTTGACGTCGTGCCGGCAGAGAGGCGCCGCCTTGTCGTGTTCCGCTTGGTACTTCCAGCTACTCCGTGAGCTCGATTGCGATGCGCGCCAAGCGACGCCGCCCGCGTGAACTCCCTACCACACTCAGGACAGACCAACGCAGAGCCACTTCCGTTCGATGCCGCAGTACCAGTTGTTCTCGATCGTCTCGCGCGCGCCATTGGCGCTCCTCCTAATCAGTAGACAGGCCGACAAGTATTGCCAGCCAAAGGGACACCAGCGCGCGCATAGGGGCTCGGTCAGTTCGAATAGGGGCTCGGTCAGCTCACACGGGCAATTCTTCCTAGTGTGCTCCTCTAGGCGCGGGCGCGTGGCCGAGCTCGCCTAAGACCCAGCCGCGGGCCTGGCGCCGAGCGTCCGGTGACTTAGGATTCGGAGTCGTGTGGCCAGCGTGGATCACGGCCGTGGCAACCGCAGTCGGCGCTGTTCTTGTCGTTGCACAGCTAACGCGTGCAGTTCATCAGGCACGCGAGCGCGGACGCGATGAGCGGCGAGAGCACACGATCACCATTTATCTGGAGACGCTCGACAGCCGCAGGAAGATCAAGGGCGACGAGCTTCCCGACGATCGAGATGCTGAAGCGATCAGCGAACTGATTGACACCCTCCTGAGCGCGGAGCAGGAGGGGCAGGAACGTGAGCCGGAGATCGCGAGTGCTCGGCGCGCGCTTACGCAGTACCTCAGCTTTTGGGAGGCGGTGGCGCTCGGTGTCAAGCAGGGGGTCTTCGACTTCGAAACGCTCAGGATGCAGGCGGCTGGCCACGTCCAGGCGCTCTGGGCCAACTACGAGCCGTGGATAAGGTCGCGAGGCGAGAAATACGGCGCTCCCCTGTATGAACACCTGCGGTGGCTGGCGGAGAGCTTCAGGTTGGGACGTCCTTTAGGCAATCGATAACTGAGGGTTGGAGGCGACCGACCTCAATCTGAAGCGCGTTCGAACACTGGCATGGCTAGTGCGCGCGCCCTCCCGGCGCGGGCCGCGTGGCCGCTGTCTGAAGGCCCGGCCTCTCGTGCGATGCTTGTCCTATCCGCCTTACCCACCACGGCGCACGCTCTGGTTGAAGGCCCAGAAGCCATGGCTTAGATTGCGCCGATGGCGGGGCGTTCTTCTTATTCGTCTCGGTTGATTGCGCAGCAGCGCGCTTTAGAGCGGCAGGCTCGGGCTCGGCAGAAGGCTGCCCTTGCGTCGGTTCGGGAGGCTGAGCGGGCGCAGAAGGCGTATGAGCGGGCGCAGGCTGCCGAGGAGAAGGAGCGGAAGCGGCTGTATTTGGAATCCCGCCAAGCGGAGGTCGAGGCAATGAACGCGGAGCTCGCGGCCGACGTGGAGGCGTTGGAAGGTCTGTTGGTTGCGACGCTCGATGTGGACGACTATCTCGACTTCGAGACGTTGAAGGTCGAGCCGGAGCTTCCGGTGTTTCAGCCGGGCGGTCTCGCGACGGCGGGCGACCCGCCGCAGCTGTTCCTTCCTATGCCGCCGACGGGGTTGACGAAGTTCTTGCCTGGCGCGAAGGAGAAGCACGAGCGTTCCATTGCAGAAGCCCGCGAGAGCTTCGAGGCGGCGAGTGCCGAGTACACCCGCCGCGAACAAGAGCGTGAAGCGGCGCTCGCCGAGGCGAGAGAGGCGTACGACGCCGAGGTCGAGAAAATCAGAGCAAGCGCCGACAAGCAGAACGAAGAGATCGATGATTTCCGGGCTCGCTTCGAGGCCAACGACGCGGCCGCGATCGTCGAGTACTTCTCGCTCGTCCTCGACGCCAGCACCTATCCGCCCGAGTTCAACAGAACACACCGTATGGCTTACGTGCCCGAGTCAAAGCAGCTCGTCGTTGAGTACGAACTTCCCGGGCTCGACGCGATCCCGACGGTCAAGCAGTACCGGTACGTCAGAGCTCGCGACGCAGTGGAAGCTTCCGACCGGGCGGCGTCCTGGCGTAAGACGACCTACTCATCCGTCGTGGCCCAGACCACCGTACGCTCACTCCATGAACTCTTCGAGGCGGATCGGGGTCAGAAGATCGAAACGATCGTGTTCAACGGCTTCGTTAACTCGATTGACCCGGCGACCGGCAAGAACATCGCGCCGCACCTCGTTACGGTACGCACCTCCCGCGAGGCCTTCCTGCAACTCGATCTGCGGAACGTCGAGCCTCTCGCGTGCCTCAAAGGGCTGAACGCGTCGGTCTCAAAGAGCCCGTCCGAGCTGGTGCCTGTCAGGCCGATTCTCGAGTTCGACATGGTCGATCCCCCGCTTCATCCAAGAAAGCGACGTCCTCAGCGATCTCGACCAACGGCCGAACCTCATGGAGCTGTCACCGCGCGACTTCGAATCGCTCATCACCAACCTCTTCCAAAAAATGGGGCTCGAAACCCGGCAGACCCAGGCCTCTCGCGACGGCGGAGTCGACTGTGTCGCGTACGACCCTCGCCCAATCTTCGGAGGCAAAGTTGTCATCCAGGCCAAGCGATACAAGAACACCGTCGGTGTAAGCGCCGTTCGCGACCTGTACGGGACGATGCAAAACGAAGGCGCGTCCAAGGGCATCCTCGTCACGACGAGCGGCTACGGAAAGTCTTCGTTCGAGTTTGCAGACGGCAAACCGCTCGAGCTTCTTAGCGGAAGCAACCTCCTCTACCTCCTTGCAGAACACGCCGGCATCGAAGCGCGCATCGAACCCCCCGTAGACTGGATCGACCCAACCGCAGACGGGGTCAGCGATGAGGCGCCGGTTGAAGTCTCGCCATCTCCGGCCGCGTAACGCTCGTCAGTGCGTTGTTAGACATCCGCCGGGAGCGCGTTCCGTGCGAGTGGAACGCCGCAGACCTGGTACTCCCGTTGCAGGTCGTCTATTAGCATCGTCCGCATGTCAGAGGCCGCGGCTACCGAGGCATCCGGCGACGACGTCATCCTCGAAGGGCTGGAGGACGAGTTCGCGGAGGTCCTCCCCTATCGCTACTCCATCACCGCGTATGGTGCCGACTTTCTCGTTGACGGCCTCGTTACCCGTCTCGCACAGGGCGACATCTTCGTCCCGTCGTTCCAGCGCGAATATGTTTGGACGCTTCGCGATGCCTCACGGTTCGTCGAGTCGCTTCTTCTCGGTCTTCCGGTCCCCGGCATCTTTCTCTCACGAGAGAAGGAGACGGAGCGCCTACTAGTCATAGACGGGCAGCAACGCCTGCTAAGTCTCCAGTACTTCTATTCGGGAATCTTCGAGCCCACAGGCGCGCGGTTCGCACTCCGAGGAGTCCAGCCCCAACTCGAGGGCAAGACCATCTCAACCTTGTCCCCCGAGGACCGCCGACGCCTCACCGACTCGATACTCCACGCCACCATCGTTAGGCAAGACACACCGTCGGACGACGACAGCAGCATCTACCACATCTTCGAACGCCTCAACACCGGCGGCCGACTGCTGTTCCCGCAGGAAATCCGAGCCGCTATTTACCACGGTCCGCTCGACGAATTGCTACGTGAGCTCAACGAAGCCGACCCGTGGCGGGCGATTTTTGGGCCTCCCAGCCGGCGCATGCGTGACCGAGAGCTGATTCTCCGCTTCTTCGCCCTCCTCTATGACGGCGACTCGTACCAGCGCCCAATGAAGGCCTTCCTAAACCGCTACATGGCTTCCAATCGAGACTTCACTCAGCAGAGCGCCCAGGAGCTGACAGAGGCGTTTCTACCCACGATTACGCAGGTCAATGAGGCGCTCGGGTCACGAGCGTTCCGGCCGCGCCGCAGCTTGAACGCCGCTGTTTTTGAAGCCGTAATGGTCGGTCTTGCGAGGCGCCTGTTGGGGGGCGCACCGATCACCGACGCTGAACTTGTTCAGCGATACGAGGCGCTGATCGCCGCTCCTGCCTTCGTCTCGGCTACCGAGCTCCGCACTTCGGACGAGCCGAGCGTCGCCACGCGACTCGAACTCGGAACAACCGCGTTCGCGGCTTAGATCGGCGGCTCAGGTGCCGCTTCCTCTCGAAGTGATCCGCTATCGGATGCGTCTCGACGCGCTGTTCGCAAAAATCGATGACCTCCCGGCAGGTGACATCGAGATTCAGTCGCACTGGGCCCGATACCTGTGTGTCCTCGTGGGTGGGTTCATTGACTTCGCCGTCCAGGAGATCCACATCGAGTATTCGCGCGCCCACGGCGCCGCTCCAACGGTTCTCCAGTACGTCGAGTCCAGACTGCGGCGCACGTACAACTTCAATACAGAGGACATCCTCCAACTAGCCGGAGCCTTTGATCCGCTAATCGCGCTCGAGCTGCGCGAGGAGCTTCAGGGGGAACCAAAAGACGCGATCGACAGCATCAACAACAACCGGAACCTCATCGCCCACGGCGCTGACGTCGGCATCACGTACGTCCGCATCAAGCGCTACTACGAGGAAGGGCAAAGTGTCCTCCAGACCCTCTTAGCGAAGTACGGGCTGGGGTAGCGTGGGAACTTCGTAGGTTCGATTCGCCCGCGCCCTCAGCAGCCAAAGGTGTGCGGGTGTGCGGGTATTGGGGCGCCGCGCGTGTGAGGTGGGGCCTCCGCCTCGGCGACGGTGGTCGAGTCCGGCTAATCCATCCGAACCCACGTAGCTGCGCGGGAACCCGCATGGCTCCGTCGGTCAGCTGTGCCGCGGGTCTCGCGATTGTGCGCCGCGTTGTCAGTGCCCGCCCGCTACCGCACTCGCGACTCTCAATCCGATGCGGAGCTTTGGCCATCCGCTGCCTTGAGGTTGAGATCCGATGATGGAGTTCCTCGGTCGAACTCAAGCCACCAGCCGGCAAACTGCGCCGGAGCCTTCACCGTCAGCCTGTGTATCCCGTTCTCTAGCGGCGTAACGTCCACCAGGAGTGCGTCGAAGTCTGCAGTCGTTCCGGTCGGTGCGGTGAACCTCGCGTCCGGATCTACCCGAAGGGCCTCCATGATCTCGTGCGCTATGCGCTCGACCTCCACGCCGAGCAGGTCCTCCACCTCGCCGCGTGGGTCCAGGCTGTAAGCCGCCCATGCTGCCACGGCGTCAATCAACCCAGGAGCTTCGGCCGCCGCGCGTGCCTCGGCTTCGCCTTTCGTATCGATGCCGAGGACCTGCTCAAGCCGACCCTGGGGGTGTAGCCAAAGACCAGCATCACGCCAGATCTCCAGCACATCATCCCGCCGGGAGGCATGCCCATCGCCACCGAGGGCCGCGAGCCAGTCGGCCCTCGCCGCGGGGTCCGGGGGAACGCTCGCCTTGCCCATCCGGTTCTGGATGTCCTTGAGCGCTTCACCGGTCTTCGGCGGTTCAACTCCCACGGTCTTTGCGTAGCTCTCAACAACCGCTGGTGTTGCGTCCATTGCCCGTCGTACTTGGTCGTCGAAGAGTGCATCGAGATCCGCAATTGCCCGGACGTCAAGGTTGAGTTTTCGGGTGATCTCGAACCAGAGAGCTACGCCGCCTGTGCCAGTGCAGTCCACAAGGTCGGTTTGGGCGACCGCTTCGCGCGGTTGGGTTCTCGCGAGGGCCACGCTCAGTGCACCGACATCATGCTTGCCTTCCACTAGAACGGGGCGTGGGGAGAACACGAGCTGGCTAACAAGCTCTGGATTCGCTTGCAGGGTCGCGGTTACTCGTGCGCGCTGCGGAGTAAGGATTTCGCGCCCGATGTTCACCGGGGCCTGTCCAGGCGAGAAGAGCCAAATCGCATCCAGATCAGCGACATCTGTGGGCCGGATGAGCATCGGCTCGTGCGTGACTACGAACGCGGTCCGCTCTGTACGCGCGCACTCCATCTCCAACTCTCCGAGCCAGAGTCGAATGATCGCAGGATGAACATGGAGTTCTGGCTCGTCGACGATCAGCACGGACCAGTCAGGTCTGTAGGCCGCGGTGAGCAGAGTGACGACTTCGCGTAATCCGTGTCCCTCGTCGCGCAGGAGCGAATAGACGGAGTCTCCGACCCGAACATACGGGTCCAGAAAGCCGGATACCTCTCGGAGCAGCACGTCGCGCCCAAAGGCCCGACGGATGAACGCGGCGACACGGAGCCAGACTTCGGGTTGTTCGCGGAGCTGGTAGATCTCTTCGACAGCCGTGCCGTGAGCCTGAGCAAGCTGCCGCGCCTGGTCGCGATGACTCTTGTCAAGGGGCATGCCCTGATGTTCGGCCTGATTCGGGATGGACGTGTAGCCGTAGTTGGAGAAGGTCATGATCCCCGAGAGTCGGTCGGTGCCGAGATACCGACTCTGTGGGATATGAGTCGAGAGCAATCGCGCGGTCCGGGACTTTCCAGTCCCGTTTCGGCCAACGAAGAAGCCCGCGGGCGTGGGCCAATCGTCCAGGCTGAAGAACACCTCATTGGCACGTGGCTCACTCGGACCGAATACCTCAGCCCAGGTGAAGCTCAGACTAGGGCTTGGCAGGCTCACTTCTGCAGGAGTCTCTCATCAACAAGGGTGAAGGAATAACGGCTCCTGCGGCACGGAGACGCCGTACTTCGGAATCGGCGAATGGGCGCGGTTTCGCGGGTCGGGTGAGCACCGGGGCGACAAGCTGTGCGTGGTGGGAACTGGTCTAGGACGGGCGCGGTCACTCCCCGGTGTCGTCGTTGCCCTCGTCGTCGGGCCAGGTGTTTCTCACGAGCTGGTTTGTGAGGTCCACCAAGTGCCCGAGGTTCCATGTCTGTGGCGCGAGCAGGATGCCCTTGCCGATGAAGTAGGCGCCCATGCCGTGCGCGATGATCGCGAGCCAACTCTCCCCGGCCTGGTCTCCGATCTGAATCGGAGGACTGCCGTGGAGTAGGAGGTACACACCTGCGCCGATGCAGATAAGCGAGCCGACGATTGAACTGAGGATGCTCACCGGGGGTCCCTCCGTGAGTCGCGGATTTCGTGCATCCTCCCAGCCCGCTTCCGAGATGGCAACGCGAGGTTTGAGTAGTACTCGGTTAGGGCCACCATGAGTGGCTCATGGGAACCCTCACCTTCTCAACCTCGCACCAATCTCGCACGCGCCAACAAGGAGCAAGATCTGCGAGAGTGGGATCCGTTTAGTAGTGCCTCTATGCAGGGGATTTCTAGTGGGCGCGGCTGGGATCGAACCAGCGACCCCTCGCGTGTGAATCGCTCTACGATGTTGTCACGGGTGGCCGTTAGTGGCCTTATGTCGCTCGGTTAGGGCGAATCAGCGTCGGGTTGT
>Ga0070734_10003838_pt1 | contig 15073 bp, 13 predicted proteins | sample Coa_R1_8_FD_66444 | JGI IMG/M metagenome (GOLD analysis project Ga0070734, IMG submission 66444) | Surface soil microbial communities from Centralia Pennsylvania, which are recovering from an underground coalmine fire - Coalmine... | ecosystem: Environmental > Terrestrial > Soil > Unclassified ...
GATTCCTATTGCGTCGACCTCAACCGCAAGGCCTCCCAGGGCAAGATCGACCCGCTCATCGGCCGCGAGGCCGAGGTCGAGCGCACGATCCAGATCCTGTGCCGGCGGACCAAGAACAACCCGCTCTATGTCGGCGAGCCCGGGGTGGGCAAGACCGCCATCGCCGAGGGGCTGGCCCGGCGCATCGTCACCGGCGACGTGCCGGAGGTGCTGAAGGGCTGCGTCATCTACAGCCTCGACATGGGCGCGCTGCTGGCGGGCACCCGCTATCGCGGCGATTTCGAGGAGCGGCTGAAGGCGGTGATCGGCGAACTCGACAAGATGCCGCATGCGATCCTGTTCATCGACGAGATCCACACGGTCATCGGCGCCGGCGCCACCAGCGGCGGATCCATGGACGCCTCCAACCTGCTGAAGCCGGCCCTTGCCGGCGGGGTCATCCGCTGCATCGGCTCGACCACCTACAAGGAATACCGGAACTACTTCGAGAAGGACCGGGCGCTGGTGCGCCGCTTCCAGAAGATAGACGTCAACGAGCCGACGCTCGAGGACTCGGTCAAGATCCTGCGCGGCCTCAAGCCCTATTACGAAAAGCATCACAACGTGCGCTACACGGCGGAGGCGATCCGCGCCTCGGTCGAACTGGCCCAGCGCTACATCAACGATCGCAAGCTGCCCGACAAGGCCATCGACGTGATCGACGAGGTGGGTGCGGCCCAGATGCTGCTGCCCGAAGGCAAGCGGCGCAAGACGATCACGGTCAAGGACGTCGAAGCCGTGGTGGCCAAGATCGCCCGGATTCCGCCCAAGAGCGTCAGCCGCGACGATCGCCTGGCCTTGCAGAACCTTGAGCGCGACCTGAAGACCATGGTGTTCGGCCAGGAAAAGGCGATCGACGCTTTGGCCTCGGCGATCAAGCTGGCCCGGGCCGGCCTGCGCGAGCCCGAGAAGCCCATCGGCTCCTATGTCTTCTCCGGCCCCACGGGCGTGGGCAAGACGGAAGTCGCCCGCCAGCTCGCGCGCAGCCTGGGCATCGAGCTCATCCGCTTCGACATGTCGGAGTACATGGAGCGCCACACTGTTTCGCGCCTGCTGGGCGCCCCGCCGGGCTATGTCGGATTCGACCAGGGCGGACTTCTGACCGATGCCATCGACCAGCATCCCCATGCCGTCCTGTTGCTGGATGAGATCGAGAAGGCCCATCCCGACCTGTTCAATGTGCTGCTCCAGGTCATGGATCACGGCAAGCTCACCGATCACAACGGCAAGTCGGTCGATTTCCGCAACGTCATCTTGATCATGACCACCAATGCCGGCGCCTCCGAGATGGCCAAGCCCGCCATGGGTTTCGGGCGCGAAGGGCGGGTGGGCGAGGATGCCGAGGCGATCGACAAGATGTTCTCGCCCGAGTTCCGCAACCGGCTCGACGCCGTCATCGGTTTCGCCAGCCTGTCGGCGGAAATCATGGCCAAGGTGGTGGACAAGTTCATCATGCAGCTCGAGGCTCAGCTTGCCGACCGGCAGGTCACCATCGAGCTCACCGACGAGGCCAGGGCATGGCTCGCCCGCAAGGGGTACGATCCGCTCTATGGCGCCCGGCCGCTCGCCCGGGTGATCCAGGAATACATAAAGAAACCGCTGGCCGAGGAACTGCTGTTCGGCAAGCTGGAGAAGGGCGGCATCGTGCGGGTCGAGGTGGCGGAGGACAAGCTGCGCTTCACCTATCCGCCGCCGGCACCCCAGCCCGAACCGAAACTCCCGGCTCTGGTCGAGAGCTGATCGCCCTTAGCCGTCCTCCCGTCTGAAGGGCGAGTATTCGGCGAGCGCTGCGCGTTCGGCTTCGACGGCACGGCGCTCGCGCTTCAGGAAATCAGCCACGGCGGCGGCGAAGCGCTTGTCGGCCACGTAGTGAAAGCTCGCGGTCTCCACCGGCAGATAGCCGCGGGCGATCTTGTGCTCCCCTTGCGCGCCGGCCTCGACCCGCTTCAGCCCGCGTTCGATGGCGAAATCGATCGCCTGGTAGTAACAGGCCTCGAAATGCAGGAAGCGGAAGGCGCCGTCGGAACCCCAGTTCCGTCCGTATAGGGTGTCGCGGCCGATCAGGTTGAGGGCGCCCGCGACCGGCTCGCCGTCATGTTCGGCCAGCACCAGCAGGATGCGATCGGCCATGGTCTCGCCGATCCGGTGGAAGAAGGCTTTCGTCAGATAGGCCCCGCCCCACTTGCGCTCGCTGGTGTCGATGTAGAAGCGAAAGAAGCTGTCCCAATGGGCAGGCTTGATGTCGTCGCCGGTCAGGCGGAAAACCCGGAGTCCGTGCCGCGTCGCCGCTTCCCGCTCCTTGCGGATCATCTTGCGCTTGCGCGAGGCGAGCACGCCGAGGAAATCCTCGAAGCTGCCGTAGCCGGCATTCTGCCAATGGAACTGGGTGGCCACCCGGCGCATGAAGCCCGCTTCCGCGAGAGCGATGCCGTCCTCCGGCGTGGTAAAATTGACGTGCAGCGAGGAGACGCCGAGTTGGCCGACCGCCGCCAGCAACCCCTCAGCCAGATGCCGGCGGCATTCCTCTCGCTCAGGCCCCGGCCTCACCAGGAGCCGCGGGCCCGGCACCGGCGTGAAGGGCACCGCCGCCAGGAGCTTCGGGTAGTAGCTGCCGCCGGCCCGCTCATAGGCATCGGCCCAGCCCTGGTCGAAGACATATTCGCCGTAGGAATGACTCTTTATGTAGAGAGGCACCGCCCCCAGCAGCATTCCATCGGGGGCCTCCAGCAGCAGCGGATGGGAAAGCCAGCCTGTACCTTGGCCGACCGCGCGGCTCTCTTCCATGGCCGCGAGGAAGGCGTGGCTGACGAATGGGTTGTCCCCGCCGGCGCAGGCGTCCCAGGCCGCAGCGTCGATGGTCGCGACACTGTCGGCCAGCTTCAGTTGCAGCTCATCGCTTCCATCGGGCATGGGACTAACTTCATACGAGGCCACTGCCGCCGCAAGAGGCGGCGTGCCGCGGGCCTGTGCTAATATGACGGCGAAGAGATGCCGAGCATTCGCACAACCTGGCTATTGCTTTTTGTATTGCTCGCCGCGCCGGTGCCGGCCCTGGCCGACATCTTCGAGGCGTGGCAGGCCTATTACAAGGGCGACTATGCCAAGGCCGAACAGCTGGCGAGGCCCGAAGCCGAGCAGGGCGATTCCGACGCCCAGTACCTGATGGGTCTCCTCAACGCCGAGGGCGATACAGGTCCGCGCGATGAAGCAGCGGCGGCGGCCTGGTACCTGAAATCGGCGCAGCAGGGAAACCTCGATGCGGAGAATTCCCTGGGCTACGCCTACGACTTCGGGCTCGGCGTGCCGAAGGACAAGGCCCAGGCCCGGCTCTGGTACGACAAGGCCGCCATCAAAGGCGAGATCATCGCCCAGAACAACATGGCCTATGAGTGGGCCCAGGCGGGCGAGCGGCTGGACGATGCCTTGGCCTATGCGAAGGAAGCGGTCGCGGCCGACCCCAAGAACGCGGCCTATCAGGACACGCTCGGCTGGATCTATTACCGCCAGAAGCGATTCGCGGATTCCCTGCCGCCGCTGTGCCGCGCGGCTTCATTATGGCCGGACGCGCCGGAAATCCGATCCCATCTCGGCGATGCCCTGTGGCATGCCGGACTGGCAGAACCGGCCCGGCATCAATGGCAGGATGCCATCGACCTGGCTCAGAATCCCGGGTCGCTCAACCAGGAGAGCAGGGATTTCCTGCAGGCCGAGGGCGTGCAGAATTTCGAAAGCGCCATGAAGCGCAAGCTCGAGGATGGGCCGGGCGACGGCCCGCTCCCGGATCCCGCTCAGCTGCCGCCGCTCAGCCCCGACGCGCTCGAGGACTGCAAGTTCTCGACATCGTGAACTTGGGGGTGAACCGGGGCCTCAGGCTCCGGCGATCTCGAACACCGCCTCGACCTCGACCGCGACGTTGAGCGGCAGGACATTGCTGCCGAGGGCGGCGCGGGCATGCTTCCCGGCGTCGCCGAAAACCTCGACCATGAGGTCGGAGACGCCGTTGGCGACTTTCGGCTGATCGGTGAAGTCATCGACCGAATTGACAAAGACGCCGAGCCTGATGCAGCGCTTCACCCGGTCGAGATCGCCGTCGAGCGCCGCCTTCAGTTGGGCCAGCACATTAAGGCCGCAGATCCGCGCCGCCTGCTGGCCCTGCTCGATGTCGAACTCCTTGCCGAGCTTTCCGATGAAGCGGAATTCTCCGTTCCAGACCGTCACCTGGCCCGAGACGAAGGCGAGATTGCCGCTCGTCACCACCGGCACATAGTTGGCGACGGGTGCGGCCGCCCGGGGCAACTCGATCTTCTTCTCCGCCAGCAGCTTGTCGATCCGTCCGGCCATAGCCTGCTCCCATGCAAAGAGATGAATTCATTCGGCCGGCAAGATAGCCGGAAGCGGACGCGCTGTCTCGTCTCGCTGCCCTCGATCCGGTGACAATGACAGACAAGGCCGGACCCGCCTCGCGGGCGGAGCGGGCCTTGCCTCAACCAAACGGCGGGCTATGCGATTGCGGCGCGCCTGGGTCTCACGAACAGCCGCTCGTCGCTCCGCAGGTCGTGCATTTCAGGCAGGTGCCGTTGCGCACCAAGGTGAAGTTTCCGCATTCTCCGCAATTGTCGCCCTCATAGCCCTTGAGCCGGGCCTCGCGGATCTTGTCCAGCTTGGCATCCACGGCGGCGGCGACATGGGCCTCGACGGCGATGTGAGACCCATGGCCGTTGAGACCGGAGACGGCGACCGCGAGACCGTTGCCGGCCGCGGCGGCGACATAGCCCTGGCCCGAGGCCCTGACATCGGCCATGGCGCTTCCGCCCGAACTCGCGGCTTCCATCGCGCCGCCATGCCCATTGGCTTCGCCGTGGCTGTGGCCGTGGTTGTGGAAGACGACCAGGCTGTTGCGCACATATCCGGTGCTGGCATAGCGCTTGACCGCATCGATCGCCGCCTCAGCCTCGGCCACGGCCGAGCCGAACTCGCCTTCGCTGACGCCCTTGCCCATGGCGTCGGGCTGCAGGTCGCCCGGCTGGACATGGGCCAGGTCGTTGCGTCCGACATAACTGATGGCGACTTCGCGGAAGATGTAGTCGAGGACCGAGGTCGCCATCTTGATGGCATCGTTCCCCTCCACCATGCCCGAGGGCTCGAAGCGGGTGAAGGTGAAGGCCTCGACGAACTCCTCCAGCGGCACGCCATATTGCAGGCCGATGGAAATCGCGATGGCGAAATTGTTCATCAGGCTGCGAAAGGCTGCCCCTTCCTTGTGCATGTCGATGAAGATCTCGCCCAGCTTGCCATCCTCGTATTCGCCGGTGCGCAGATACACCTTGTGGCCGCCGACGATGGCCTTCTGGGTATAGCCCTTGCGCCGGTTCGGCAGCCGCCGGCGCCCGGCCGAAACCACCCGCTCGATGACCCGTTCGACGATCCGCTCCGCCACCATGGGCGCTCGCTCGGCAGGGGCTGCCTCCGCGATCGCCTCGATGTCCTCCGGGTCATCGCCGAGCACGGCGGCCGACAGCGGCTGGGACAGCTTGGAGCCGTCCCGGTAGAGGGCGTTGGCCTTCAGGCCCAGCTTCCAGGACAGCATGTAGGCGTTCTTGCAATCCTCGACCGTGGAGACGTTGGGCATGTTGATGGTCTTGGAAATGGCGCCCGAAATGAAAGGCTGGGCCGCCGCCAGCATGCGGATATGGCTCTCGACCGAGAGGAACCGCTTGCCGATCCGCCCGCAGGGATTGGCGCAGTCGAAGATCGGCAGATGCTCAGGATTCAAGCCGGGCGCGCCCTCCAGGGTCATGGCGCCGCAGCAATAGGTGTTGGCCGCCTCCACCTCGGCCTTGCTGAAGCCCAGCGCCGCCAGCATGTCGAAGCTGATGTCGTCGAGCTGGGCGGCGGTGAAGCCGAGGCCCTTGAGGCAGAACTCTTCGCCGAGCGTATAGCGGTTGAAGGCGAAGCGGATGTCGAAGGCCGAAGCCAAGGCCGCTTCGAGCGCCTGGAGATTGGCGGCGGTGAAGCCCCGGGCCTTGAGGGCCGCGTGGTTGACGCCCGGCGATTCCTCGAGCGTGCCGTGGCCGACGGCGTAGCGGATGATCTCCTCGATCTGGCCCTGGTCGTAGCCGAGGGTCTGGAGAGCGAGGGGCACCATCCGGTTGATGATCTTGAAATAGCCGCCGCCGGCGAGCTTCTTGAACTTGACCAGGGCGAAGTCGGGCTCGATGCCCGTGGTGTCGCAATCCATCACCAGCCCGATGGTGCCGGTGGGCGCGATGACCGTTGCCTGGGCATTGCGGAAGCCATGCTGCTCGCCCAGCGACAGCGCCGCATCCCAGGCTCGTTCGGCGGCGACCGCAAGCGCCGGGTCCGGACAATGGGCGACATCGAGGGGCACGGGCGGCACGCTCAGGCCCTCGTAGCCTTCCTTCATGCCATAGGCGGCCCGCCGGTGATTGCGGATGACCCGCAGCATATGCCCGCGATTCCTGGCATAGCCCGGGAAACTGCCGAGCTCGCCCGCCATCTGTGCCGAGGTGGCATAGGACACCCCGGTCATGATCGCCGTCAGCGCGCCGGCGAAGGCCCGGCCCTCAGGGCTGTCGTAGCTGAGGCCGAGGGTCATGAGCAGGCCGCCGATATTGGCGTATCCCAGGCCCAGGGTGCGGAACTCATAGGACAGCTGGGCGATTTCCTTCGAAGGGAACTGGGCCATGAGCACGGAGATCTCGAGGACCACGGTCCACAGCCTCACCGCATGCTCATAGCCGTCGATGTCGAACCGGCCTTCGGCACCCCGGAAGGTCATCAGGTTGAGCGAGGCGAGATTGCAGGCCGTGTCGTCGAGGAACATGTATTCGGAGCAGGGATTCGAGGCGTTGATCCGCCCGCTCGCCGGGCAGGTGTGCCACTCGTTGATCGTGCTGTCGAACTGGACGCCGGGATCGGCGCAGGACCAGGCAGCCTCGCCGATCTTTTCCCACAGATCGGCCGCCTTGATGGTCTTGGCGACCTTGCCGTCGGTGCGGCGGAACAGCTTCCATTCGCCACCGGCCAGCAGCGTCTCGATGAAGCTGTTGGGCACGCGCACCGAGTTGTTCGAGTTTTGGCCCGAGACGGTGAGGTAGGCGTCGGAATCCCAGTCCGTGTCGTAGATGCGGAAATCGATCCGGTCGTAGCCCTGCTGGGCGAACTGGATGACGCGACGGATGTAGTTCTCCGGGATCTCGGCCTCGCGCGCGGCGCGGAATGCCTTGCGGAGCGCCTTGTTCTGCTTGGGATCGAAGCGCGTGTCGTCGTCGCCGATCTGGCAGGCCTGGATGACGGCGTTCAAATGCCGGTTGGCCAGCCTTGAGCCGGAGACCAGGGCCGCCACTTTTTGCTCCTCGACCACCTTCCAGTCGATGAAGGCCTCGATGTCGGGATGATCCAGGTCGACGGTGACCATCTTGGCCGCCCGGCGCGTGGTTCCCCCCGACTTGATCGCGCCCGCCGCCCGGTCGCCGATCTTGAGGAAGCTCATCAGGCCCGAGGAACGCCCGCCGCCCGAAAGCCGCTCGCCGTCGCCCCTGAGCTTGGAGAAGTTGGAGCCGGTGCCCGAGCCGTACTTGAACAGGCGCGCTTCGCGCACCCAGAGATCCATGATCCCGCCTTCGTTCACCAGGTCGTCGGCCACCCCCTGGATGAAGCAGGCATGGGGCTGGGGATGCTCATAGGCCGACTGGGATTCGGTGAGCTTGCCCGTCCGGTAGTCGACGTAGAAATGTCCCTGGGCCGGTCCGTCGATGCCATAGGCCCAATGGAGCCCGGTGTTGAACCATTGGGGCGAGTTTGGCGCGCCCATCTGGCGGCACATCATGAAGCGCATCTCGTCGTGGAAGGCGGCGGCATCGGCCTCGGAGTCGAAATAGCCGCCCTTCCAGCCCCAATACGTCCAGGTGCCGGCGAGCCGGTCGAACACCTGAACGGCCCGGGTCTCGCCGCAGTGGCGCTGATCGGCATCGAGGCGGGCGAGGCCTGCGTCGTCCGGGGCGTGCCGGCGCAGCCACAGGGGCATGTCCGGCTCATCCACCGGCAGCAGGCGGGACGGGATGCCGGCCTTGCGAAAATACTTCTGCGCCAGCACGTCGCAGGCGACCTGGGACCAGTCGGCCGGGACCTCGATGTCCTTCAGCTGGAAGACCACCGACCCATCGGGGTTGCGGATCTCGGACGTGGTCGTCCGGAATTCGATGCCGTGGTAGGGCGACTTTCCGGCTTCGGTATAGCGACGTTCGATACGCATTCTGCTCCCCCGATGTCCCGACTGGCCCGCAAACCGCTTGAAGCCAAGATTCTAGTTTAATTTGAGCCCGTAGGCAATTGGGGCGACGCAAGTTATTGTATATAAACTTACGCCGCCCACGATGGGTAGAGTTTGCCCCAATTGGCGGTGGGCTTCAACAGGAAAGTGCCGTCAATTTGCAACGGGACCGTCAAGATATTGTATTGCAACGCAACAAACGGCCGAGACGCCTACTATATATAGTGTTTGGCAATCTTCTAGGCCTTGTCTTCGTCCCGGGACGGGCTCCCAAGCAGGGTTAGACCCATCACCGCCCCGATGACCAGGATTGCGCCGGCCAACTGGACCAAGCTCAGCCTTTCGCCCAGGAAAAGCGCGCCGATGGCAATGCTGATGGGCATCTCCAGATTCATGATCACCGCCATGCGAATCGGCGCCACCAGCCGCATGGCCATGACCCAGCAGAGATTGCCGAAGAGGTAGCACAGAGTCGCGCCGGCAAGACCGACCCAGCCAGCCTGGGTCTGCGGCGGCGCGAATCGCCCCGTGCCGGCGAGATAGACCCCGATGGGCAGGACCAGCAGCAGGCAGGCCAGCATGCTGAGCGTCAGGGGCTCGAACCGCCGCATCCAGGATCCGGCGACCGCGATCATGAGGACGAGGCCCAGCGCCGCAACGAGTCCCGCCAGGATTCCGCGCGGATCGAGATGGGTGAAGTCAGCGCCAACCGCCAGGGCGACGCCGGCGAAGGCCAGGACCATGGTTGCGGCTTTCATCGCCGTCATCCGGTCGCGGCCCATGAGCACGGTCACCAGAGCGACGAAAAAGGGCGCGGTGTAGAGCAGGATGACCGCCAGCCCGACGGGGATGAAGGCCGCCGCCGTCAGGTAGCCGCCCGAAAGAAGCAGCATGAAGCCGGCGACGGCCGCGGCCCGCGGCAACAGGCCGGGGCCGAGCCGCAGGGGTCTCCCCGCCAGCCACTGGACGAGTCCGACGCCAGCCGCGAAGCTGGCAAAGCGGATCACCAGCAGGGTTTCGGGATTGGAGCCAGCGGCGTAGGCGAACTTGGAGAAGGTGGTGATGCAGGCGAAGCTCGCGGTCGTCAGCAGAAGCAGCGCCAGACCCAAGCCTTGCCGAACCGGCGCGCCCGCTGTCTCTCGATCCCGCGGCAAACCCGCCCCCCAATCCGAGCCCGAGCATGACTGGACAGTCCGAGGCGGGCAATGCGATATTTCCGGCCCGCTGGCGGCTCGAATGCCGCTCCATAGCACGGAAATCCTGATGTCCTTGGGGACTCGCCTCTTCACCTGGCTGCATGGCACCTATGTCGGCGGCGACGACTACGGCAACCGGTACTACCGCGGTCGCCCCATCGGCGGGCGCCAGCGCGAGCGGCGCTGGGTCATCTATGCGGGCGAGGCCGAGGCCTCGAAGGTGCCCTCCGAATGGCATGGCTGGCTCCACGGCACGGCCGACGAGCCGCCGAAGCCCGGGGCTCCGCGCCATGACTGGCAGAAGGACCACCTGCCGAACCTGACGGGCAGCGAGCTCGCCTATCGCCCGCCCGGCCACACGCTCGCCGGCGGAAAGCGGGCGCCGGCGACCGGCGACTACGAGCCCTGGACGCCGAACTGACGGCACGCGACTCGAGGGAACGGACATGCGCCGCAGTTTGGTCGAGACCCTGATCGGAGCCGTGGTTCTGCTCGTCGCCGGATTCTTCCTCTATTTCACCTATACGACGGGCTACCAGAGGGTCGACGGTTACGAAGTGACCGCCAAGTTCAACAGCGTCGCCGGGTTGACCCTCGGCAGCGACGTCAGGATGAGCGGCATCAAGGTGGGAAGCGTGGTCGGCGCCCGGCTCGATCCGGACAGCTACCTCGCGATCCTGCGCCTCAGGATCGAGAAGACGATCAAGCTGCCGACCGACACCACGGCCAAGATCACCTCAGACAGCCTGCTTGGCAGCAACTACGTATCGCTGGAGCCCGGGGCGGAGAGCAAGCTCATTCCCGAGAACGGCCAGATCCAGGTGACCCAGGACCCGATCAATGTGGTCGACCTCATCGGCCGCTTCATCTTCGGCAGCACCACCAGCCCGAAGCAGCCTGGCTCGAAACAGGACCAGCAGCCCCAATCCCAGACCCAGCCGCAGCAGAAACAGAGCCAAGGCGGGACCGGCACGACGAGTTCCCCATAGCCTTCCGGTCCTTCCTTGACGCCGCCGGCTTGAAACCGGGCGCCCGGCAGCGCAAATTCCAGCCATGACCCGCGGTAAGACGGGAGCGAGCTTTCCCACCTGGCGCCAGCCGGATGGCAAGGCCGTTTCCTGCATCGAGAAGATCAAAGTGCTGAACGAGAACCTGGGCGAAATCCGGCAGCTCGCCCAGGATGCCCTTGAGGATGGGCTGCTCATGGGCTGTTCCGAAGATCAGTTGCGCCAGGTCTTGCGCGACCTGGTCGATTCGCTGAACAACCCCTACGCCAAGAAGAGTTGAATGCGGCTCGCGCCCATTGCGATCGCCTGTCTTTTTGCCGCCTGCGGCCTCGGCCGGGCAGAGGCGACGCCGATGAAATTCGTGGTGCTGCGCGGGCTCGACAAGATCACAGCCCATGTCTCGACCTTCGACGCGCCGGTCGGCCAGACCGTCAGCTTCGGGGCGCTGCGCATCACGGCCCGGGCCTGCGACAAGCATCCGCCCGAGGAGACGCCGGAGAGCGCGGCCTTCCTGGAAATCGTCGAGGCCCGTCCGGGCGAGCAGCCCCAGAACTTGTTCAGCGGCTGGATGTTCGCCTCGAGCCCGGCGCTTTCCGCCCTCGAAGATCCGATCTACGACCTGTGGGTTCTCGACTGCAGGAACGACGCCAGCGCCTCGGGCGGCAGCACGCCATAGAAAGAGGCCTTCGCCTTCACCGCCTCGGCCAGCCGGACCCGATAGTCGGCGCGGTTTATCTCTTCGGCGCCGAACTGCGCCAGATGGCGGGTGAGGAATTGGGTATCCAGGAGCTGGAACCCGCCCAGGATCAGCCTGAGGACGAGATGGGCGAGCGCTGCCTTGCTGGCGTCCCGCTCGCGGCTGAACATGCTCTCGCCGAAAAAGGCCCCGCCGAGCGCAACGCCGTAGAGCCCGCCGACCAGCTTGCCCTTGCGCCAGCACTCGACGCTATGACCGTAGCCGAGCGCGAAGAGCTGGTTGCTGAGGCGCCGGATCGGCCCGTTGATCCAGGTCTCGGCGCGCCCGAAGTCCGGCTCGGAGCAGGCGCCGACCACGAGGTCGAAATTCTCGTCGCACCGGATCTCGAAGCGCTGCTGGCGCAGCGTGCGGGCAAGGCGGCGGGGAAGGTGGAACCGCTCGAAGGGAATGATGCCGCGCTTTTCGGGATCGACCCAGTAGATTTCGTCGTCGTCGCGCCGCTCGGCCATGGGAAAGATGCCCAGCGCATAGGCCCGCAGCAGCATCTGCGCGGTGATCTCGTGAATCGGCGGCCGGCTGCGTTGCGACGTGGGCGGTCTCCTAGCCTTCCTTCTCGCCGCCGACCAGGCGCTCGAGCCAGCGGATATCATAGTCCCCGTTGATGAAGTCCGGTTGGGTGATCAGGCGCCGGTGCAGATCGATGTTGCTCTTGATGCCGCCCACGAAGATCTCCTCCAGCGCCCGGCGCAGGCGCATCAGGCATTCGTTGCGGCTCTTGGCATGGACCACCAGCTTGGCGATCAGGCTGTCGTAATAGGGTGGCACGCGGTAGCCGGCGTAGAGGGCTGAATCGACCCTGACGCCGAGCCCGCCGGGCGCATGGAAATCCGTCACCAGCCCGGGCGACGGCAGGAAGGTGGCCGGGTCCTCGGCGTTGATGCGGCATTCGATGGCATGGCCGAAGAAAACGATGTCCTTCTGGGTGAAGCCCAGCGGCGCGCCGGATGCGACCCTGATCTGCTCGCGCACGAGGTCGATGTCGGTGATCATCTCCGAGACCGGGTGCTCGACCTGGAGGCGCGTGTTCATCTCGATGAAATAGAAGGCCCCGTCCTGATAGAGGAACTCCACCGTGCCCACGCTGCGATAGCCGAGCTTCCTCATCGCCTCGACGACGACCTCGCCGATGGCGCTGCGCTGGGAGGCGTTGAGAGCGGGCGAGGGCGCCTCTTCCAGGACTTTCTGGTGGCGGCGCTGCAGCGAGCAGTCCCGCTCCCCCAGATGCACGACATTGCCCTGGCCGTCGGCCAGGATCTGGATCTCGATGTGACGCGGATGGGAAAGGTATTTCTCCAGATAGACGGCATCGTTGCCGAAATGGGCCTTGGCTTCGGCCCGGGCCAGAGCCAGACCCTCGGCCATCTCGCCGCGGTGATTGGCGACCTTCATGCCCTTGCCGCCGCCGCCGGCCGAGGCCTTGATCAACACCGGATAGCCGATGCGTTCGGCTACGGCCATGGCCTCGACGTCGTCGCCGAGCACGCCGTCGGAGCCGGGGACCACGGGCAGGCCGAGTTCGACCGCGGCCTGCTTGGCGCGCACCTTGTCGCCCATGAGAGCCAGATGCTCCGGCGCCGGGCCGATGAAGGCGATGCCGTGCTCCTCCACCATGGCGGCGAACTTGGCGTTCTCCGACAGGAAGCCGATGCCGGGGTGGATCGCGTCGGCCCCGGCGATGGTCGCCGCCGAAATGATCGCCGGAATGTTGAGGTAGCTGTCCTTGGAGGGCGGTGGCCCGATGCACACGCTTTCATCGGCCAGCCGCACGTTCATCGCGTCGGAGTCCGCTGTCGAATGCACCGCCACGGTGCGGATGCCCATCTCGCGACAGGCACGATGAATGCGGAGCGCGATTTCGCCCCGGTTCGCGATCAGGACTTTCTCGAACATTGGCCTATTTAATGACCAGCAGCGCTTCGCCGTATTCGACCGGCTGGCCGTCGCTGATCAGCACGGCCTCGATCACGCCTGCGTCGGGTGCCGGAATCGGGTTCATGACCTTCATCGCCTCGATGATCAGCAGGGTCTGGCCCTTCTTCACCTTGTCGCCGACCTTGACGAAGGGAGTGCCGCCCGGCTCCGCCGAAAGGTAGGCGGTGCCGACCATGGGCGAGACCAGAGCGCCATCAGGGATGCCGGCCGGGCCCGGCGCAGCGCCCGGCTGAGGCGCGGGGGCAGCAGGTGCGGGCTGTGGCGCTGCCGGCGGGCCGGCCATCGCCCGGTTCACCCGGATGCGCTGGCCGCCGCTCTCGAACTCGATTTCTGAAAGTCCGGTCTCGGTGAGGAGCTTGGCCAGCTTGCGCAGGAGATCCTCGTCGACGTCGAACTTTGCCATCACGCTTCCTTTTTTGCCCCGACAATGCCGGCCAGCGCTTCCAGTGCCAGGAGATAGCCATGGGGGCCGAGGCCGCAAATGACGCCCCTGGCCGCTTCGCTGACGAAACTGTGCCGGCGGAACGACTCGCGCCGGAAAATGTTGGAAAGATGCACCTCGATCACCGGCAGCTCGGAGGCGAGCAGCGCGTCGAGCAGCGCCACGGAGCTGTGGCCGAGGCCGCCCGGGTTGACCACGATGCCCGCCGCCTTGCCGCGCGCCTGTTGAACCCAATCGATCAGCACGCCTTCATGGTTCGACTGGCGGAAGTCGAGGGTGAGCCCCAATGACTGGCCATGCCGCCGGCATGACTTCTCGATGTCGGCCAGGGTCTCATGGCCATAGATGGCGGGCTCGCGGCTGCCGAGCAGGTTGAGATTGGGTCCGTTCAGAACGAGAATCGCTTTTGCCTTGGCCAAGGTTGGAGGCCTCCCTGGAGTCGGTTATAGCATGCTCCAAAGGAGTCGCAACTTAGCCCGGCCGGCTGTCGTCGCGCCGGTCTTCGCGCCGGTAATGCGCCATTGCCAGAGGCATGAGCCAGGTCCCGCCACGATAGAACCAGCGGGTCGGGAAGGGGCGGCGATCGAAGGCGGTCAGCGCCTCCGGCGAGCCCAGGATGCCAAGCGCGGCCTTGTGGCCGAAATATGTGCCGGCCGGCAGTCCGGCGAAGCAATAGCCCATGGCATAGCGGACACCGTCCATGCTGCCGATATGAGGATACTGGTCGAAGGTGGCGGCGCAGAAGCCGCTCCAGGCGTGGCTGAGCTTCACGTCCGCCAGCTGGGGCAGGATGCGGGTGAGGCGCCGATGCAGGCGCCGGGCCATGATCCGCAGGTCGTCGCTCGCCATGCCGGTGAGGCCTCCGAAAAGCAGGCGCTTGCCGTCATGGGACCGGCGCAGGAAATCGATGTCATGGTGCCAGTCATGCACCGTGCGCCAGTGGGGGAGGATTCTGTCGGCCACGCCCGGTGGCAACTCCTCGGTCGCGACCATGAACCCACGAAAGGGAAGCACGCGCCGGCTCAGATCCAGGGTGGCGCGCCCGGTGTAGCCGTTGGTCGCCACGAGCACGTCGCGGGCGCGGATCCGTCCGCGCGCGGTGGCGACAGTGAAGCCGGTCCCATCGCGCTCGATGCCCAGCACCTCGGTCCGGTCATGGATGTCGGCCCCGGCACTGCGTGCGCGGTCCGCGAGACCCTGGTGGTAAAGCCCGGGATGAAGGCTGGCGAGATCGGGGAGCACCGCGCCGCCGTGATAGATGCCGGACTCGAGCTCGCGGCCGAGTTCGGCCGCAGGCACCATCTCGTACGGTTCACCCAGATGCTTCCGCTTCGCCGCCAGCAGGCTTTCGATCTGCCCGAAGTGCCGGGGCTGGTTGGCGACGATCAGCCGGCCGCAGCGCCGGAA
>Ga0070734_10003839_pt1 | contig 15071 bp, 19 predicted proteins | sample Coa_R1_8_FD_66444 | JGI IMG/M metagenome (GOLD analysis project Ga0070734, IMG submission 66444) | Surface soil microbial communities from Centralia Pennsylvania, which are recovering from an underground coalmine fire - Coalmine... | ecosystem: Environmental > Terrestrial > Soil > Unclassified ...
ATCGGGACCCGGGTAGCTGAGGATTTCGATTGTGCGGGGGTTGATGCGCACCTCGATAGGCTCGCGCACGTCGTAACCGCGGTGGTAGACGGCGTTGACCAGCGCTTCTTCCACCGCTTTGTAGGGGTAGTTAAAGACGTGCCGGGCTTCGGCCCGGTCTGGCAGCTTGGTGATGCGCTCCGTAATGACTTCGCTGCGGAGATGGCGTAGGGCACTGCGCAGCTGGTGGTCGAGCGGGCCTTGAAAGACGTGTTCCTCGATGCGATCACCGGCCGGTCCTTCGGGCAGATGGACGACCTCGATGCGGGCGCAAGGAAAGAAGCGCTCGGGAACTTCGCTGAAGAAAAGCAGGCCGACATTGCGCGGCTTGAGGAATTCGTCAGGACCATCCACGATGGCCATGCGGCGGCAGAGCTCAGCGAACGGGATGCGGCCTGCGGAGGCGTGGAGAGCGCTGCGCACTTCTTTGAGATAGGAGCGCATCAGGGGTTGCTGCAAGTCGTCCAGCTCGGCCTGATGGCAGATCCGGTCGTCGAAGGGGACCGTGGCCGAGAGGCTCATCAATTCGCGCAATTCGCCGTTCTTGGCGACGACGGAGTTGGAGTAATGACGGATATAATAGGCGTAATCCTTTTCCCTGGCGGTAACGTCCTTTGGCACTCGGTAAGGGCGGGTCTGGCCGCCCGGGCACCAGAGGATCAGGACGGTCTTGTCCTGATATTTTTCGGTGCCCAGAATGGGAAAATAAGGCGGCTGGATGAGGTTGCAGTACTGGAGGAGTTCCTTCTGGATGCGGTCAATTTGGTTGTCGGCGATGCCGGCGGGAGGCATGACCGGATTGCCGTGCTGATCGGCAACGCCGAGGAGGATGTAGCCACCGCCGTAGTTGTGGAAATCGTTGGCGAAGGCGCAGACGGTGCGAAGAACGGCGGCGGGGTTCCAGCCCGCCTTGAATTCCAGACGATCCGATTCGACCTTGCTGTCCTGAAGCAGATCGGCGAGGCGAATGGGCAGGGGATAGACTTTTTTCATGAAGGGCACCGTAGCAACGATCGTCGGCTGAGGTCAAGGCTGTCGTCGAAGGGGTGCACCGGACCCGGTACAACTAGGGAGAAAGCTAGGGAGAAGACTGGGGAGAAAGCCGATTGCTAGTACCAAGCGAATCAGCTAAGCTGCGCACCGTTAGCAGCTGTGGAACTGCTTTTCCAGCAATTTGGCAAGGGGTACAAAATCGGGGTATCTGTACTGAAGCACTCTGAGAATGTCATTTTCTACTCAACTGGTTAGGCGCTCAATATGGCTACCGTAGGGGTCGCCACTCGTTAGCACGACCCCGTCCGGCCGTGTCCGCAAAGTCTACGCTGACAGCGAGTCTCCTCGCGATTGCCCGCCGCGACCGTCCAATCTTATTCGTTGACATCCGGCCACCTTTCGGGGTAGATATCCGCACACATACCCCAACCAACAGCAGGATGTACCCCATGCCCAAGTCTCTTTCCGACCCGAGAGCGCGCAACGCCAAGCCCAAAGCGAGGCCCTATAAGATCAGCGACGGCGAAGGATTATTCCTGCTCATCACGCCATCCGGCAGCAAATACTGGCGACTGAGATATTTTTTCGGCGGCAAAGAAAAACTCCTGGCGCTTGGGGTCTATCCGGAGATCACCTTGGCCGACGCCCGCGAGAAGCGGGCGCAAGCCCGTAAGGCGCTCGCTGCCGGCACCGATCCCGGGGAGGTGAAGAAGGAAGCCAAGCGCCTGGCGGCCTTGAAAAGCGTCAACGCCTTCGAGACCGTGGCCCGCGAATGGTTCGAACAACGCAAGCACGAATGGGCGCCGTCGTCAGCCATCACCATGCTTGCCCGTCTCGAACAACATATCCTTCCCAAACTCGGTCAAAGGCCCGTTGCCGACATTAGCCCGCCCGAAGTGCTTGCGATGCTCCGCGTCGTCGAAGGTAGAGGCACGCTCGAAACCGCCCGCCGAGTGATGCAGATGTGCGGGCAAATCTTCATGTACGCCATTGCCACCGGACGGGCGGAGCGAAATCCCGTACCCGACCTTCGCGGCGCGCTCAAGACCCCAATCGTCAAGCATTATGCCTTTCTGACGGCCCGCGACCTACCCGAATTCCTGCGAAACCTGGAAGCCTACGACGGTAGCCCGATGACCAGGCTGGCGCTCCGCTTGCTGCTGCTGACCTTCGTTCGTACCAAGGAACTGCGAGGCGCCGAATGGATCGAGATCGATTGGGACAAGGCCGAATGGCGCATTCCCGCCGAACGCATGAAGATGAACGAGTTGCACATCGTGCCGCTGTCGAGGCAAGCCATCGCCGCCTTCCGCGAATTGCAACGGCACTCAGGCAACCGCCAGCACGTTTTTCCAAATGAACACAATCCCTCAATCGTTATGAGCGAAAACACCATGCTTTATGCCCTCTACCGCATGGGTTACCATTCCCGCACCACCGGACATGGCTTTCGCAGCACTGCCAGCACCATTTTGAACGAGCACGGTTTTCGGGCGGATGTCATTGAACGCCAGCTTGCCCACAGTGAGCGCAACACGGTCCGGGCTGCTTACAACCACGCGCAATACCTGCCCGAGCGCCGGGAAATGATGCAGTGGTGGGCCGATTACCTGGATAAGGCGGCGGCCAAGAACTAGCTGGCGCAGGCCCTCAACTGATCGCTGGTCAAGACGCTTTTCCTTGCTGTCGTCTCAGCCGTGTGCTACATCGCCCTACCGTACCCTTCAACCCAAAGACTGAAGCAACGCTGGTCATGCCTGTCACTCCGACTCCCCGAACCATCCCAATCGACCTCTCCGAGGAATATCTCGACTTCCTGGATATGGCGACGCGCGCCGGCTCGCTATCGCGGCAACAGGTCATGCGTGAGGCACTTGCCATGCTCAAGGATGCCGATCTTACCCCTGAGCAACTGCGAAGCCAGCTTGTCCTGTTTGGCAAGAGGCACGCTGGCGACCTCAAGCAACCGGCTTTGGCCGCCTGGGACCGCTGGACAGAGAACCGCGGACAGCAATTGCCGCTTCCCGATAACCTAGCGGCCTTCATCGATGAGCTGCTTGCCGATGGCGTCGCCTATAATGCGACCGGCATTGTCATGCTGGCCCTGCTGCGCTATGGCAAGGTCATGGGCTTCCTTTTCACAGAAGACTGGAACGAAGATCCAGGGGAATCCTGAACCAAAAGGCCGGCAAGGCCCCAAAAAGGTTCTGGACCATTCAGCTCCGGGATAGTGCAGCATCCCGCATCAGATGATCATCAAGCATCGGCGAAGTGCCGGCATCATTCACGTGCGACCGGCCACCGTTTTCGCAGCACTGCCAGCACCATCCCCAATGAGCACGGTTTCCGGCCGGATGTCATGGAGCGCCAGCTTGCTCACGGCGAACGGAACAGCGTCCGGGCTGCGTACAATCATGCCCAATACCTGCCGGAACGCCGAGAAATGATGCAATGGTGGGCTGATTACGTCGATGAGCTTGCCTCAAAGAAATAGACACCGCGGGCAACACAGGGCGATGGGTCCACAGCGCGCAATATCGCGAGTCAATTTGCATTCGGTGGGGCGGACCGAAGCGCACAACGGACATCGACTTGTCTGCGCCTGTCGATATGACCGAAACGCGCAAGGTACTCACCTTTCAAGGTCTTCTCCGGTTATCAGAATCGGCAGATAGTAAGACTCGTCCCCCGCGACGTGGGCATTGACCTTGCACTCGATGTGCGGCCTGCCACGGGTATGGTAGTGGCAATTCCCGGACCGGACACAGGCATTGATGGGCGAATCGGCGACACGAAGCGACTTCTCGACGAACGCAGGATCGGCGATAAGCGACCGCCCGATCGAGAGAGACAGGTTAGGAGGTAGCCTGGGCATAAGGGAAGCAATGTCCCAGACGTTGCCGGCCACGTTCCAAAGCTTGGCCCTGAATCTGGCCGCATAGGCGGCGGCAAGATCAACGTAACAGCCGAGTCCATCCTCTCGCCGAGGGTAGATACTGAACTTGTTGATGTCGTAGAAGCCATCGGAGATGCTCAGGATGTCCACTTCGGAGTCAGCGATCTGGGCGACGCGCCGGTCGAAAGCCTCTAGTTCGTCGCTCCGATCACGCAACCCCTCAGAGAGCGACAACCTGACATCGAGGACCATTGGATGGCCCAGACCACGGATCGCGCCGATCAATCGGCGCAACGCGTCCACACCGTCCCCGTACCGGTCAGTGCGGTGGTTGATTTCCTGCGAGAGCAGCAGAGCCAAGAAGTAGCCGTGGGCGGCATGAAGTTGCACGATACGGAACCCAAGACGCCACGATGTATCTGCGGCCCAGAGGAAGCGGTCGAACACCCGGTCAAGCGTCGCCGTCGAGAGAGACAGCAGGTGGGACCGCATACATTTGATGAAGTGGCTGACATCGTGATTGACCCACTTCTTGGGTGCGGTCTTGGCAAAGGTTTTGCAGGCGAGCTGAATCCCTGGGACCGACCCGTTCGAACGGATCGTTGCAGCGATTACTTCCCAGGCTCGGTGCTGGGAGAGAAACGGAGTCATCGGCGAGTTAACGTACTCCGAGTCAATTGCCACGTTGCCGACGAAGCTGACCCCGATAGACCGGCCGGAGCGTTCCTGATGGAATCGTCTGAGACCTTCGGTGGGCAGCCCGGCAGCAAAAAAGCCAGTGTTCACGGGCGCGAGGAAGTAGCGCGTCGGGATACGCACGCCGCGCACCGTATAACCGCGCCTGTCGCCGTCGTCAGGACTGCGGCCGCTCAAATCGCTTGAATCGCTGCTCATTGACCTTTAGCTTGTCCAGGTAAGCTTGCTCAATGTCGATGTCTAGGTGCGACGCCAGGCGTATCAGGTAGATGAAGGCATCGACCAGTTCTTCCGACAACTCGCTGTAGCGTGCCTTCAGCAGTGTTGCCAGATCGGAGTTGGGGTTGTGGTCGGTTTCGAGGACCACCTTCTTGACGACGTTCGCGAACTCGCCGACTTCGCCGAAGATGCCGATCAGATCGCCCTGGACCGCCCGGAAAACGGCGCTTGGCACCTCCTTGTCAGGGGCCCAGCCGTGCTTTGCATCGAACTGATGCTGTAGTCGGACTAGCTGGTCAAGATCCATGTCACACTCATATCAGCGTTTGATAGAGGTCGCATAGTACGTCAGAACGGCAAAGATCAGATTAGAGACGACTCCCAAAATCACGGAGAAGACGGTCGAGACGGTGAAGCCGGAACCCTGCTGACCAACTAGAATCGCGAGCAGGACTATGGAGAGGAGGAAGTACGCGACGGCGGCCAAGAGAAGGTAGCGCTCGAAGCGGAGCACGCGATTCATGACCGTCGAGAGGAATTCACCGTGCGTGGCCTTTAACTCTTCTAATGGCGGCTTAATCCGCGTATCCTTGGCTATCTCCTCCGCCGTCATAATCATGTGGTACGGAACCGGCCAAATTCTTGTCTGGTACCCGTGCTGCCCCGAATAGGGACTGGTGACTGACTGCCGAAGCTTGCTGAATTCGATCTTGGCGATCGGATCGAGTTGCTTGATCTTAAGATAGTTGTTCGACAAGTTGGCGAGGACGATGCCGAGGTTGCCTTCAAAGCCGGGATCGGCGTAGGTGTTCACGGGGATCACGCCGATGGAAAATAGTTGCCCTTTGGTCAGCACCCTTCCCAGTGCGTTATCGGGCAGTTTGAGCTTCTCGTGTGTGATGACGACGATGAACTGCTTTGGCTTCAGGAGAATGTATTCACCCGGTGTGAGTTCGTGTCGCATGGCGTGGCGCTGGCTGTCCGCGCTGTCTAGTTCGTAATAGACGTTCCCGGCTCGCAACTCGTAGCACGCCTGGCGGATGCCGGCGTCCTCAAAGTTCTCGGAAATGAGCCAGTGCTGGTTGGCCGCCTGGCGGATGTGGTTGTCCGACAGCGTTCCCGCGTGGAAGTCAGGGCTAAGCTGCATCGGTGCTTCACCTTGCTCAGGCCAAGCCGCTACAAGTATGGGTGCCTCCGTCCAGAGAAAGAATACATCTTACCGCGCCGTACGTGCATCTAAAAGAGAAGCCAGCGCGCTTCGGTCTGACCGACACGCCGACGCGCCTTTTGGGGGGTTGCCTGTAACCCACAGTGGCAGCCAGATCAGCTTCAATGCTGCCGTTCGTGGTTCGCAGCTCAACGGCTGTCACCCTCGGCCCTAAACGCATACCCACCGCACGGCATCCATGCCTTCTCGGCCCGCAGGTGGCGGCGCGTTCTATCTTCGTCCGATCCATCCGCACTCGCCGTCCTCTGTAGCTTTCCCCTTTCCCGCGATCCGGCAATTGCCTCTCGCCGCCTCATCGCCTAGCAGGAGCCCGCCTGTCTGGAAATGTGCTGCCGTTTAGCCCTGTCTCTTTTCTTCCCGTGAGCACGCCACGCCCGCGCGGCCTTCTTACGCGAACCTTACAGCCGCCGCCGTCCGCCGCAACCAGAAAAACGGCTTTCGCCAAACATCTTTTTTCCAAAGAGCGAACCTTCCGTTTTTCAGGTTGCAGCGGACACGTGCCGCACGATGCGGCCGTGGGCAAGGGCCCGGCTTAAACGGCTGTCTTTGGTCGCTTCGTAAAGGCCGCGATGGGCGTGGCCGGAAACTCAACGAGAAAGGAATACCTCATGTCCAAACCAGCACACAAATTCCGCAACGGCGTCCTGCAAGTCACCATCTGGCGCAACAGCGGGGAAAAAGGCAACTGGTACAGCGTCGTTCCCACCCGCAGCTACAAGCAGGGCGAGGACACGTGGAAGGAAACCGACAGCCTCAACTTCGATGACTTGCTGCCGATGGCCAAGCTGTTCGACTTAGCCCACTCGTGGATCTTGAACCAGCAGCAGGCCGACGCCAAGGCCCGCAAGGAATCCGAGAAGGCAGCAGCCTGACCCGGATGCCGGCGGGTGACTTTCCCCCCGCCGGCTCCCTTTTTCAACCATCAACTTAAGGAGTTTTTATGAACACTATCGAAAATACCAGCGTGCAACCCCGGCTCATCGCCGTCAGCAGGCTGGAAAAATCCCCGCTCAACGCCCGCCGCACTACTGGCAAGATGGGCATGGACGAGCTGAAGGCGTCGCTGCTTTCGCACGGCCTGATGCAAAACCTGGTCGTCACCGACGCCGGCGACGGCCGCTTCCTCGTCATCGCCGGAGGCCGCCGTCTGGAAGCGATTCAGTCGCTTCAGGCCGAAGGCAAGCTGCCGGAAGACTTCGCCGTGCCGTGCCAGGTCGTAGCCGATGAGGACGCCCTGGAATTGAGCCTGGCCGAGAATACCGTCCGGCTCGCCATGCACCCGGCCGACCAGTTCGAAGCCTTCGCCGCCCTTATCGACAAGGGAGCCACGGCTGCTGAGGTCGCCCAGCGTTTCGGCGTCGAGGAAAGCCTTGTCGTCAAACGCATGAAGCTTGCCCGCGTCGCGCCGCAACTGCTCAAGGAGTACCGCAGCGACGGCATGACGCTGGAATGCCTGATGGTGTTCACGCTCACGGACGACCATCGCCGCCAGCTCAAGGTGTTCAAGTCGCTCCAGGGCTGGCAGAAGGATGACCCCAGCGCTATCCGCGCAGCACTGTCCGAAAAGATGGTCGAGGCGGACAGCAAGTTCGCCCGCTTTGTCGGCGTTGACGCCTACGTCGCGGCCGGCGGCTCCATCCGTAAAGACCTGTTCGGCGAGGAGGTCTATCTCGAAAACCCCGACTTGCTCAACCGGCTCGCCGAGGAAAAGCTCGGCGGAATCCGCAAGCAGCTTGAGGCCGAGGGCTGGGGCTGGGTCGAGATCAACCCGGAACGCGACTACGATTTCATCCACCGCTGCTCACGCCTTCAGCCGCAGCTGATAGCCGCCCCGGCGGAAATACTTGCCCGCCGCGAGCAGCTCAAGGCCGACATCGAGACGGCCCGGATGGCCGCTGATGACGCCGACGATGAATCGGAAGCCACGGCCTTCGAGGAAAAGTACGAGGACGCCGAGCAGCAGCTTGAGCAGATCGAGGAGCAGCTATCCGCCTATGTCGGCTTCGATGCCACGCAGAAAGCCCTGGCCGGCTGCTATCTCTCCATCGGCCCGGACGGCTCGGAGTTCCTCGACAAGGGATTAGTCAAGCCCGAGCACCGGAAGCACCTCGCCGCCCTGCTGGGAAACGATGCCGGTCCTGAGCCGAGCCGGCCGAAATCGAAAGGCGCCATGCCGGAATCGCTGCGACGCGACCTTGCCGCTTACCGCAGCCAGATCGCCCAGGTCGAAATCGCCAAGCACCCGGCGATTGCTCTCGACCTGCTGACGTTTCAGGTAGCAAGCCGGATCCTGGCTGAGCGTCCCGTTCTCGACGGCCCGCAGTTCCAGTTCAGGCGTGCCAAGCCGGATACCCGGCTGGACGCAACTGAAGCTAGCCGTGCCCTGGGAGCGATTGAGCAATCTCTTCCCACCGAGTGGCTGAAGCCGAAGTCGGAAGCCACCCGCTTCGAGGCGTTCCGCTCGCTGGGACTTTCGGCAAAACTCGACCTGTTGGCCTATTGCCTGGCGTTGACGCTGCAACCCAAGCTCGGGCCCGCCGACGGCGATGAATCCACCGCCTACGATGTCGCACTTGCCCTCACCGAAGCAAACGTCGCGGGCTACTGGCGTCCCGGCAAGGAAAGCTATTTCCGCCGCATCACCCGGGAACAGTTGCTGGCCATCGTCCGCGAGGTGCTCGGCGATACCTGGGCGGCAGCCAGCAGCAACGAGAAGAAATCGGTGCTGGTCGAACAGCTCGACCGGGCGTTCGCCGATGCCGGCAATCCGGACCGGCCGCACGACCAGGCGGAGAAGCTGAAAAGCTGGCTGCCCGCCGGCATGGCCTTCGGCACTGCACCGGCGCCGAAACCGGCCAAATCCAGGAAAGCAAGGAAGGCCGCATAGTGTTCAACCGGGCGGCTCGGAAACGGGCCGCCCATTTAAAAAGGAGTTTTTTATGACCAAGAAGACGCAACTCAACAAAGCACGCCGTGAAATCATTGAGGAATACGGCATCAAGCACATCGAATCGAGCATCGATCGGACGCGGGAGAACAGCTTACTCCAGCAGCTGATCGAGTTCGCAAACGAGGCGATTCGTGCGAAGTACCCCGAGGCGGATATGACGGTTCTGCGTAAGTACGACGTAGTCAGGACTGATCGTTGTCTGCGGTTCCAATTCCCCAGCGGAAGGATTGACGGCTGGTCGTTTCCGCCCGATGCCGCACTTGCTGACATGCCGTCATACAGTGGCTGTTACTCGGGACAAGTGTTTGCCGTATCCGCCCAGTGCGAACAGGTGCATGACGCCCACGCCTCCGAGCACGCGGCCAACTACCGGATCAGAACTGACAGGATTTCTCAGTTCACCAGCTTCGTCGCCGCATGCAGAACCGTCGAGGACGTGCTGGAGGTGGTTGATTTGCCTCCCGACATCCGCCACCGCTTGGGCCATCGCTCGACCGCTCTGGTGGCAGTTTCGCCGGAGACGGTTACCGCATTGCGCGAGACGTTCAAGATAGCAGCCTAACGAACCAACCCGGAGGCGGGCGGAAACGTCCGCCTCCAATTTCAGAAAGGCCCTATGAATGAAATCTACTGAGGCTCACCTCCCTGTGATAACACGAGTGTTGCGGTGGATGGTCCGCCGCAGCAACTCAATCATCAGGAGACCCGTTATGACCAAAAGTACCGCATTCATCGGACTTGACACGCACAAGAAAGCTATCGCCGTTGCCATCGCCGAGGGCGACCGGGGCGGAGAAGTCCGCTACTACGGCCAAATTGCCAATGAGCCGGCGGCCGTACTCAAACTCGTCAAGAAGCTTGCCGGCAACCATGACAAACTGTTCTTCTGCTACGAGGCTGGACCTTGCGGGTACGGCCTTCAGCGCCAAATTACTGGCCTAGGTCACGATTGCGTTGTCATTGCACCATCCCACATACCCACCAAGAAGGGAGTGCATGTAAAGAACGACCGGCGTGACGCTCTGGAATTGGCCAGATTGCACCGTGCTGGCGACTTAACCCCGATTTGGGTGCCTGACGAGCCTCATGAAGCCATGCGAGACCTTGTCCGTTCACGCATCGCTGCGATGGAGACCCTCAAGAGACACAGGCAACATCTGCAAGGTTTTCTACTCCGGCATGGACGAGTTTATCCCGGCAAATGCCACTGGAATAAAACGTTCATCCGGTGGGTTCGTGAGCAGAAGTTCGATCTTCCTGCGCATCACATTCTCATCGAGGAAAATCTGGCTGCTATCCGCGACAGCCAAGAGCGGTTAGAGAGATTCGAGCAGCAGATCATGCATCTGCTGCCGAGCTGGTCGCTCGCCCCGGTAGTACAGGCAATCCAGGCGATGCGCGGGGTTGGCCAGATTGCGGCCGTCATTTTGGTCTCAGAAATCGGCGACTTCAATCGGTTTGCACATCCCCGTCAACTCGTAAGCTACCTGGGATTGTCCCCCTCCGAACATTCGTCAGGGAGCCGCGTTATTCGCGGTCCCATCACCAAGGCCGGCAGTAAGCACGCACGGCGTGTGTTGATTGAAGCCGCGTGGTCTTACCGGCTTCCCGCTCGCGTTGGGAGATACCTGGGATTCCGGCAAAGCGGGCTTCCCAAAGAGATTCTTGATACCGCTTGGAAAGGCCAGGTTAGACTCTGTCAGCGTTTCCGGTCGATGGCTGGCCGTCGCAAACACCACAATATCGTAGTTACCGCCGTCGCTCGCGAGATTGCTTGTTTCATGTGGGCAATCGCACGGATGGTAGCCATTTCAGGTTCAAGATATGCGCCCCAGACTCCGTAGATCAGCGGCGATACACCTGCTTCGGCCAACGCTGGGGGCAGAGTTCTATCAGGCAATCCGCGTCGATTCCTTCAGTGCCGGTCTGTTGCCTACACGCAACATAGCCGATGCCCGACGAAAGGCTACGGAAGGCCAAAACGAAAAACGGTCATGCGGTATCCAACCCGCGCATAAGAGTGTGATAGGCCGTCGTTTGAAAACTCTGTCCCCAGCCCTGGCCGAGGGTCCATGAATCCTTCACAACACGGCTTTTGAAGCCGTGGACAGACACATTTTATTTATTCACTTGATTTCATTCATAAGAGGAATGAGCTTATGACCAATACCTCTGAATCCAAATTCCCGCTCGGGCAGGTTGTCATCACCGCCAACGCCGCCCAGCATCTCGACACCATCGCCGTCAACGACGCTCTGCGACGCCATGCCGCAGGCGATTGGGGCGATATCTGCGCGGAGGATGCTTGCGAAAACGAGTATTCGCTCCAGCACGGCTTCCGCCTGCTTTCCGCCTACGGCACCGGCGAGCGAAGATTTTGGCTCATAACCGAGGCCGACCGCTCCGTTACGACAGTCTTGATGCCGTCGGATTACTGACAAACGCAATCACAGAAGGACAACCTATGAAACAGCACACCCACTTCACCACCGCCGCTATCGGCTTTCATCGCGATGACGGCGACTTCCAACTCCTCGCCACGCTCAACAACAACGATGAGCTGATTGCTCCCGATTTATTCACCAACATCGTGCATTATCTTCGTCGCCATTTGGAGAATGCCTTATCGGTTGACGGCGAGCAGACGCTCATCATCTACGAACGACAAGACGCACCGGATTACGTCACGCTCTACGATGACGAATACGAACATTGACCAGCCTCAAATGAAAGGAATCGCATCTATGACGCCCACACTTCAGACACTCGCCGAGCAAATGTCTGCCGCCTTTGAGACCGGCACGCGTCCCGCCACCGGCGAAACGTTCAGCAAACTCAAAGCCGACGCACCGCAGTGGATGACCACCGTGTGCCGCGAAGCCCACGATGACGCACGATTGCTCCCCGACGACTGGCGATACAGCTTCATCGAGCAAGCCGTCGATGCTCTCGCAAACCATGACGACGCGGACGACGCCCGGTGCAGCCTGGAGCCGGACATCTACACTGCTGACCTGACTGCATGGCTCCATAGCTCCAACAGCCGCGTTTATTACCTCGGCGAGGCGATGGAATCCTATGGCTCATTCCGCGATGGCTTTCAACTGCTGGCCGCAGCGCAAATCCTCGAAAAGGAGGAAGTCTTTCAGCAGGTGGTTACTGCCCTCCAAGACCAGCTCGAACGTCACGAGCAGGCTGATGATTAGCACCAACCGTAATCGCCACGCTCAGCGCGACTTCCGTCATTTCGAGTTGCCGGGCATATTCGCCAGACGCTACCGGCCCGTTCGCGTTCATGCCCATGAGAAGGGATTGGCCGCCTACGCTCTCGACGAATACGGCCTGCGTTTCTTCCGCGTCCTGGCGACCGGAGCTTCCGTGCCGCACGAAGCGGTGTGGAGCATCCTCCGCCAGCCGAACGGGGCTTTGCAAATCCTCACCGGCCGCCGTGACGACGCTTGCGGCTTCCTCGTCTGCGAAGTTCCCCACGCCGGCGATGCTGCGGCGTATCCGGTGCCGCCCCGGCTTTCCTACCGTGCCAAGGTCACCATCGCCGCCCTTCAGTCGCTGCTTGTCGACCTCACCGCCGACCCTGCCGGTTCCGCCGCCGATGTGATTGCCGTTATCGAGCGCCGCATCGACCAGCTCCGGACCTAAATCCTTTCCCCCCCGCTTGCCGCTCGAATTCCAACGCTTCCTTGCCGTGCGTTCGCGGAATGTTTTCTCCTTTCCCGCCTTTTTCCGCCCACGCGGCTTTTCGATTGAAAGGTTGCTTAAACCCGTCGCCGCTTTTGGCAAGCAGAAAAGACCGCTTTCACACCCTTAAATCTTGGATTTCTAAAGCGTGAACCTTCGGCTTTTCCGCTTGGTAGTTCCAAAAGCGTCTGCCGGGTTTTTGGGCAACCTCGAAAAGGCCGCGATGGTCGCGGTCTTAAAAAGCAAAGGAGAAAACAGATGACTCACTCTTTCGACATTCCGCTGCCTGAATTCCTCGACGATTTCGCCTGGGACTTGGATGAAGTCCGCGACCTGGTTCAGACCACGCCGCTTCGCTTCGATGACGACGGCATCCCCGTCGGCTACGACGGCGAGCAGCTCTTCGGCTTCGAAGCCGCTGACCTCTTCGGAAAGCTCGTGGTATGAGAGTCATCATCGCCGGTTCACGCGGCATCACCGATTTCGGCACCGTGTGCGACGCCGTGCAGCGGTCCGGGTTCCCAATCACCCGCGTCCTCTCCGGCATGGCTCGGGGCGTCGATACGCTGGCCATCCGCTACGCCGAAGAAAACCGCCTGCCGCTCGACGCGTTCCCGGCCCACTGGGGCAAATGGGGCCGCAGTGCCGGCTACCGGCGAAACGTCCAGATGGCCGAGAACGCCGATGCGCTCATCGCCATCTGGGACGGCAAAAGTCCAGGGACCAAGCATATGATCGACGTTGCCAAAGCCCACGGCTTGCGAATCTTTGTCGTGTCATGAGCCTCCTGTATGCCACCAGCGGGTGTCATCGCCTGCCCGACCCGAAGGCTACACCCCCACCAGCTTGCAGATGACATATCCGTAGATGGGGATACAGATCGCCAGGCCGAGGCGAAAATCATGGCGCTTCCGCCGATTCCAATACGCCCTGTCCAGGTGCACCATCCGGCACATAAGCTACTCCCTGTCTCCCTCCTCAAGCGCAAGACGATCCTCCCGACGCATTGATTTCATGTTTTCCCCTCGCATCATGAGGAAAGTAGCGCTCGTTTCTGCGATCATGTCAACCGGCTTTTTTGCCGCTGTAGGCTTTCTCCCCAACCCTAGATGCCCCCGCAATGGCCTGCCCAATGGCACGCCCACTCGACACATGGTATCCGAGGGCTGGTTGATACCGGCGCTCGGCTGCATTATCCCCAGATTTTCAAGCGACCGCCGGAACTGGCGGACGGCGGCTTGCCTGGCCGAAGCCCATCGCTTCGGGAAAGGCTCGCGCCCCTTCGCCACGAGGAGCCAAACCAGTGCCACTCCGGACAGTTTCCAGCAGGAGACTCACGTCTTTTCTGGTACAGCACTCAAGCATTCTTGGCTACAGGCGTCTCCCCTATGCACTGCATAGGTAGAATGGAACGGTTCCTCCGTTCCGACGCCTGCCTACTGAGCATCGACAAGGCATCCCAGCGCATCCTGCCGACGCATCCCGACTCCCGCGCCGGAATTGCTCCAAAATCGGCCGGAAGCAGTCCTGGAGAAGCAAAACGCCGTGCCCGGCTACCTCAAAGCCCACCACATTCTCTCGGCTTCTGCGGCCTACCAAATACGATTCACGAGGCCTCATCGCGTCAAGATGCCCCAAATCAGCTCCTGAGCAGGTGCTGCCTTTCACTTTTTTCCGTCTTCCCGAGCCATGTCATCCATGACCATGGCTCGGGTCCCCCGCGGAAAAAAGTGGGGCGATGGGCGGCGGCGGCCGGTTCGGGGGGCAAACGTGCACCACGGCCGGGACGCCTTAGCTCTGCACACCGCAGAAACCCTTGCTTTTTTACCTACCAACCCTCCGAAACCCGCAGCCAGCCTCTGTCGTTGATTCTGCTTGACAACCCCTCTCACCGCGTTTAACTTCCATCACAATCAGGATTGCCACCACTGGACTCGGCAAGAGGGCGCAACTATGCCCCGTGGGCCTCGCAATCTCAAGAATCCGGCCGACACAGTCAGAATCTTTGTGCTCGGCGATGTGAATCTAGACAGCTTAATCGTTCCCCTGGGACCGCGTTCACAAGCCGAACCACTCGGCCAGATGGGATGGCTAAGAGAAGAACACTTTTGGCGGCACCGTCGGCGCGGCGGCGCATGGTTGCTCGCGGAGATTATCAACGCCGCCCTGCGTTCTCCGAACTTTGTTAAGCAATTCGGCACTATAACCGCGGAGACATACGATCCGGTCGCCTGCCAGGGCAATCGCATTTTAATTGCTGGAAAAACCGGTGAGGATCTTCAGCAGACGCTCCTCATCCCAACCGGCGCGGAGGCGCTTGCCGCGTAGGCTATCTTTGCAGGAAGTGTCCTGCT
>Ga0070734_10003840_pt1 | contig 15070 bp, 11 predicted proteins | sample Coa_R1_8_FD_66444 | JGI IMG/M metagenome (GOLD analysis project Ga0070734, IMG submission 66444) | Surface soil microbial communities from Centralia Pennsylvania, which are recovering from an underground coalmine fire - Coalmine... | ecosystem: Environmental > Terrestrial > Soil > Unclassified ...
ACGTACAGATCCGCGCCGGGGCAATGACCCCCGAGGAGATCGCACACGCTTTCGAGGCGGAGGCTGTGCGGTTCGGCGCGACCCGTCCGCCTGCGGCAAGCATCCAGGCGAAAGGGATCGAGAAAGTGGATGTCGGCCCGTTCACCCTCTCGCTCTTGAAGGCAACGCAGACCGCCGCCGCACTCTCCCCAAAGGGAACCACATTCGACTTCACGCCAGGAGACCGTCTGTCCGGGCGGCTGGGCGACGGCTACTATCACCTGGGCGACTTTACCTTGAGGGCACGGAGCGCCGGCAAGGCGTGGGTCTTGGTCTCCTCAGCGACCTCTGACCGAGAGAAGATCAAGCCTGTTCGCGAAGAGGAGGCGCTGGCCGCTGCCGACCTGACGCCCACCCTGAACGCCGAGTGTCCGGTCTCGGTGGTACGCGCCTGGACGGCTGCGAATGGGACCCTGGCCCTCCGCTTCCGCCTCACCAACCGGACGCAGCAGCCCGTCGAGATCGGTGCGTTCGGGGCTGCCATGGTTTTCAACAACCTTATCAGCGGGCGCTCCCTCGACGACACCCACGACCGCTGCGCTTTCGCCGACCCCTACATTGGCGGCGAGGCGGGCTATCTGCAGGTGACCCGCCTGAACGGACAGGGGCCTGCACTGCTCGTTTTGCCGGAAAAGGGGACCTCGTTTGAAGCCTACCGCCCGCTCTACGACGATCCAACGCCTCGTGATGTGACCTTCGAGGGCTTTTATGAGTGGATGACGCAGACGAAAGCCTACGCGGAGAGCGATTGGAGGCAGGCGCAGCCCTGGAACGCGCCCACCTCGCGTACCCTCCAACCCGGTGAGAGCATTACCTACGGCTACCGATTTGTACTGGCCCCGACTATCAAGGAGATCGAGCCGACCCTGATGGCGGAGCGGCGTCCGGTGGTAGTCGGAGCGCCCGGCTATGTGGTCGCGACGGATCAGACGGCGCGACTGTTCGTTCATGCCTCTTCGGTGGTGGAGGCGGTAGCGGTCGAACCGGCAGGCGCAGTGCAGGTAAAGCCGGATGCCAGGCAGACCGCGAACGGCTGGCGCGGCTACACTCTGATGGGTAAACAGCCGGGGCGCTGCCGCCTGACGCTCACCTATGCCGATGGATTGCACCAGGAACTCCATTACATTGTGACGCCGCCGGAGATGGAGCAGGTACGGCGATTGGGCGCGTTCCATGCCGCAAAACAGTGGTTTACCGACCCGACGGATCCCTTTTCTCGCACCTACTCGTTCCTACCGTTCAACCGCGAGACCGGTCAGATGGTGGTCCAACACTCCCATACCTGGTTCTCCGGACTGAGCGATGAGATCGGAGTGGGAGCCTCCGTGGCGATGGCGATGAAGAACCTGGGGCAGCCGAACCCGGACGAGATCGCGCTTTTGGAGAAGTATGTCAGCAATACGCTCTGGGGCCACGTCCAGAACCCCGACTACAGCGTGCGGGCCAGTCTCTTCTTCTATGAGCCGAGCGCGGTCCCGAATTATCGTTATACGGTGCGCGGCGGCTGGGACAAGGCGCGCACCGAGACCACCTGGCGCTCCTTCAACTATCCGCATGTGGCCGCCGTCTACTGGGCGCTCTACCATCTCTCCCGCGATTACACGGGGCTGACAAAGGCACAGACATGGGACTGGTATCTGGAACACGCCTACCGCACGGCGCTGGCGATACGTCAGTTTGCGCCCGGCTATGCGGAGGTGGGTTTGATGGTCGGCAGCGTCTTTCCGGAGATCGTCCGCGACCTGCGGCGCGAAGGCTGGAACGAGAAGGCGGACGCGCTGGAAGCCTACATGAAGCAGCGGGAGACCCGCTGGGTGGGCCTGCGCTATCCGTTCGGCAGCGAGATGCCCTGGGATTCAACGGGGCAGGAGGAGATCTATACCTGGTGTCGCTACTTCGGCGCTGATGATAAGGCGCAGGTGACCCTCGACGCCATTCTGGGCTACATGCCAACCCTGCCGAACTGGGCTTACAACGGCGCGGGCCGCCGCTACTTTGACGCACCGGTCAACGGGACGCGCTGGCAGCAGATCGTCCGAATGACGAACCACTATGGCTCGACGATCAACTCCATCCCCGTTCTGGACGCCTATCGCCGCAGTCCCGACGACCTCTACCTGCTGCGCGTCGGCTACGCCGGCATGGATCAGGTGCTGGCGAACATCGATAAAGACGGCTTCGGCTCCTACGGCTTCGACGCGGACCCTGCCATACTCCAGTTCGATCCTTACACGGCGGACTATGGCATTGCCTTCTACGGCTATGCCCGCAACGCCGGCTCCTACGTACTCCATCACCCGGAGTTCGGCTGGCTGGGCTTCGGCTGCAAGGTGCAGGAGGCAAAGGGACAAATCCACATCCTGCCGCGCGACGGCTTCCGCAAGCGCGTCTTCCTGGCGCCGCTCCACCTCTGGCTTACGCTGGATGCCGGAACCTTCGAGAGCGTCGCCTTCGATCTCAAGGCGCACACGGTCCAGGTCACCCTCTCGCCTGCGTCTCGCTGGACGCCTACCGCCCATCTTCGCGTCGAGACCATTTCTAACGGGCAGAAGGTCGTTACCACCCCGCTGCTCCCCACAGAGCGTGGGGCGTACACCATCCCACTCTCGGAGAAACCGACTACTCTCAGACTTTTACCTGTGCCTTAAACGGTGCAGACGCATCCGCACTCCAGAACGATTTCGACAGGAGAGAGATGCTGGGACGTACTATTGCGGCGGAAAAGATGGACTTCATTGGAGCGGGGGTCGAGAGTAATCACATCTTTGACGCCCTGGGCCAGATAGAAGGGCACGCCTACCTCAAAATCTTTCGCTTCATAGCCTTTGCTGATGATCTCGATCACGGCTTCGGGAAGCATCGAAACGGATTCATCCTCTTCGTCGGGTTCGCAGCAGAAGATGCTGATATCAGGGCGTTTTTCGGAGCCGTCGGGGAAGAGGATCGAGAGATCGGCATATTGAAAGCAACCGCAATCACCCTCTTCGCTTACAGGGCGAATGGATTGTTGGATACGAAACACCGCTTTCTGATGCCGTAAGACGGGTTGTGCTTCCCATACAGTGAGACCGCCGACGCGCTCTAATTTGATGCCTAGCTCGACAACTCCGGAGAATTGCTCTTCTAAAAGCGGTTTGCTCATATACGTCGGCCCTCCTTCTTATCGGGCTGCCACGTGAACGTGCGTCAGCACGCGCGAAATCAACCCCAACACGCTCGCAGTGAATATCCCCAAGACGGCAACTACCACCAGGCCCAGCATTATCTTGATAGGAAACGACACACGTCGTTGCTTCATGGTATTCTTAACTCCCCTCCAACGCAAGCCGTCCTCGATCAGGAGCGCCCGGAGATGGCTGGCTTTCCTGGGTGACCTCTGTTTCGCTATGGGGTCGATAGCTGTATTATCCGCCGAGTTGGGACGTATTGTCAAGACGAGGTTACTGCTCCTTCATGCCGGAGTGATTCCCTTGCGACAATCCTGCCCTGGTAAGCGTACAGTACAACAGAGGAATTCAACAGGCGGAGATCGAGGAGGCGTAACATCCATGGTATTGGAGTGGTTTGCAGAACATCGGCGGCATAAGATACTAGAGAAGCCGTTTCCGGAGGGATGGTTGGAGATCCTGAACCGGAACATACCGACGTATGCCCTCCTTAACGAAGAGGAGCAGGCTCGACTGCGTGACGATCTGCGGATCTTTATTGAGGAGAAGAGCTGGGAGGGCTGTGGCGGACTGGCGATGACCGATGAGATCCAGGTCACCATTGCAGCGCAGGCCTGCCTGCTGATCTTCCATCGCAAGCACAACTACTTCGCCAATGTCGAGTCCATCCTGGTCTATCCCACCGAGTACCAGGTTCGTGCGCAGCACCGCGATCCTTCCGGCGTGGTGGACCAGGAGATTTCCGACCGCCTGGGCGAATCCTGGAGCAACGGCCCGGTCGTGCTCTCCTGGTTTGATGTCTTAAAGGGCGGCAGCAATCCCGACGATGGGCGCAACGTCGTCTACCACGAGTTTGCACACAAACTCGATGCGACCGATGATGCAATGAACGGGGTCCCGCTCCTGGACGAGGAGGCGCAGGTGGACGAATGGGCGGAAGTGATGCAAGAGGAATACCAGCGCCTGGTGGCAGCAGTCGAGAAGGGACACCATACGTTGATAGATCCGTATGGAGCTACCAACCCTGCCGAGTTCTTCGCGGTCGTCACAGAATGCTTTTTTGAGAAGCCGATCCAGATGCTCCATATGCATCCACGGCTCTACGGTGTACTTCAGGGGTACTATCACCAGGATCCGGCGACACGCCTTCCCTCCGTCCTGGCTGCCACGGCGGGGTAAAGAGGGCAGGCTCTGCGCCTGCCCTTCGTTGCGTTGTTACGAGATCAAAGCGCTTTCATCACTTCCGTGAGTCATGAGCGCGATGGAGGCGTCGGAACTGCTCCGGGGATTGCCCGATGCGTTGGCGGAAGAGCCAACTGAAGGACCCTGGGCTTTCGAAGCCGACGGAGAAGCAGATATCGGTGATCGGGATATCCGAATGGATCAGGAGGCGCTGCGCTCGTTCCAGTCGCCGTCGGATCAGGTACTGGTGCGGCGTCTCATGGAAAACCTGTTTGAACAGCCGTAGAAAGTGGTGCGGCGAGAACCAGGCGGCGGAAGCGATCTCAATGATCGTCACCGGCCGGTCGAGATTGGCCTCCATGAAGTCGCGGGCTCGATGCAGGCGTTGATAGATCTCCGTTCGCGTGGAGGCACGGATGGCGGGGACGCTCTCGATGTCGTTGCGGATATTGCGATGGACATAGAGCAGCCGTTCCAGCAGAAGATGGTTCTGCTCCTCCAGCCATCCGTGGTGAACCGTATCGCTCTCCAGAGACGCGCGCAGACGGAAGAGGGCCGGGGAGAGGATCTTATCGTGCGGATAGAGCTGATTGAAAAACTGCACGGGTTGGAGAGCACTCTCTTTGGGGGTGTCCAGGAGTTGGTCGGTAGGCGTGGTCAGGCTGCGCAGTACGTCTTCGGCAAATCCGGGCCAGAAGCCGATGACCAGAGAATCTACCTCGGTCTCCAGGATCGTTTCGCCCGAAACGCGCTGGCCGAGGTTGTGGATCAAATAGGCGCTCTCATCGAGGACAAAACGGCGTCCATCGATCTCACAGGCCTCCTGCCCCTTGCTCACAAAGAAGATGGAGAGCGGACCGATGTGTTCTCCACAAGGACAGTGGTGCCTGCGACTGCGAATGATCACATTGGTGTTCTCAAAACCTACCAGGCCCTTGTCCATCAGTTCGATGCGGGCATTGGGCCGATCGGTATAAACCTTATAGGGCGATGTAGGAGCCTCTTTGAAACGGGCGACGCTGCGTGGAAGGGGCCTATCAAGAAAATTGCGTTTCACCATGAAGACTTCCTTTGAGTAACATGAAGCAGGATCGAATCCTGCCTGATGACAGCAGTATCATCAAGCTATCTGATTCACGAGTTATCCGATCTGAATCATTGACGAAATAATGCACCGGGGGCATTTATTGAAAATTGCTGTATTTTGCAGGCATGCCCTTGCCGAGGTCGGTTCCGACGCGCCGAATGCAGGAGCCTGGACGCGCGAAACCTCATTTGCCGTGTACCGTCTTAAGAGTTATGGACCCGATATCCGCTTCTCAATTCACTCCGGCGCCTACGCTCAGAACGCAGAGGCGACGTACTCCTCTGTGGATACGCTTGATACGCTCGGCGTTGCTGCTCTGCGGCCTGCTGATGGGTATGTGTCTTCTCTTGGCATGGGATACCGTGCGGCCCAAGCACCAGCGCATGACCTACACCCCGAAAGATCTGAACCTCCCCTATGAGGGGGTCGCCTTTACGTCATCGGATGGCACACCGCTGAAGGGATGGTTTGTTCCGGCAACGGGCAAGGCGAAGGGGGTTGTCGTGTGTTGCCATGGGGTGGACAGCACACGCATGGCGATGCTGGAGCCTGGGCATATTCTGCATGATGCCGGGTACGCGGTGCTGCTCTTCGATTTCCGGGCGCGGGGAGAGAGTGGGGGCGACCGCTGTACGCTGGGCTATCGGGAGACCGATGACCTGCTTGCCGCCATCGCCTATGTGCAGTCCCGCCCCGACATGAAGCGGACACCCCTCGGGGTGTTGGGGGAATCTATGGGGGGCGCGGTGGCGTTGATGGGCACGGCGCGTTCACCCATTGTGCGCTGTGTGATCGCGGAAAGCCCGTTCGCAAGCCTCGATCACGCCGTTGCCAACCACTTTCATGAGATATTGGGTGGGGGCGGGCCGATTCTGGGGGCTCCGACGCAGTGGTTCGGAGAGCGCCTCATTGGAAAGAGCGCCTCGGACATTGCGCCCCTGCGGGAGATCGGCGTGATCGCCCCGCGCCCGCTACTTCTGATCGAGGACAGCGCCGACAGGCTCTGCCCCACATCGGAAACGCAGGCGCTCTTGCAGGCGGCTGGCGACCCCAAGCAGGTTTGGACGGTCGCAGGCGCAGACCATGTCGGCGCGATAGACACCCAGCCCGATGCCTATGCGCGCCATCTGGTAACTTTCTTCAACACCCATTTACGCTAATCTCCGGGTGCAACACTTAATCGTTGCGCTTATCTGTCAGTGCGGCGGGGGGAAGTTCGCTCTTGATCTGAGGGGGCGGGATGCCATGCGCCTCCTGCTGATGGCGCATTTCGGCGAAGTAGGGTTCCATGTGAATATTGATGAAGATGGCGGGGAGCCGTTCCCGAATGCGGTCTTCCAGCTCTTCGGCGAGGTCGTGCGATTGCAATAGAGTGCTGCTGTCCTCGATCTGGACATGAACGTCGGCATGGCGCTGGGACCCGGACTTGCGCGTGCGAAGTTTGTGGTAGCCCAACACGCGGGCATCTCCCTCCAGTATCTGGCGAATGAGGGCGATCTCTGCCTCCGGCAGACGAGAATCCAGCAGTGGCTGCAGCGCTTCGCGGGCCAGGCGATAGGCGGAGCGCAGGATGAGCAGCACGACGACCAGAGCCGTGATCGGGTCGAACCAGACGATATGCGTGAACCGCACCAGTGCTAACCCCACCAGAACGCCGAGCGAAGTGAGGACATCGGCCCGTAGGTGCTCGGCATCCGCTGCCAGGGCCAGGGAATCGGTCTCGCGGGCCACTCGGAACAGATAGCGGGAGATGAGGAAGTTGGTCAGGGCGGAGAAGCCCATTACAGCCAGTCCGGCATCCAGGGTATGTGGATGCCCATTCTCCGGTGCGAGGATTTTCACCGTAATCTCATAAACGATATAAATAGCGGCGGCAAAGATAAGCAGCGCCTCCGCCAGGCCGGAGATGCTCTCGATCTTGCCATGTCCATAGGGGTGCTCTTCATCCGGCGGGATATCGGAGGCGCGCACGGAGTAGAAGGCGATGCCGCTGGCCACCAGATCGGTGGCAGAGTGCGCCGCTTCGGAGAGGACGCTGACGGAACCGCTCATATAGCCTACCACCAGCTTGAGCACGACCAGCAGCGCATTGGAGACGATGGACAGCAGGGCGGCGCGCACCTTGCGTCTCTGCAGTGGCAGGTTGGGGGGCGTGCCGGGCGTCTCCTTCGCGGGTTGTGGGGTGCCTTCTGCTGCCATGCTTTGATTCTAGCCGGAATCCCGCATTGTGCGCAAGTGACATATGTACTTTATTCGCTCTCCGAACCCCGACTCCTTCCAGAGTTTCCTTTCGCGAAAAAGACGGTTATTCCTTGCCACCCGCTTTTCGCAGTAAGGCCGCTACTTTTGCATCGTATTCGCGTGAGACGGTCAGCGGAGTATGCCCATCTGAGCTCCCTATTGCGCTCCAGGCGAACGGCTTCCCGATAGGTCATCAGGCAGGGGGTACCAATGAGGACAATCAGCAACCCGAAGGAAAGATTGAGTATCTGTCTGGAGCGTTTCATGGACTTTCCAATGATCGTACTGTCACGTCGTCTACGGTGTAGTATTGCGCACTGGCGGCGGAAAGGCGAATGACACATCCCATACGCCGGGATTTGGTGCTGAAGTTCGGGTGATGCATGAGGCGTTGCAAGAGTACAGGGATTTCGGAAGCGCGCGCGTCAGGCAAGGCAACGCAAACGACACAAAAACGGTTTGTAATCGCCACTTTCAGCCAGAAGTCGATTTAGTTGATGGTGAGAAAGGTAGGTTCTGCTTCCCTACTAAGCAGCATCAGAATGGCGTCGTCTTTGATGACTGTTCCGGGGCGCAGATCGGTGATGAAGCGCACCGTTCCAGGATACCAACGCGCGATAGCCGTTTCAAGCCCACGGCCCAGCAATTGTTCATCCAGAACGATCATCGCGAGGCCCTATCAGACTGTGGTCAATTCGGGAAGGCTGTTCAAGAAGTGTTGCGTGGCGATGTCTACCGCCTCCTGGAGAGCATAAACCGGAGACAATGCTATCGAGGCTCTCTCCGGCAGCCAACCGGTTCAGCGCCCCGGCGACCTCGATACGCGAGTATTTGAAGGTAGGACGCCCGCCACAGACGCCGAGCGCACGTACAATGTATTGCCCCATCGGCAAATACTCGTACGGTTCGTTCCCGATAATCTCACATGTTAGCATCATCCTGTCCTCATTCTCACATTTCTAGCGGCATGCTTTGCTATTGTACCACACGCCTTCACCAGGCTTCAAACGAGCCATAAAAACCTGAATTTGAACAGTTATTCAGTCGGCAGGAACGGTGTAGAGTGTATCTTGGAGCCAGAAACTCAACCGCTTCCCGTCAGGCAGCCAGTAAATACGTTCGGGCACATTGTCAAGGATCACACCGCCATACTCTTTATTCGGCTTAAGCGGGACGTAGCCAATCTGATGCATCTGGCTGCCATTGATGCGACTGACCCACAGGCTGAACTTCGGCTTATATTTAGGGAAGAACACGGGTAGATAGCGACGCAGAGAGGTCAGAAAGGGAGTCGGAGTGTCTTTCTCTTGCACCAGGGGCCAGACAATACGATCTCCTTGTGGTGAAAACTGCGCATCCCAGCATTCGGCTTTTACAGGCAGATGCACCGAGTAAATGGAAGGGAGTTGCGTAATGAAGAGAGGTGCATGTCGTTACTTCATGGGTTCCTGCTTTCCTGGTTTTCTGCTTGGTTTGGGTTCGTGCTTCGAGCTGCGTCTAACTCTGCACCGGTTTTGGCTCCTGCGCGGCGTAGCAGGTTGCTCATCATCGCCTCTTGGGAGACGGCATCGAGTGCGGTCCGCCCATTCTTATCCCGGATATTGACACAAGCGTGATGTTGAAGCAGTGCCTGGAGGATGAGGATATTATCGAGCATGCAGGCCCAGTGGAGGGGTGTGTATCCATCCTTGTCCTGGGCGTTGATATCGGCTCCGGCGTCGAGGAGCATGGAGAGGTTGGCTGGTTCGCGGTTCCAGGCTGCATAATGGAGAGCGGTCCATCCATTTTGGCGATCTTTGAGATGGCAGTCGCCACCGTGTTGGAGCAGGAGCCGTAGCGTTTCCGGAGAGTGCCTCAGAGCCGCTGACATAACCGGCGAGAGCGTCTTGGTATCGCCAATCAGATTTGGGTTGGCTCCTGCATCGAGTAGTGCGCTGACAAGAGTGCAATTGTCTTCCCGCGCTTCGAGGCTGAGAAGGAGGGGGGTGGGACGTTCATCGGGGCCAGAGGTGGTATGGGACTGCAGGATCCGGTCCAGAAACTCCTTCATCCGTTCACCGAACGAGAGAGGTTTGTCTTGGGTGGGGTCGCGCACGTTGGGATCTGCACCCGCTTTTAGCGCAGCGAGCGCTGCCTGAGTGTCATCCGCTCGGATCGCCGCAATCAGGGCGTGGTTGCTTTGCTCCTGATGGAGAGTGCGAATTGTCAGAGCGGCAGGTATGCCGACAATGAGCAGTAGGACCAACAGGGGGAGGAGCAGTGTGCGTCGTCTCTTCATGGGTTCCTGGTTTCTTGCCCCTGGGTCCTGCCCATCGCTTCGCTCCCCCCGCCTGCTTTGGCTCGGTTCGTTCTACTGGCTGCGTCGAGTTCCACGCCGGTTTTTGCACCTGCCTTGCGCATCCGTTTGATAAGATCATTAAACCAGCCCCCATTCTCGCCTATCACTGCATCAAGAGGAGTAGCGCCGTTCTTAGCGCGGACGTTGATGTTGCGGCAATGGAGCAGCAGGATTTTGATCGCTTCCGGATTGTCAAAACGGCACGCTTCGCGCAAGGGCGTATAGCCCGCGTTGTCGCTGGCTTGTATATCGGCCCCGGCATCGAGGAGGCATTGGATAGTCTGTGCATTGCCTACCCTTGCGGCAAGATGAAGGGGAGTGACTCCCTCGGTATCGTTTTGATTGACATTACTGTGGTGTTGCAGGAGAAGGGAAATGCTCTCTTCCCATCTGTAAGATATGGCCCACATCAGCGGCGTCACACCGTTTTCATCTCCCACATTGGGATCCGCACCATGTTCCAGCAGGGCTTTCACCAGTAGGGGATTATCCGGGTCAGAGACATAGGTATCTGGAAGGCGCCCAAGATAATCGCGTACGATAAGCCTAACATGGAAACAGGTGAGAAGGGCGCTAGAAGGGGGTTCGTTGTTTGTATGGCTGCCTCGGAGTCGGTCGATGAAGCGTTTCAGGATCTCCCGGACGGAGGGAGGGGCGTCACCAGAGTCCTTTGCATTGGCGTCTGCTCCTGCGTTAAGAACAGCCAGTGCGGTGGTCGTGTCGTTGGTTTTGATAGCCGCAATCAGGGCGCGGTTGAGTTGTTCCTGATGGACGGTACGGACGCATAAGAGCGTCAGCATCGCTATTATAAGCAAGAGTGCCGACACAAAGTAGAGGAATCCGCGATAGCGTTTCATCGACCGTTCCTTTGTCAAAGCGTGATGTTTCCTATGGGAGTTAGCGAAATCCGCTGCGTTTTCCTGTATCTATTTTCCAGGGAGCAGGCAATCGAAAGAGGAAAAGGTTCGGAGTTTAGCATTAGGGGAGCAAGTACCTGAAAGGAATGCGCCTGCTCCACGATGCCATGTAGAGCCGTACAGTCGCGTAGGGAGAAGCGTTAATCCGGGGGAGGGGAGCCGGTGAGGGAGAAGAGGATCGGGGCGGCATAAGGGTTTTCGGTGCGAAACTCCAGGTGGGACAGGGGGACCTTCGGACGTGGGTTGGTCCAGCGGAAGAGACGCAGCGTAAGCGCGTTGCCGTTGTCCCAGGGCAGCGCGGACGTGGAGTAGCCGCACTCGGCGGGATCGTCCAGCGCCCGTATCTCATAGCCATATCGGAGCGGGATCTCCACGGTTTTGCCATCCGCATAGACCAGGCGATACGTCGCAACTTTCTCGCCGGTCTCGATGGCATACCCGGTCGCCTGCAGAAAGGCCAGTTCCCGCGCCTTTGCATGGAGCGGCAGGGATACGGCGGAGGGGTAAGCGACCGGGATGTTGTCTCCATAAAACAGCGGCAGAGTGGGAGGATTGAGCAATCCCTGGAGCATGATGCCACCCAGGTGCGGTCCCACGACATGCAGGCCGATGGCGGCGACCTCCGGGATGGAGCCGGGGTCGAGGAAGGTATCGGTGGTGTCCGCCATTTCCTCCCGGGAAGCGGGAGGATAGGCGGACCAGGGCAGGGTGTCGGAGCGCCCGCCGAACAGATTGATGTTGGCGGCATGGCGCAGGCTCAGATACCAGCCGGACCTGGGCTGCAGCCGCAACGGGGCCGCACGAAAAGCACGCGCAAACGCCTCCGAGGCGCGATAGGGAGGCTCACCTGTCTCTCCGGCTCCCTGCCCGCCGTTCCAGGCATACTCCGCAGCCAGGACAAAGGCATAGAACTGCCGGTACTCCGTCTCCAGCAGGCTCGCATTGCTGTCGTACCCGGCCCAGGTGGTCTGCAGCGTGCCCAGTGCGCCGGTCTGCGCCGCCTGTGCCGCCCAGCCACGGATATTTCCCGGCGCAAACCAGGCGCTGCCCAGTGCCTCCAGCCCACTCGCCTGAAAGATACGCAGGCCGTTGCGCTGTTCACTGCCCGGCTCATAGCGCCAGTCGGCGATGACCGCATCTTTCGGCAGCAATTCCCTCAGCCTGATCGCCTCCTCCAGGCTCGGTGCATTCGCCGCCGACATCTCCGGCACATGGGGCAGTGTGGGACCCTCCGTGCGATGGAGCAGCATATCGCCCCAAAGCATCGTGCGTACACCGTGTGCCCGGAGCCAGTCCGCCAGACGGTTGGTGTCCTCGATAAAGAGCGCCGGGATGCCCTTCCGGATGTTCTCCGTGCGGGCCGGATACTTCCCAAAAAGGTCGGACGCCGGCACCTTCACCTCATCGTGGCCGATATGGAACAGACGCGGATGGAAGATGTCAATTGCCTCCTGGTAGACATCGAAGAGGAACTTATACGTATCCGGATTGCTGACGTCGTAAGCATGGGGGCTGGAGACATCCTCCGCAAGATCCAGGTGCTGCCCGTTCTTGAAGATCCACTCGCTGTGTCCGAGGGAGTTGACCAGAGGGATCGGCTCCATGAAGTGGGCGCGAGCGAAGGCGACTTCGGTGCGGAGATCCTCCTGCGGCATGCTGAAGGGGACAGCGATTTCGGGGTGCGACTTCCATTGCGTATGTTCGCACTCGATGACCAGTGTGTTCAGCTTGTAACGGGAGAGGACCCCTTCGATCAGTCGCTCGTGGAACGGAAGGGCGCTCTTGCCCACAAAGAGGTGCGCCCCACGAAATACCAGGCTCGGCCAGTCTACGATCTCTACCCCGGCGAGAGCGGGGGCTGGGCGTGAGGACGGGAGGGCAGAGGAGGAGCGGAGGACCAGTTGACGCAGGGTCTGCAGGCCGTAGAAGGCTCCGGCGGCGTCATGGCCCACGAGAATGACCTTCTCCGGTGAGACGCGTAGCGTATAGCCCTCCGCCCGATCCGGTGTCGGCAGCGCCTCTCCGGTTTCCATCTGCCCGATGCCGCGTACAGTCACATAGAGGCCACGCCCCCTCCATGGTCCGGATTGCACCACGAACTTCACGCCGGTATCTCGCGCCAAGTCGGATATCAGGGCATGAAGCGCCTCCAGGACATAGCCTTCCGCCTCACCTGCCGGAAGGTTCACCGTGACGGGGATCCGTCCATGGAGCGGAAAGGCGGTATCGGTAAAGATCACGTGCTTGGGATTGGGAATGAGCAGTGGGTGGCCGGCGGGATCGAGCAGCGGCGGCTCCGGACGGTTTGCATCCGGGATACGGAGTGTCTGCGCTTCCAGGCGAACGGGATGGGGCGAGCGGGTTGAGACACTCGATGGGACGGGAGGCGCACCGGAGGGGGTGGCCATCAGCGTGATGGTGCGGGTGATCTCCTGCCCCGGCGGCATCTCGGTGCCGAGGGAGCCCAGCCAGAAGAGTTTATCATTTTGCAGATAGGGATCGGTGCGTGCGTCGAATGCGACGGGCAAGTCGGTCGTATCGGGCGAGGTGAAGTTCAGGGCGCCGAGCGCCGGCAGACGCAACTCCAGGCGCGTCCAGGGCGGTGCGAGCCGACTGGCGGGATAAGAGGACCCGAGGGGCTTCAGCCCGATCCGTCCGGCTACCGAGCCGCCCTCCGGAGTTTCCGCCTGGTAGGTACTGCCCACAAGCGGATAGGCCCAGAGCCGAATCGGGTTCCACTCCAGAATGGCGGAGTCTTGACCCTCCCAACGCGCCCGAATCGTGAATATCACCCGCCCTTCCGGATGGACTTCGATGCGCTGCAAACCCTGAAAAGCGTTCCCATCGCCCTGATAGACGAACTGCGCCAGGTACGCTCGCCCACCATCCGGCAGCAATTCGACCGTACCGACAGGCGGATTGGAACCGGAGCCGTAGTAGCCCCGGCTATAGTCTTTGGCAAAGACCTGAGTTATGCCGCCCTTCAGTACCGGGATACCGTCGTAGTTCAGGAACAGACCGCCCTGAACAAAACGCGCCGAGAAACGCCCGATTGAGATAGGCGTTGCAGCATCCGATACGGAGGCGGGTTGGGCGAGGGAGGCTGAGAGAAGGCAGAAGAGTGCAAATGCGCTGAAGAGCGCCCTCAAAACGATGGATCTCATACCGGAACATTCGGCGTTTCGGGCGGGTTCTCCTGCCGAGGGGAAGCGCTCGGCAGGACTGCCTCTCTATCAAAATGTCGCTCGGACGGTTACGGTACGTTCACGCCAACGACGATGTCGCCATTGCTCTGCACGTCCGGTCGATAACGCGCCGTTGGATTGCCCGACGACACCTTGCTGGGATCATCTATCGGTCTACCGCCATCGTCTACACCGTCCGGCCCGACGCTATAGAGGAGATAGGCGACGCCATGGCTTGGATCCTTTGCCTTACTCTGATAGAGGAACATGCCCTGCTTCGCCATCTCATCCTGGGGCAGCTTGGCGAGATAGCCGGGGACGAGTTCCTGCAGCGTGTTGGGATAAGCGCCATGTTCGAGTTGGTAGGCGTGGAGGGCCAGCGCGGTCAGGAGGAGATGGTTCTGCACGTTACTGGAGGCAACATTGAAGTGCGCCTGGGTGAAGACAGGACAGATGATCTGGCAGATCGGGTCGTTGGGAACCGGAGGGTCGGGAACGTGCGCGCCATAGGGCTGATGGTTATTGGCGATCAACTGGTCCATGTAGTGCGTGTAGTCCGCCATAACACGCTCTTTGCTGTACGCCAGCCAGAAGAGTTGCGTGAAGTCTACCGGCGGGTTTCCCCCTGAATTGCTCTGGCCGTTCGCGCTGGCCATCATTTGTCTGATGGCGTTTTTCTGCCGAAATACCTCCAGCAGGGCGGACTGTCCGAACCACTTCTCCTCCTGGAGCGTATCCGCGTAGGGCACTTGTCTTGCGAGGATGCTTTCCAGGCGCTGGATGGCTTTGCGGGACTGGCCTGCATTCAGGTGATCCATCTCGCTCCAGATGTCTTTGCGTCCGATGGCCTGGCACGCGCTCCCTACCAGTTCGCCGATAAGCACGGAACCATGCGGGATCTCCACTCCCAGCTT
>Ga0070734_10003841_pt1 | contig 15069 bp, 13 predicted proteins | sample Coa_R1_8_FD_66444 | JGI IMG/M metagenome (GOLD analysis project Ga0070734, IMG submission 66444) | Surface soil microbial communities from Centralia Pennsylvania, which are recovering from an underground coalmine fire - Coalmine... | ecosystem: Environmental > Terrestrial > Soil > Unclassified ...
GAGCCGTCCTGAGCGGCGTAGACGGTCTGATACCGCTCCTCCTCCGCATGGGGGAGCGGGGTGTGGATGTAGGGCGGCAATGGAGCGACCCCCCATTCGGCCATCGTATCACGCAGCGCACGCTCTCCCAGATCCAGGACCCGGCCACCCTCCGGCGTCGTGGCGACGATGGGCACGGTCAGAACGACGCTGTCCGGCGGCGGGCCGATCAGGGTCAACGTCTTGCCGGGGCGCAGCGCCTTACCCGGCTTTACCAGGGCCTCCCAGCAGGTTTCGCCGACGGGGCGCAGCAGCAGGACCTCCGCGCTCTGGCCCGATTCGCGTTGGGCTGTCAGCCTTCGGGCGCTGACCCGTGTGTCGTTCAGGACGAGCGTATCTCCGGTGCGGAGGTATTCCGGCAGGTCGGCAAATTGCCGATGCTCGATGCGTCCGTCGGCTCTATGGACCACCAGAAGGCGCGATTGTCCGCGCGGGAGAGGCGTCTGAGCGATGCGCTCCGGAGGCAGGTCGTAGTCAAAAAGATCGGTTCGCATGGCAGCGCCCTTGGATCGGAAGGCTGGCGGAACAGGGATGCCAGGCAGACTTGTCTCTGGCCCTATTGTAGCGTCTGAACCCTGTCATGTCAACCCTTCCGGGGAGGAAATTGGTGCGGATGCGGCATTTTACCGGCGCAGCAGTTCCGGCAGGTCGTCGGGGGAGACGCCCAGTTCCAGGTAGGCCTGCCGGAGCCGCTCCTTGACCAGCGGGATGTCGTCCGCCGGGATGCCGGTGGCGCGATAGTCCTCGCTGAGGTCGGAGACCGCCATGGTGAGCAGTTCGCCGTTCGGCGTGCCGTCCGGGTTCCGATACCGCAGCCGCCAGGTGGTGGGATCGTTGGGAATACGTACATAGGCATAGCACTGCGGGAGCCGGGGCGTTTCGGTATTCTCGCCGTTACGGGCCGACAGGGCGTCGGGACGCAGGACCGCGCGGGTAAGCAATTCGTAGAGGGTCTGGCGGTCCACGCGGTAGTTGGCGGTGCGCTGGAGTTCGCGGCGCAGCAGGTTCAAGGTCTCGTCCGAGAGGATCAGGGCGGCGATACGGCCCGGATTGAGAATGCGGATCTGCTCCCAGTACTCCTCCAGCGCATGGAGCTGCACGCCCTCCTTACTCAGCAGAAAAAAGAGTTCGATCTTCTCCTCGACAGGTGTCGCGTCCAGCAGGGAGACGCGGAAGACCAGCTCCGGATGGCGGTCCGGCCCCACGCCCAGGCGATAGCAGGCCCAGATATCGGCGTTGGAGATCAAGGCCCAATCCGCATACACCGGCGTCGAAGACCCGCTCAATCGCAGGAGTTGGGCCGCATGGGGCGTTACCCCGATGGCCTTGACGCAGAGCAGGATCTGCAGCCGCCCATCCACGAGGACGGCATAATCGGCGTGTTGGCCCCGTAAGCTGCTCTCCGCCGTTACATCGAAGAACGGGTCGTAGCCGAGCATATCGCCGAGCATGGCTTTGATGATGTCGGCGGTGTCGTGCTCGGCCATTCCCCGCTGCCGCGCCTGCGCCACGATGCGGCTATACTTCTTCAGGCCGTCCTGTATGCGATTGTGGGCGCTGTTGGTATACTTCAGCATAGGCGTCGCAGAGGGGAAAGGAGTTGCTGCCCCGAACGGAACCGATCAATCGTACTCCCAGTAGCTGACGTAGATGGTATCCTCCTCGATAGAGGTTTCATAGACGGGCAAGCCGTAACCTCCCAGGGTGAGGCAGTCGCCGGTCTTTAGATCGAAACGGTAGCCATGTCGTCGGCAAGTGACCGTGCCTGTACAGGCCGGAGCGCCTTCGAGGGGCGTGTTCTGATGCGGGCAGAGACTGCCGACCGCGTAGCAGTGCCCCTGATGTAGGAACAGGGCACACTCGCCGCCATCCTCGCCGAGCGGGACGATCCGGCCCGTGTCCGGGGTCAGTTCGCTCACTTTCGCCACTGCAACGCGTACTTTTCGCATCCCACCTTACTCACGATCTCTGCGCTGACAATCTCATGCGGCAGAATGTTCACCCAAATATCGGTTGAAAAACGCCGTAATACGGCGCGCGTACTCCTCCGGCGCGTCACGCAGACAATGGGCGTGTCCGGAGCGCTCCAACAGCCAGAGTTCGCGCGGCTCCTGCGCCGCCTCATAGAGGGCTACGGCGTCCTGCCAGGGAACCAGCAGGTCGCGCTTCCCCTGGATAAGCAGCAGGGCGCGCGGCCCGATCTGACCGACGACTGCCAGGGGCGCAACATCCTTTGCTTCCGCCTGGACCCAGCGCTTGGCCCACCAGAGGACAGGGCGGGCTACCTGCGGGCCGAGCGGCCCCATGACGACACGAAAGCGGGCATCCAGCGCCTTGTGCAGGGTCGCATAAGGAGCTTCAGCGACCACAGCGCGGATGCGCGTGTCCTGGGCCGCCGTCATCACGGCGACCGCCGCGCCCAGCGATAGCCCCAGACCCCCGACCCGTAAGTCCGCAGTATCCGGGCGGGATTCCAGATAGTCCAGCGCGCCGCGTACATCTTCGACCTCATGATACCCGATACTGGAGAGGTCGCCTTCGCTCTCGCCCATCGCCCGAAAGTCGAACAGCAGCGCGGCATACCCGGCGCGATGCAGGATCTCCGCATAGGGGAGCATCTCCTCCCGGTTCCTCGGATAGCCATGGCAGAACACAACCACGGCGCGGGCCTCCGCCGGGGCGGGAACATACCAGCCGGAGAGGCTCCTACCGCTGTGGGACGGAAACCGCACGCTCTCGAAGGGCATGCCGTAATCGGTGGGGCGCTTCCGCACGCGCTTGCGCGGCGGGTGCGTCGCCAGGTAGGCATAAGCCAGCGTGCCGAGCGCCAGCCCTGCGCCCGCCGCCAGCGCACCCAGACCCAGCGCCGCCGGCCAGGGGAGCCGCGCTTTTGGCTTTGCGACTTGACACGCCTTCCGCTTTTGTTTATACTGCTTTTCGGGCATAGAATCCTTTGCGGAGTGGTAGACCTATGGCGGAGATGCGGGACGCAGAGCTCCCTTCCGGTTCGGACATCACGATACGTGCCGGTTGGGAGAGTGAGCGCGACACGGAGCGCTCCAAGGTGACAGTGCGCTGGTTTGCGATTGCGCTCCTGTTCGCCGCCATCCTCTGGGTGCGCCATGAGGACCCGGACGTACACCTCTCCAATCGCGTCCTGCTGGCTCTTGTCGGCGGGGCGCTGGCGATGACCGCGCTGGAGGCGTTCTATCTCTGGCGTCCGGGGCGCACCACGATCCCACCCTTCCTCAAATACCTCACGGTCTTCGGCGACATGACCTTTATCACCGTGCTGCTCTTCTATACCGGATACGCGCGCAGCCCGTTCTTCTTCGTCTATTTCGTCTTCCTGATCTCCAACTGCCTCCGCTATGGCCTGCTGATGAGCCTCTATGTGGCCGCGCTGTTCAATGGGATGTATGTCCTCGTGCTGGCGCGGGCTCCGGCGGGAGAGGCTTCCGTGCTGGGCGGCGAGGGCGTCAAGATCGTCGCCTTCTGGGCGGTGGCGCTCTACGGGGGCGCGATCTCGGCCCGGCTGCGGCGGCAGGCCAATCAGTTGCGGGTCTATGAGGAGACCATCGCCGAACTGCGCGCGCGTCTCATCTCACACTCTCCTGCCGAGACCGGAGTGGAGGGCCGATCTGAGAGCAATCCCTCCGAGGTTCAGGCTGTCGCCAGTGAGGAGCCGGAATGACGCCCGAAGAGCGGAAACCTGAGGCGTCTCCGGAGCGTGGGAGCCGGCTGCGCCCGCTCAGAATCGGCCCTGGCGTGATCCGATGGGCCGGCTTGGGGGTGGTCCTCTCGGCGCTGGGGCTGCTGCTTCTGACACTGCTGGCGCGCTCCCCCTGGCTGTTTCTGCTGTATCCGCTCTTGATAGGGACGCTGCTTCTATCCCTGGGCGCTCTCGCCCTGGCGCTGCTCAACCGGATATAGAGGCGGACTCGGGAAGCCGACGGATCCTCCCTCGGTTTGAAGCCGCTGTTGCGCCTCCGCCTGAAGGCGGTTCATCTCCGTCTCCAGCGCCAGGCGGAACGTCTCCAACTCCGTCTCGTTTGCGCGGGCCGGGACGAAGATCGGCTCTCCGACGACCAGAACGGCTTCCGCAAAGGGCCAGGGCACCTCGAAGCGATCCCAGTTCTCCAGGTGGAACCCGGAGGAGACGGCGGCCCCGAGCGGAACCAGCGCGACCCCCGTCTTCTTGGCGAGAAACGTGGGACCGGCCTTGGCCTTGTAGATCGGGCCCAGCGGGCCGTCCGCGGCGATCATCGAGCCGGTCCCGCTCCGCAGGATCTCCACAAACTGCAACACGCCCCGCGACTCGCTCTTGAACTCGGAAGCGTCCAGCACCCGGTAGCCCATCCGCTCGATGAAGCGCAGCGTCCACCAGCGCAGGATTTGCAGGCCCCTGGTGTAGTTCGGATCGCGAGCATGAGAGGCGTAGAGACAGAGCCGTTCGTTGCGGAAGGCGGCCATCGGAAGCAGGCCTTGCCCATGCCAGATGACCAGCAGGGGGTTATGCTCCTCCTGTTTGACCTGGCGCAGCCGCTCCAGGCCATAGATGCGCAGGTCCGCCGTCGCCTCGAACAGCAGAAAGGCGTTCACGATCAGGGAGGTCGCCAGATAGACGCCCCATCCGGTGATCCGGCGGTACAGCGCTCTCCATACGGAAACTTTATCCATTCTCGGACGGGGAGAGCGGCAGGCGTACCGTGAACTCGCTGCCCGCGCCGGGCGTGCTGGAGCAGGTGATGTGGCCGCCGTGCATCTCAACCAGGTTCTTGACCAGATAGAGGCCCAGTCCGGTGCCGGGGATCTTCCGGATGTCGTCGCGCTCGATCCGTTCATACTGGCGGAAGAGGCGGGTACACTGTTCGTCCGTCATGCCCACGCCGTTGTCTTTCACGCCGAGGACGATATGCTCGGGGCCATCCGGGCGGGCGAACAGGGTGATCTCTCCTCCCTCCGGGGAGTACTTGATAGCGTTGCTGAGCAAGTTTGAGAGGATCTGGTTCAGTTTGTCTTCGTCCGCTTCCAGGGTCTCCGGCGTATCGGGCGTGATGTCTACGATCAGATGGTGGTGGTTCGAGAAGGATTTATAGAAGCGATGCCGCCGGGCCTGTTTCTCCAGCAGGGGCCGCAGTTCGATCGTTTTCAAGGCGATGGTGAGGGGATGTCCGGCTTCCAGGCGGGACACGTCCAGCAACTCATTGATCATATCGAGCAGGCGATCCGAGTCGGCTTCGATGGCCTCATAGAACTCCTGGATGGTCTGCTCGCTCATCGTGTGGTCGGTATCGGCCATTAAGGTCTGGACATAGCCGCGGATCGTCGTCAGGGGATTGCGTAACTCATGGGCGACAAAGCCGACGAAATCGGATTTGAGGCGGCTGGCCTCTTCGAGGGCGAGGCGCTGGGTCTCCTGTTTGTGCAGCTCATCCTGTAAGCGCAGGCGCTCCTCCAGCGAACGGCGCAGGTTGTCATAGAGGCGCGCGTTTTCGATGGCGACGCCGGCCTGATTGCCGAAGGCCGTCAGCATCGCCAGGTGCTTCTCCGTGAACATGCCGGAGGTGAGCCGGTTGTCCAGATAGATGATTCCCAGTAGCCGTTGCTGTGCGATCAGTGGCATGCAGAGGACGGAGCGGAGGTTGGCGAACTTGACGCTCTGGCGGTTGGCGAAGCGCGGGTCCTCCATGGCGTTGTAGGTGACGACGGACTGACGGGTGTCCAGCACATGTTCGACGAGGGTGCGGCTGATCTCCGCCCGGTTCGTCAGGTCTTTGCCGGAGAGGGTCTCTTCCAGGGCAGTCCGTTCGATATCGCGCACTGCCTCCCCCCAGACGCGGCCCGTATCGATATCCACGAGGAGAATAAAGCCGCGTTCCGCTCCCACAAACTGGATGACCTGTTCGATGGCGGTCTCCAGAACCTGCTTCAGATCCAGGCTGGAGTTGAGAATCTGTCCCAACTGCAGGAGGGTCGTCATATAGTCCGGCGGCTCAGGGGCGATGGTTGCCGATAATGCCATGGGTCTTGCTATCCTCTCTAATACTTTGCCCGCAGCCGGCGGGCATATTCCAGAGCATGGTAGGTAAGAATTATATCCGCTCCGGCGCGTTTGAAGGCCGTTAGCGTCTCCGCGACGACCCGCTCCTCATCGATCCAGCCGTTGCGCGCCGCCGCCTTGACCATACTGTACTCTCCGGATACATTATATACGGCCAACGGCACATCGAACGTGTCACGCGCCTCACGCAGGATGTCGAGATAGGCCAGGCCGGGCTTGACCATGACGATGTCCGCGCCCTCCTCCACATCCAGGGCGATCTCACGCAGGGCTTCGCGTCGGTTGGGCGGATCCATCTGGTAGGCGCGCCGGTCTCCAAACTGGGGCGCACTATCTGCCGCCTCCCGGAAGGGGCCATAAAAACCGCTGGCATACTTGGCGCTATAGGCCAGGATCGGCAGATTTTCAAATTCCTGGAGGTCCAGGCCGCGGCGGATGGCAGCGACGCGCCCATCCATCATATCCGACGGGGCGATGATGTCCGCACCGGCTTCCGCATAACAGACGGCGGCCTGGACCAGAAGTTCTACCGTCGGGTCGTTCTGTACCTCGCCATCCTTGACCAGTCCGCAGTGTCCATGGCTGGTGTACTCGCAGAGGCAGACGTCCGGGACGATGAGCAGGGCCTCACCTATGGCCTTCCGAACGGCACGGATCGCCTTCGGAACGATCCCATGCTTGGAGTAGCCGCCACTGCCCTTCTCATCCTTCTCCAGGGGAATGCCGAACAGCATGATCGCCGGGATGCCCACTTCCGCTGCCTTCTCCACTTCCCGGCAGAGATCGTCCACAGTGAAGCGGAAGACGCCGGGCATCGAGGGGATCTCCCGGCTCTCGCTCTCTTCCGTGACAAATAGGGGATAGAGCAGGTCATCCACCGTCACGGTCGTTTCGCGCACCAGGCGGCGCATCGTCTCGCTGCGCCGGAGCCGGCGCGGGCGCGGGATCTGCATCGGCAGTATATCGAAGATGGACATGACGCGAAACTCCTTATCCGAATCCGCCCCCCCAACCCCCCAATTCTGGGGGGAGAAAGCGATTGCGTACCGGAAGGTCGCGACTAAGGTCGCACCAACGGTGCAGTCCAAATCCGCTATCCTAACGCGGATTTCCCCCGGAATCGGGGGCTAGGGGGCGAATATTCCGAACAGTGTCTCCAGCGCGGCGACAAGGCCGGGAATGGTGTGCTCGGCAGCGACCGCATGGGGCGTCAGGCCGTAGGCACGAACCGTGTCGGCGGTGATTGGGCCGATGACGGCGATCTTAGTGTCTCCCACCAGCGCCTGAAGCTGCCCGGCATCGCCCTGGGTGAGCGCGTTGGCAAAATTCTTGACGGCCGACGAGGCAGCAAAGGTGATTGCATCCAGTTCGCCCTTGCGCAGTTGCTCGCGCATGCTCTCCGTATCACTGCTCTCCAGCACAGTCCGATAGGCGATGATCGCATCCACTTCGACGCCCCACTCTACCAGCCAGGTATGGATCAGCTCCCGGCCCTCCGCCGCATGGGGGAAGAGCACTCGCTTGCCGGGTAGATCCGGGTCCGGCCACTCGCGGATCAGGGCCTCCGAGACCGCCTCCGAGGGGATAAAGTCGGCGCGGAGGCGCAACTGCTCCCAGAGGGCGTCCGCCGTCGAAGCCCCGATCACGGCGATCTTGGTGTTTGCAAAGGCCCGTGCATCCAGCTTGAGGGCTTCCAGGCGCTCCGCCAGGACCGGGACGGCGTTGGCGCTGGTGAGCAGCATCCAGGCGTAGTGTTTTAGCTGGGAGAGCGCCGCATCCAGCACCTCCAGGGTTTCGGTGGGAACGATTTTGACGACGGGAAACTCGACTGGATCCGCGCCCGCATGCCAGAGCAATCCGGAGAGCGTGCTGGCCTGCTCCCTGGCCCGGGTCACCAGGATACGTTTGCCGAGCAGGGGCTGCGACGTCTGCTCTTCAAACCAGTGGAGCGATTCGCGCAGCTTTACCACCTCGCCTACCACGCAGACGGCGGGCGGCGTCAGGTTGGCGGCGCGCACCTCCTCCACAATGGTGCTCAGCGTTCCGACAACGACCCTCTGTTGGACCCAGGTGCCCCACTGTACCAGGGCGACCGGGGTTTCGGGGGAGCGGCCATGCTCCTGCAAACGGGCGGTAATCTCCGGGAGGGCCTCCACGCCCATCAGAAAGATCAGGGTATCGGCGGCATGCGCGATGTGCTGCCAGTTGCGCCGGCCCTCCGCCGCACCCGGCGCGCGCGTCCCTGCCTCTCCGGCATCGTCTCGCTCATGGCCCGTAATGACCGCGAACGAGGAGGCCGCATCGCGATGTGTGACCGGGATCCCGGCGTAGGCCGGCGCAGCGATCGCGGAGGTAATGCCCGGCACGATCTCGAACGGAATGCCGGCTTCCCGGCAGACTTCCGCCTCTTCGCCTCCACGCCCGAACACAAAGGGGTCGCCGCCCTTCAAGCGGACGACGCTCTTGCCCTGACCTGCCCAATAGACCAACAACGCATTGATCTCATACTGCTTAAGGACATGCTGGGCGCTGGACTTACCCACATAGATGCGCTCGGCGTCCGGGGGCGCCAGATCCAGCAGGGAGGGGTGTACCAGCCGATCATAGATCACCACATTCGCCTGCCCCAGGACCTCCAGGGCGCGATAGGTGATCAATTTCCGGTCGCCGGGGCCTGCCCCCACTAGATAGACGACGCCTACGCGCGTTTTGTTGCCTCCCTCGCTATCATCGGCGGCAGGGAGCGTCGTGTCGCGAACGGTATAGGTATATTTGGGCGGGTTGCTCATCTTGGTTCTGTTTAGATATCGGGAATTTGCCAGTCGATCTCCGGCTTGCCTGCGGCTTTCAGCGCGGCGTTGGTGGCGGAAAAGGGACGGCTGCCGAAGAAGCCGTTGCGCGCCGAGAGGGGGGAGGGGTGCGCCGACTGGATGACGGTATGCCGGGAGGCGTCAATCAGCGCCAGCTTCTTCTGGGCGTAGCCTCCCCAGAGGATGAAGACGACCGGATCGTGTTTGGCGTTGACCTTACGGATGACGGCATCGGTGAAGGTCTCCCAGCCCTTGTTCTTGTGGGAGTTGGGGGTGTGCGCCCGCACCGTCAGCACCGCGTTCAGCATGAGGATGCCCTGCTCGGCCCACGAGACCAGATAGCCATTGTTGGGAATGCGGAAGCCCACATCGTGCTTCAGCTCCTTGTACATATTGACCAGCGAGGGGGGCGGCGCGATGCCGGGCCGGACGGAGAAGCAGAGGCCGTGCGCCTGGTTGTCGTCGTGGTAGGGGTCCTGGCCCAGAAGGAGGACATTGGTCGCCTCATAGGAAGTGGTCTTCAGCGCGTTGAAGACGTCCTCCTCCGGAGGGAAGACGGTGTATTGCGCCCGCTCATCGGCGACGAACTCCTGAAGCTTCTGGTAGTAGGGTTTCTCTAACTCCTCCTCGACAACGGCTTGCCAGGAGGGCGGCATCACGGCACTCATAAGCGATGAATCCTTTCCTCTATTATGACGCGACCAGAACCGTATCCCGACGTTCCGATTCCACGGGCTGCGGGTAATCCAATATGTAGTGCAGGCCCCGGCTCTCATGACGCTGCAGCGCGGAGCGGACAATGAGCAGCCCGACCGTGGCGATATTGCGGGCCTCACACGTTTCGACGGAGGAGCCGACGGACTGCAGGGTGGCCAGGCTCTCTGTAAGCAGCGGCAGCATGGTTTCCAGCTCCGCGACCGTACGCACGATGCCGACGCGATCCTGCATGGCCTTCTGCACAGCATCGCGCAGCGGTTTGATGGCGGCTGTTCCTCCCGGCGCTATGGGAGCGTCCACGGTAGGTTCTCCCGGTATCGGACGGGTGTTCGCCGTGTGCCGCAGGGCGTGGTGCGCGGCACGGCAGCCGAAGACCATCGCCTCCAGCAACGAATTGGAGGCGAGCCGGTTCGCGCCGTGAACGCCGGTGCAGGCGACCTCCCCGGCGGCATAGAGATAGGGGATGTCTGTCGCGCCGTCGAGGTCGGTTACCACGCCGCCACACTGGTAGTGCTGCGCCGGGACGATGGGGATCGGCTGGCGCGTGATGTCGATGCCGACGCTCAGGCAGCGCTCGTAGATCGTCGGGAAGTGGCTCTTGAGAAAATCGGGGTCGAGGTGGGTGGCGTCGAGGTAGACGCAGGGCACATCCCGCCGTTTGATCTCACTGACGATGGCGCGCGCCACGATATCGCGGGGGGCCAGCGCACCCAGTTTATGGTAGCGCTCCATAAAGGTCTCGCCGTCCGCATGGCGCAGGATGCCGCCCTCGCCCCGCAGGGCCTCGGTAATCAGGAAGGCGCGCGCTTCCGGGTGGTAGAGCGTGGTCGGATGGAACTGGATGAACTCCATATTCGCCACTTTCGCGCCGGCCCGCCAGGCTATCGCGACCCCGTCGCCCGTGGCGACCAGGGGATTGGTCGTATGTTGATACACCTGCCCGCAACCGCCCGTGGCCAACAGGGTCGCCCTCGCCCGGAAGGTCTCCAGGGTATTTGTTTCGCTGTCCAGCGCAATCACCCCGGCGCATGCCCTGCCCTCCGCTGTTGGCGCCAGGAGCAAGTCCGTGACGAAGAGGTGTTCGTAGACGGTGATCTCGGGTCGTGCCTTGACGGCTTCGAGCAGCGTTCGCTCGCACTCCCAGCCCGTATAGTCCGCGGTATGGACGATGCGATTGCGGGAGTGCCCTCCCTCGCGGCCCAGCGAAAGCACCCGCTGGCCGGTCTCGTCGGTCTCCATGTTGAAGCGCGCGCCGAGCGCCATCAGGTCTCGGATGCGCTCCGGGCCCTCCCGCACCAGCACATCCACCGCATCCTCATGACACAGCCCCGCGCCCGCAATCAGCGTATCCTGCTTATGCAGTTCGAACGAGTCGTCCTCCGAAAGCACGCCTGCGATACCGCCCTGCGCCCAACTGCTATTGGCATCGGTACGGGTCTTCTTGGTGAGGACGGCGACCCGATAGCCCTGCTGTGCGATGGTGAGCGCGTATGTCAGACCGGCCAATCCGCTGCCGATCACCAGATAGTCCACCTCGACACCCATCGAAATGTATCAGCCTTTCAAAATCCTGTCCGCGCCCTTTTCGTATGCCGTCTGCGCAGTCATCTCGCCGAGATATATGGCGCGCTCAAGAGGGGAGGCTCGTTCGGAACGGGATGACTTGCTCCAGAACTGAGGATCGTACCCCAACTCCTGATGATTTGAGAAATGTATGGAATGGCTGCCATCCGGTGCGAGGATGATAACTTCCAGGATCAGCCATCCGTCAGGCCCAAGTGTCGCCAGCGCACCTGCAGGAACAGAACAACCGCCCCCTAATCCTGCCAGGAACGCTCTTTCCGCCTCCACGCAGAGGGCCGTGTCTGGGTCATGGATGGCAGTGAGAAGCGCAACCGTTGCGCTATCGCCGGCTCGTGTCTCCAGCGCCAGCGCCCCCTGTCCCGCAGCCGGAACGCACACCTGGGGCGAAAGCGGCTCTACAATGCGCTCTGCCAGCCCCAGACGATGCAAGCCGGCGCAGGCGACCACAATCGCGTCGTACTCTCCCGCATCCAGTTTGCGCAGGCGAGTATCCAGGTTGCCTCGTAGCTCGACCAGTTTCAGGTCCGGACGACGCAGGCGGAGTTGCGCCTGCCTCCGGACGCTGCTGGTGCCGACGACCGCGCCTTGCGCCAAAGCGTCAAAGCGCAGGCGGTTTCGGGAGATGAGGGCATCGTGTGGGTCTTCCCGTTTCGGGACGCAGGCCAGTTCCAGGCCGTCGGGCTGTTCGGAGGGCATATCTTTCAGGCTATGGACGCCGACATCGATGCTGCCGTCGAGCAGCGCCTGCTCGATCTCCTTGACGAACATCCCCTTGGTGCCAACAGCAGTAAACGGAACATCGCGCCGCATATCCCCGGTCGTCTCGATGATTTCCAGGGCGATCTCCAGGCCGGGATGCGCCTGTTGCAACTGCGCGATCACCCATTGGGTCTGGGTGTGTGCCAGCAGGCTGCCCCGTGTTCCTATCCGCAACGTTTGCCTCGATGCCGTCATGGGTGGCTCTCTCCTTGCAAAAGGTAAATAACAGTATACCTGAAAAAGTGAGCGCGGCCTGTCTGCAATCAGACAGGCCGCGCCATGGCCAGTGCATCTTCCTTTCGTCCGCCCGTATCTGTATGGCCGGAGCGAAGCGCTCCGCTCTATTTACTGCCAGATGTGGTCCTTCGGACCCAACACGCCCGCCAGCAGCTTCTGCTCTCCTGTGAACCGTCGCCCATACAGCAGCTACCCATAAGAGAGCTTGGCTACCGTCCTATGGCTGTGTATCCACAGCTCGTGATGAGAGGAAGCGCAATTGTGCTCTCTTGGGAAGTAGTGAGTGGTTACTATCGTTGTCTAAAGCGTAAACGTAGAGTTTCCCGTTTTGAAGCACATAGATCGCCCCGTGGTCAGCAACCATTTGCGAGGGTTGAGTTGCCTGGTTAGGCGGTTGCGCGATTGCAGGGGGAACGATGAATAACGGGCGCAGGAGCAACGCACAAAGCAGGCCAGCGATAGTTGTCAGCAAGACCTTGGTGGTTTTGTCTACCATCTCTTCCTCCTAATCCGAAATTGCTTGAAGCATTGCTTGGCTTCAAAATGCGAACATGAGTGGTGTTGCATATCGATTCTGATCACAGAATCGATATGCAGAGTATACACTTTTCTCTGTGAAGAGAGCCAACAGGGTTATCCCGTTGCTAACTTCTTCACGTATGCGATTAAATCAGGTAGGGATTTAATATTTTTGCGATCTGCTGGCGGAATCCCTCTCCACAAATCATCTCCTTTATACTTGAGAGAGACATGACCGATAACTCCTCCTATTTCGACAGTGATCTCATCCGGAACCCACCAGGGCTTTTTTGATGATTCCCCGTTGCCAGATGCGTGACTACCTGATGAGTGATTGTGGTTACCTGATGAGCTATGGTGTCCTGACGAGTGGCCGCGCCCCCCCGATTGAGGGTTATGCCCATCAGGGTCGACAGCATTGACCGGATCATGCTCACAGTAGAGGTAGGGATGCTGATCCAGTTCGGTATCTCTTGTGATGAACCTTCCGACCTGAGCATCGTAGTAGCGGGCGCCCACATGCAATAGTCCGCAGTCCCCATCATCTCGATACCCACTCGTCGCACAGAACTTGTAAGGATTGGTGCTGGACCCCGTCGTCGCCACTGTTAACCCGAAACCATCCTGGATTATCGTTCCCGTCACCGTCTGGCTGGAGTTGGTCACCGTCCGCTCGCTGCCCAACCCATCGAACATCGGGTACTCGCCATCCTTGCGGATCAGTCCGTTGCCATAGGCATATGCACTGGTGAACGTGCTCCCCTGCTTCTCCGTCAGAATGCCACCAGGGCCGTAGGAGAAGACGGTCGTCGTTCCGCCGTTGGTGCGAGAATATCGGCGTCCCAGCGCATCGTAGACCATGCTGGAGACCGTGCTCCCTCCCGTGGAGGTCGAGGTCAACTGACCTTCATAGTCATAAGCCAGCGTCCAACTTGTGCCGCTGAGGGTTCTGCCGGTCTGGTCGCCTGCGTTGTTGTAGGAGTAGCTGTTGACAAAGCCACCGGTCGAACTGCTGGTGGCGGTCAGTTCATCGTCGTTGTCGAGAGTGAAGGAGGTGGTCGCCGAACCGATGGTCTGACTGGTGCGATTGCCCACGCCATCTACCGTGAAGCTCTCGGAGTAGGAATTGCTGCCCGTGCGGCTCTCGGCAGTGAGATGCCCCTGAGCATCGTACGTCCAGGATACCACATCGCTGTTGGCTTCCGTGCATGTCGCACAGGTGTTGTCGTTATTGTAGGTGTAACTGAAGCTGGAGAGCGTAGTGCTACTGCTGTTCTTGTTGGTCACACTGGTCAGTCGGTCGGAGTTGTCGTAGACCTTCGTGACTGTGGCCGTGTTGGGCAGCGTGATTCCCGTCTCGTTGCCGTTGGCATCATACGAATAGCTGATTGTGGCGCTGTTCTCGGTCACCGTGTACAACTGGTTGCGGCTGGTGTAGGCGTAGGTGATCGTGCGAGAGTTTGCATCCGTTACCGACGAGAGCAATCCCTTCTGTCCGGTGCCATCGTAGGAGTAGGAGCACTGGGTCGTTCCGCCCAGGCTCTCACTGGTGATACGATTGTCGTTGTCGTAAACCCGCGCCCAGGTGCCCACATTGTCGGTCCAGCCAGTGAGGTTGGAGTTGGCATCGTAGGTGAAGGTGGGATTGGTCCCGCTCGGATAGGTGATGGTGGTCACCCGATCCCAATTATCCAGCGTGTAATTGGTGGTGTTGGAGAGCGCATCCGTGCGGCTGGTGCGCACTCCGATCCCATTGACGGTCCAACTGGTGGTGTGACTGTTGGGAGTGGTGACGGAGGTCAACTCCCCGTTGGTGTTGGTGCCGTAAGTCGTGGAGTGGCTGTTGTTGTCGGTCTTGCTGGCAAGCACGCCATGTCCGCCCGAATCGTAAGTAAACGTCGTGGACGCCAGCAACGTACCACTGGAGTTCTTCTCATCTACCTCGGTGAGGTTGCCTGCGGTGTCGTAGGAGTTGACGACCTTGTTGCCCAGAGGATCTGTCAGGCTGGCGACATCGTTCATTGCGGTATAGGTCCAGGTCCACTCGTGCGAGAGCGGATCGGTCTTGGTGAGCGTGTTGCCGCTGCTGTCGAACGTGTAACTATAGGAGTGTCCGCGCTGATCTGTCAAGCCCGTTCGGTTGAAGCTGGTGTCATAGGAGTAGCTCTCGGAGTTGGTGAGCGGGTCCTCGACGCTGGAGACTTTGTAACTGGAGTAGTTGTATACTGTCGCATGGCTGTTGGCATCGGTCACGGTGGTGGTGCTGTTGGAGCCAGAGGTCGAATAGCTGTAGGTACTGGCGTTGGAGCAGGCGTCGGTGGCGCTGGCGAGGCTGTCGTT
>Ga0070734_10003842_pt1 | contig 15065 bp, 10 predicted proteins | sample Coa_R1_8_FD_66444 | JGI IMG/M metagenome (GOLD analysis project Ga0070734, IMG submission 66444) | Surface soil microbial communities from Centralia Pennsylvania, which are recovering from an underground coalmine fire - Coalmine... | ecosystem: Environmental > Terrestrial > Soil > Unclassified ...
CCTCGGAATAAAGTATTCTCCTGTCCTGAAAAGATCCAGACATTAATCTGCTTGATTATTTCGCATCGAACCAAACTGGTTTTTCGTCATTCCAGTTGCCGTTGTAATTAATAAATAATTCTTCTCCCGCTTTTATCAGTCTCATTGTTTTGATACGTATGATTTCTTCATCGTAATCCATTTCATACTCACAATTTGACTGATAAGAATGATTGTATATCGATACATATCCAAGCGCAACACAACATTGATTCTTGTTGTGTGACCATTCAAAAATATAATCGTGCAGCAAAGTCTGGTCAAGAAGAATGCGATCTTGTTTATTCATCACAATAACCGGAGAAATTTCAATGACGGTGTCTTCGAGAATATCTGCATTTGTGAAGACTCCTCTTCCTTTATTATTTGAATTTGCGATATATAATGAAGCCAGTAGCATTTATAAAAAATAATATCGTTAACATGTTTTTCAGCAATCTATTATACCCAGAAACACTATAAACTTTATAAGAAATTACGGTTACTTTTGCGCCTCGAAATATAAAATCGCTTATGGCATTCATGCCTCTCAAACTTCAATTAAAACACTTACACATGACTAAAAAGATCTTAACATTATTGTTGTTGTTTTCCGTAACAGCATTATCAGTTTTTTCACAGGATTTTGCTTCTTCTAAAAAAGGAAGCCTTATTGGTTTCAGCGCCAATATAACCGATTTCAGCCAACCACTTGCTATCAAAAATTCATTTAAAAGTGAAAACCTGAATCCCGGTTTTTCATTAATGTATTGGAAGGGATTAGCAAATGTGCTGGATTTGTCTATTCGTTATAACGGCCTCTTTACGAGCTATTCTAAAAAGAACCCGGATCTTAGCAATTCAAGTTATGCTAATGAATTTGAAGGTGCTTTGCATTTGCGTGCGCTCTCTGACAATCATTTGCTGAACCCATTTCTTACTGCAGGTATCGGCGTTGGTGGATATGATGGGCAATGGGCTGCTTATGCTCCTTTAGGTGGTGGTCTTCAGATCAACTTGCAAAGTGTTACTTACATTTTTCTTCAGCTAAATTACCGTGCATCTTTCAGCAAGAGCAAACTTGACAATAACCTGTTTTATTCAATCGGTGTTGCTGAAAATATTTCTCCGGCAAAACCAAAACCAGAACCAAAAGCAGTAATCATTCCAACTGTGGTTCCACCAAAAGACAGCGATGGCGATGGTGTTGTTGATAGTCTTGATGCGTGCCCTAATGTTGCTGGCCTTCCTCAGTTCCAGGGTTGCCCTGATACTGATGGTGATGGCATTCCTGACAAAGACGACAAATGCCCTAATCAAAAAGGTATTGCAAAATATAATGGATGCCCTATTCCTGATACTGATGGCGATGGTATCAATGATGAAGAAGACAAATGCCCTACAGTTGCAGGTGTTGCTAAATATCATGGCTGTCCAATCCCAGATACTGATGGTGATGGTGTGAATGATGAAGAAGACAGATGTCCTAATCTTCCGGGTGTTAAAGAAAACCAAGGTTGCCCTTTAGTGAAAGAAGAAATCATCAAGAAAGTATTGTATGATGCCAAAAATATTTTCTTCGCATCAGGTAGTTCAAAATTATTAGCTAAATCTTTCAAACCATTAAATGAAGTTGCTAAGATTTTAAAAGAAGATGCAAATTTGAAATTAGATATTGAAGGCCACACCGATAATACTGGCAAGCCGGAAAAAAATCAGGTGCTTAGCGAAAACCGTGCAAAAGCAGTTCTTGATTACCTCACAACAAAAGGCAGTGTTGATGCAAGTAGGCTGTCATCAGCAGGTTTTGGCGACACAAAGCCAATTGCAAGCAACAAAACTGCAAAAGGAAAAGCTCAGAACAGAAGAGTGGAATTAAAATTGAAGTATTAATGGTGGTTTAATACAAGATGAAGCCCCGGCACACAAAGCCGGGGTTTTTTGTTTTAATAAATACTTAATGAAGTTTTAATATCAAAAATTGTGAAAAGAATTTTTGGTGAGCGGTAACACGTAAATTTGAAGCATGGAGCTGGAATTTGAAAATCATTTAATGCTTGAACAGTTTCTTGAAATCATGCAGGGCAGTGATATTTCGAGCCTTAAAGAATTTCTCGATGACCAGAACATCAGCGATGTTGCAAAGCTTGTTGATGAATATCCGGAATATGAACAGCAAATCATTGAGCATCTCAGCATCCATCGCGCAGCCAGCACTTTTAAGATCCTTGACCTACCTACGCAAAAAAGGGTAATGCGCGATTTGCCGCCCTCAAAAATTGCTGAGTTATTAAATGCACTACCCCCAGATGATAGAACTGATTTCTTCGAAGGCCTGCCGAGCAGCATTGTAAGAGAATTGATCAAATTGCTCACACCTGAAGAAAGAAAAATCACGCTTTCACTTTTTGGTTATCCTGAAAACAGTGTCGGAAGATTGATGACACCTGACTATGTGTATGTTTTTGAAAACAATACGGTGAGTGAAGTATTAGAGACAATCCGGAAAATTGGAAAGAACAGCGAAACGATTGATGTGATTTATGTGATCAATGAAAAAGGAGAACTGCTTGATGATATCAGGATCCGTGAGTTCATATTAAATCATCCTTCAAAAAAAGTGAGCGATCTCATGGATGAAAGAAGGGTGATTGCATTGAACGCTTATGATGATCAGGAAAAAGCATACGAAGCTTTTAAGATGAACAACCGCGTTGCATTGCCGGTTGTGAGCAACAGCAATAAATTATTAGGCATCGTAACAGTAGATGACGTGTTGTGGGTGGCAAGTGAAGAATTCAGTGAAGACATTCAAAAGATTGGTGGTACCGAAGCACTCGACGAACCTTATCTTGAAACCCCTCTTTTCAAACTGATCCGAAAAAGAGTTGGCTGGCTTATTATTCTATTCTGTAGTGAGCTGTTGACGGCTACGGCACTCGCTTATTTTAATGATGAAATCGCAAAAGCCACCGTGCTTGTACTTTTTATGCCATTGATTGCATCGAGCGGTGGTAATAGCGGATCACAGGCATCTACATTGGTTATTCAGGCAATGGCGCTCGGCGAAGTTTCACTGGCTGATTGGTGGAGAGTGATGCGCAGAGAAATTTCTTCAGGATTTATACTGGGCTCCATTCTTGGATTGATAGGCTTCATCAGAATTTTTATCTGGCACATATTAATGCAACATGGAATCTTTAAAGATATTTATGGCCCACATTGGCTGCTGGTTGCACTAAGTGTTGGCTTTTCATTAATCGGTGTTGTGCTTTGGGGAACATTATCTGGCTCAATGCTTCCTATCATCTTAAAAAAATTTGGCGCTGACCCCGCAGTCTCTTCTGCACCATTTGTTGCAACACTTGTTGATGTAACAGGTCTCATCATTTACTTCTCCGTTTCATTTGTTTTCATGCAAGGAGTTTTGTTATAAATTTTGTTTTGATTATACGAACTGCATCCAAATCAATTAAAATTTATTAGAATAAAGTCTTCAATAAAATCTAATCCAAAATATTTACAAGCAGTTTGTACATTCAGTTAATGAAAAGCCTCTACGTGCGCATAATTTTTTTGCTGGTTTTTTTACCAACATGCATTACAATGCATGCACAACCTATTATTGTTGAAGGCCAGCCTGGCTTGCTAGAAATCAGAAAAGCTGGTGAGCACAGCCTTCGTATCACATTAAAACCTGTCAGTTTTAAAGAAGCATTTCCTTTCACGCCTTCAGTTGCTGAACGTGATTATCCTGCTCCATTCATCAGCATTGATAAAATTGATGGGATCATTAAACAACAAGCCGGGAATTTACAAGTAGAAATAAAGCCTCAGCCATTAAGCATTATCATACGCAATAAGCAGGGGCAATTCATTCAGCAATTTACTTTTGATGAAAATGGAATACTTTCTTTTATTATAAATGGCGGTCCGGTGCTCGGTATGGGCGAAGGTGGTCCGAAACCACCGAAAGAAATTGAATGGCGCAACCTGCCGGTTCAATATGATCGCAGCGGCAGTTATGATAGCATGCAACCACGATGGCAAAGCGATGCCTACGGATCACGCAATCCCGCTGCCGTATTGGTGCAGCCTGCTCAATGGGGCATATTTGTTGCTTCCCCATGGGTTGCTGTTGACCTCCGTGATAAGCAACATGGATTTTTTATTCCTGTCAAACCTAAGAACGACGGAGATGTTCCTCAGACTGAAAAAAATCAGGGATTGGATTTAGGGAAAGGGCTGCCTCCCGCAGATAAATTTGTACCGGGACTATATGATTTTTTTGTGTTCGATGCGCATAACCCATCTGAATGGATGAAAGATTTTTCTATGGTCACAGGCCCTGCAGCAATGCCACCTAAATGGGCTTTGGGTTATATGCAATCACACAGAACGTTAGAAGATGACACTCAGATGATGGGCATTATAGATAGCTTTCGTTCAAAAAAAATTCCACTGGATGCTGTTATCTACCTCGGAACCGGTTTCACTCCAAGAGGCTGGAACAAACAGCAGCCTTCTTTTGAATTTAATCCCGAAGTTTTTAAACATGATCCAAAAGAAGTAATAACAGGTATGCATAACCGAAATGTGAAAGTGATTCTGCACATGGTTCCATGGGACAGAGACAAGTTGCCAACGCTTCATGGAAATATCCCTGCAAAGCATGATGAAATATTGGATGCATCGCATATTCAAAATTATTGGAAAGAACATTTGCCACTGATAAAAACTGGCGTTGATGCTTTCTGGCCCGATGAAGGAGATTGGTTCAATTTATATGAGCGCATTAAACGGCATCAGCTATATTATCAGGGCTCGCTCTCTGCGCATAACAATCTTCGCCCATGGAGCCTTCAACGAAATGGATATCCCGGTATTGCGCAATGGGGAGGATGGGTTTGGTCTGGCGATACTGAATCTTCCTGGAAAACCTTGGAAGCACAGATAGCTGTGGCATTAAATTATTCTTTGAGCATTGGCCCATTCTGGGGATCTGATATCGGAGGATTTTATTCATCGCCTGAAAAAACTGCAGAGCTTTATATACGATGGTTTCAATTCGGTTCTTTCAATGCATTGTTCAGATCGCATGGAAGAACATGGATGACCAGCCTCCCCTGGGGCTTCGGTTTGAAAAATATGGGACCAGTTGAAATGGGCCGCAATGGCGCGAGCGTTCTCCAATCAGAAATGAACAATGCCGCAGAAGAACCGATCACAAAAAAATATGCTGAGCTGCATTACCAATTGTTGCCATACACATACACACTTGCATGGGAAGCACGCAGCACTGGTATGCCGATGATGCGTGCCATGTGGCTTCATTACCCGAATGATGAAGAGTGCAAAAGAACAGGCAATCAATATTTGTGGGGGCGCGATATGTTGATAGCTCCGGTATTTGAAAAAGGCGCAATCAGCCGCACTTTATATCTTCCTGAAGGAGAATGGTATGATTGGTGGACAAATGAAAAACAAACAGGTGGCAGAATGATTACCTGCAAAGTAGACTTATCTACGATGCCTATTTATGTTCGCGCAGGCGCTATCATTGCTTTCGACCCCATTCGCCAATACACAGCCGAAATAATACAATCACCTACTGAATTAAAAATATTTACAGGAGCAGATGGCCATTTCACTTTATATGACGATGATGGCAGCAGCCAGGATTACCTAAAAGGAAAAGGAAGCTGGATAGGCATTAGCTGGGATGAAAAGAAAAAACAAGTCACGTTCTCGCCTGATGCACCAAAAAAAGCAATCAATATTGTAAAGCCACGCAAATTCATTATCCGGTTAATTCCTGATAATGAAATGAAGAATAATGTTGTTTATGGAGGGAAAGTGGTGAAGATACAATTCTAAGTTAAATGACCTTTTGCATGTGCAAATAGTGATTGCAATTACCCTCTTTGCAAAAGATCTTATCAAAAATCTCTTTAACAGCATTATATTTTTTGCACGCTTGAATTTGATATATTACTTAAAACCTATCCCAATTGGAAAATCCCATAAAAAAAATTAAAAAGAACAAAGCTGACATTAAGTAAAAAATCGCATTCTTTTTATTCTTTTTCCCAATAAGAAATATAATTCCTGTTATAAAAAGAAGAAACATGTTTACGAAGCAAAATTTAAAAATGAAAACAATCAAAATCGAAACTGGTGTTGAAAATTGAGGCTCAACATGATTTTCAAATTTGTCGATTATTATCGTAATCAAAGTAAATAAAATAAGAACTAATGAAGTTATATTGAAATATATCTTAATTATTTTCATGATAAAGTTTATTATTTTAAAACGAAATATTTAATTAAGTAAATTTTGCATTCTGTGAAATCACAACAATTTACCTCAATTCGGTGTATTTTGTCTCTCAAATTCAATAACCAAACTCAGTGAGAATGGAATTGTCCGTTTTGAATTCATTTATTTTTCCAATCGAGTTATAGCTACAATCTACAAAAAATGCGGCTCAGGCATAGCACTGTAACGAGTAGCTTCTTAATTATTTGTTATCACAAACTAATGTCAGAAAAAATTAGAATGCTTATTTTAGTAAAGCCAAAACATTTCTTACTCTTTTAAAAATTGAGCGCCATCATGAAAAAAATATTCTTCGCCATTATTTTTTCTTACACCATTTCATTCATCAGTTGCAGCGCTCCATCCAAAGAAGCTGCTCATACAATAAAAGACAGTGCTGTTGGCAAAGTTGAAATCTACGACAAGAGCGCTGCAAATATTATTGACAGCAATGCTTCCATCGAAATCATTGGAAGGAATTATACATGGAGCGAAGGACCTGTGTGGGTCGAATCAAAACAGATGCTTCTTTTTTCGGATGTGCCGCAAAATAAAATTTACCAATGGAACATGAAAGATACGCCGACACTTTATCTCACTCCTTCCGGCTATACGGACACAGCTTATCGCAATGGCGAAAATGGTTCCAACGGGCTTGCGCTTGATAATGATGGAAAACTTTTGTTATGCCAATCAGGGAACAGAGTCGTGTCCAGATTGAATGCCTCACTTGATTCGCCAAAACCAAATTTTACTGTGCTCTCACCAAATTATAATGGCAAAAAATTTAATAGCCCGAATGATCTTGTTGTGGATAGCAAAGGCAATATTTATTTCACGGATCCGATTTATGGCTTGCCAAAAAAAGAAAATGATCCGACAAGAGAATTAAAATTTGAAGGTGTTTATAAAATCGGCACTGATGGCAAAACATCATTACTGATTGATTCCATTTCCCGCCCGAATGGCATTGCATTATCTCCTGATCAGAAAATTTTGTATGTCGGCAGCAGTGATGATCAAACACGCTGGTTTGCATATCATCTTGACAGTCTTGGTAACATTCAAAACGGCGGTGTATTGCTCGATGGAACATCACTGAAAGAAAAAGCGGCCGTGAAGCAAGGTGCAGATGGTTTTAAGATTGACAATTCCGGCAATATTTTCAGTGCCGGCCCTGATGGGATTAATATCATTTCCCCCGATGGAAAATTATTGGCATTAATAAAAGTATATAACCGCCCGACATCGAATTGCGCATTCAATAAAACAAAGGATATATTGTACATCACTGCAGATGATATGGTGCTGAAAGTGAAACTGCATTAATAATCTCTTAAAAAATATCGAGCAATATTATTGAGTATATTTAGTAACCAATACTCAACAATGAAAAAAATACTGCCATTTATTTTATTAATTACAACTCTTTCTTCATTTGCTCAAACTCCTGTTGAAAATTATCCGATAGATTCTTCTTCTGTTGAACAAAAAAATATTCCCAAGGGAGAGATAATAAAACTCTCTTTCAATAGTTCAAAAATATTTCCGGGCACATGGCGTGAATATTGGGTGTATGTTCCCGCACAATACAAACCCGAAAATCCGGCTTGTGTATATGTAAACCAGGATGGCATTCTATGGAATGCCCCGATTGTTTTTGATAACCTGATCTATAAGAAAGAAATGCCAGTAACAATCGGCATCTTTATTAATCCGGGAATTGTGAAGGCTGCCAATTCTTCGGTTGCCCTTGACCGTTATAACCGCAGCTTTGAATATGACGGCATTGGCGATGCTTATGCACGTTTTGTTCTTGAAGAAATTTTTCCTGAAGTAGAAAAGCAAAAAACAAGTGATGGAAGAGCAATCCATCTTTCTAAAAATGGAAATGACCGCGCAATCGGTGGAAGTAGCAGCGGCGCAGTTTGTGCTTTCACTGCTGCCTGGGAAAAACCAAAAGAATTCTCAAGAGTGTTTTCTGCGATCGGGACTTATGTCGGTTTGCGGGGCGCTGAACGCTATCCAACATTGATCCGAAAATATGAACCAAAACGAATCAGAATTTTTTTACAGGATGGAGCAAATGACTTAAACATTTATGCAGGCGATTGGTGGAAAGCAAATGAAACCATGGAGCGTGCACTTGTTTTTGCGGGTTATGAAGTGAATCATGTTTGGGGCGAAGGCCAGCATAATGGAAAACAAGGCAATGCTGTTTTTCCCGCTGCTATGAGATGGCTGTGGAAAGATTGGCCTAACGCTGTCAAAGCAGGGAATTCTAAAAATCAATTCCTGTCCGATTTATTAATACCTAACGAAGACTGGCAATTAGTTGGCAAGGATTATAAGTTCACTGAAGGCACTGCAACAAATTCTTCAGGAGAAGTTTTTTATCAGGATATTCCTAACTCAAAAACTTATAAAGTGACAGTTGATGGTAAGCTTACTCAATTAAACATCAACGCAAAAAAAGCAAGTGGCACTTCATTTGGTGCAGATGGAAAGCGATATGTTGTTGCAGGCGAAACGAATCAATTGATTGCTTATGATGAAACAGAAAAAGAAACTGTCCTTGCTGAAAATATTTCAGGCAATGATCTTGTTGTTGCCAGCAATGGAAATATTTATATCACATCTCCTGATGGAACAGAAAAGCCAAGCAAAATTTATCTGGTGAAACCAAATGGCGAAAAGCTAATTGTAGATGAAGGATTGAAATTTGCAAATGGCATCACACTTTCGCCAGATCAGACACAATTATATATTACAGAATCTGCTTCGCATTGGGTTTGGGTTTATCAGATCCAGCCCGATGGAAAACTTGCCAACAAACAACGTTATGGCTGGCTTCATATTCCCGATGATGGTGAAAACGCATGGAGTGATGGGTTGAGATGCGATACTGCAGGAAGAATATTTGTCACTTCACGTTTAGGTATCCAAGTGCTTGATCAAACAGGACGCGTGAATGCCATCATTCCTGTTCCTAACGGTCAGCCTTCCAATCTTTGTTTCGGTGGAAAAAATTTTGATACCATGTACGTTACGATTGTAGACAAAGTGTACAAAAGAAAATTCAGAACAAGAGGAGCTAATACTTTTGAAAAGCCATCAAAACCTTTGCCGCCAAGGCTTTGAGAAATTAATATGAAGCAACTTTAAGCTCACTTGATTAATAATAAAAAAAATGAAACAGAATTTTGCCTTGCTAATTATTGGCATTTTCGCATGCACATTTTCTTTTTCTCAGACTAAAGAATCTTATCAACCACCTGCATTTGCAGATGCTGACAGATTGAAAAAGATTGAAGCTATTTTTCCGCTTGTAGAAAAAATTTACAAAGAGTTTGCAGAAAAAAATCATTTCCCGGGATATGCTTTCGGCATTGTGGCTGATGGCAAGCTTATTTATTCAGGAAGCGGCGGTTATGCAAACATCAGCAAAAAAATTCCTGCCACTACCAAATCAATGTTCCGTATTGCGTCCATGAGCAAAAGTTTCACGGCAATGGCTATCTTAAAATTGCGTGATGAAGGAAAATTGAAATTAGATGACCCGCTTTACCTCTACATTCCTGAAATAAAAAATCAACAGCTTACTGCCGATGCGCCTGTTATTACGATCAGAAATTTATTATCTCACTCCGCAGGTTATCCTGAAGACAATCCATGGGGCGACAGGCAGCTTGCAAAAAGTGAAGAAGACTTAATCAATCTTTACAAGAAAGGGATTTCATTTTCAAACGATCCTGGGTTATATTATGAATATAGCAATCTTGGTTTTGCAACACTTGGTTATATCATTCACAAAGTATCGGGAATTCCTTATAACGAATACATCTCAAAAAATATCTGGCAACCTTTAGGCATGCAGGCTTCATGGGAATATGCAAGCATTCCTGATGAAGAATTAGCTCATGGCTACAGATGGCTGAATGAAGACTGGAGAGAAGAAACACCATTGCATGATGGGATTTATGGTGCGATGGGCGGAATGATCACATCAGTTGAATCGTTTAGTAAATATGTGGCTTTTCATTTGTCTGCGTGGCCACCAAGAAATGATAATGAAAGCGGCCCTGCAAAAAGAAGTTCAGTGAGAGAAATGCATCAGCCATGGCGTTTCAATACGGTGATTGCTGATTATAAATTCCCAAATGGCAGAGGCTGCCCAGTTGCTATCGGTTATGGTTACGGTCTTGGCATCACCAAAGATTGTGAAGGAAGAACAATGGTGGCTCACAGCGGCGGGCTTCCTGGCTTTGGTAGTAACTGGAGAATTCTTCCTGAGTATGGTATCGGTGTGATTCTTTTTGCTAACGTCACTTATGCGTCAACTGGTGGAGTGAATCTGCAGGTATTAGATACCATCGTGAGGCTGGCATGTCTTCAGCCACGTCAATTACCGCCTTCACAAATATTAACACTAAGAAGAAATGAAATTGTGAAGTTGCTTCCCGATTTTTCAGCAGCCAAAACATCAGGCATTTTTGCAGAAAACTTTTTCCTTGATTATTTCACAGACTCTTTGAAAAAAGAAGCCGCAAATATTTTTGATAAAGCCGGAAAAATAATAAAAGTGAATGAAGTGGTTCCCGAAAATCAATTGAGAGGTTTTTTTATTATTGATTGTGAAAAAGGAAAAGCACAAATCAATTTCACCTTAACACCCGAAACACCTGCACTGATTCAGGAATATCATATCAGGTTATTAAATAATTAAGATCTTCAAACATTAGTCCACTTAATTTGTCGGGAATTATTGAAATATATTGTCCTGATTTGTTAAAACAATATTAAGAGAACATTACTTTTAAACGTAAATGACACTTTGAGTTTTGCTGAAATATCATTTGGCTATAATGCTGAATATTTTCGCAAACCCTTGTCTGCAAAGGATTTGGGCATTGATAAATGTCTGTTTGACATCATGGAAAGATAGGAAACATGATTTGTGCAGCATCGCAATACGTTCTACTTTTACATCGTTGATCACAAAAAGAAAAGAATATCAACGATTAATTCTTCTCTCACATTGCTTCCACAGATTGCTCGCCTGAAACATTGACCTGCCAGAAAATTTTTTAAACAACTTTTTACTAAACGTTAAAATGCAACACCATGAAATCTACAGTTAAAAACAGCAATTCAGTTTTGAAAACAATTGCAGTGGCAGCAACAGCAGCAGTATTATTTGCAGGCAGCCCAATAAGCAGCTTTGCAAACACAGTTTCAGAAAAAAACAAAACAGCAAACTTTGGCCCTGAGTCGGCAGTGAATGTACAATATATCGGAGCTGATGAAAAAATGTTCGAATTCAAAGTTGAATTCGAAAACCCAACAGCTCAGAAATTTACATTGATTGTTAAGAACGACGAAGGTGATGTGATTTACAGCAAAGACTTCAGCGATGTTCACTTTTCAAGAACTATTCATTTGATGAGAGAAGGAACTGAAATGGAAAGCATCCGCCCGACAATTGCTATCAGCATCGGAACAAGGCTCGTTCAGCGCAGTTTCGCTATCGAAAGAAAAGTTACAGAGAACCTGACTGTAACAAAGTTATAATTCAAACAAAAAATAAATAATACTGCTGAAAGGCTTCGGAATTCCGGAGCCTTTTATTTTATTATTGCCATATCACATAAAATGTTCCGCAATCTGTAAATTGCAGCCATTCTTTATTATTCAACTTCATTTATGCGCGCCATTTTGATTCTGTTATTTGCATTCATCGCTACTCACACCTATTCGCAGGATTATTATCTGTTTGTCGGGACTTACACAAACGGCCCGAGCCTGGGGATTTATGTGTACAAGTTCAATGCTGCTAACGGAGACGCACAACCGATAGATTCAATCGCTTCCAAAAACCCTTCATATCTGGCTATTGCACCAAGCGGGAAATATATTTATGCAGTAAATGAAAATGGCAACACTCAGCAAGGGGAAGTGAGCGCTTATTCTTTTAATAAAGAAACAGGCAAGCTCGCTTTTTTAAGCAAGCAGCAAAGTGGTGGAAACGATCCCTGCTATATTTCAGAAAGCAAAAACAGCAAGTGGCTGATGGTTGCTAATTACAGCAGTGGCTCTGTTGCTGCGCTGCCATTAAATGTTGACGGCACAATCGGGCCGATAGCGGAAGTAATACAACACGAAGGAAAAAGTGCTGACACTATCAGACAAGAAAAAGCACACGCTCATTCAGCTATTTTTTCTCCCGATGAACGCTATTTACTTTGTGCAGATCTGGGAATGGACAAAGAAATGGTATACAAATTCAATTCGCAATCAGAGCATCCTCTTTCGGGAGCGAAAGACTCTGCAATATCTATAACACCAGGTTCTGGTCCGAGGCATATTGCCTTTCACCCAACGAAACCGGATGTATATATTATTGAGGAGTTGACAGGAACTGTAGATGCATTTCATTTTCTCAATGGAACATTAAAACCATATCAACGCATCAGTTCGCATCCTGAAGATTTTAAAGGACAAAAGGGAAGTGCAGATATTCATATCACTCCTAATGGTAAATTTTTATATGCTTCTAACCGCGGCGACGCAAACAGTATTGCGATTTATGCAATTGACCCCGTGAGCGGCAAATTAAAAATAAAAGGTTTTCAGGATGTATTGGGAAAACATCCTCGCAATTTTGTTATTGATCCTACAGGTAAATTTTTACTTGTTGCCAATCGCGATACTGATAATGTGGTTGTATTTAGCATTAATCAGCAAACAGGCATGCTGAAGGAAACCGGAAAGCAATTGCATATACCCAATCCGGTTTGTCTGAAACTATTAAAAAAATAGAAAATATTAAACGGTTAACAACGTTTATCTCTTACTGGTATTTTTAGTTGGTGTAATATTTTAAACCTTCAATTATTTTCCAATATTAAAAACCTTTATTTCTGTGACTATCCCAAAAAACATCTTAATCGTATTAAAAGTTTTCGTTCTTTACCTTTCAATATCGTCAATTGCAATTCTAAGCGGCAATGCTCATGTGAGCGCACAGAAAAAAACTTCCGATAAAAAAGAAATAAAATCAAGGCATAAAAAAATTGCATTAAGGCACAGCGAAGATTCGGTTTGGGAGAAAGATCTTAAAATCACAGATACATCTGCCGCAAAAATCATTAACAAAATTGAAGACATTAATAACACACTGAACGACTTCAACGATGTTGTTGACAATGGCTACGATTCCAGTGACATTGCAGAAAACCTACCCGATTACGAACGAAGGATAAAATTTTTTCAGACAAATTTTTCAAGCAATAACAACAACCTTAACCTCAGCAGGATTTCATATATCCAGGGCGTGCTTGATGACATGTCAGATGATCTGAAAGACTGGCAAAAATCTTTGCTTGCTTATTACACAGTGCTGGTTGGAATCAACACACAGATGCGATCCATGCTTGCAGATTCATCGCTTCAAACAATGCCGACGGATAGTACCTTGAAACTGCTTTATATAAGGCAATTCAATGAGCTTAAAAGCAGGTTGCACGGAACAGATACTACTATGAAAAAAAACCTGTTAAAGGTGGATCTGTTGCAAAGCAAAGTTTCAAATGATTACTTAGATGTCGTGGCACTGCAGAAACAAATCAAAAACCTTGTGAAGGCTTATCGCAAAAAAGCTTTCAGCAAGGAAGCAGGTTATCTGTGGGAAGGCCCTTCAACTGACACCAGCACAAAAACATTATCTCAAATTTTAGACCGGTCAGTAACAAGGAATAACAGAGTGCTGAGTTCTTATCTTCCACAAAACTGGGATAAATATATTTTCAACATCCCGATATTTCTGATTTTCTTTTTATGGGTGTTCATCAACATCAAAAAAATAAAAAAAACCAATCCTGATTTTCTTGCAACACTTAAATATATTCAGCCATTTCCATTGCTTGCATCATTGGTGATCATGTTTATCATTTCACCTTATCTCGACTTGCAGCACCCACCGGCGGTGTATGTTATTTTGCTTCAGTTTTTATTGATCATCACACTCACTTTTTTGCTTTCTCAAAAATGGCCAAGACCATTGTTTTATTTCTGGTTATTATTTGTTGCGTCATTTATCTTTTTCGCATCAAAAAGCCTGATGACAACTTCAACTTATTATTTGAGAGTAATTACCTTCTTTATTACAATCATCTCTATTTTTATCGGCTTTGCTTTTATAAAAAAAATAAATAAATATGCAGGATTTTTTCCCGGATATTTTAAATTCATCACAATCATTTATATTCTTCTGAATGCAATAGCTGCTTGCTGCAACTTGTATGGAAGGGCAACCTTGGCGCATATTTTTGAAACAACTGCGATTTTAAATTATGTTGAAGCAATTGGCCTTATCATTTTCATCCAGGTATTTCTTGATGCAGTTAACCTTCAATTAGAAGCTGATAAAAAATCAACGCGCTTTACCGCATATCTCGATTATCAAAATGTTGAATTGAGGTTGCGCAGGTTGCTCACGGTGATTGCAGGTATTTTCTGGTTTATTAACCTTGCACAGAACCTCAACGTGTTTGATGCTGCATACAATTTCATCGGAGATTTCCTTGATGCCGAAAGAACTGTTGGAAATACTTCTTTCACTATTGGCAGTATTGTTGTTTTCTTTTTTGTGATCTGGGTGGCAAATTTTTTCCAGAAATATATTGGCTACTTTTTTGGTGACACCGGCAATGACGATATTATGCCGGAA
>Ga0070734_10003843_pt1 | contig 15064 bp, 7 predicted proteins | sample Coa_R1_8_FD_66444 | JGI IMG/M metagenome (GOLD analysis project Ga0070734, IMG submission 66444) | Surface soil microbial communities from Centralia Pennsylvania, which are recovering from an underground coalmine fire - Coalmine... | ecosystem: Environmental > Terrestrial > Soil > Unclassified ...
ATGAAAGCGTGCTGTTGGTAAAGCGGGGTCAGCGATGCACCCACGACTACGCCGGCGTCGTTGACCGCATCTGCCCAGCTGCTGGGGCCACCCAGCGTGCCCAGGTCCGTCATCACGCCACCGCTGTAAGCAAAAGCGTGCTCCTGGCCGTTGGCCGTCGTTGCATAACCGGCAATGCCGCCAAGATTGTTCACAGCGTCGGCCGTACTGGACGAACCGCCGAGGGTGCCGAGATCGGTCATTGTCCCGTTGCTGAAGAGAAAGGCGTGCATATTGCCATTCGCCGTGCTCGAAGCACCGACGATCTGGCCCGCGTCATTGATGGCCAGGGCCTCGCTGAATCCGCCGGTCATGCCGGCGAGCGTACCCATGTCGGTCATCGCACCGCTGTTGGTGCCCGCGGTGTTGTAAGTGTAGGCATGGTCGTTGAAGAACATGAATCCAAACGAATCACCGATCACGGTTCCCGAGTTGTTGATGGCCCAGGCATTACTGTTGTAACCACCAAGGGTTCCCAGGTCGATGATCGAGCTGGGCGAGCAACGGTCTTCCAGGCACTCCAAGGCCGGCTTCGTCTGAGGTCGCCGCGCTTGATTCTTATCCTGAGTGTCTTGGGGCCGTGCAAGCAGCGAAAATCGCATTGCGTACCTCCGTTCTGTGGATGGCGTTCATGGGAAGTTGGTAGGCGCGAACTCCTTAGAAAGGGCAGCGCTGACTTTGCGCCGCTCTTCGCACTTCATCTCTCCGTAAACCTCATCTCAAAGCGGACTTATGCGCACAGAGCGAGACCGAATCCTCGGCGTAGCCGATGGCCGCCGAAGATGGTGAAGTAAGTCCGAGAGATTTCTGGTAAGCGAGTCAATCAGGGGATCAACGCGAGCCACAAAGGGCCAGGCAATGTCGACCGCGAGTTTCCTGTGCCTTCGCTGGGAGAACAAATCACAAGATGGCGCGCATGAAGCTTATCTCCTTTGATAAGGGCACCGCCAAAGGGATGAACAAGCCGTCTCGCGTAAAACAGCAGATTAGTGGCGATCTCGTGCAAGACTTGGTTGACGACAGGGGCAGTCCAAGCCTCTCTGAGCCAGCACACGAGTGCGCGGGCGATTCAAGATCATTCAGCGGGTGAGAACCAGACTCCAGAGAGTCCCGGGACTCCACCGGCCGCTCTGCCGGCGCATCGACAAGCGCAGGGAGTCGATGGTCGCTAGAGTGTTGAACCCTGTATAGCCGGTTGAGCCTCGGTTGTCAAGCAAAAAAAATAGTTTTTGGGTGCGATCTCAATTGGTTCGCCAAGACCGCGGGCCAAACAGCCTGATTTCCCCCAGGAAATCAGGCTGTTATCGCTGGCACAATATTCTCACCAGGGAGACAGTTTGCCATTGTTAGGAATTGGTGTAGAGCACGAATGCGTGGGTAAACCCGCTCAGGGTCACGCCGGTTCCCACGACTTGCCCGCTGTCGTTGATACTGTTTGCCTGGGTCAGTACGAGCCAGCCCGAATCGGCGGGCAGCTGATCATTCAAGTCGGTCATGGTCCCGCCGCTGTAGAGGAAAGCGTGGTAGACTCCCGTGGCCGTCTGCGCCGTGCCGACGACTTGGCCCAGGCTATTGATGCCATACGCGTGGCTGCTCTCGCCGCCGAGCGTGCCCAGGTCGGTCATTGTGCCGCCATCGTAAAGAAAGGCATGGATCTGGTACGTCGCCGTCATCGCATCGCCAACTACCTGGCCGGCATTGTTGATGGCATAGGCTTCGCTGACAAAGCCGCCCAGCGTGCCCAGGTCCGTCATCACGCCACAGCTATAGCTAAAGGCATGCTGTTGGTAAAGCGGCGTCAACGATGCGCCCACGACCACGCCGGCATCGTTGACGGCATTGGCCCAGCTGGTGGGGCCTCCCAGCGTACCCAGGTCCGTCATCTCGCCACCGCTGTAAATGAATGCATGATTCTGGCCATCGACCGTGGCTGCGTAGCCGACGACATCCCCAAGATTGTTGATGGCGACGGCAACGCTCGACGTCCCCCCCAGAGTGCCTAAATCGGTCATCGTGCCGTTGCTGAAGAGGAAGGCGTGCATGGTGCTGTCGGAAGTGAAGGAAGCACCAACGATCTGGCCCAGGTCATTCAGGCCCCGGGCTTCACTGAACGCGCCGGACATGCCTGCCAGGGTACCCAGATCGGTCATCGTACCGCTGCCGCTGTCGTAGCAGTACGCATGATCGCCGGTAAACATAAAGCTGTAAGAATCCCCGATCACCAGCCCCGAGTTGTTGATTGCCCAGCCATAGCTGTTGTACCCACCCAGCGTGCCGAGGTCGATGATCGATCCGGGCACACAACGGTCTTCCAAACACTCCAAAAACAATTGGCTTCCCGGCGCGAGAGGCTGATTCTTTTTCCCGGTAACCCGACGTCGACTCGGCAGCATTTTCCACATCGTCTACCCCTTGTTCGATGCTGATCCATCTGTTGGCGCGCAGGCCGCCACCCGGGGTCCAAGACCCCATCCGCGAAGCATTAGGGAAAGACGGGAACATTGCGGGCGAGGGCGACCGCGAGGGGACGTATTTACACGGGGGAGCACAGGTGTCTTATCTCCTTTGATAAGGCCACCGGTAGGGGGAACAACCAGGCGCGGTCTTCGCTGGGCAGCAGGTTCGTGGCGATTCGGCGCAGGTCTTGGGTGACGACGAAGGCAGTCCAAGTCCGCGTGCAAGGTCACGAGCCTGCAGCACGATGAGAAACCGTTTGCCGAAAGCGAAATTGGTTGGGACCCGGACGAGTCTATGGGACACAACCAGTCTGTTCCGCTGATCCCTCGACAGGTTGGCACCGTCGCATGGGCGCGAGGGAGTCGATCAATCTATAGCCTTGAGAACCACCCCTGTCAAGCAAAAAAACCAGCCGTCCCATCCCAATAGGTGAATATTTTCGGCGTTTACTGGAAGTTTGACGATTGCTAGGGTCGTGCCCCAACATACCCGTTGCCGTGGCCGGAGCGATGCATTTTCATTGGAGTCTGAACATGGCCCGGCGAAGGGCTGGAGCCCCGAGCCGGCAATGGTTAGGATGAAGAGCGGCCTTCCATGTTTCCCAAAATGTACACTCCCCGTGGAGTCCGCACATGATCGCGCTGCCCATCTACATGGATAACCATGCCACGACACGCACCGATCCGCGCGTGCTGGAGGAAATGCTTCCCTATTTTACGCAACGCTATGGTAACGCCGCCAGCCGCCAACATAGCTTTGGCAGAGACGCGGAGGAAGCCGTCGAACAGGCGCGGGCGCAGATTGCCGGCCTGGTGGGCGCCCAGGCCAAGGAAATCATCTTCACCAGCGGCGCGACCGAAAGCGATAATCTGGCGATCAAAGGCGTGGCGTCGCTGTACCGGAAGAAAGGGAACCATCTCGTCACCGTAGCTACCGAGCACCGGGCTGTCCTCGATCCGTGCAAACGCCTCCAGCGTGAAGGCTTTGCGGTCACGTTTCTGCCGGTCGATCGTTATGGGCGAGTCGCGGCCGCCCAGGTTGCCGAAGCACTCACCGATCAAACAGTGCTGGTGAGTGTCATGGCGGCCAATAACGAGATCGGCACCCTGCAACCCATCCGAGAAATCGGCACGATTTGCAAAGAACGCGGCGTCCTCTTTCACACCGACGCTGTCCAGGCTGTCGGCAAAATCCCTCTCGATGTGGAGGAAATGGGGATCGATTTACTCAGCCTGTCCGCGCACAAGATTTATGGCCCCAAAGGGATTGGGGCGCTCTATGTGCGTGCTCGGAATCCCCGCGTCCGGCTCGAACCGATCCTGGACGGCGGCGGCCACGAGCGCGGCCTGCGCAGCGGCACGCTACCGGTTCCAAGCATTATTGGCCTGGGCAAGGCCTGTACCCTCTGCCAAGCAGAGATGGCCGAGGAAGCGATTCGGCTCCGGGAGTTCCGGGACCGACTCCACCAGGGCATCGTGTCCCAGCTCGAACACGTGTTGCTCAATGGCCACCCGACCGAACGACTGCCGGGCAACCTCAACCTCGGCTTCGCCTATGTCGAAGGCGAGGCGCTGATGATGGGCATCCGGGATGTCGCGGTCAGCTCGGGCTCTGCCTGTACTTCCGCAAATCTGGAACCGAGCTACGTCCTCAAGGCCCTCGGGATCGGCGATGCGCTGGCGCACAGCAGCCTCCGCTTTGGGCTGGGGCGTTTCAATACGCAGGCAGAGGTCGATTACGTAATTGAGGAAGTGGTTCGAGTGGTCCGCCATCTGCGCGCCCTGAACCCGGTTTATGAGATGGTCCAAGCCGGAGTCGAGCCGGCCGTGGGGGATTGACGATGGCGGGAACCGGCAAGGCTTGGTTCGCACGAAGCGATTCGTTACAGTGAAGCATGGAGTTGAACGCGCAATGCAACAAGTACTCTTCCGAATCCCGATCAAGATCCCTGGATGGACGCCCGAGGGCATTCCGATCTATGGCTTCGCGGCCATGCTGCTCTCGGCTTTCGTGATCTGCACTTGGCTGGCGAACCGGCGTGCGGAGAAAGAAGGAATCCGCAGGGAATGGCTCCAGGACCTGACGGTGTGGCTGTTCGTGGGGGGGATTGTGGGCGCCCGGCTCACGTTCCTCTTCGCGGAGGATGACCCAGGGCAACCCTGGACGACTCGAATCGCATCTGCCTTGTCGGAATTTCTCAAGATCTGGAATGGCGGCCTTGTGTTGTACGGCTCGATCATCGGCGGGATCGTCGGCTATTTCCTGGCCTATTTCCTCAAGTTTCGGAAAGCAGGCCTGTCGAGCTGGAAACTGGCGGATGTCCTGGCCCCATCGCTGGCCGTCGGCCTTTGCCTGGGCCGGATTGGCTGTTTCCTGAATGGCTGTTGCTATGGGGCGGTGGCCTGCCCGGATTGCTGGCAGGTCCATTTCCCGCTTTCCGGCATGCCCCGGTATTCGCTGGTCCGGGACGGCTACCAAACGGCTGCCGGCTTCACCATGAGCATTCGGTCCGAGGACGATCGGACGGTCGGCGCCGTCGCGGCCGGCTCACCGGCGGACGAGAGCGGCCTTCGCTCGGGGGACATCATCGTGAAACTGCGCGAATTCCCCATAGCGGGTGAAGAGCGGGCCGTTGCCAGCTACCGAGAACTCGACAACTACTTGGGACGCGACTGGACGCGCGGCAAGAACGACTTGGCCCTGACCGTGCGGCGTGGGAACCAGGAAAAGGATCTCCCACCCTTCGCACCGCGCACGATCGGCCTGTACCCGACGCAATTGTACGAGTCGATCAGCATGTTGCTCGTATTTCTGCTGCTGAGCGCGTTTTGGGAATTTCGCCGGCATCCCGGAGAGGTGATGGCGCTCTTGATGTTTTGCTATGGCGTGCAGCGGTACGTCGTGGAGATGCTGCGTGATGATCCGCGGCCGGTCGGCTTCGAAAAGTATATCAGCCTTCTCCTCATGATTGTGGGGCCAGTATTGTTCGTTTGGCTCCGCTGGTTGTCCGGCACAGCAAAGGGGTTGGCGAAGGGGACCGCTTGAATGCCGTGCCCCTCCGCCACGCTCCCCAACTCATGACGTTGCCAAGGAAGCCTGGAACGGCCGCGGCTCAGGAGGCAGCGTGTCATTTCCCAGCCGCGGGTTCCAGGCTTTGGTGCAGCGTGCTCCTTTGCAAAAATCGCAAAGCTTCCCATTAAACCGCGCGGATTCTCCAAGGTTCCGCCCCCGGCCGGGAATTTTTGCCGCCGGAAACGGACTGGTGGAAGGTGCGGGGTGAGTGGTAAAGTCGTGTTCGTGGAGTGCGGGGGCGCGCCACCGCTTTGGCTGTGTGGCTGCGGCGAGAAAAGCCGCGTCGGAGCGAAACTTCCAATTAGCCAAAGCGGTGGCGCGCCCCCGCACTCTCAAAGGAAGCCCCTCGCCCAACACCACCGAGGAGTCTGTCATGATGCGGCAGCACGTTTACGTGATGATCCTTGCCCTGGTCGGCGGAAGGCTGGCGAATGCCGGCGACCCGCCCGCCCCAGGCGCTGCCCAAGCACGGCCCAGCAACCGTCTCGCTCAGGAGAGCAGCCCCTATCTTCTCCAGCATGCCCACAACCCCGTGGACTGGTATCCCTGGGGACCGGAAGCCTTCGCCAAGGCCAGGAGCGAGGGAAAACTCGTTTTCCTTTCGATCGGCTACAGCTCCTGTCATTGGTGCCATGTCATGGAGCGGGAATCGTTCGAAAATCCTGAGGTGGCCAAGCTCCTCAATCAATCGTTTGTCTGCATCAAGGTGGATCGCGAAGAGCGGCCGGACATCGATACCATCTACATGACCGCCCTGAATGTATTGCGGCAGCGGGGTGGTTGGCCCTTGTCCATGTTCTTGACATCCGATGGCAAGCCGATCATCGGCGGCACGTATTGGCCGCCCGAGGATAAACAGATTCAGGGAAACAAGGTCCCGGGGTTCAAGAGCGTCCTCCAATTCATGGTCCAGTGGAAGACGGAAAAGCCCAAGGAGCTCGAAGAGCAGGCGGAGCGCGTGGCCGCCACGACGGTGGATGCCCTGGGCACCATGCTGCGGGGCCGATCGCTGGTCGATCTCAACCGCGACCTGGTGGACCAGGCCGTCAAGGGCATCACCAGTGAGTTCGATCCGGACTACGGCGGGTTTGGCTCCCGCGAGCGCGGATTTCGGGGTACGAAATTCCCGACGCCCAGCTATCTGGAACTGCTGCTGCATGAAGCCGGGCGGACGCAATCGCCGGCGCTCCAGCATATGCTGAACGTGACCCTCGATCGGATGGCGCGCGGCGGCATCTACGATCACGTGGGCGGCGGGTTCCATCGCTACAGTACCGAGCGGACCTGGCTCGTCCCGCACTTCGAGAAGATGCTTTACGACAACGCCCAGTTGGTCGAAGTCTATGCGAAGGCTTACCGGTTGACCCGCCGGCCGCTCTATCGGCAGGTCGTGGAAGAGACGCTGGCCTTCGTCGATCGGGAAATGACGGCTCCGTCGGGCGGTTTCTATTCAGCCCTCGACGCCGACAGCGACGGCCAGGAAGGGCTCTATTATGTTTGGACCGATGCCCAGCTGGACGCGGCCATTGCCGACAAGGCGGATGCGGCCTTGTTCAAGAAGGTCTATGGGGCGGACGGCCCGGCCAACTTTGAATCGAACTACCACATTCTTCATCTGCCGAAACCGCTTGCGGAAGCGGCCAAGGAATCGGATCTCCCACTGGATTCATTGCAGCCCCGGTTGCGCAGCATGCGCGAGAGGCTCCTGGCGCTGCGTGCCATGCGGCCCCGACCGTTCCGGGACACGAAAATCCTCACGAGCTGGAACGGCGAAATGATCGCCGCCTATGCGGTGGCCGGCCAAGCGTTGGCGGAGCCACGCTACCAGCAAACCGCCGCCCGCGCCGCGGATTTTGTGCTCAAGAATCTCCGTACCCCGGAGGGCCGCTTGCTGCGAACGTTTAGCGCACGGCCCGGCCAGGCGGCGGAAGCCCGCTTGAATGGCTACCTCGATGATTACGCCTACCTGGCCCATGGCTTGCTGTGCCTGCACGATGCCACAGGAGAGCGGCGCTGGCTGGATGAAGCGACCCAGGTGACCGAGCGCATGGTGGATGCGTTCGGCGACAAAGACGCCGGAGGCTTCTTCTACACTTCCAGGGATCACGAAAAGCTCTTCGCGCGGTCCAAGGACCAGTTCGATTCGGCTCAGCCTTCGGGAAACAGCGTAGCTGCGCGCAACTTGGTCCGGCTCTGGACGACAACGCGAGACGCCCGCTTCCAGTCGCTGGCGGAGAAAACCCTTCAGGCGTTCTCGGCCTCGCTGAAGATCCATCCGACCGGTCTGACGGCCATGGCTGGTGCCTTGGCTTTGCATCTGGAAGCGCAAGCCGACCGCCAAGAAAAGGACTCACCGAAGAAGCTGCCCGACGAGTCCTCGGGCCCCAAGAAATCCGACTCGGTGGTGAAGGTATCGGCCACGGTGCAGCCCGAGAAGCCGGGCCCGGACGGCAAGCAGGTGGTAACGGTGCTCCTGGCGGTAGACAAGGGGTGGCACATTTACGCTAACCCGCCGGGCCTGGAGGATCTGGTGCCGGTTCAGACGACCGTTTCGATCCGCGCCAAGACGAAGCTGGACGAGGTCAAAATCGACTACCCGGAAGGAACCGTGATGCCCGATATGGTCCTGGGGAAATACCGCGTTTATGAGAATAAAGTTGCCATCAAGGCGACGGTCCGCCGTGCCCCCGGTGCCACAGAGCCCATCGAAGTGGCTGTCAAGTTCCAAGCATGCAGCGACAAGCAGTGCCTCCTGCCAGCGACCAAGATCCTGATGGTGCCTTCCAAGGATAGCAAAAGTCCAGACGGCTCCGGGAAGTGAGGAAGGATCGGACACAAGTGGCACGGAGGCCCCCGTGACGCGATTTGCTGTCGTCTGCATTCTGTGCCGCCGGCTCTTTACGGGAGCCACCCTGGCTTATCTGATTGCGTCTGGGTGGCTGGGCGGATCCCATGCCGCGCGCCCCGTTTTTTATGTCCTGACCGCGGGCTGGTTCGCGGTGCTTTGCTGGAGACAAACTGGCATTCGCGGCCAGCAGCACAGTTGGGCCCTCCGTTCCGTGGAGCTGGTCGGTTTCAATATCGCCCTGACTTTATTCCTTGCCGAATTCTCCCTCCGTACCTTTGCCGTCCTCACGGGCAACTCCATCCTTGCCGGTAGGCCATTAGACGCCTATCGATTGGCCCCGGGCCGCGACTACGGAGCCGGCCTGCACGGCAATAGCTTGGGTTATCCGGGTGCGGAGTTTCGCCGCGCGAAACGCCCCGGGATCTTCCGCATTGCCGCTCTTGGCGATTCCTTCGCGGTCGGAGCTGCGGTACCGTTCGCCGACAATTACCTCACGCTGCTAGAGACCATTCAGCCTGGAATCGAAGTGTACAACTTTGGCGTCTCCGGCGCGGGACCAAGGGAATATCATGCGATCCTGCGTACCCAGGCCCTGAATTTTCAGCCGGATCTTGTCTTGGTGTCGCTCTTCGTCGGCAATGACATCACCGAATCCTTGCCGACTCCGCGCGGACTGGATCCGCAACGGCATTGTTTGTACCAATTGCTCGATCGTGGCCTACGCCTGCTCAAGGAGCGGTGGCGAAGAGGTCCAGCCGAGCAGGGAAGTGTTTCGGATCGGTTGACCGCAGGCACACTGGCGCCTGAAACGTTTCGGGAAGTGGAAGCGCGACGGCTGGCAGTCTGCTTTGACCCCGTTCCGCCGGCGATGGAAAAAAAGTGGCAACGCGCCCTGGGCCACCTGGACGGCCTCGTGAGCGATTGCCGGCGACGGCAAGTGCCGGTGGCGTGCGTCCTCATTCCGGACGAGTTCCAGGTCCACACGGAAGTTTTGACCGACGCCTTGGCTGCGGCACACCGCGATCGTGCGGCGCTGGATTTGGACAAGCCTCAGCGGCGTCTGCTAGCTTTTTTCGCTGAGCGCGGAGTCCCTTGTCTCGATTTACTCCCCGCCTTCCAGAGGGTACCGAATACGTACCAACCGCGCGATACGCATTGGAATGCCGGCGGCAACCGGCTGGCCGCGGACCGAATCGGTTCATGGCTCAGCACGGGACGGTTCTGCGACTCGCCTCGACCGTGACAACCTTCGCGTTTATGCCACAAGTCGCCGTTGTGCAGGGATGCGGACGCTGTCCATGCGCAGTTGGGTTCAGACCCAGGTCCGCAGCAGAACGAGGGCAGCCACTTGCGATGGTGATCCTCAGAGCAATTCGGCCACGGGCTGGCGATCATCCAGCACATGCTGCGGCCGGCCGTTGTAGTCGCTGATCGTGTCTGCGGGATTGATACCGAGGACGTTGTACAGTGTCGCGAGCACGTGCTGCATCCGAATGGGTTTGCCGACGACCCGCTCCCCGCGCGCGTCGGTGGCACCGATAACCTGACCAGTCTTCAATCCGCCGCCGGCAACCCAGAGGAAGCCCGCTGCCGGCCACTGGCCGCGTCCATCCGGCGTTTGGTCGCCGATCCGCGGAGTTCGGCCGAACTCGCCCCCCATCACGACCGCCACATCCTGGAGCAGACCCCGCTCCTCCAGATCCAGGATCAAGGCGCTGAGCGCCTGGTCCAACGGGGGCAGCAGTTCGCGGAGGGTGATGAAGTTATGGCTGTGGGTGTCCCAGGGCCCGGCGCCGAACACACATGCCGTCACAACCGAAACGCCCGCCTCGAGCAGACGTCGCGCCTGCAACAGCACGGGTCCGGGATGGGTGCCGTGTTTGACAGGGCCTTGGCCGTAGCGTGCGCGGATCTTGTCGGGCTCCTTGTCCAGGTCAAAAGCATCACGGACCTTGCCGGACACGATCAGGCGCAGGGCACGCGTCTGGAAACCGTCCATACCCTGAATGATGCCTCGGTCATCCAGATCCCGGCGCAGGGAATCGAAGGCATGGAGCAGTTCCTTTCGGCTTTCCAGTCGCTGGGTGCTCACGCCGCGGTGGAGGCGCAGGTTCTGCAACGGCTCGCCCGAACTGCCGCCTGTGCGGAACGGCTCGTGTTCGAGGCCGGCGTAATACGCCCGTTCCCAGTCCAGCTTGTTGTTGAGGCTGACGTAGGGGGGAATGCTCGAATCGCCGCTGCGCATCCGACTCACCACGGCACCCAGTGCCGGACGCTGCGCCTCGCCTGGCACAGAAGCTCGCGGGGAATCCTGCCAGGGATAGCCACTGTAAAACTCATTGGCGGTATGCAATTCCGTGAACTGCACGCCACGGAGGATCGCGAACTTATCCGCAATCCGCGCCTGGTGAGGCATCAGTTCGCAAATGTCGATACCAGGCACGTTGGTCCGGATGGGGCGGAACTCACCACGGTACTCGATGGGGGCCCCCGGCTTCATGTCATACAGGTCCACATGGGAAGGGCCGCCGCTCAGATGAATCATCAGGACCGATTTCTGCCGCGGTTTACCTGACGCGGGCAATTCGGCCTGCAACCGGAGCACATCGCCCAGGGTTAATCCGCCCAGAGTCAGGGCGCCAACGCGGAGAAAGCTGCGGCGGGTCAAACCCCTCCGGCCTGCGCAAGCAATCGGGTCATGGATTGTCAGCATCGGGCTCTCCTTGATGCCGTAGGCGCAGCACAAAACTCCTCGAAGCTCTCCCGGTTGTAGTCCGCTCGTATTCTAGAGAAATCCGGGGATTCTTCCGATCGACCGGCATCAGGTGGCGCAAACGTTACGTGCTCCTCCCTCATGGGCAGTCGGGTAGATTTCCTCATGCTCTGTTGAATGCAGGCCTATGGACGAGAGTACCCGGAATGGTTCAAGGTCAAGTCACAGCGATGGCAGGGGGTTGCCTACCACCCGGATGAACGCACCTGTTTCGGCAGAAAGGATGAACCAGTTGGGCAATGATCTGGCCGCAGAAAACGCAACCGAAATCTGGTCTGGCTGAGCGTACACCTGAAGGCAATTCTCCCAACGGAGAAAATGTGGGCGAGCGCATTTCTTGGGCGCCACAGCGAGATGAGTGGCACAACGCTTTTTCCATCATAGTTCGATGATCCGTGCTATCTGGTGATTTTCTAGTTGGTGTTGGATGATCATCGCGCCGACTTGGAACTCGCGTGCCAAGTCTGCGACCTGCTTCTAACCGCGGCGACATGGAGCGGGTTCAACGTCGGCGTGGTCAGGATCCTGATGATCGTGGCCAATCTCTCTGGCCCTGCTAACCGACGAGTTTCTTTGCGGCTCCAACCAGTTCCAGGAAATACTCTTCGGAATCGCGATTATTGGTCTGGCGAGCCTTGGCAAGCCCTTGCTCGGCAAAGCGGAGCGCTGCCGCTCCCCGCTTCATGGATAACATCGACTCGGTCGCCGTGCCGTAATAGCGGAGCTCGTTGGGCACGCGTGCAAGGAGCCGTTCCAAAACGTCTTGGGCCTGATCGCCGTCGCCGCTCTTGGCAAGAACCTGGGCGCGGCGAAGCTCATACTCGTTGCGACGCCGGCCTTCGTTGTGTTCGCAATCCGCTTTTTCCCCTTCGTCCACGTATTGCAACGCAGTCTGCGTATCCCTCTCCTCCAGGGCCCGCTGCACCAGGTAGGCATACCAGGGAAAGCGGTCGGGACGGTCGGATGACGGTGGCCGGCCAATCAGCGTCCGGGCGAAGTGACTGGCCAATTCCGCCGCATCGAGCTTCTGGGCTGTCCGATAGGCTTGTTCCAACTGTTCGTCGGAAAGGGTCTCCGGCTGGAGTGTTGCTAACTCGGCCGTGTTCATGGCTTCGATATCGAGCGGCGCGGCCTCCGCGCCGGGCTGCGCCGGTTCGGCTCCGCTCACCAGGCCAAGCTTGCGGCGTAAACGATCGAAGTCGTAGGCCCCCGCCGCACCCGCGCTGCACTCTTGCAGGAACTGCACAACACCGAGAAGCTGTTTGCGGAGCATCGGATGGCCGGCTGCGTCAATGGGGGCCACATTATTCAGGGAGCGGAGAGGTCGATGGATCCACGTCTCTTCGAGGTATTGTTGAACGCTGTCGCGGAGTTGTTTTCCGGCTTCCGCCTCGCTCGTGGGGCCGACCGGAAAGACCACGGCCTCGGCAAAAACATCGCCAAAATGTCCTGGTCCGCGCCCGAGCCGCGCGTCCGACAGACCTGGACCGGCACTCTGCTCCAGCTCTTGGCGGATGCGCTGCAGGCTTTCCTCCTTGGAACTCCAGAGGCGAAGGAGGTCACCCATGATCAGCAGGTAAGCCCCCAGCTTGGCCGACACGCTCGCCGAGGCTCCGGCAGTGACCAGGCCACCCCGGTCCAGCACGATGCACGTGATCATACCCTCCTGCTGGCTGGCTTGGACCGCAATCATGCGGCGATCTCGTTCCCACTCCTGCAAAAGCTGAGAAACACGCTGCGGGTCGCGGATCTGGTAGGTGGCTGAATAATCGATATGGTCTGTCAGATCTTCCATTCCGCGCCCAAAACGCAACACTTCGGCCAGCGCCCAGGCCGCAGCAGCCCGGCTTTCGTCAGGCTCCAGGCGAACGTAATTCTCCAGTGCCTCCAGCGCGGCCCGATTGTCTCCCTGCCAGGCCCGCACTAAGCCAAGGTTATACTGGGCGGCGGCATCCTCAGGGTTTTCGGCCACGAGCTGTTCAAATGCCCGGGCGGCGTCAGTCAACTTGCCGCTGGCGGCACCGCTGAGGGCTCGGTTCCAGGCGGCACGGCGGTCGGCGGGAGCAGCCGCTGGCGGGCTCAGGAACGTGTAGTCGCGCCGGGCCGACTCTGGCAAACGGGACTGGGCGCCGAAAAGCTCTTCCAGGTTCTGGTTTAATTCTTCACTGGGCTGCAAGCGCAGGCACATTTGCAAGGCAGCCCGCGCTGCAATTGGCCGGTTCTCTTTCAGCTCGGTCTCGGCGATCAAGGAATACACCTCGGCCAGAACATCCTTGGCCTCGGGGTCGTACAGATCCGCGGCTTTGCGGAAGAGCAACAGCGCCCCCGCCCATTCGCGCTCTTGCTGGCGGAACATGCCGCGGAGCAGGTAGCCGAACGGATAGTTCGGGTTAATCTCCAAAGCTTTTTGCAGGGCGGCTTCCGCTTCATCCACGCGGCCATTGGTGTACAGGATTTGGGCTCTTCGGCCCCATGCTTCCGGGTTAGCGGGATGCGCAGCCACAAGCTCATCCATGGTTCGCAACGCTGCCTCGTGCTGACCGTCCGCATCGAGGCGGAAGGCTTTTTCGATTTGGCCATGGATCGGCTGGCAGCACCACTTGAATTTCTTGCCGCTGCCGCACGGACAGGGGGAATAAAGATCAAGAGCCATGCGCTGTGTCTTCCCTTGGGAAAGGCGGATAACGGGATCCATCCATTACCTTCAGAATAGCAAATTTGGTGGGATCTGGTGAGTAGCCTCACAGCCGTGTAGTGGACCGCCATCAAACGCCGGGACCCGCACGCCGTCCCTGGTTGACACGCCCGCTTCCGTAACCCATGTTAGCTTTGAGAGGACTCGTCGCGCTCGCAATCCCCCGTCACCTCGGTTGCGCGAGACGGTCGCAAAGCAATGCCCCCCTTGGTGAGGAACGCATGCCTGGCGTGAGACGGCCGCATCGTCACGGCCCGCTGGGCGTGGAACAGCGGAAGTGCATTTTATAAAGGATGTGCCATTCATGGTGACCACTGACCTCGGAGCCTGCGAATGGTTTGTGTGGGATCTGCGCCGGAGCAACCTGCTTGACCGCGGTCAGTTGGATCAGGTAGTGGGCGAATTCCTGGAAAAGAATCCGCGCGCCGAGCCGCCGGCCTTGGCCGAATTCCTTGTCAAAGAGAAGATCCTCACCCAGTTTCAGGCCGACCGCGTCCTGCAAGGCAAGACCCAGGGTTTTGTCCTGGGGCCATTCACGCTGATGGATGTCCTGGGCAGCGGCAGCATGGGAACCGTCTACAAGGCGGTTTCGAAGAATGATCAGGAATGGTATGCGGTCAAGGTGCTGCCCCGCCGCAGCATGTGGAACGTACGGATTGCCCGCCGCAAAGTGCGCGTCTTTGAGCAATGCAAACATCCCGCCGTGGTCCCGTTTGTCGACGTCGGAACCTCGGGTGGCATGCACTATCTCGCCTGGCCGTTGGTGGAAGGCGAGACCTTGGACCAACTGGTTCGCCGCGTAGGAAAGCTCGATCCCGGACAGGCCGCCTGCTATGTGAAGCAAACAGTCGAAGGACTGGACGTCTGCCACCAGCAAGGCCTTTTTCATGGCATCCTGAAACCATCGAACTTGATGATCGGCCGGGATCAGCAAGTGCGCATTCTCGATTTCGGGATTGGCTCCCTGCTGGCCGAAACCGAGGGCGAGTCGCTCGTGGACACGATGTCGACGGCCAGCTCGCTGGCCAGCGGCCTCGATTGTGCCAGCCCCGAGAGCATCATGGATCCCACGAACCTGACGCCGATTGGCGATCAGTACAGTCTGGGTTGCGTGCTCTATTACTGCCTGGCCGGGCAGTTCCCGTATCCCGAAGGGACCGCGGCCGAGAAGATGATGGCC
>Ga0070734_10003844_pt1 | contig 15059 bp, 11 predicted proteins | sample Coa_R1_8_FD_66444 | JGI IMG/M metagenome (GOLD analysis project Ga0070734, IMG submission 66444) | Surface soil microbial communities from Centralia Pennsylvania, which are recovering from an underground coalmine fire - Coalmine... | ecosystem: Environmental > Terrestrial > Soil > Unclassified ...
CTGGATTTCCGCTCGGTTCCGGCGGCGCTTGATGTTCGTGGCTTGCGTCTGTTTGTCCACCCCTCCAGTTCATCACTGGTGGCGGCGCATGAAAAGGGTGCGGTTGCTCAGACGCTTACCCTGTTTCATGAGGCTGCCAGCGTTGCGAGTGATAACGATGCGAAACCTTCGCGTCGCCCAGAAATCGAAATTGCCGTTCAGCCGACTCTTGTGGCCTGCGTGGCACGGACTCGCTTCGTCCAGGCACTCACGAACATTTTTCTAAACGCTATCGAGGCCTATGCGGACGTGGAGTTATTGAGGCCGATTCGTGTCACGGCGAAACTTCATGACGGCTCGTGGCGATTGCGGTGGAAGACTTTGGGTGCGGAATGTCTCCTGAGGCCCAGGACGATGCACTCACCTTGTTTGCAACGAGCAAACCGCACGGCACTGGCTTTGGGTTGCCCCTTGCAGCCAAGATTATTGAGTCTGAGCACGCGGGGCGCCTCAGCATTGAAAGTACCAAGGGTAGAGGAACGATTATCCGGATTGTTATTCCTCCAAATGCGCAAGTGAGCGCCGGATGAAAACACGTCATATTGCATTAGTCGTCGAGGACGATCAAGAAACCGCTGAGGATCTTGGCGAGATATTGCGGTCATTGGATTGCGACAGTAATGTCGTCGATAACAGAGATGCGTTGACGACGCTTGAGGCACGACGCTTTTGCCTGATCCTTCTTGACCTTCAAATTAAGGGGGGCCCCAGACGCGATCAAGGGTCATGTGGAACACGGCAAGAGTCTTCTACGCAGCATTCGATCAAAGTATGGCGAACACAACGGAAACTGCTTCGCGCTGCCGGTGCTCATCATAAGTGGTTTTGCGCGGGAGGCTGACTCTGCCGTGGAGGTGATGAAGGACGGCGCGAGTGATGTCATCCAGAAGCCCCTGAAGAGCGGCTTGGTATCCGACAGAATACGGTAAACGGCCGACGATCACCAGAACCAGCCGTTCGGCGCGTGTATCCGTCCGACGAACCCCTGAGGATTATTTGGCCCGCGCAGCCCCCCATCGAGCCGGTGTGAGTTGCGGCACCTGGCTGAGCGGCCGGTTCGCCAGACCGGGCAGAATCTCCATCAAATAGTCAACCACAGGCAAAGATAGCCGCCGGCACGATTCCACAACCTGCATCATCACGCTGCTTGACCGTTTACTCTATCATGCCGACGTGACCGTCGTCGAAGGCAACAGCTACCGAGTCCACATGCCGCTGTCCGTTTTCAGTATTCGTCCGTTCCGGAAGTGAACACACCCAAGCGGCCAATCGTAGATCTCTCGGCTGCATTTTCAGTGTATTGGAGTGTGGCTTGCTAACTGCTCAAGGCAAAGCCAACCCTGTGCAACCCAAACTGGAGGTCACGATGTGGATGGAGGACTTGCGTGGAGCTTTTCGGACTCTCTGTTCTGCGCCAGGCTTTGCGCTCACGGCAGTCCTTTCTCTGAGCGTCGGTATTGGCGGAACTGTTTCCATGTTCACCGTTGTGAACTCCGTCCTGCTCAAACCTCTCGCCTTGCCAAACCCGGGAAAACTCGTCCGCGTGATGAATCGTTACACGGCCGCGTACGCCTCTTCGAGAATGGACAGGGAGGCTCCAGGATTGCTTTCCCGGGAGTTTATCCGCTGGCGCAAGCAGATCAAATCGCTGGATTCGATCTCGATTACGGCTCTAGCCTGCCGGGCTTGTACCTTGACCGGAACCGGCCGGCCGGAACGGTTGAGTGCGATGGCCGTTTCCGCTGAATACTTCGATACCTTGGGAGTTCAAGCCCAGCTCGGCAGATGGTTTCGCGAATTCGAAGAGCAGCGCGGCGGACCAGGTGTGGTCATTCTCAGTGATGCTTTCTGGCGCCGCAACTTCGCCGCGAAAACGGACATCGTAGGCCAAAACATCCATATCAACGGCGCGCCTTACGAGGTAGTAGGCGTCACCCCTTCCACCTTCCGCGGTGACGTGTTGCATGATGCTTTAGGAGTGCCCGATCGAATCGACATCTATCTGCCGCTGCGGTTTACTCCCCAACAGCTGGAATCGGATTTGGCTGACGACTTCGTGGGCATAGCGCGGCTTAAGCCCGATGTGACCCTGGAACAGGCTGGCGCGGAACTCGATTCCACTTTGACTTCGATTCCCGAGTATCAGGCTTCCTTCAGCGCCCTCAAGGTGCGAGTGCGGCTCCAAGAGTTGCAGAGTGTTGTAGTGGGCGAGGTGCACCAGGGACTGCTGCTCCTCCTGCTCTCAATGGGCCTGGTGCTGCTAATTGCCTGCGTCAATGTCGCGAACCTCAGTCTTGTGCGCTCCACACAGCGCGCGCGCGAGTTAGCTCTTCGCGCTGCCCTCGGGGCGACGCGTCGTGATCTCATTCGACGTTCGTTGATGGAGAGCATCCTCATCGCTCTAGCCGGCACGATCACCGGCTTTATTCTTTCGCAGTGGATCACCGAATTCGCGGTTTCTCGCGCTCCGCATCTGCCGAGATCCGGGGATATCGCAACGGACGCCGCCGTGCTCTCCTTCGCCATTGGAATATGCGCCCTGACTACGATGCTCTTCGGCGCATTGCCGGCATGGCAAACCTCCCGTGCCGATCCTCTGGTGGCTCTGAACGCCGGCAGCCGGGGGAATACGGATACGCTGCGCGGCGGCCGAATTCGATCCGTTCTAATCGCCACGGAAGTAGCCTTGGGTGTTGTCCTGGTCATCGGCTCCGGACTCCTCTTGCGGAGCCTCCATCAGGTGATGAATGCTCCTCGTGGATTCGATGGGCATGACGTGATGATCGCCGATCTGTACTTGCCTTCGCCAGGCTATCAGCGGATCGACAGACAGATCTCGTTTTTCCGTCGACTGCGGGACGAACTCATTTCCATGCCCGGCGTGTTGAACGTTTCGGCCAACACGCGCGCGCCGATCGATCAAGAGGCGATCTACACCGTGTTTGAGGAAAACAGCGCCAAGCCTCTGAATGAACTGATTGCCGCCGGATTCCAGAACGTAACCCCGGAGTATTTTTCCATGATGAAAATCCGCTTGCGTGCCGGGCGGTTCTTCCGGGATAGCGGTGAGACCGAGCAGGTAGTCGTGATCAGCGAGTCCGCGGCCCAGCGGATGTGGCCCGGGCAGAATCCCCTGGGAAAGAGAATAAGAAAGTCGAATGAACCTATAGACGATTACTCCCGTGTGGTCGGCGTAGTTGGCGACATTCTCTCAAGCGCATTGGATCGGACTCGTACGCCCGTGGTCTATCGCCCTTACTCGCAGCGCGGCGGGCGGAATACCGCAGTCACCTTAGTTATTCAGACTGCTCTCCCCGCCTCGCTGGCGGTTCCCCTTCGCCAAGCAGTTTTGCGTCTTGATCCCGATGTGCCCGTTGGAGAACCACGTTCCATGACGGACGTCATTGCCAACTCGGTACAGGCGCGGGTCTTTCAAGCATGGTTGCTCAGCGCATTTGCCCTGGTTGCAGTCTTCCTGGCAGCCATAGGGATTTACAGTGTGTTGAGCTATTCGATCATCCAGCGCCGTAAAGAGATCGGCATCCGCATCGCACTCGGCGCGGATCGGAAGGACGTTTCCCGGTTCGTGTTCGAGAACGGAATGACTCCAGTCGTGGCCGGATTGGCCATTGGTCTGGCCGCAGCATCGTTCTTTGCCAGGCTCCTGGCGAGCCTGTTGTTTCAGGTGGGCACATTGGACCCCACCACCTTCGTCGTAACCCCTTTGATTCTGATCCTAACCGCCGCCTTGCCGTGCATCCTACTTGCGCGAAAAGCCTCACGCTTCGATCCCATGGATGCGCTGCGTCTAGAATGAAAAAGCCATGTGACCGCTTCCGTGGATCTTGAGCAAGGCCTGCTTCAGCCCGTTTCACTGCCGCCTCCAAGGCGCCCGGAGGGGAGAGACGCTACAGGCTTGCATCCACCGGCTGCAGCTTGAACGCGCGGCCCAGTTGCTGGTTCTCCGAAACCACAAACCGCTCCAGACCCGTGAGCCAAGGGCCGCGAGACATGCCAGGTGACCCAGGCGGGAGCCGAGGTGTCCGTCATGTCAGACGGTTTTTCCCCAAGCGAAGACCGAACTTGATATCTTTGAGTGATTCGATGGGTTATACGAAGCTCAGTTTCTCACTTGTCTTGACGTTATGCGCAACAGCCGGGATGATGTCACCGTCCCTTTCCCGCGCTCAGCCTGTGGTGGAATCCAATCTTTCTGCCGCAGCTGTTAAACTTGCCGCGTCGAGAGCTATAGCGCTTCTTCAAACAGTGGGAGCGAACTGGTCACGCAAGCAGTTTTGTGTTTCCTGCCATAGCCAGATTCTTCCGTTGATGGCTGTGGCGCGGGCGCGTAAACACGGCGTCCCGGTGGATGAGGACGCGGCGGCACGACAATTGCGCCAGTCGCTCACCCAGTTCCGCCTAGAATATGCCATTCAAGGCTGGAACCCGGAAATGACCATGGAGGAGGCGTTTACACTTGTGGCCGCATACGATTCGGGCGTCGGCCCAAATCCTACAGCTGCGGCATTCATACGGCTCTTCTCCAGACGTCAGTTCTCGGACGGGCGGTGGCTATTTGCAGACAATCGACCGCCCATGGCATACAGCGAAATTACGAGCACAGCGGTTGTCTTGCGCTCGCTCCAAGCGTATCCTGCTCCGCAGATGGCAAACGAGGTCGCGGTACGAGTTCAACGCGCCCGCTTGTGGCTGGAGAGGCAGCATCCGAAGACCACGGAAGAGCGCACTTTCCGCCTGCTTGGGATGTCCTGGGCGGGTGCTCGAGCCAATGACCTGAGAATGGCTGCTGCGAACCTCCTTTCCGAACAAAATAGCGACGGCGGGTGGTCCCAGCTATCCATGCTCCCGAGTGATGCCTACTCTACCGGAGAAGCCCTCGTCGCGCTCGCTGATGCTGGGGGCATCAGTGTTGACAGTGAGGCATTCCGGCGTGGCCTCGCCTTCCTGGTAAAAGCCCAGACGCCAGACGGATCGTGGCACGTCCAGTCACGTATTCACCATCCTGCCGTTGTCAGCCCTCCCTATTTCGAAAGCGGATTCCCCTGGGGACACGACCAGTTCATTTCTTCGGCTGCTACCAGCTGGGCAGCGATGGCTCTTTCTCTTTCACTTCCGAAAGAGCCGAATATTCAGAGAGCCGCTTCAGCTCAGGTTATGAATGATCGTTTGGAGCCATGGGCGGAGACTGTACTTTTCGGGAACCTCCAAAGGTTGCGACAACTACTGAGTCACGGTTTCAACGCAAATAGCGCGCAGGCGGATGGCACGACTGCTCTGATGATGGCGGCGCCCGATGCGGAAAAAGTCAAACTTCTCCTTGGCGCCGGTGCGAGAGTTAACGCAAGAGCGAAGTCGCAGTTTACCGCGTTGATGGTTGCCGCTGGTTACATTGGCGCTGCTGAGAGCGTTCGGCTCTTGCTCGGCAGTGGAGCGGATGTAGAGCTCGGAATCCCGCAGCCTCCGTTCAACGTTTCCGCCGCCTCGCTGGCGGCAGACGCCGGCGATACGGAGACGCTGAAGGCTCTGTTAGCCAGGGGGGCTAACATTAACCGCAAAGTTGTCGGATTCTGGCTATTTGAGGACGAGTTATGGGAGATCCCGGTGCTTCGGGGTGATTCAGCTATAGTCGATCTTCTGGCCACGCGAATGGGCCAGAAGGAATTGAGCGAGGCCCTAGTCAGGTCTGTATTTGGAAATCGTCCCGAACAGGTTCGCCGTCTACTTGCGCATGGCGCAAACGTGAACTTCGTCGACGATGTGGGCATGACACCACTTCTATATGCAGCAAGCATCGACTATGGCGACACTGAGATGATCGAGACGCTGTTGAAGGCGGGTGCTGATGCCTCTGTCCGTGCTAAGGACGGTTCGACTGCGCTCGACTTGACCAGGAAATACCACCACCGAGAACTGCAAACGATGCTGGAACGAGCGGCTGGCCTCAAGTACTAAACTACTAGGCAATTCGCGATCACCGTTCAGCGATGAGCCCTCCCGCCGTCCGACGTTGGTGATGGCCCCGTACTGTTCCCGGAGATGGACAGCCCTCACCGTCAAGGGTGAATCGAAGACGGTACGGGGCGCCCCAAGAACTCACAAAAAGCACGAATCAAACGGCACGCAGACTGCTCGCTTACCACGTGAAGGCGAATCCAGAACCCGCACGCATGCCGAGACGCGAGGAACTGGATTCGCCCCAAAAAATGGTGTCCCTCCGGGGACTCATGCGTTTGCCCCCATAAGTTCCGCGATCCGTCGCGCCAGTGTTTCGAGCGGATCCAGCACCGGCAGCCGGCCTCGCCCGAGCAGCGAAAATCATCTCACCGGTCCAGGAAGGGTCCGCGAATCGACATCAGCTGACTGCGCGAGCTGTCCGTCCGTGAGTAGATCAGACTCCGCCCGTCGGGGGAAATCGCCATGCTAGGCGTGGACACCGGGAGCATCCGGTCGAAGTCCATCACGCGGCTTACCTTCTTCGTCGTGAACGAGTAGACGAAGAGGCTCGGCCGCCTCTGCAACTCGTCGTAGAACCAAAGCCCGTCGCCGCCGATCGTCCACCATCGCCGTGCGTTGGCCTCTTCCAAATGGGGAATCTTCTGGGGGCTCCCGGTGGGAAGCGGCACTTCCCAGAAACCGCGCTCCGGCGCGTTGAAGAGAATCAGACTCTTGCCATCCGGCGCTTCGGCCAGGTCGGATGCCGTGCAGTCGCAAACCAGTTCGGCACCCAAGCCCGTTGGAGGAGACTTCCAGATCTGGAATTTGCCCCCGCGGTTGGAAACGAAGTAGATCGATTTGCCGTCGCGCGACCAGAAAGGACTACGCTGTTCCGATGGCTCGTTCAGCAGCCGCCTCACCGCCCCGCCGCTCGACGAAATCACTAACAGGTCCGACCGGCCTTGCGCCCGCGCTTCAAAGGCGATCCACTGCCCATCGGGCGACCAACTGGCATTGCCGAAATCACCGTGCCCGAACTTCGTCACCTGTGTCGCCTGCGACCCATCGGCATTGGCCACCCACAATTCCCAGGAGCCCCGCCGGTCGGATGAGAATGCGATTCGCTTTCCATCGGGCGACCACACTCCGTTCCGATTCTGGCGCGTCGACGTGATCAGCTTCTCCGACGTGTGACTGGCAACATCCAGGCGCCAGATGTTCACGTTCGTGCTGGCGTCCGTGTAGACCAGAAACTGGTCGTCTTTCGCGACGGCCGGCTCGATGGCGGTCTCGCCGATCGCATTAATCGGCGTGATGGCAGGATCGTGCAACGACACGTTCCACAGGCTGTAGGTTCCGGTTCGATTCGAGCTGAAGATCAGGCTTTGACCGTCGCCCGACCACGCCAAGCCTCGAATATCGTGCGACTCCGTGGTAATGCGAGTCGATTTTCCACCCTCCGCGGAGATCAGGTACAGATCCGCGACGGAATTGTTGCTCAAGAACCTCGCGAACGCCACCTTCTTTCCGTCGGGAGACCAGACCGGCATCACGTCGGAGACTCCGGCAATCTGCTCCGTGAGCCGCCGAACCTCCAAAGTGGAGAGCGAAACCAGGTGTAGCGGACAGCCATTCTCTCGCGATGGCAGACACTGCCGATACACCAGCGATTTGCCATCCGGCGACCAGGCCGGACCCGGGTTCGCGAGCCTCTCCAGTGGACCCGCGCTGACTCGCGTGTGCCCGGGATCGAAGCGTCCAGGCACCGCCACCTGCTTCTCCGGTCCACCGGCTGCGGGTACGATCATGATCCTGGCGGCGTCCGGGCCTGAACGAATGAACGCGATGGTCTGACCGTCAGGCGACCACGATGGATGAAGGTCGTTATCAATGTCGGTCGTAAGCCGCCGCGGTTCCCCCGAACCTGTCTGCACATAGATGTCGAGGTTTCCGTCGGGCCCTTCGCGCGTGAAGGCGACGCTCTGGCCATCGGGAGAGATCGCGGGACTAAAGTCGTGTCCCACCTCGCTGGTCAGAGGTGTGATGCTGACCGCCGACCCAGCCGCCTTGAGCTTCCGCTTCAGCATGCCCGGGGCGAGCGCCGCGACAGCGACAATCGCCGCCGCCACAATCGTCACTAGTGCCCACTTGTGCTGCAAGGCTGGCCCTTTAGACGGAGCCTGCAGTGGGGGCGAAACCGGAAACTGGGGCGGGGCCGTTACTTTGGGCGAGGCCGTTACCTGGCGGGGCGGTGGTACGGATTCTCCAGCGTCCGTGGGCGCGGGAGCTTCAACTGCGGCTTCCACCACATCGAAGTGCGGCGCGTATCCACCCTTGGGAATCGAGATGCGAACGCGATCGTTCACTCCCTCCCCGGCGTAGTAGAGTTCCAACTTGCCCCGTAGTCGACGGGCTTCGTTGCGGACTACCGGATCCAGTTTGGGATTGAAGTCCGCCGGCCGGTCGAACACCGCAACCGCGACCGTGAGCTCTTTGACACCTTCAGGCCCGGACTCGAGTGTCTCCTCGACCACGAAGCGCAGGAATCGGGACATGCGGGCGGACGATTGAAAGCTCGGACTCGCCTGAATGCGCTTGAGTTGGAGACGAATCTCCGCCTCGGACACAGGAAAGGCAGACCCAGTTTGCGGCGATGGCAGAGCAGTACTCATCGAGCCGGATACCGGAGATTCTACTCCAGGCCCGAGATGGAATCGATGATAACCCTGGTTAACCGTCGCCGCTAACCGCCGCCGTTACTACTACTAACCGTTCCGCCGCCAAGATTGATTAATGAGTGACCCGGGTCTGATTTTCGAACTCGGCTACATTTTCATATGTCTCGAACACGCCATCCACGCCATACATGCGGAAGACGTGCCCGACCGACCCGTAAAGGCCGCACAGCGCCAGGTTGCCGCCGGCTTGCGCGAGCAGCTTACCCATCATCAAAATGCTGCGGACCCCCTCCTTTCTGATCAACTCGACCGACTCCATATCCAGCACCAAAGTCTTCTCCCCGCGGTTCAGCCAGTAGGCCACTTCGCGCTCCAACTGGGAGATCGTGGTCTCGTCCAACTGGCCTGTTAGCTGGAGGACGACCTTCCCGGCGGTCCGCATGAACTGGACCGTGAACTTCGTCCGGACGTTGCTGATAAAGGAATACGCGCCAGCGGCATGGAAGGCCGCGTAGCGACTCTGTTGCATTTGGGTGGCGTCGTGAACGGTTGTCATGATGCTAATTTGCACCCTGCGGCGGGTGCAAAGGCAGTACGAAGGGGAAGGGATCCGGGCGGTAGAAGAGGTAGAATGTGCCATTCTACCCCTGAACAGGCAACGTACTCTACGTCTTTAAGTTTCTGGAAAGAAAATGGATACGTTTTAGGATCGGGGCGGAGCTCCGAATCGACGCTCGAATTTCCAATTCGCATAATCCTTTACGGCCGTGCGCATGATCTCGTGAGCCTGTTCTGCGGTTGTGATTCGTGTGGGCTGCAAACCGGTTGTCCGGCTCAGGATATTCTGCCAGCCTTGCGCCTTTTCCAACATCAGCTCGTCCACAGGAGCTGTTTTGGCTTCGACTACGCCGATTTGTGGGGCCGCCGCCGGCTGGGCAAGCTTAGCCGGGGTGTCATTTCGAAATGTCCCGGTCAATTGGTCCGCGAAGGAAACCGCGGCGGCATCGCGTCGGGTGAGCGGCGCTGACAGTCCGAAAATCTCACGAACCGTCGTAATGACGGACGTGTGCTGGTATTGCCGGCTCACCACTTTGCCCTTCGGCAGAAAGGGTGACGCCAGAATGGCTGGGACTCTCAAACCCAGGCGATCGAACGCGAAGGCCGGCACGCCTTTGGCGGGAACGCCTGGTTCGTCGATTCCATCCGGGTTCACGGCGGGAGGGGGTGCAACGTGATCGAAGAAGCCGCCATGCTCATCGAATGTGACAATCAGCAAGCTACGCTTCCAGACGTCCTCATTGGCGCGCAGTGCTTCATACACGTCGGCAATGAGTTGATCGCCTGGACGCACATCGTGCGGAGCGTGCATCGAATCCACTTGGTTCTTGGTCGTCGTCGAATCGCCGAAAGCCGGTTCGATGAAGTTAAACGAAGATAGTTTTCCCGAGGCACAGTGCTGTTGGAAGAACGTCTTGAAGTCGAGGAAGGCTCCAGGGTGGCCTGCGGCCCGATCGCTCTCGAAATCCGCCTCTTCCGCCGCTTCTGTATAGGCTTTCGCGATGACCCGATCAAATTTTGCCACGTCGTTGTCGTCACTGAAGTAGACGGCCCAATTCTTCCCTCCGGCTTCGAGGCGATTGTAGATCGTGTCGACGTCGATCGTCCTGGAAAAGTCATTGAAAGCGAAGCCCTGAGAACTCGCGCAGTGTGTGTACAGGCGATTCGGCTGAGTCGGCCCGGGGACCTCGGCGAACCAGTTATCACACAGTACGAACTCGTCCGCCAGGGCATTCAGCGCCGGCAAACGGTCCGGAGTGAACACTTGCATCACATCCTCCAACATGGCGTTCGTCGGTTGGATGTGCGCTCCGAAGAAACCGTTGGAGTAGCTGAGTACAAAGCCGTCGAGTTTCACCGGGTGCCCGGCGCCTGGGCCATCCGCTACCCCGGAGAGCTGTACATTTGTCGCTTTCAAAGAATGGCTTGGCCCTTCTCCCTTTGCGATCGCAAAGGGAGCATTTTGCCCCACGGTGAATCGCGGGTTTGACGTCGATTCGGGTGAATCCGGGTGCAGCAGGTTAAACTCGTCTCCCTTCAATCCGTTCACGCCCGGATGAAATCCGAACAGATGATCGAAGGAACGGTTTTCGAGCATGAGCACGACAACAAAATCGATTTGCGGCATAGGACGATCGCAGATCCTCTCCACTTGTAGAAGCGCAATTCAACAGGGATCGGGGCCATTGCCGCTTTTGGCGTAAAATGACCAGACGATGAATGGAAATTCCGTGATTCAGGGACTGTGGATCGGCGACCGCCTGTCAACAATGGAGCGGCTGTCGATTGCTTCTTTCCTGGCAAACGGCCATGCCTTCCATCTTTATGCCTACGGCGACGTGGAGAATGTTCCGGAGGGCGCCATCATGTGCTCCGCGGAGGCGATCGTGCCGCACTCCCGCGTCTTTCGCTACCAGGAAAACGGCTCCTACGCGGGTTTCTCCAACCTGTTCCGCTACAAGCTTCTGTTGGACAAAGGCGGATGGTGGACCGACATGGATACGATTTGCCTTCAGCCGCTCGATTTCCCTGACGACTACGTTTTCTCATCCGAGATGCTTCGTGGCTCCGAGGTGATCGACGCCGCGGTGATCAAGGCTCCGGCCGGATCGCCGTTAGCGGAATTCGCATTCGACATAAGCAATTCCAAAGATCCGGCCAAGGTCAAATGGGGTGAGACCGGACCGCGACTGTTGCAACAGGCAGTCGAGCGGTTTCAACTGCAAGCTCACGTGCAGCGTGCTTCCGCATTTTGCCCTATCGACTGGCCCGACTGGGAATGGGTACTCGATCCGGAACGTGAGATTGCGTTTGGCCCGGAGACTTTCGCCGTTCACCTGTGGAACGAAGTGTGGCGGCGCAACGGCCGGGACAAGGATGCCGGCTATCCGCCCGGCTGCCTCTTCGAACGGCTGAAATCCAGGTATTTCGGATCGAACAGCGGCGAGTACCGATCCAACAGTGCGGCGCTTTGATTCGCCGCGCTCAGCCACTCGTCGATGGTTTCCGAAGCATAACCCCGGTTCTGCATGCGGCTTCGTGCGCCCGACTCCCATCCGGAGTCTTCTGCCCCCGCTCGCCGGGCGTTGACCGAATCCCAGACCACCGCTTCCCAATCCGCGATCTTGTGGACGACGTCGGGATCCATCATCTCTCTCACCTGGGGATTATGGAGCATGCTCCAGCGCGTCTTCCGGTAAGCTTTCTCGCACGCCTCGCGGAACGCGGCCTCGCCTTTGGCAATCACTGGCGCATCCACCCGATAGACACGCATGAGAGTCCGAAACGTGCCGCGAGCCTGCTCGGGCTTGATTTCCTGGGCGAAGAGGTAACCGTTATCGAAACGTAACCCTTCGAGAGAAATCTTCGGGTCGAAATCGCCTGCGGCCTCACCCGGAACCCATAACGCGTCATGGTCCATGAAGATGATATGGACTGCCCACTCGCCGTTCCTCCACTGGCTCCGGATGCCCACGTTTCTCCTGACAAAAGACTCTCCAAACGAGCAGCCCCAGGTCGCAAGGAGGGTCCCGAAAAGATCGCCAGTCTGGCGGAGCAAAGAGACGTAGGTACGGTCGGCGCGTTTGCGATTCGCCGGCTCCGCGTAGGCACGAGCCACGTAGTCCGAGTATGAGCCGGTCGTGTCCGCGGGCGGTGTGTAGACTCCGAGGATCTCCTCCAGCAGATCGTCGGCAAAGCGGCGCGCTTCATCCGCAGTATAGTCGCGGGCGAGGCCTCGGGCGAAATAACTCTCGGCGCCCGCGGGCGAGAGGTATCGCTCGAGTACATCCAAGCGGAAAGAAGTAGTGTTTGCGAGCCAGGCCTGCCGTGGCGGCATCATCCGCAGGAACTCCACCGTCAATCCGAGATCGCCTGGAGCCTCCAGAGCGGCTCCGTCCGGCAGCAATCCGCGAACCGTTGCCTGCATGTTCCCGCGCATCTCTCCGAAGCCGTTTCCGAAGGTGCGCCGGTCGGTGAAGTAGTCCAACATGTGCACCTCACCTTGCCACGCGGGCACACTCTGAATCGAGAAAACGTCACACGAGCTGCTTAAGGGGGGTGGAGTATCGTGCACCCGCCGGTACAGTTCGGCAAGCCGCACGCCCGAGCGTGCCTCGCGATCGCTGCTGACGCCCGAACTTCCCCCATATAAGCGGTAGGTCCCTTCGAAAACTCGAACATCGAGCGGATGCCGGCTCCGGATTCCCGAGCGCTTGATCTCGAACTCTACGTCGCTGCCGGGCAGTTTCAGCGTCAGCGCCACCGTGCCGATGGGAACCTCTACCAGGGAGTTGATCTGCCTGGGGGTGTTACAGGCAGACCAGTAGACTCGCGACTCGCTCTGCAATCGGGCGGCGATGCTGCGCTCGTACGGCAGATCGGCCGCTTCATACTCATTAGTCCAATGGATAAGTCCTTGCGAAGTTCGTAAATGCGAAGCGATGCGGGAAGCCACCTCTTCGGCGCCCAGGAAATAAGGCGCCAGTGTCAGCTTGCATTCCTGTCGTGCCACGTGAAAGAAGTCGCCAAGCGCGGCCGGAGTGGTTTGCCGGCCGCGGATCCCCCGATGAATTCTCAGCAGACGTCCGATGCGCACGCGAAGGGAGGAGTCGACCTGGGCCCCTATCTGCGAACACAGCCAGAGTTCTTCCTCCCCGCCGGCCGGCCGCAGCCGGAGAAATTGGTTCTCCAGCATCAGAACGCACGCACGCCGGAGTTCCCACGATGCGTCCCGATTTCTCGCCGTCCCAATTAAAGACTGGGCAAGCTCATGCCGGTACGCTCGAACGCCCAGAAAATCGGCGACCAATTGCACGGCCAGAGGGTCTTGGCCGAATTCAGTGCGCACCAGGTTCCCGATCTCTTCCTGGAGGAGGACGCCTTTAGAAGCGAGCATAATTCTTCAGTAGTAATTTTTATCAAACCATCATAGAGTAGAAGGAACAGAATTCTGACAAATCTTTTTAAAGGAGCATCGTTCATGGGCCTCGTTCTGGGTAAGAAAGACGTTAGTTTTGCCACTCCTTCTGGCGCTGTGACCGTCACACTCGATGCGCTTACCGCCAAAAGCCTCCTCTTAGCACTCACCAATGCCCTGCAGTCGGGCAGTTCGAAACCTAAGCCCACGGGCGTCGACAAAGGCAAGCCCGGACCCGTAGCGGTCGGACCAAAAGCTCTTGGCGCCAAAGTAACTGGGGCGAAAGTGGCCGGCCCCAAAGCTCCTGGGCCGAAAGCTCCTGGTCCCAAGCTAGCCGGCGCGAAAGTCCCTGGTCCCAAAGCTCCTGGGCCGAAGGCTCCCGGCCCCAAAGCCGCCGGAGCGAAAGTCCCTGGCCCCAAAGCTCCCGGGCCGAAAGCTCCTGGACCCAAGGTAGCTGGCGCAAAAGTCCCCGGACCCAAAGCAACTGGAGCGAAAGCTCCCGGGCCGAAGGCTCCCGGACCGAAGAAATAGCTTGAGATTCGCGATCTGTACAGTCGCCTATAACGAGGCCGACTGGATTCGTGCCTGTATTCTTCAGTTCAAGACTCTCATCGAGCGTCACGTCGTCCTGGTCTCTTCCCATCCGTGGCTGGGTGACGTGACGCCAGATGACGGTACTGCGCAATTGGCTCGCGACAGCGGGGCCGAAGTCCACGTGCAGCACTGGGAAAGTGAGTCGGAGCAGCGCAATTGGGGCTTGGCGCTGCTTATCGACTATGACTATGTCTTGATCGTTGATGCGGACGAATTGTACTCCCGGTCGGCGATCCGGCAAATGCTGGTCTCGCTGGAACAGATGCGGGATCCCTATTTCCGCGTCGCGGAAATGCAAACCTACTGGAAGACTCGTGACTACGTCTGTGCGCCGCCCGAGGCTTGGGACCCGCCGATTGTCGCAGTGGATCCCAAGCGTGCAAGATTTCGGATGCAGCGTCAGGTAGAAATTCTCAATGGCGAGCGCCCGCCGGCAGGTAAAGTTCCCGTCACGCTCCACCACATGTCGTGGGTGAAGTCCGATGCCAAAGTCCGCGAGAAGCTGAGCACATTCTCTCACGCGCGGCACATCAAACCTGGGTGGTATGAGAACGTCTGGCTGAGATGGACTCCCGATACCTTGGACATGCGAGACATGGCGCCTTACAGCCGCGACGAGATGTACGCGATCTACAGCCCCTGCCCTTCGCTCGACGAGTAATCCCCCGCCCTGGTGCGCTGACCGCGCGACTGACCTGCGCTCCCTGGAGACCACGCCCTATCGGTCATGGCTCGTAGCGAGCCGCGCGCGTGAGCAAGCGACGCCCGATCGCCCGAAATATCACTCCCTTACGGTCGTGGCTCGCTGTGAGCAGCGC
>Ga0070734_10003845_pt1 | contig 15053 bp, 8 predicted proteins | sample Coa_R1_8_FD_66444 | JGI IMG/M metagenome (GOLD analysis project Ga0070734, IMG submission 66444) | Surface soil microbial communities from Centralia Pennsylvania, which are recovering from an underground coalmine fire - Coalmine... | ecosystem: Environmental > Terrestrial > Soil > Unclassified ...
GGCATCGTTCGACTTAGCACGGCTAAGCAGAACGAGACCGAACTTTATGGCGCGCCGGAAGAAGCCGCTCACCATATTCCCGATCTCCTCTGCGATATATTTACCTTCGGCGTAATTTGCTACGAGTTCCTGACCGGCTCGCATCCGTTCCGCGACGGTGCAGCCGCGGCGTGTGATTGGCATCGGGAGGTCCCTGCATTACGGCAGGTGCTGCCCCGCTGTCCCGAAGCACTTGAGCAACTGGTCTCCCGCCTGCTGGAAACGCGGCGTGAATTTCGCTATCCGAATTTTGAGGGAATTCGGGACGAGTTGCGGCCGATCGTGCAACAGTTGAGGCGTGACCGCGCTGCGGAACTGTGGGCCGACACGCGGCGGCTGATCGATCAGGAACAGCTCGAAGAGGCGCAAGGAACCGTCCGCACGGCGCTGCAACTGGACCCCGATGACACAAACGGGCAACAGATCAGCAATGACCTTCGTGTTCTGCTGTATCGGCGGAAGACGCGCACCAAGATTGAAGATTTGTGGCGGCAGGCGGAAGAAGCAGCCGGCAACCGGCGCTTCTTCGCGGCAGTGGAAATTTTAGAATCCGCAGCGCGGCTCGATGGAGAGGATGCCGAGACGCGGGCGCGGCTGGACCACATGCGAACGCGACTCGGCCAAAACGTGGATGCCAATCAGCTTACCGCCGAAGCGCAGCGGCTGCTGGATCAGGGTGCGTTGGACCAGGCGCGCGTCAAGGCGCTTAAAGCCCTCGAACGCGATCCCGAACATATCGAGGCCGGCGAATTGCTGCAGTTGATCAGTGAGACGGCCGGCCGCCAGGAAAAACAGGCGCGAATCGATAAAGCAATCGCACAAGCAAAATCCCTGGCTCTGGAGCATGCGTTTGATGAAGCGCTGGCGGTCCTGAACCAGCTGCAGGCCGAAAATTCCGACTCTCCCCTGCTGCGGCAGTGGATCGAGCACGTGGAAGGCAAGAAGCACGCGGCGGAACGGCAGGACCGGCTGCGGACTTTGACGATATCCGCGGAGTCTCTCCTGGGGCAGCAGCGCTTCTCCGAAGCCATGGCTTCGCTCGAACCCGCCATCGCCGAGTTCCCCGACGATCCGACTATATCGGACTTACTCCTCCAGGCCCGGGACGGATCGGAGCGGATCCGGATTCTTCAGCAGACCTCCGCCCGCTGCGATCAACTCTGCCAGCAACAGCAGTTCGATCAGGCGCTCACGGCCGTCGACCGCGCACTGGCCGCGAACCCCAGCCAGCCCGAACTGCTGAGTCTACGGCAGAATGTCGAGAGCCAGGCACAAAAGCACAGACGTGCAGCGAGTATTCGCGAAGCGCTCGAACAAGTCGAGTGGCTGTTGGACCAGGACCGGCTCGACCTGGCGATTCGCTTCCTGAAGCAGCAGCACGTCGCGATTGCCGGCGAGCCCAAACTCGCGGCACGCCTCGAGGACCTGGAGGCCCGGCTGCCCGATTGGGAACTGCGCCGGTTCGTGGATGTCGTCGAAGAGTTTTCGGCGCGGCCGCGGCGTCATGGAACTCAGCCGGATGTGGCTGCGGTCCTGATTCCCGTGCTGCAGGAAGCCTTGCAAGCAGGCGCGCCGGGCCCGGGCGTAGCCGAGGCGGCAGAGCGGCTGCAGAATAACTTGCAAGAGCAAGCAATCGTGGCAAAGGTGCGGCACTACCTTGCCGCGGATGATGTCGACCGCGCCCAGGAGATTTTCGATACGGGCTTGAAGTTCTTGCGCGGAGAAGCCTCCATCAACGCTGTCAAGCAGCAGATCGAGGCCGGCAAGAAATATGCTGGTGAACGGCAGACCGCGGAAGTGCTGTTGGGGCGGCGGCATCTGGGCGAGGCGGAACAACTTCTGGTCCGGCTGGCGAAACCGGATCGCCCCGAAATCCAGGAGTTACTGGAGCTGGTTCGCGAATTGCGCGCGGCTGCCGACGAAAGGGGATTTCACGCGCGGGTCAAAGAGACTGCGCTGATGCTGGCCAAACAGGGCAAGCCCGAAGAAGCCGATCGGCTCTTCCGCCGCCTCGCGGTGCTGTTTCCATCCGGTAGCAGCGCCGAAGACGGCACGATAGCCGCCGCTAGCCGGCTCCGCAGCAGCCCCCCGCCGGATCGGCGCGAAGCTCCCGCGCCGGCGCAGTCCCCGAAGCTCCGGGCGCCGTCACCGTTCTGGCGGACGGCCTTCCGGGAGCAAATATACAAGCGCGGTTCGGTAGCCCCGAAAGTGGCGGTATTGTCGGGCGCATTGATACTCACGGCCGCCGGCGGAGCGGTCTGGCAATCTTCGCGCGTCCGAGCGGTGAGCCCCAGAGCGCCCGTCACTCAGGCTGTTCGGGAAATTCAACCCCCGGCACCACCGGCTGAACGCGAATCTACGCACGCTGCCGCGGACACGCTCCCGCCACAAGAGGCGCGGCTCTCCAGCCAGGTCGTCGTGTCCACCAGGACAGCGAGTGTGGCGGCTCGGAAGAACTCCCGGGAAAGCGAGCCGGCCGCCCCGCGGCCATTCAAACCGCCGGTTGACCGGCAGTCGGAGGCCGATCGCGTCCATAGCATCGACCTTCCGGCGCCGCCCAATCCGGGAGCCGGTTTGAGCCGGGAAACGCCCGTCCTGGCGATCGGGCAGCCGCCAATCAGCATTCCGCCGCCCCAGCCGAAGGCAGCACCGGGCGCGACCGAGAAGCCCGCCGTACCGGGACGTCAGGCTGCGGTTGAACCTGCACGTCTGCTCACCGCTCCGGTCCCGCAATTCCCGGTGTTGGCGGCGCGCAACCATGTTTCCGGAGTGGTGGAACTGGATGCCGTCGTCGATCGGCAGGGCCATGTAAAAGAGGTGACTGCCGCGCGCGGCAACCCGCTGCTGACGGCGGCGGCTCGGCAGGCGGTGCGCGAATGGCGGTACCAGCCGGCGCTAATCGATGGGGAACCGGTCGAAGCGCGCGTTCAAATCAAGATGCGCTTCGGCGACACGGACCGGTAACCGTCGGTCTTCCGCCGGCAGGACATCACCGGAATACGCCCGTGTGCCCGAGCGAATAGCGGCCGGGCTGCGGATACACGCAGAGCCCGTGCGGTCCGTGACCTACCGGAATCCGCGCCAGCAGATGGCCGTTGGACGTGTCGATGGCGTAGACTTCGGAGTTGTACCGGCCCGAAAGCCACAGCACCTTCCCATCCGCCGAGACGCCGCCCATGTCGGGGCTGCCGCCGCCCGGCAAGTGCCATTTGTCCATCACCTTCCTCGTACGCAGATCGATGCGCGAAACGCTGCCTTCTTCACGATTGGAGACATACAGCACCCGCGAATCCCGGCTCACGTAAAGGCCGTGCGCGCCCTTACCGGTGGGCAGGAAACCGATTTGTTTAAGCGCGTCGCCATCGATCAGGTGCACACCGTTGGCGTGCATATCCGCCACGTAGAACACCTTGCCATCCGGCGACGTCTTCACATCCTGCGGCATGCCGGGCAGCTGCACCGGCAGCTTGCCCAGAAACTTCTGCTCAGCCACGTCCACCTTGACCACCGCTTCGCCGAATTCGCAGCTCGCAATCAGGTAGCGGCCATCAGCGGAAAAATCCATATGGTCGATGCCCTTGCACTGCATCCATAGCTGCCGGGAAAGCTTCCAGGTTTTCGCGTCGTAGAACTCGAGGCGCTCGCGCTGTTCGGCAACGACGACCGCATACTTGCCGTCCGGCGTGAAATACATATTGTAGGGATCGCGCACGCGGACAACGCCGCGGGGAACGCCCGTCCACGGATCAATCGCCGTAAGGCTGTTTCCCTTGTCGTTCAGTACATAGAGCGTCTTGAGATCCCATGATGGGGTGACGTGCTGCGGCAGGCGGCCCACTTTGAAGTGATCGATCACTTTGTAGGTGGCCGGATCGATCACGTCGACCGAGTTGCTTTCGGTATTGGGTACATAGACGCGCGAGACGAACCCGCGCACCACCGAACTGAGCTGCCCGGGACGATCGGCGGCGTAAATATCATTCGGATCTAAAACCGGCGGCATGCCCGGCAAGGGCGCCTCCGCGGCAGCGGCCGCCGCAAGCGCCAGCGAAATCGCCGAAACTATTTTTGCGAGGCGGCGATAGCCTGCTCCAGATCCCAAATTATGTCCTCCGTGTCTTCGATCCCGACCGAAATTCGCACCAGGTCTTTACTTACGCCTGCTTCCAACTGCTGGTCGTCGTTCAACTGCTGATGCGTTGTGGATGCCGGATGTATGATCAGGCTCTTGGCGTCTCCCAAATTGGCGAGATGCGAAAAGATCTTGACGGCGTCGATGAGCTTGCGCCCGGCTTCCAGCCCGCCCTTGATGCCGAAAGTCACAATCGACCCGCAGCCTTTAGGGAGGTATTTTTGCGCCAGCTTATAATAGCCGCTCGAAGGCAGCCCCGGGTACTTCACCCATGAAATCGCGGGATGCTTGCACAGCCAGTGCGCCACTTCCAGCGCGTTGCTGCTGTGCTGCTCCATGCGGTATTTCAGCGTCTCGATTCCCTGGAGAAACAGGAATGAATTGAACGGGCCCAGGCACGGCCCGAAATCGCGCAGCCCCTCGACCCGCGCTTTGATGATGAAGGCCAGGTTCCCGAACACTTCGGAAAATTTCATCCCGTGATAGCCGGGGCTGGGCTGTGTGATGGCCGGGAACTTTTCGTTCCACACGAACTTCCCGCTATCGATGATAATGCCGCCGATTGATGTCCCGTGCCCGCCCAGAAATTTCGTCGCGGAATGCAGCACAATGTCGGCGCCGTGTTCGATGGGCCGGCACAGGTACGGCGAAGCCATCGTGTTATCGACCACGAGCGGCACGCCGGCCTCGTGCGCGATGTTGGCCACGCGCTCGATATCCAGGACGTTCATCCGCGGGTTGGCGATCGTCTCGCCGTAAACCGCGCGCGTTCTCGGAGTGATCGCCTTGCGAAAGTTTTCCGGATCGTCCGGCTCCACGAATTTGACGTTGATTCCGATCCGCCGGAAGCTGACGTCGAATTGCGTGTAGGTGCCGCCGTAGAGCGTGCTGGAGGCGACTACCTCGTCACCCAGCTCGCACAGGCTTGAGATCGTGAGAAATTGCGCAGCCTGTCCGCTCGACGTCGCCAAACCGGCGATGCCGCCCTCCAGGGACGCCACGCGCTGTTCAAACACGTCCGTGGTCGGATTCATGATCCGGGTGTAAATGTTCCCGAATTGCTGCAGCGCGAACAGCGCCGCCGCGTGCGAGGAATCGTCGAACGTGTAGGACGTGGTCTGGTAAATGGGCACCGCGCGGGCGTGCGATGCAGCGTCCGGTGTGTGGCCCGCGTGCAGGCTGCGGGTGGCAAAGCCCATCTGTCGAGTAGGAGCGGTCGCGTCAGCCATAAGCACTCAGGATACCGCCCTTCGACGGGTTACTGAAAGACCGCGGCCTTCTTAAAATCGCCCGCTTCCACAATCACCAGCCCGGCGGGATCGATATGGCGGCGGAATGCCGCGCTCACCTGCTCCGCCGTGAGGCCGGCGATCCGCGCCTCGAAATCGGCGTCGAACTTCAGGGTGCGATCGAAGCGCTGCCGGTTGGCGAGCAGACGCGCCAGCGTCGCGTCCTGTGATCGCGCGATCGTCTGCCCCTCGAGCAGCGATTTCTTGGCGGCCGTGACTTCTTCCGCCGTAAAGCCCTCGCGCGCTGTGCGGGCCAGTTCATCCAGAAAACTGGCCTCGACTTTGGGGGAGTTCTGCGGCGCACTGATGATCGACGCGCTGAACGTGGCGCCCTCCTCTTTGGCGGGAGCGCCGAATCCCGATCGCACTCCGTAGCTCAAACCTTCCTTGTCGCGAATCCGTTTGAACAGGCGCGATCCCCCATTGCCGCCGAGAATGTAGTTGGCCAGCACCATCGCCGGATACTCCGCATCTTCATCCGACATCCTTACCATCATTCCCGCCTCGAACGTGGCGTTCTGCTTGTCCGGCGTTTCAATGCGCTGCCTGCCAGGCTCGGTCTTCCGGTAAGCGATCGTCACCCGTTCATACCGCGCGGGGCTTTTCCAATTCCCGAACAAATCGGAAACCAATTTCTGAATCGCGGCCGGGTCGAACTGCCCTACGACGCTGAGCTCTCCCTCCGATGCCCCGTAGAATTGCCGATAGAACTGGCGCACTTCGTCGATGGTGACGTTTTTCAGGTCTTCGATCTCTTCATCCGGGCTCGAAACGTAGCGGATGTCGCCGCGCGGATACGGATTCATTCGTTTCCCCAGCGCGATGGAGGCCAGCGCGCCCGGATCGCTCCGGGACGATTCAACGCCGGCCAGCCGCTGCGTTCGCATTTGTTCGAACTCTTTCTCCGGAAACACCGGTTCCCGCAGAATTTCGGCTGCCAGGCGCAGCGCGTCCGGCAGGTTCGCTTCCGGCGCCTGGATGCTGGCCGTGGCGCTGGTGGCACCGCCGTTCACAACAAAACGGGCTTTCAAACGGTCGATCTCATCCTGGATCTGCTGCCGCGTCTTGTTCTTCGTGCCGCGCATCAGCAAAGCGCCGGCCATGTCCGCCGCCGTTTCTTTTCCCGTTAGCGCTTTTTCATCCCCGAACCGCACGGTCAGAATCGCGTCTACGATGCCGCCGCGGGTCTTCCTGGGCAGAAGCGAAACTTTGACGCCGCCGGGCAGACGCGAGCGGATTATGCGTGACTCGATATTGGCTGGAGAGGGATCGAACGCCTCGCCCTGCGAAACTGCCGTTCCGCCTTTGTAATCCTTCAGCATGGCCGCGATATCTGTCACCTGCGGGATCTCGGCGCGCTCGGGCTCTTTGGTCGGAATGAATTCGGCCACTGTGCGGTTCGATTCCTTTAGATACGCTTTCGCTACCCGCTGCACATCCTGCGGCGTTACCGCCTTGATCCGGTCCCGCATGAGAAATAGCAGGCGCCAGTCGCCTTGCGAGGCCCAATCGCTCAACGTGAGCGCAAGCGATTGTGTGTTCGTCATGAGCAAATCAATTTGCCTGAGCAGGCGGGTCCGGGCACGCTCGACTTCCTGTTCCGTCGGCGGCTCTTTGGCCAGCCCTTCAATCGTGCTGATCAACGTTTGGCGCGCCTCGTCCAATGATTGATCCTGCCGCAGCCTCACTGTGGCCATCACAAACCCGGGATCGTGCATTTCCTCGGTGTCCATGCTGGCCGACACCGCTTTCTTGTTCTCCACCAGCGCTTTGTACAACCGGCCCGACGGCGTCTCGCCCAGAACCGTGGTCAACACCTCGGATACCGCCGTATCAGGATGCGATCCCGCCGGAATATGGTAGAGCACGCGTATGCTCTGGCTGTCACCCACACGCCTCAGCGCCACGAACCGCTCGCCATCCTGGGTGGGCTCAACCGTGTAGGAGGGCTCCCGCGTCCGCTGCGGCCGCGGAATGCGGCCGAACGATTCGGCAATCCAAGCCAGCGTTTGACTCTCGTCGAACTTGCCTGCGATCGTCAGCACGGCGTTGTCCGGCTGGTAATATTTCTGGTAAAACCCGGCCAGCTTCGGCACCGGCACATTTTCGATATCGGAGCGGTTTCCGATCGTGGGCTTGCCGTAATTGTGCCAGATGTACGCCGTTTCCATCGCGCGTTCCTCGAGGATGCGATCGGGGCTGTTCTCGCCGCGCTCGAACTCATTCCGCACCACGGTCATCTCCGCATCGAGGTTCTTCTTATCGATCCTCGCATTGACCATGCGGTCCGCTTCCATCCGAATCGCCCATTGCAAATTGTCGGCGGTAGCATTGATCGTTTCGAAATAGTTGGTGCGGTCGTACGACGTGGTTCCATTCCACTGTGCGCCGTGGTCGGTCAGTTCTTGCTTGACATCGCTCCGAGTTCCCGTTTCTCGAAACATGAGGTGTTCGAGCAGATGCGCCATCCCGGTCTCGCCGTAGCCCTCGAGCCGCGAACCCACCAGGTACGTCACATTGACCGTAACCTTCGGATTCGACGGATCGGGAAACAAAAGCACGTGCAGCCCGTTGGCGTAGACGTACTCCGTGATGCCTTCCACCGATGTCACGTTCTGGACACCCGGAGGCAGCGTCTGTGGGACTGCCAGAGGAGCAAACAGGAGGAGGAGGACAGCGAGACGGCGCATAAACACCTCCGCCGAATTATAACTCAGCGGGGAAAAATTACGGTTACCGCGCGATGCTAACGACCTTTTACACGCCCCAGCAGTAGTCTTCCACGGCGCGCTCGATCGAGCTGTCCTGCTCGGTCAGCCGCATCAGTTCCAGCCGGATCGCGTCCACCAAGGCCTTCCAACTGGCTTCGATCACGTTATCGGAGACGCCGACGGTCGACCAGCTCCGCCGGTGATCCGACCACTCGATCAACACCCGCACGTTCGCCGCCGTGCCCTTGCGTGAATCGAGTACGCGCACCTTGTAATCGGTCAACCGCACATCCTTGATCTGCGGATACAGCTTCGACAGGCACGTGCGCAGGCACAAGTGCAGCGCATTGAAGGGCCCGTGCCCGCTGGCCGTGGCGGAATGGACGCCGTCCTGAGCCCGCAGCGTCACCGTAGCCGTCGTGTGTGAAGCGTCGTTGCCGCCCGCGCGCGTCGTCACTTCGTAGGTGTCGACGTCGAAGAAGTGCAGCCCCGGGTGCAGGGCGTCCCGCACAAGCAGCTCGAACGTGCCTTCCGCCGCCTCCAACTCATACCCCTCGTATTCCATCTGCTTGATGCGCTCGAGCAGGTCGCGGCGCGCATCTTCGTCCAGGCGGTCGGCCAACCCATGCTGCTTCAGCTTATACATGATATTGCCGCGGCCCGAAAGGTCGCTTACCAGCACGCGCTGCCGGTTCCCTACTGTCTCCGGCGAGATGTGCTCGTACGTCGCCGAATCCTTGAGCACGGCGCTGACGTGAACGCCGCCCTTGTGCGCAAACGCGCTCTTACCGACAAACGGCTGATCGTTGCGCAGCGGCAGGTTCGCCAGCTCCGAGATAAATCTGCACACCGTCGAGAGACTCGCCAATCTCTCCGGCCCGACAGTCGTATGTCCCAGCTTCAGCTCGAGGTTGGCAATGATCGAAACCAGGTTCGCATTGCCGCAGCGTTCCCCGTAGCCGTTCATGCAGCCCTGGACGTGGGTGGCGCCGGCTTCGACAGCCGCCAGCGTGTTCGCCACCGCCAGATCCGAATCGTTGTGTGTGTGGATCCCGATTACCCCATCGAAGCGCTTCCGCACTTCGGCCACGATCTCTTCGATGCGGCTGGTAATGCTGCCGCCGTTGGTATCGCATAAACACAGCACGTCGGCGCCCCCCTGCTTGGCCGCCTCCAACGTCTTCAGCGCAAATTCCGGATTCGCGATGTAGCCGTCGAAGAAATGCTCCGCGTCGTACACCACTTCCTTGCCATTCTCTTTGAGGTATTTCACCGTCTCCGAGATCAGCTTCAGATTTTCCTCCAGCGTGATCCCCAGCGCCCGCTTCACGTGCAGGTCCCACGTCTTGCCGAAAATGCTCACAACCGGCGTGCCCGCTTCCACCAGCGCCTGGACGTTCCGATCTTCCTCCACCGGGTTCTTCGCGAAACGCGTGGAACCGAAGGCGGTGAGCCGCGAGTGCTTGAGATTCAACTCCCGGGCGCGGGTGAAAAACTCCTTGTCTTTCGGGTTCGATCCCGGCCAGCCGCCTTCAATGTAGTCGATGCCGAGCTCGTCCAGCTTTTGCGCAATGACCAGCTTGTCATCCACGGAAAACGAGACGGCCTCGCCCTGCGTGCCGTCCCGGAGCGTCGTATCGAACGTGAAGATCTTCATAAATTCACCCGGCGGGCAGGACCTGCCCCGTTTACTTCTTGGCGGCGGCTGCCGTCGAATCCTGCGGTACACCCGCCTCTTTCTTCTTCTTTAAGAACGGCATCATCTCGCGCAGCTCGCGGCCTACGCGCTCGATGCGCTGGTCCTTCTCCGCCTCCCGCATCGCTAAAAACTTCTTGCGCCCCGTGCGGTTTTCGTCCATCCACTGGCGAGCAAATTCGCCCGATTGAATCTCCGTAAGAATCTTCTTCATCTCGGCGCGCGTCTGATCGTTGATAATCCGCGGCCCTCGCGTGTAGTCTCCATACTCGGCGGTGTCGGAAACCGAGTACCGCATGTAGCTGAGCCCGCCTTCATAGATCAAATCGACAATCAGCTTCACCTCATGCAAGCACTCGAAATAAGCGATTTCGGGAGCGTAGCCTGCGTCCACCAGCGTTTCAAATCCCGCGCGGATCAAGGCGCTCACGCCGCCGCACAGCACGCTCTGCTCGCCGAACAGATCGCTCTCGGTCTCTTCCTTAAACGTGGTTTCGATGACGCCGGCCTGCAGGCAGCCCAGTGCCAGCGCATACGCCAGCGCGTTCTCCAGTGCCTTGCCCGAAGGGTTCTGGTGAATGGCCACGAGCGCCGGCACGCCCACTCCTTCCACGTACAACTCGCGCACGCGGTGCCCGGGCGCCTTGGGCGCGACCATCGATACATCCACGTCTTTGGGCGGCTTGATCTGATCGAAATGAATATTGAAGCCGTGGGCGAACATCAGAGTCTTGCCCGCGGTCATATGCGGCGCGATTTCCTTGTTGTACAGATCGCCTTGCAGGTGATCGTGCACCAGGATCATGACGATGTCGGCCTCTTTGGCTGCCTCCGCCGTATTCAGCACCCGGAGTCCGGACGCCTCCGCCTTCGCGCGCGATTTGCTGCCGGGATACAGGCCGACAACTACATCGACTCCCGAATCGCGCAGGTTCAGTGCATGCGCGTGCCCCTGGCTGCCATATCCGATGATGGCGACCGTGCGCCCCTTCAAGTAATCCAGATTCCCGTCTTTTTCGTAGTAACGTTTCGCCATCTCTCTCTCCCCGTGGGGCAGGTCTCCGACCTGCCAGGATCTCATCGAACCGTCTCTTCCACCTTCGCCCCGCCCTTCGTTGGCACCGGCGGCTGCAACTTCAACTTCCGCGCCTCCAGCGCGATCGCCAGCGCGCCCGAGCGCGTCACGTCGATCTCGCCATAACTCCGCATTACATCGATGAATTCGTTCAACTTCTCCGGATCGCCGGTCACCTCGATCGCAAACCCTTCGGTCGACGAATCCACGACACGCCCTCCGAAGATCTCGGCTTCCTTCAACACCGCCTGCCGGCTTTCCTGTGCTGTCCGCACCCGCACCAAAACCAGTTCGCGAACCACCGCCGGCGTATCGGTCAAATCGGTCGCCTGCAGCACGTTGATCAGCTTGTTCATCTGCTTGATCACCTGCTGCCGCAGCGCTGAATCGACCTCCACCGCGATCGTCATACGCGACAGTTCCGGGTCGAGCGTGCGCGCGACGGTCAGGCTCTCGATGTTATACCCGCGCTGCGTCAGCAGCCCCGTCACGCGCATCAGCGCGCCCGGCTTGTTCTCCAGCAATAAGGAAATAATCTGTAGCACGTCTTGCGCCTCGCTACTTCGCCGCCACCGGTTGGGGCGGCCCCAGCACCATCTCATTGATGGCGCCGCCGGCCGGCACCATCGGATACACGCATTCTGCCGGCGTAACCTTCACGTTTAACAGGTACGGTCCCGGCTCCTTGACCGCTTCTTCGAGCGCGCCCGCCAGTTCCCACGGTTTGTCGATCGTCTTGCCCTTGAAGCCGTAAGCCGCAGCCAGCTTCTCCGCATCCGGAAAGGCGTCAAGCTCCACCGAGCTCAGCCGGTTGTTGTAGAACAGCTCCTGCCACTGTCGGACCATTCCCAGGTAGCCGTTATTCATCACGATAATCTTGACCGGCAGGCCATAACTGGCCACCGTGGCCAGTTCCGGAATCGACATTTGAAAACCGCCGTCGCCCACGACCGCAAACACCAGCTTGTCGGGCCGGGCGAACTGGGCGCCGATCGCAGCCGGCAACCCGAAACCCATCGCTCCCAAACCGCCCGAGTTGATCCACAGCCGCGGCTCGCCAAACCGCACCAGTTGCGCGGCCCACATCTGATGCTGGCCTACGTCGGCGCTCACGATCGCCCGGCCTTGCGAGAGCCGGTCGATCTCCGCCATCAGGTGCTGCGGCTTGATTTCGGTCTCGGAAGTGACCGGTTGCAGCGGATGATCTTCCTTCCACCGCCGGATCTGGCCCCACCACGCTTTTCGCGCGGCTTCCACCGCGGGCTCGGTGGTTTTCGAGCTCTCCGCCAGTGCCTCGTTGATCTTGGCCAGCACGCGTTTCACGTCGCCCACGATCGGCACGTCCGGCGCCCGGTTCTTGCCAATCTCGGCGGGATCAATGTCCACGTGGATCACCTTGGCGTGCGGCGCGAACGCCGCCAGCCGTCCCGTCACCCGATCGTCGAACCGCACGCCCAGCGCCACCAGCAGGTCGGCATTGGTCATCGCCATATTCGCCGCGTAACTGCCGTGCATGCCGGGCATGCTGATGAAATTGGGGTGCTGCGACGGCAGCGCGCCAAGGCCCATCAGCGTGTTCACGGCCGGGAAACCGGTCCGCTCGACGAAATCGCGCAGTTCTTTCGAAGCCTCCGCGGCGACGACGCCTCCGCCCGCATACACCAGCGCGCGCTCCGCCTTCTGAATGAGTTGCACCGCGCGCCGGATCTGACCCGTATGTCCTTCAGTAAACACTTTGTAGCCCGGCAGGTGGATCGCAGCCACGTGCTGATAATGGCCCTGCGCCTGAAACACGTCCTTGGGAATATCCACCAGCACCGGCCCCGGCCGCCCGCTGGCCGCCACATAAAACGCCTCGTGCACGATCTGCGGCAGATCCTCGAGACTCTTCACCAGGTAATTGTGCTTCGTGCAGGACCGCGTGATGCCGAAGGTATCGGCTTCCTGGAACGCGTCGCTGCCGATGAGCTTGGTGGAAACCTGCCCGGTTATCGCGACGATCGGAATCGAGTCCATCATCGCGTCGACCAGGCCGGTGGTCAGGTTGGTCGCGCCCGGGCCTGAGGTCGCGCAGCACACGCCGACCTTGCCCGTAGCCCGCGCATAACCTTCGGCGGCGAAGGCCGCGTTCTCCTCGTGCCGCACCAGCACGTGCCGCAGCGGATGATCGTACAGCACATCGTATAACGGTAACGTCACGCCGCCGGGATAGCCGAACATGCAATCCACGCCTTCCCGGCTCAGGCATTCCAGCAGCATCCGCGCGCCGCTCATCAGGGTCGACATATGTTCTTCCTCTTCAAAACTGCCATCAAAAACGAAAAAGGCCATCAGCCGGGCTGCTTAACCCCGCTGATGGCCTTGGGAACTTTTTGTTCCGCCGGGCCTACGCGGGGCCGGCTACGATGACTACGATAATAATTCCTACAGGAATAGCGATGGTGTGGGAGAGACCTGCACGAAGCCACCGGCTTGGTTTACCGCTGCTCATCGGGAACTTACATCGAGTGTAGCCAAACGTATTTTTAAATGCAAGCAGGCGTCTCTATAAATTAAAATTATCCAAGTATTTGGAAGCAACCGCAGCGCAGAGGTGAACTCCGTCACAGTCCGCGCTCCTGGTACTAGAGCCCCAACCCACACGGCAGGTAACTTGAGGACTCCAACGTGCCTCGTACATAGTGACGAGTTCAAGGGGAACGCCGCATTATTATGAAGGCCGCTTTATTCGTAAACGACAGTTATTTTGCTTACCTGCTGGCCCAGCCGGTGCTGGAGCGCTTCCAGAGAGACATCGGCCTGGTGGTGCTCTCTACTCGCAATACCGCGTCCCCTTCCCGCGTCAGGTCCATTGGATCGAAGACCAGCCGGGAATACTTCCTTTACCGCTCCGTTGTGCATTGTTTATCCGGCTTTCTGGGCGCAATCCGCGGCAAAAGCGTCGAAGCGGCAGCACGACGGTACGGGATTCGAACCATGGCGTCGCCGGATTTTAAGGCAAGCCTGCCGGCGCTGCGGGCGGCCGGCCCGTTTGATGTCGGCCTGGCCTTCAATTGCGATCAAAAGCTCGACGCCGAGCTGCTGGCTCTGTGCAGTCACGGCATTCTCAACGTGCACGCGTCCAAGCTGCCCCAGGATGCCGGCATCTCGCCGGTCTTGTGGGCCTTCGCGCGAGGCGACAAAACCGTCTGGTCCACCATCTATAAAATGGATACCGGCATCGACACCGGTCCAGTGCTCGAGCAGCTTGAATTCGCAGTCGCGCCGGAAGACACCGCGTTCAGCTTGTACCAGAGAGTCTGCGCCGATAGCGGCAAGGTGCTGGCCGAAACCTTAAGCCGCTATTTGCGGGGCGAACTCGCAGCGCGTCCCCAGCCGGAAACATCCGGCCGCACCTATTGGAGCTGGCCCGACGACCGCCATCAACAGATGATGCGCGCCAGTGGACGCCGTTTCCTGCGTGCCCGTGATTTACTGGACGCCCTCGCCGGCCGCAACGCCGCCGAAGCGGCCGTAAGATGAACCCAGAGGGTGTTATGCGCTTCCTGACTCTGGTGTTTTGCGCCGCGGCGCTGCTCCCGGCCGCCGAAATTCCTCAAGGCGCTCACGTTCTTCTGCGCATGGTCAATTCCGTGAGCACCCGCACCGCGCGTGACGGGGATCGCATCTACATGCGGACCGCCAGTCCCATCGTGGTCAAGGGCCAGGTCCTGGTGCCGGCCGACAGCTATGCCGAAGGCGTCGTCGCTCGTTCCCTGCGCAGCGGCCGGCTGAAAGGCCGTGCCGAGCTCGCCATTCGCGTCGAAAACCTCATGCTGCCGAACGGCAAAACGATCGGTGTTGCGCCGCGCTTGAGCACGGTCGATTCCGAAGGCACGGGACAGAACGTGGATGAAAAGGAGAACGGGATCAAGCAGGCCGCCACCAAAGGCCAGGACGCCGGGAAGATCGGCGTTCGCGGTGCCGAAGGTGCGGCGATCGGCGGCCTCGCCACGCAATCCTGGAAAGGTGCGGGCATCGGCGCCGGAATCGGCGGAGCGGTCGGTCTCGCTACCGCGCTGGTGACTCGCGGGCCGGAGGTTGACCTTCGTCCGGGAGCGACCTTCGATGT